>Ga0335398_10000169_pt1 | contig 105190 bp, 92 predicted proteins | sample BON03_FD_205742 | JGI IMG/M metagenome (GOLD analysis project Ga0335398, IMG submission 205742) | Freshwater microbial communities from Lake Bonney liftoff mats and glacier meltwater in Antarctica - BON-03 (spades assembly) (version 2) | ecosystem: Environmental > Aquatic > Freshwater > Ice >...
GGGAGATGCTGCGTAATTCCGCACACAGCATCTGGATGCCGACCATCGACAAGGTGGTAGACATCAACCCGAAAAGCGGACAATTCACGTGCTACTAAACCGGACAGTTCTACTTGCTACTAACAGCCTGCATTCACAGGTATTTCCTGCACAGGATATGTTCACGGGGCTGTGAAAGCGGGCCGGTAAACCATAGAATGGCACGCTTTGAAGGACTTGATAATTGCCGATCCTTGCACTTTACAGCACAGTAGTTCTTATCTGGGGATCAACCTGGATCGTCATTACATTCCAACTCGGTCAAGTAGCGCCTGGCTTGTCGGTGGCCTATCGTTTCAGCCTGGCTTCGCTGGTATTGTTCGGCTGGTTACTGCTACGCAACAGAGGACGTCTGGTCAGTTTTACGGCAGTTCAGCACAAGGTAATCGCGCTGCAAGGGATATTTCTGTTTGGGGCCAATTATCTGTTTGTGTATCTGGGCTCCGAACGTCTGAGTAGCGGCCTGGTCGCCGTTCTAATGTCATTGTTGCCGCTGTTTACTATTCTCAATCAGATTGTATTTATGCGTCTGCCTGTGCGCGGCTCGGTACTGGCGGCGAGTTTCACTGGTCTAGTTGGCACGGTAATGATTTTCTATCCGGAGTTTTCCGAATTGTCTGGCGCACAAAATGCCATTAACGAGGGCAGCAGTCTGCGAAGCACTGCCGGGATTTTGTTCTGTATTCTGGCTGCATGGCTTGCATCGGTAGGTAATCTGTACGCCGTGCGCAACGCAGGGCGTGGCTTGCCGATTATGGAAACCACAGCCTGGGCGATGGCATACGGTGCTGCATTTATGTTTATCATCTGCGGTATTTCTGGAACTGAATTTACCTTCGACACTTCCTTCAACTACCTGTGGTCGCTGGTTTACCTGGCCGTACTGGGATCGGTCTTTGCGTTTGTGTTCTATTTCATGCTTGGCGCAAAGATCGGTGCCGATAAGAGTGCTTACGTTGCAGTAGCCATTCCTATCATTGCGCTTGGATTCTCTACACTGTTTGAATCCTATCAATGGAGCCTGAACGCTGTATTCGGTATTGCGTTGATTTTACTGGGAAATTATTTAATTTTGCGGCCAGCAAAACCATTGGTCGGGCATGGTTAGGGGATAACCCGATGGAAAAACATCCCTTGCTCTGACATGATGGGCCTTGAGATTTTTTATTCACTCAGGGATCAGTATTATGAGCAAAATTGATATCGGTATTAAAGAATCAGATCGATTGGAAGTTGCAGAAGGATTGAAGCATCTGCTGGCAGATTCTTACACTCTGTATCTGCAAACACATAACTTTCACTGGAATGTGACAGGCCCACAGTTCCGAGAACTGCATCTGATGTTTGAAGAACATTACATGGAACTGGCCCAGGCAGTAGACGATGTGGCTGAACGCATTCGTACCCTGGATGTGCCAGCTCCCGGCACCTACAATCAATTCGTCAAGCTTAGTTCTATTAAAGAAATAGAGGGTATTCCCGACGGGCGGGAAATGGTTGATATCCTTACCCGTGGACATGAGACAGTTGTTAAAACCTGCCGCAGTGTGTTTAAGAAAGCTCAGGATGCGGATGACGAATCAACAGTTGCCCTGGTATCTGATCGCATGCGCGTTCATGAGAAAACGGCATGGATGCTGCGCGCACTGAATAAGTAGTCATCCTGCCCCCTGTCCCTGCGTCGTCTTGGCGCGGGGTCAGTGATCAGTTGCTCTGGATGCGATAATCAACAAGTATCCTGCCAGCGTCCCGACACTCCTGGTCATGCCCCGGCTCAATCCATTGCTCTGCTCTGGCAGCGAATTCCCATTGTCGCATCGAGTTCAGATCCAGCAGCAGTTGTGCATAGGCGAGAGCTGGAGCAGACATATTGATCTGGTAAGTCTGAACCCGGAATGCTACTGGGCAGAAAAAAGCATCAACGGCCGTAAACTGACTGCCTGCTAAAAAAGGTCCGCCAAAAATTTGCAGCCCTTGCTGCCAGAGTTCATCGAGCCGGTCGATGTCCTTCTGCAGAGCCGTGCTCACGGAGTGCATCTCGATACGCACTGAGCAATTCATCGGACATTGTTGCCGTAAGGCACCGAATCCAGAATGCATTTCTGCGCTTGCCGATCGAGCCCAGGCCCTTGTTATCTGATCAATCGGCCATACAATTACGTGCTCTGCAAGAAACTCAGTGATAGCAAGGCTGTCCCACACCGTGGTTTGTGGAGCTATCAGACATGGCACCTTGCCATTAGGGGAGAATTTCCGAAATATCTCCCAGTTGTCGCTTTGGGTGAAGGGGACCAGGTGTTCTGTGAAAGGAACTTCCAACTCTTTCATTAAAACCCAGGGACGCAATGACCATGATGAGTAATTTTTATTAGCAATATAAAGCTCAAACATAAATCACCCCATTAATTTGAGAATAGCCACCAGATAACAAAGAATATGCTGAAACCGCTGAGGTAGAAAATCCCGGTCCAGGCGAGCAGGCGCATTGGCAATGACATGCCAGTTTCCCTGACCAGACTGAAGTTAAGCCATGCAAAAAAGGGTGTCGTCACAAAGGCCAGCGTCATTGCAAAGGTTAACATAGGGCCCAGCGCGGTTTGAAAGAACAGAATAATTGCCATCCCCGCTGCCGCCTGTCCAAGAATCCAGAGATTCAAGGTGGCGGGTTCGCGAGTGGTCTTGCTGCCACGCAGCAGCCAGAACGATTCATCCAGAGTACGCGCATAGCCATCAAGAACTGCCAACGTGGTGCCGAACATGCATAGAAACGCAATGAAAGCGACCAGCAGTCTCGACCAGTCACCGATTGTTGCTGAGTACATGGCGACCAACTGCTGAGCAAAGGCAGCGCCCGCCATTGCAATCTCCTGGTCGGCACCATGTTGAACCAGAGCCCCAAGGCCCACAAAAATCAGCGCCAGAAATACCGTTGTGCCGTAGCCGATGTTGAAATCGAACAAGCCGTTGTCGAGAGATACCTCGGTCAATTGTTGTTTGGAGCGCAGCCAAAGAGAATTGATCGCAGAGATTTCTATGGGTACCGGCATCCATCCTATCATCGCTACCAGAAACGCCAGCATGGATAATTGCCAGGGTGAAGGGCTGACATAATCCGGAGGGGCCGCCGGGCCATTCTGCCAGGCAATCAAAAATGCGGCAACGGTGGTAATCGTTAACAGCAGCATTATCGTCTTGGAGAGATTGTCGAGCAGACGATAATGACCGGCCAGAAGTATCAGCAAACTGATGGCAAGCAACAACAGGCATAACACGGTTAATGATAAATTCCACGGAATAAAGTATTGCAGCAGGCTGGCTGTGAGCAGCAGAACTCCAGCGGTATTGACTGCTGCTGCAATCAGGTTCAGCACGGTGAAAGCGATCAGATAGAATCGGCTTTTTCGTTGATAACCTTGAATAAGGCTTTCATTGTTATTCAAGGTGTACTGTACGCCAAAACGAAAAAAAGGATACTTGAGTACATTAACCAGCAGAATCAGCCACAGCAATTGCCAACCGAACAATGCTCCGGCCTGTGTGGATGCCACCAGATGTGATGCGCCTACTGCCGCCGCTGCCATAATCAGTCCGGGCCCCATAGCGCTTATGCGGGCCTGCATCAGGGATTTTTCCATAGTGTTCACTTTAAATCGTGCGATAATGCCGCCGCACCTGGGCTGTCCGTTAACAAAGCGTGCAGGATAATCGAAAGGTATTATTTCTGCTATCGCCAGTGGGATATTTCCCGCTCGCAGTGGCAAGGCATAATTTACGGATACGTGATGGAACAAAACCCCGATAATAATTCATCAGCAGCTGCGGTTCGCCCGCGTGGCTTGTTACGGTCGAGTGCTGTTACCGGCAGCATGACGTTTGTCTCGCGCATACTTGGTCTGATTCGGGATGTGGTGCTGGCTCGGGTATTTGGACCCGGCGATGGCGCAGATGCTTTTTTTCTGGCTTTTAAAATACCCAACTTTCTGCGCCGGCTGTTTGCTGAAGGGGCCTTTAACCAGGCTTTCGTGCCAGTCCTCTCTGAATATCGCAGCAAGCGCAGCCTGCTGGAGGTACAGGGTCTGATCAATGCGGTGGCTGGCGCGCTCGGTGGAATTCTGCTGCTTATTACTGCAGTGGTCGTGGTTGCAGCACCATTAATTGCTTATCCAATAGCTTATGGGTTTACCTCAAACCCCGAAAAGTTCTCTCTGTTTGTTGAAATGTTTCGGATCAGTTTCCCCTATCTTTTTCTGATTTCAATGACCGCTTTTGCTGGCGCCATACTTAACAGTTATGACCGTTTTGCAGTGCCTGCTCTGACTCCGGCCTTGCTTAATATCAGCTTGATTGCCTCGGCCTTGTTGCTTAGCCCTTACTTTGACCGACCGGAGGTAGCGCTGGCCTGGGGCGTAATGGTGGCAGGTATTTGTCAGTTACTGTTCCAACTGCCTTTCCTGGCAAAAATGAAGCTGCTACCGAAACCAGTAATCGGGCGCGGTCATGAAGGTGTTAAACGCATTATGACCTTGATGATTCCTGCACTTTTTGGGGTGTCAGTCAGTCAAATCAATTTATTGCTGGACACCTTCATTGCCTCTCTGCTGGTCTCGGGCAGCGTCTCGTGGCTGTACTTCTCCGATCGTCTGGTTGAGTTACCACTGGGAATATTCGGGGTTGCTATTGCCACCGTGGTACTGCCGAGTCTGTCGCGCAGACATGCTGAGAAAACTACTGAAGACTTCGCAGCTTTGCTGGATTGGGCTTTCCGACTGGTACTGTTAATAGCGGTTCCGGCCAGTCTGGCGCTGATCGTGCTGGCGCAGCCACTGATTATTACTCTTTTCCTGAACGAAAATTTCACTGTCAATGATGTGCAGCAGGTAACCACCAGTTTACGTGCATATGCGCTGGGTCTGCTGCCATTCATGGCGATTAAGGTATTTGCACCGGGTTATTATTCCCGTCAAGATACTTCAACACCGGTGCGTATCGGCATCATTGCGATGGCCGTTAATATGGTATTGAACATCCTGCTGGTATTCGTGCTGGATATGGCTCACACCGGTCTCGCTTTGGCAACATCGCTGGCGGCTTTTGTTAATGCAGCATTACTTTTCAATGGGCTGCGCACAAAGAATATATTCTGGTTTCAGCCCGGTTGGTTGCGCTTTTGTGTGCAATTGTTGCTTGCGAATGTAGTGATGATGAGCTTTGTTATCCTGTATGCAGGTGACTGGCAATCATGGCTGGATTTGAGTGACTGGATGCGGGTAACAGAGATCACTGTCCTGTGTGCGGGAGGAGTGCTCTTGTATGCATCAGTACTGTTTTTAAGTGGTGTGCGCCTGCGGGATTTTCAGCGACACAGCTGAAGCCAGAATAGTTTGGCAACAAACCCGCAGATCAGCAGGTCCACCCCTCATCCTTATTCTGAATAGGTTGCCGGGGTCGGCAGGCTCATTGAGTATTTTAGTTGTTTGTCTGAATCTAATTGATGTAACGTGAGAAAACATGAATAAACGCAACAGAGAAATAGACAATCTACACATCATCAGCAGCGAAGAACTGCCTGCGCCGAGTGAACTAAAAGATGCCATGCCGGTGGCAGGAGATGCTCTGCGGACGGTAATGAAGGGTCACCGTGGCGTGAAGGCAGTACTTGACCGTCAGGATAGTCGACTGATCGTCGTCGTGGGACCCTGTTCGATTCACAATGTTGAGGAAGCGCTGGAGTACGCTCGCAGATTAAAAACTCTGGCGGATGAGCTTCAAGACTCGCTGCTGATTCTTATGCGAGTATATTTTGAGAAACCACGCACTACCGTCGGTTGGGAGGGATTGATTTATGATCCCAATCTGGATGGCAGTCATCGCATTGAACATGGTCTGCGCATTGGCAGGCAGTTAATGCTGGATATTGCTAATCTTGGGCTGCCTATTGCCGTAGAAGCGCTTGATCTGATTTCACCACAGTACCTGCAGGATCTGGTGACATGGACAGCTATCGGGGCGCGCACTACTGAATCGCCAACCCACCGCAAACTGGCAAGCGGCATATCCTCGGCTATTGGTTTCAAGAACAGTGTGGATGGAAGTCTCAGCGTAGCGGTGAATGCTATTCGATCGGCCTCCGCCAACAATTCGTTTATCAGTATTACCGAAGAAGGCAAAGTGGCTGCGTTCCGCACCTCGGGTAATCCACATTGCCACGTCATCCTGCGCGGTGGTAAAGAACCCAACTTCAGCAGCGTGCATGTCGCTGAAGTTGAGGCTGAACTGCGCAAAGCGTTGATTCCGGAAAACATCATGATTGATTGCAGTCACGGAAATTCGCGCAAAGATTATAATCGTCAGACAGAAGTACTTGATGATGTTGCGCAGCAGATCATTGCAGGTAATCGTTCTATTATCGGTGTGATGATTGAAAGTAATCTGTGTGCTGGAAATCAGCCGATACCCGATGATCTGGAAGAGATGCGCTATGGAGTTTCAATCACCGATGCCTGTATAGACTGGGACACCACAGAGCAGGCGCTGCGGAAACTGGCGGCGGAAACAGCTCCTTATCTGATCGCGCGAAGCCATCCGGAGGGCTGAAGAAAGATTCTGTCATGCTCAAAGAGACAGACAATCTGAGCGGCAATGGAATGCTCTACAGGAGGAGATGACTCGTCATACAATCTGGTTGAAAGTATCATGGGGCACCGCGCCACTCAGTTTCTCTGTCACTCTGGAAATATTAACAAAGAACAGCCATTAAAACTGAAGGTCTCAACTGCCAACGACTGCTGATACAACGATCAGACAGAGTGCCAGAACAGAAATAGCTGCAATGGTGCTGACAATATTTCTATAGACAATACGATCTTCCATATTTTATTCCTCGTTTGTTTATGCGAAAAAGCCTGAATCAGATCTGCCGCAGCAGATACAAAATCTGCTGTTGCCTGCTGACAGAAATATTACTGCAAAGCAATTTTATGCCTTTGATCTGAATCAAGCGCCTCGACTATTTGTTGTCGTAAGCTCAGGGGCTCGGGTGATTGTCCATTACAGTAATTTTTACTATTATGAATAGACAGGTTGTACGGAACCAAAACGAACGTTAATGAGTATCACGGAGAAAAAGTATGAGCAGTTACAAAAACATTCTGGTGGCAGTAGATGGATCTGATGAATCAGTTGTTATTCTGGGTAAGGCTTTGGATCTGATCGGCAATGATAATGTGAAGCTCAACGTTGTGCTGGTATTCGAGCCGCTGCTTGGTAATTATTCTTTTGAATTGAATATGGCTGACTTCGAGCAGTTGCAGCAACAGCATCAGGAGCAGGTGGCGAAGAAAATGCGTGAGTTGGCGGCCGCAAAATTTCCTTCTCTGTCAGCAGATGCAATACATTTTCTGCGTGGAAAGCCTGCCACTGAGATCAAGCGAATGGCCGAGGATACCGGTGCCGATCTGGTGGTGATCGGCAGTCACGGTCACAATCCGATCCGTGTAATACTGGGTTCAACAGCAAACGCCGTTTTACACGGAATTCATTGTGATGTTTTGACTGTGCGAGTCCAGGGAGCCTCCGAATAACACTATGACCACTCTGCGGGTGACTGCGCCCGGTGCTGCAAGGCGTCGTGCGCCGACAATGGCGGTAGCCCCTGGCAGTTATTCGTTCAGGACTTTGATCAACGAATCCGTTAAATAATCAATATTATTATCATTGATGCCAGCAATATTAATACGGCTGGAATCGACCAGATAGATACTGTAATCCCGAATCAAGGTCTGCACCTGATTAACAGAGATTCCCAGGAAGGAAAACATGCCTTTTTCCTTTTCAATAAAGCTGAAATCGCGCGCTACACCTTTTGCTTTCAGTGCATTAACCAACTGAGAGCGTAGTTTATTAATGCGGTTGCGCACCACAGCAAGTTCCTGCAGCCAGTTATCATGTAATGCGACATCCGCAAGAATTGTTGCAACCACCGCTGCACCATGGTCGGGCGGCATTGAGTAAATAGCGCGGGCAATAGATGCAATCTGACTTGCAGAAGCCTGCATTGATTGTGTTGTTTCACAGAGTACCGTCAAGCTGCCGGTGCGTTCACGATAAAGGCCAAAATTCTTTGAACAGGAACTGACGATCACCAGTTCAGGCAGGGACTCAGCCAGCAGGCGTACACCGTAGCCATCTTCTTCAATACCATCCCCAAGCCCCTGATAAGCGAGGTCAACAAATGGCGTAAATCCATTCTTCAGGGCAATATCGCGCACCGCCTGCCACTGTGTCTGATCAAGATCTGCGCCGCAGGGGTTGTGGCAACAACCGTGCAATAACACCAGATCACCCGGTCCTGCGGTGGACAGGCTACTCATCATCTCATCGAAGCGGATGCTATGCCTGCTGTAATCGTAGTAGGGGTATTCTTCAATCTGCAAGCCGGCTTCACCCAGCAACGGAATATGATTTGCCCAGGTAGGATTGCTTACCAGAATACGCGCATCAGGTTTGCTGCGCTTAATAAACTCAGCAGCCAGGCGCAGACCGCCACAGCCACCTGGAGTCTGGAAAGTAATGCGGCGTTGTTCAAGATCGGTCGCCAGCGATTCACCGAGTACCAGCTCTGCTACCAGAGCATTATAATCAGCTGCGCCAGCCGGACCGATATAGGTCTTGGTAGTCTGGCTGTTTAGAAGTATGGCTTCAGCGTCCTTTACTGCCGCCATAACTGGCGTTGCTCCGCGCTCATCCTTGTATACTCCCACGCCAAGATCAATCTTGAGTGGATTGCTGTCGGCACGATGTGCAGTCATTAATCCAAGAATTGGATCGGCGGGAAGGGCGCTGAGTGATTGAAACATGGTGGTGCTCCTGTTGTGAACTGCTCCTGTGCCTGCCAGGAATGCCTTTCAGTCTATTTAAGCGTTTGGGCTTTAAGTGTGTTTTGCAGCAGTGATGCAATGGTCATTGGCCCAACCCCGCCTGGAACCGGTGTAATAAAGGAGCATTTGTCTTTTACTGCCGCAAAGTCGACATCGCCAGCAAGTCGAAATCCGCTTTTGGTGCCGGCATCAGCAAGTCTGGTGATTCCGACATCAATAACAACGGCTCCCTGTTTGACCATATCAGCACCAACGAATTCAGCTTTGCCAATAGCGACGACTAGAATATCGGCTGATCGGCAGATTTCTGCCATGTTCTTGCTGCGGCTGTGGACCACCGTGACAGTGCAGTTACCCGGATTGCTGTTGCGGGACAATAATATAGATACCGGCGTGCCCACGATGTTACTGCGCCCGATAACGACACAATGCTTACCCTCAGTTTTAATATCATAACGCTTCAGCAGTTCCATGATGCCATTGGGGGTTGCTGAAATAAATGTGGGCAGCCCCAGACACATTTTGCCGACATTAACGGGATGGAAACCATCAACGTCTTTGCGCGGATCAATGGCCAGGGTGACTTTCATCTCATCAATATGCTTTGGCAGAGGCAACTGCACGATGAATCCATCGATGTCATCATCAGCATTTAATTCTGCAATTTTTTGCAGTAGTTCGGGCTCACTGATATTTTTATCAAGACGTAACAATGATGATTTGAAGCCAACGCGCTCACATGCGCTAACCTTATTGCTGACATAGGTTTCACTGGCACCATCATTGCCAACCAGCACCGCAGCCAGGTGCGGGATTTTACCCCCAGCAGCAATTATCTGAGCCACCTGTCCAGCAATCTCTGTCTTGATCTGTTCTGCAGTAAGTTTACCGTTGAGCAGTTGCATGAGAATCGTTCCGCATTGAAAGGCCACTATCATAAACGAGCTGCAGATTCACCTCAAGGAAGGCCAGGCTCAGAACTTACCACTTGCCGGTATTTGGCATACTCGCCCAGGGTTCTTGAGCGGGCAGAGCGCTTCCTGCCTGCAGCAGTTCTATGGAAATGTTGTCGGGGGAGCGAACAAAGGCCATCCGACCATCGCGGGGAGGGCGGTTAATTGTGACGCCACTGTCCATAAGGTGCTGACAGACCTGATAAATATCTTCGACCTGATAGGCAAGATGGCCGAAATTGCGCCCTCCTCCATACGATTCCGGATCCCAGTTGAAGGTCAGTTCCACCTGCGCACTTTCATCTCCAGGCGCGGCCAGGAATACCAGTGTGAAACGTCCGGCTTCGCTTTCTCTGCGTTGTAACTCGCGCAAACCCAGTTTATTGCAGTAAAAATCCAGCGATGCGTCCAGATCGCTGACTCGAACCATTGTATGCAGATATTTCACAGGATATTTCTCCGTAGGATTCAGAATTTGCTGGCCAGGAGGGGACTTTGATTCATGGTTGATCGTCGCGGTAAAGACTAAAGGCTACGTACTCTCCGATTTGGTTCCAATCGCCATCGATGCGCGCTATTTCCGTTCTACCTGCATCTGTCCAGCGCAGTGTTCCATAAAACTCTGCCTGAACTGCCTTTATAATCAGGGTAATTTCGTCGCCCCTGATCGTCACCGAATCAACCTGGATGCCCGCACTGCCCTGAGCGGGCATGTCAAGCGTGGCCGTATAAGCTCCATCAATAGAATGCAGGGTGAAAATTATCTGCCGCACAGTGTCGTGGCCCACAGTAAACGAGCCGTTCCAGCGGCCATTCAGAGGTGCCGGTGATTCAGCACTTGCGAGGGCAAAATCGCCGAGATTGAATATAAGACACAGCATTAGAGTTGATGTTTTTTTGCATAGCAGGTTCATAAGTAAATTGACCCTTGAAATTTTCGGGTTTAGCCAGACAGCACTGGCTGTGGAATAATGCTCCGACTATAACAATTCCAGAGCGACAAGGTAATGACTGACAACATCTTCACGGCTATTCCTGTCGATTCAACTTCACAATCTGGCGCGGAGATATTTGAAAACCTCGCAGCTGGAAGTCATGTGCGCATTGAACGGATTATTTCCAGAGGACACAGTTCCGAACCGGACAATTGGTATGATCAGGTTGAGTCTGAGTGGGTGATGCTGCTGCAGGGTGCGGCAATCTTGAGCTTTGAGGATGGTGAGCAAATCTGTTTAGCAGCGGGTGATTTTGTTGATATCGCCGCTGGCAGGAAGCATCGGGTCGCTTGGACAGACCCCGATGCTGTAACCATCTGGCTGGCTGTTCATTACACTTAATGACGTGAATTAAAACAGCACCACTGATCGAATACTTTTGCCTTCGTGCATCAGCTCGAAGGCGGTATTTATTTCTTCAAGGGGCATGGTGTGAGTAATCAGGGGATCAATCTGAATTTTTCCGCTCATATACCAATCAACAATTCGAGGTACGTCAGTACGGCCTCTCGCGCCACCAAAGGCTGTCCCTTTCCATGATCTGCCGGTGACCAGTTGAAAGGGGCGCGTTGAGATTTCCTGGCCAGCACCAGCAACTCCAATGATATAAGACTGCCCCCAGCCTTTGTGGGTACATTCCAGTGCCTGACGCATGGTATAAACATTGCCGATGCACTCAAAGCTGTAGTCGACGCCGCCCCCCGTCATGTCGATTATTGTGCCGGTGACATTATCAACTTCACGCGGATTAACAAAATCTGTCATGCCAAACTGTCTGGCCAGCTCAATTTTTGCCGGATTGGTGTCGACGCCAATGATGCGGTCAGCGCCCACCATGCGCGCACCTTGCACAACGTTAAGGCCGATGCCGCCGAGACCGAATACAGCTACTGTGCTACCTGGCTCTACTTTCGCCTCAAAGACCACTGCTCCAATTCCGGTAGTGACGCCGCAGCCGATATAACAGACTTTGTCATAGGGTGCATCACTGCGGATCCTGGCCAGTGCAATCTCCGGCAGCACGGTATAGTTCGAAAAGGTTGAACAACCCATATAGTGCAATATTGGCTTTCCATTTAAGGAAAAGCGACTGCTGCCATCTGGCATCACTCCCCGACCCTGAGTGTTGCGAATTGCCTGGCATAGATTGGTGCGCGGATGCAGGCAATACTCACATTCACGACACTCAGGCGTATACAGAGGAATCACGGTGTCGCCTGGGCGAACAGTTTTTACCCCAGGTCCAACTTCCAGCACAATGCCTACGCCCTCATGACCAAGAATGGCGGGAAATGCTCCCTCCGGGTCATCTCCTGACAAGGTAAATGCGTCGGTATGGCAGACACCGCTGGCTTTGATTTCTATCAGGACCTCACCTGCGCGTGGACCATCAACATCAACTTCGACGATTTCTAAAGGTTTACCTGCGGCGAATGCTACGGCGGCCCGTGACTTCATGATGCGATTCCTGTTGGGTAAAATTTCAGTTACAAAGATTGTAGTCAGCAGCAGAGGCAGAGGCAAACGAATACCGAAAATCTGAATTGATGCTAATATCCGCACTTTGCAACACAGCTGCAGATCAGGGTTTATGAGCATTATCGATAAAAGTAAATATGTGTTAACTGCTTCCTGCCCGGAAGCCAATGGCATCGTCAGGGCAGTCAGTGATTTTTTGTATCAGCGTGGCGCAACCATCAGTGAGGCAGCGCAACATCGCGATCCGGTTATCGACCGTTTCTTTATGCGAGTTGAGTTTGAGGAAATGGAAGTGTCTCTACCGGGCTGCGAACAACTGCAGCAGGATTTTCAGGAGATTGCCAATAAGTTCACCATGGTTTCGAGTTTTTTTAATTTGCAGATAAAGCCGAAAGTATTGCTTGCAGTTTCAAAGCATGGTCACTGCCTCAATGATATTCTGCACCGCTGGAGCAGTGGTGCACTGCCTGCTGAAATCATCGGTGTAGTTTCTAATCATGAAGAGTTGCGTGGTATTACCGAATGGTACCGGTTGCCATATCACTATTTGCCCGTCACCCCGGAGAACAAGACGGCACAGGAAGAGCAGTTGTTAAATATAATCGAAAGACAACAGGTTGATCTGCTGGCGCTGGCTCGTTATATGCAGATACTGTCGCCTCGGATGTGTGAGGTAATGGCTGGGCGTGCAATTAATATTCATCATTCATTTCTGCCCGGCTTCAAAGGTGCTGATCCCTATCGCCAGGCCTATATGCGTGGCGTCAAAATAATTGGCGCTACTGCTCACTATGTAACGACAGACCTGGATGAAGGCCCGATTATTGAACAGGCAGTAGAAAAAATAGATCATAATTTTGATATCAATGAACTGGTGCAGATTGGACGCGACGCCGAATGTGCAGCATTTGCCCGAGCACTCAAGTGGCACTGTGAACATCGAATTATAATCAATGGTAAAAAAACAGTTGTATTCAAATGAGGTAGCTTTTCAGCATGTTTTTAGCAGCAGGAACTTTTATAGGTGGTCTGGGCTTATTTTTGCTGGCCGTGTCAATGATCAGCGAAGGGCTTCGGCTGGCAGCAGGAAACACCCTTCGGGAATTGCTTGTCCGGTCCACCCGGACCTCACTGCATGGAATAGTATCGGGTGCATTTCTTACTGCATTAGTGCAGTCTTCCAGCGCCGTGACTGTTGCTACCATTGGCTTCGTCAATGTCGGTTTGCTGGGAATATCTCAGGCTATTGGTATAGTGCTGGGTGCGACAGTTGGCACAACAATGACAGGCTGGCTGGTTGCAGCAATTGGTTTTCAATTCAAGATTACCAGTTTTGCCTTGCCTCTGGTCGGAATCGGCATGGTGCTTCGATTGCTTGGTCCGTCGAAAAGAATGGGAGCTGTAGGCGAAGCAATAGCCGGGTTTGGACTGTTTTTTATTGGCGTGGATTTTTTGCGCGGTGCGTTTGAAGGGGCGGCACTGGCAATGGACATCGCCAGCCTTTCGCCCGCGGGAATCCAGGGCATCCTGTTATTCACTGGTATCGGGATACTGATGACTCTGCTCACTCAGTCCTCAAGTGCAGCCGTCGCGATAACCTTAACCGCGGCAACTGGCGGCATTGTCAGTTTTGCAGCGGCGGCAGCTATGGTTATAGGTGCTACCATCGGCACGACTTCTACTTCGGCTTTAGCTGTTATCGGTGCCACTCCCAATGCAAAGCGGGTGGCTGCAGCGCATGTAATTATAAACAGTGCCACTGCACTGACGGGGCTGCTAATGCTGCCCCTGGTGATCTGGTTCGTCACTGCCTTTGATAGCACGCTTGGCATACTTGCGGCACCAGCCTTGGCGCTGGCTGTTTTTCATACCCTGTTTAATTTCGTCGGCGTCCTGTTGATACGACCTTTTGTGTCAGATTTGAGTAACTTCCTGTTAAATCGTTTTCGCTCCAAAGCTGAAGAAACAGGCCAACCACAGTATCTTGACAGCAATATTATGGCTTCGCCTCGATTGGCACTTGATGCGTTTTATCTTGAATTGCAGCGTATGACAGTGTTGACCCGCGAACATGCAAAGGCCGCTTTGAGTAACGAAGGTCCACCTGGCCGTGCATTGCAGGAGCAACATGATGGTCTACGCAAACTTGTGCTTGCGGTAGAACATTTTGTAGCAGCTCTTGAGGGGGAGCGGTTGCATAAAGATGTGACCAGACAGTTGCCATTAATACTGCGCATATCGAATTATATTGACGAAGCGGTAGCGCAGGCTCAGGAGAGTGCTGAGCGCGATGCTGACGTTGACTATCTGCTGCAAACTCCTTTACGGTTGCTGATTATCGAGTATCAGTTTGAGGTTATTAGTCTCATTGACCGTTGTGATCCTGCACGAGATGACTTCAGCGTGGTTGAAGTCGAGCAGGAATATCAGGCACTGCGGGAACACTGGCGGCGGCTTAAAACCAGCATGCTGAACGCAGTTGTTGAGAACCAGGTCTCCATGGCACATTTGAATCCCGCGATAGAAAGTCTGCGGACCTCTTTGCGTGTCGCTGAACGCTGCACCCGCATCGCCACTCGCTTGACAGAACTCGGTCTCGCTGTACCCGGTGTGCGGACCACTGAAATTTCAGCCGAGAGCTCAGAGGTGGAATCAGCGGTGGTGTTTCGCGAGGAGTATATCAAGGCAGAAACCAATGCAGCACTTACGAACGAAAAAGCCTTATCTTAACCAGCTTTAGTTATTGTATTCATAATAATCAACAATTTAAAATTGTCACAATTCGGTCATATAAGGCCGTTATAGTGAGCCTCAAGTACGACTGACACTCAATGTGTAATGGAGGCTCATTAGAAATGATAAACCTAAAGAAGTTTTTAGCTGCAACAGCTCTCTCCAGTTCGGCAGTATTTGCTGCTTTCGCAAGCGCGGATGTCGATCCGGCCTTGCCAGATTACACCCGTACATCAGGTGTGTCTGGAAATCTTTCGAGCATTGGCTCGGACACCTTGAACAATCTAATGACGCTGTGGGCGGAGGAATTCAACAAGTTCTACCCCAATGTAAATATCCAGATTCAGGGTGTAGGATCATCAACAGCGCCACCCGCACTGACTGAAGGCACAGCCAATCTTGCGCCGATGAGCCGGGGTATGCGGCAATCAGAAATCCAGGCCTTTGAAGCACGTTTTGGTTATGCGCCAACCGAGTTGCCGGTAGCCGTTGATATGCTTGCGGTATACGTTAATCGCGACAACCCGCTCGAGAGCTTAAGCCTGCCTCAGGCTGATGCAATATTTTCGGCGACACGCCGTTGTGGTTATGCAAGTGACATTACCCGCTGGGGACAGCTTGGTCTGACCGGTGCGTGGGCTAATCGCGACTTTGCCTTATACAGTCGTAATGCAGTTTCCGGCACCTATGGCTTTTTTAAAGACAATGCCATGTGTGGGGGCGATTTCAAATCCAGCATAAATGAGCAACCCGGCTCATCCTCTGTGGTGCAGGGTGTCACTGAATCGATCAATGGCATAGGTTACTCAGGAATCGGCTATCGAACTTCAGGTGTTCGTGTAGTGCCACTGTCAGCCACAGACGGCGGTACCGTCTATGATGCAACCGCTGAAAACGCAGCATCCGGCGATTATCCATTAGCTCGTTACCTTTATGTCTATATCAATAAGCATCCGAATCGAGAGCTGGATCCGTTGACTCGTGAGTTCGTTAAAATGCTTTATTCAAAGGATGGCCAGAGTGTAGTGTTACGTGACGGATTTGTGACACTACCTGCTTCGCTTACCAACGAGGTGTTGGTGCAACTAGGAATAAGCAACTGATAGAAAAATTTGAGCCTGCCACGGAGACATGAATGCACAAGCAATTCAAGCTACCATCAAGAGTTACCCGCATGATAGTTATGATGACGGTGACGACATTTGTTCCACTGGCAATCGCAGACGTGGAGATCTACGGACGAGCTCATGTGAGCGTAGACAGCTTGAGCGATGGCGATGATCAAGGATTTAACGTCTCCTCCAATTCAAGTCGCCTTGGTTTTCGAGCCAGCCTTGATGTCGCGGAGGGCCTGACTGGCTTCATGCAACTTGAACAGGAAGTTCGTTACGAGAATGGTTCTGGAAACCTGGCCAGCAGAGATTCGTTCGTAGGTTTGCGCGGCTCATTTGGCCAGGTGCGTCTGGGATTTTTTGATACGCCACTGAAACTCATCAGTGGTAAAGTTGATTTCTTCAGAGATCAAATTGGTGAAACCAGGAACGTGACGCGACTGCGGGATGTCTATAGCGGCGGCGATTTTGATTTTGATACTCGCTTTCGTAACGGCATCCATTACCAAAGTCCGAGCTTCAATGATGTTACCTTCGATTTGCACTATGCAACCAATACGGACGCCGGAGCTAATATTGACGGTAATAACGATGCCATCAGTACTGCGGTAACCTGGGAAACCAGCGAAAACTATCTGGCGATTGCGTATGAACGCAAAAATGATACCGAGTCAGAGGCCTGGCGCGCTGGTGCAGGGAAGACCATTGGTGACTGGCGTATCAATGGTCTGGTGCAACTGGCGACAATAAAAGGATCCACGCTCGGCGCTGCCCAGGACGTAAATACTTATGGTGGTGGTGCCAGTTATAAGCTCAATTCTGAGATTACTCTGAAAGGCCAGTACTTTATTGTGGATGCAGACGGGATTGATCGAAGTGCGCAGATGCTGACTATTGGCTTGGATTATCTGTGGAATTCATCATTCCGATTGCTACTAGCATATGCTCAGACCGATAATGAAAGTGAAGCAAGCTATGCAATGAGCACGGGCGGTCATGGTACTCAGGTGACGCCACTGACTGGTGAAATGCCCCAAGGTCTGTCAGCAGGCTTTCGATTTGATTTCTAATGAACTGCTTTTATGACAGTTCCAGCGTAGGTGGGTGTCTTAATACTCACCCGTTCTGCCGCTGTCACGAAACAGTCACAAACAATCTATATCCTCTGGCGCTAATTAAAGCCGATGTTCTGCAGGTTCGCTTAGATGATTGATATCTCCTCGCTCAAGCCAGAGGACAGTGCGACCAGACGGACACTGCTCCCCGACCTTGAGAACCGAAAAAAGCTGCGCGCAAAGCGCAGGTTGAAAGACAACATCTCCCGTTGGGGTATTACCGTTGCGGGTTTCGGCGTGGTTTTTGCGCTGACCATGATTTTTGTCTATCTGATCTATGAAGTCGCTCCGATCGTGCGCGGAGCTACAGTCAGCAAGCAATTTGACTATGCTTTGCCAGTTACAGAGGCTGCAACACAGCGGCTTGTGATGGATCGCTATGAGCAGCTCGGGGTACAGTATGCTGATAACGGCACTGTCACCTTCTTTGAAGCAGACAATGGCAACATTCGTGAACAGTTCAATCTGGCTGTGCCCGAGGAAATCACGGTTGAAAGTTTCGCAGCTGCTGAGTCGATCTCGAATACCACTGTTCATGGTCTGAGTAACGGCAGTGCCTTGATTGCCAGACATGCCTATGATTATTCATACCCGGATAACACCAGGTTTATCATTCCGAAAATTGAATATCCCTTTGGAAATACGCCGATAGTAATTGATGAACGCGGACAGAGTTTGAATCTGATTGCGATGGAAACCATGAGTCGCGGTGAAGGCGGAACTTATATTGCAGCCTTCACCGCTGATGATCGGCTGCTGCTGACATCGCTGACCACTCGAACCAATCTGTTGAGTCGCCAGGTAGATGTAAGAGCGTCGACTTATGCGCTGCCCCGTCCGCCCGGACAGCCTGTTAAGATGTTGCTTGATAAGGCTCTGCGTAGTTTGTTTATCATCGATGACCGCGGTTTCATCCATTACTACGATGTCTCCGAAGCAGCCAGTCCCAGATTGATTCAATCTGTTAATGCCGGCAGTGGCAGCCCGATAACGGCTGCTGAATTCCTGGTGGGTACGGTGTCTCTGATTGTCGGTACAGCAAATGGTGAGTTAAGTCAGTGGTTTCTGGTCCGTGATGACGATAATAATAACAGCCTGACCCGGATCAGGGAATTTACCTCACATGACGCAGCGATTACTTCGATTGCACCAGAATATACCCGCAAAGGCTTTGTGGCCGGAGATGCTTCAGGTCAACTGGGTATTCATTACGGCACTTCAACCCGGACATTGTATCTGAAGCAGTTTAATGACAGCGCTATTACGGATGTAGCAATTTCTCAGCTTAACACCAGGTTGTTTACCGTTAATCAGAATAACCAGGTGACGGTGGCGGAAGTCTGGAATGAGCACCCACAGCTTTCGTTCGCTTCGTTGTGGAACAAGGTCTGGTACGAAGGACGCGCTGATCCTGAATATATCTGGCAATCCTCATCGGGTTCTGATGAATTTGAATCCAAGTTCAGTCTGGTCCCCCTTTCTGTGGGCACATTAAAGGCAGCTTTCTACGCGATGCTGTTTGCGATGCCGCTGGCGATAGCAGGTGCCATATACACCGCCTATTTTATGACCCCTAAACTGCGCGGCATTGTGAAGCCCAGTATTGAAATAATGGAAGCGCTGCCGACCGTCATCCTTGGTTTTCTGGCGGGACTATGGCTGGCACCTTTTGCGGAAAACAACCTGCCAGCCATATTCAGCTTTCTGTTGTTAATGCCGGTGATGATGCTGCTGTTTGGATACGGCTGGTCAAAACTGCCAGCAGGTGTAAAACATGTCATACCAGATGGATGGGAGGCAGCTCTGTTAACGCCGGTTATTCTTATATTCGGCTATATCTGTGTGCATGCCAGCCCTTATATCGAAGTGTGGTTTTTTAATGGCAGCATGAGGCAATGGTTCACCGACATCGGCATTGTTTATGATCAACGCAATGCTTTAATTGTTGGCATTGCCATGGGATTTGCAGTAATTCCTACTATTTTCTCAATCACTGAAGATGCCGTTTTCACCGTGCCGCGACACCTGACTCAGGGGTCGCTGGCGCTCGGTGCTACACGCTGGCAGACCGTTATGGGTGTGGTCCTGCCAACTGCAAGCCCGGGTATTTTTTCTGCAGTGATGATGGGTTTTGGACGGGCTGTTGGTGAGACAATGATCGTATTGATGGCCACCGGCAACAGTCCGGTGGTGAATTTCAATATCTTTGAGGGTATGCGTACTTTGTCCGCCAATATTGCGGTGGAGCTTCCTGAAACTGCTGTTGGTTCCTCGCACTTTAGAGTTCTGTTCCTTGCTGCTCTGGTGCTGCTGGCATTAACGTTTATCGTTAATACTCTGGCAGAAGTCATTCGTCACAGATTGCGTTTGCGCTACAGCAATCTGTAATCCAGGAGTAGCACAATGAAGACATGGTTTAAAAGTGGTTCGCCCTGGATCTGGTTAAATGGCGGTGCTGTGGCATTCTGCATGATCATGGTCGTCGGTCTTATTGGCCTGATAGCCGTTCGCGGATTTGGTCATTTCTGGCAGTCTGATGTCGCCGAAATCGTCATTAATAATACCGATGGCACGCGCGGTACAGTGCTGGGTGAACTGGTCCGACAGGAAATAGTCTCTGCAGCGGTCGCTCGTGATTCTGGAGAACCAATTCCAGCAGATGTTGAGTTGGTCACCCGCTACTTGATCAAACAGGGAAACAGGGATCAAACCGGTCGGGATTTTGAGTGGTACATCGGTTTGTTCATGGAGCCATGGCAGTATCCGGAAAACGTCATGGTGGTGGAACGCAGAGAGTGGGGTAATTTCTATGGTTACCCGGTAGCGCTGCTACGCCATGATGAACTGGTTGCGGCTGCAGGTTCTGAGGTTTTTGAGGATCAACTGCAGCAGTCTATCAACCGCAGTCTCGATTTACATGATCAGATCCAGCGTCTGGAAAAACAGGGCATAGGCCGTATCAATATGGCAATTGAACGGCTGCGACTGCAGGAGCGAGCGTTGAATCTGCAGGGTAGCAGTGGTGATGTACTGGAGAGTGAGCAGTTGCGCATCGCCACCGAAAAGGAAATTCTGGAGAGCGAGTATATGCTGCTCCGTGACGAGCTTGACGAGGTGTATGAAAGCACCGAGAGAGACACACTTAAAATGCGCATGAGCGATGGCAGCGAAGTGGATATTTCGCTTGAAACCATCGTACGCGCTACTTCCCCAAACACCATGTCGATATTTGAACGGATTGGCCAGTACATGGAAAAATTATGGGAATTCCTGAGTGATGATCCACGGGAAGCGAATACTGAAGGTGGTATTTTCCCAGCAATATTCGGCACTGTAACCATGGTGATAGTAATGTCGATAATGGTTACGCCATTTGGCATCCTGGCGGCAATTTACCTGCGAGAGTACGCGCGCCAAGGGATGCTGACACGGATAATTCGTATCTCGGTGTATAACCTGGCAGGTGTACCATCCATTGTTTACGGAGTGTTTGGTCTCGGATTCTTTATTTATTTTCTCGGTGGAAATATTGACCAGATGTTCTATGCCGAGGCGTTGCCAGCGCCAACATTCGGTACGCCTGGACTGTTCTGGGTATCGCTGACTCTGGCTCTGCTGACTCTGCCGATAGTGATTGTATCCACAGAAGAGGGGCTGGCGCGTATCCCCAGTACCATCAGACAGGGCAGTCTGGCACTTGGAGCTACCAAGGCGGAAACTTTATGGAAGGTCATAATTCCTCTGGCTACGCCGGCAATGATGACTGGATTGATTCTGGCTATTGCCCGAGCGGCGGGTGAAGTGGCGCCATTGATGCTGGTGGGGGTTGTGAAACTTGCTCCGACCTTGCCGGTCGATGCTACCTTCCCTTTTATCCATTTGGAGCGGAAGATAATGCATCTTGGGTTTCATATTTATGACGTTGGCTTCCAGAGTCCAAATGTCGAGGCAGCCCGGCCTTTGGTCTATGCGACTGCGCTGGTGCTGGTGATACTGATTATGATATTGAATCTAACTGCAATCAGTATCAGAAATCATCTGCGTGAACGTTACCGCAGTGCGTCTGATTAAAGCTGTAGAACTTTCTTATTTGAACAACGGGTAAAACATGACAAACATGACTCTGGATGATAGAGACGAGCAGCCAGCAGCAGTGAAAAGAGGCCCTGCCGTCGCACTGGCCAGAAGAAATACTGATCACGAACCGCGTCTGCTGACTGATGAAAAAATTAAAATCCAGGTAAAAAACCTGGAGTTATTTTATACACAAAATAAGGCACTTAATGGCATCAATCTGAATATACCTGAAAAGTGTGTAACTGCCTTTATTGGGCCTTCGGGTTGTGGTAAATCGACATTACTGCGCTGCTTTAACCGTATGAATGATCTGGTAGAAAATTGTCGCATTCAAGGTCAGATATTGATGGATGATGTAGATATCTACGGACGGGATATTGATGTTGCTGAATTGCGTCGCAGTGTCGGCATGGTGTTTCAAAAACCGAATCCATTTCCAAAATCAATTTATGAGAATGTTGCATATGGATTGCGGCTGCAGGGCGTAAGTTCGCGGCGAATTCTCGATGAAGCCGTAGAGAATTCATTGCGGGCAGCAGCCTTATGGGACGAAGTTAAGGATCGACTGCAGGACAATGCTTTTGGTCTCTCAGGCGGACAGCAGCAGCGTCTGGTGATTGCACGTGCAATTGCCATCGAACCGGAAGTAATTCTGCTTGATGAACCGGCTTCAGCATTGGATCCAATTTCAACTTTGAAGATTGAGGAGTTGATCAACGATCTGAAGCGGGATTACACGATTATTATTGTGACCCACAATATGCAACAGGCAGCGCGCGTTTCTGATTACACAGCGTTCATGTATATGGGTAATCTGGTGGAAGTAGGTGATACCGACACGCTGTTTACCAACCCCCGGAAGAAGCAGACTGAAGACTATATCACCGGCCGCTATGGTTGATGGTTTAACAACCCTTAACCCTTCTTAACCCTTAACCATGTCATCAGCCACCAGCAATGGCTTCAGATAGCGTGCCGTGTGTGATTTTTTATTGAGGGCTACTTTAACCGGCTGACCCTGAGCGACCACTCTGCCACCACCAGAACCGCCTTCCGGTCCGATATCAATCAGCCAGTCCGCTTCAGCAATCACGTCCAGATTATGTTCTATCACAATCACGCTGTTACCGGTGTCGACCAGACGGTGCAGGACGCGCAGTAGTTTTTCCACGTCTGCCATATGCAGACCCACAGTCGGTTCGTCCAGAATGTAGAGCTTGTGCGGGGCCCTCGCCCCCCGCAGGGCGAGGTGTGGTTTGGCCTTTGAGAGTTCTGCTACCAGTTTGATGCGCTGAGCCTCGCCGCCACTCAATGTCGGGCTTTGCTGGCCCAGCGTTAAGTAACCAAGACCCACTTCCTGCAACAGACGTAAGGGGTGGTACAGAGACGGGATGGAAGCAAAAAAATCAACTGCCTGATCAATGTTCATTGTCAGCACTTCACCGACGTGCTTCTCTTTATATTTCACTGCCATGGTTCCCGGGTTAAAACGCCAGCCTTTGCAGGCTTCGCAGATTACGCGGACATCCGGTAGAAAGTTCATCTCAATTTTCTGCATGCCATTGCCGCCGCAAGTTTCGCAGCGGCCACCTGCTACATTAAATGAGAACCTGCCTGGTGTATAACCGCGCAGCCGGGCATCCACCGTGTCAGCAAAAAGTCTGCGAATAGTATCCCAGATACCAATATAGCTGGCCGGGCAGGAGCGAGGTGTTTTGCCTATCGGGGTCTGGTCAACCTGCAGTACCGAGTCAATTGACTGCCAGCCGTCGATAAAATCGCATCCCTGCCAGGCGATAGCTTTGCGCTTTTTACCTTTCTGCACAGTGACCTTGCGCAGATTTTCATGCAGTACCGAACGAACCAGGGTGCTCTTGCCACTGCCGCTCACGCCGCTTACTACCACCATTCTGCGCAAAGGAATGTCGAGGGAAATATTCCTAAGGTTATTCAGTCTGGCAGATTCAATATGCAGGAATTCCGGATCCAGTTGAGCACGCAGCGATTCGTCGCGTAACTCCTGTAAGGGGTGACGTATTGGATTTGCCAGGAAACGACCAGTGACAGAACGCTTGTTTTTCTTAAGCTGGGCCAGGGTTCCCTGGGCCACAATTTCGCCGCCATTGATACCGGCGCCAGGCCCTACATCAATAATGTGGTCAGCCTCGGCCATAGTTGCATCATCGTGCTCGACCACAAGCACCGTATTGCCCTGTTGCTGCAGTTCGCGCAGAGTCTGGATCAGCAATTGATTATCCCGGGCATGCAGGCCGATGGTGGGTTCGTCGAGGATATAACATACCCCTTGCAGCGTAGAGCCGAGTTGCGAAGCCAGCCTGATTCGTTGTGCTTCGCCACCACTCAAACTCGGTGCTGAACGATCCAGTGTCAGGTAGCTGAGACCCACTTTTTGTAGAAAACGCAGCCGGCTGTTCAGTTCGACAAAAATATCGCGGGCAATGCTTTGCTGTTTTTTATCCAGTTTTATCTTTGCGAGAGTTTGTTCGGCCTCACTGACCGGCAGGGCAGCCAGATCGGCGATTGAGTATTGCTGGAACCGGACTGCAAGCGCTACCGGATTAAGACGTTTACCGTGACAGGCGCTGCACGGCTGGCCGCCTTCCTGATCAAGCCATGATTCTTCCTCGCCGGTTTGCTCCTCATCGAATTGGCTGATTTTTTCCCCGGTGCCGAAGCAACTATTACACCAGCCATGTTTGGAGTTATAGGAAAAAAGTCGCGGATCTAGTTCATCAAAACTGTCGCCGCAGGATGGGCATGCCCTTAAGGTTGAAAAAAGGCTATCGTCAATTTTTTTCTTAGCCGATGTATTCTGCTGGCTGATAATCAGCAGTCCATTGCCAACCGCAAGCGCTTCGTCGATCAGCGAGTTCAGGGTTTTTTCTGTTGCAGACCCCACGGTGACCTCGCCAATCAATACTTCAATGGAATGCTCTTTGTAGCGGTCAAGTACCGGCCAGTCATTGCTGGACAGATAATCATTATCTACGCGCAGTTCAGCATAGCCTTTGGAGGCAGCCCAGGCAGCCAGTTCTTTATAAAGACCTTTGCGGGCGGTGACTACCGGTGCCAGGACGTTCACCTTATGACCGCGCCAGTCCCGTAATATCCGCGCCATAATCATATCGCGACTCTGGGGCTCTATCGGCACATCACAGCCAGGACAATATTGAGTGCCAAGTTTGACAAATATCAGTCGCATAAAATGATAGATTTCGGTGAGCGTAGCCACTGTGCTCTTGCGGCCGCCGCGGCTGGTTCGCTGCTCAATGGCTACCGTTGGAGGAATGCCATGGATGGCATCCACGTCCGGACGAGTGGCTGGTTGTACGAATTGCCTGGCATAGGCATTCAGAGATTCAAGATAACGACGTTGACCTTCAGCAAAAATAATATCAAAGGCCACGGTACTCTTGCCGCTGCCACTGACACCGGTGATCACCGTAAATTTGTTCCAGGGCACGTTTAAGTCAATATTTTTCAGATTGTGTTCACGGGCATGACGTATTTGAATTGCAGGTACCAGTTTTACTGCTTTGCTGCGGGCTGATTTTGCCCCCGGCGCCGCAGCAAAGCTGCGGGAACGTTGCATTTCCCGCTGGTAATCGCGCAGCGCCTCAGCGGTCAGGCCGAGTTTATCGTTCAAAAATTGCTCGGGCGTCCCTTCAGCAACCAGTCTGCCGCCTTTGTCACCGCCTTCTGGACCAATATCAATCAACCAGTCGGCAGCAGATATCACATCCAGATTATGCTCAATGATCAGCAACGAATGCCCAGCCGCAGTCAGTTTCCGGAACGCTGCCAGCAGCACATTGATATCGTCGAAATGCAGGCCCGTGGTCGGTTCATCAAACAGGAACAACAGCCCTTTCTCGCTGCCGCCAGCACGCTTTCTTTTGCCCTCCTGCTGACTGACCGCAGCTAGGTGCCCCGCCAGTTTTAAGCGTTGCGCCTCACCGCCGCTAAGCGTAGGCACAGCCTGGCCGAGCTGCAGATAGTGCAGGCCAACCTCAAGCAGTGGACGCAGACATTGCTCAATATCAGCTTCGCCTGCAAAGAATTCCAGTGCTTCAGTAATGGTCAGTTCCAGGATATCCGCTATGGATTTCGCCTGCTTTTGCTGACCGCTGCCAAGCAGTTTTATTTCCAGTATTTCGCGTCGATAACGACTGCCATTACATTCGCTGCAACGCAGATAAACGTCACTTAAGAATTGCATCTCTACATGTTCAAAGCCATTGCCCGAACAAACCGGACAACGTCCGTTGCCGGAGTTAAAACTGAATGTTCCTGGCGTATAGGCGCGTCCCTGGGCATTCGCCTGGGCTACAAAGCGTTTACGTATCGCATCAAAGGCCCCGACATAGGTTGCCGGAATCGAGCGTGTGGTTTTACCAATCTGGCTTTGGTCAACCAGCACCACGCCATTGATTGCTTCATGCCCATGGATAGCAAGGTGAGCGCCGGCAGCTTCAGTGCCGGTACCGAATTGCTTGCTCAGACCTCGATAAAGAACATCGCGCATCAAGGTAGATTTACCGGATCCGCTCACCCCGGTCAGACACACCAACTTACCTAAAGGCAGCTGCACGTTCAGATTCTTTAAATTATGTTCAGTAGCACCTTCAATGCTGATGAAGTGGTTTTTTTGTGGCAGTGTCAATTTTTCTATGGAGCTATGCCCTTGCTGTTTAAGCAGATCCTGCACAGACTTTTCACCGCGCAGATATTGTGCAGTCAATGATGTTTTGTGTTTGAGTAACTGGGCAGGTGTGCCCATGAATTGAATTTCACCGCCATGCTTACCCGGACCCGGGCCAATATCAATGATCAGGTCTGCTGCAAGCATGACTTGTGGGTCATGTTCGACAACAATCAATGAATTACCGGCATCACGCAGACTGTGCAGTATTTGAATCATCCTTGCCATATCACGGGAATGCAGTCCGATACTGGGCTCATCAAGCACAAATAAAGTATTTACCAGTGAGGTGCCTAATGCAGTCGTCAGATTGATGCGTTGCACTTCACCGCCGCTGAGCGTGCGTGACTGCCGATTCAGGCTCAGATATCCAAGTCCGACATCAAGCAGATATTTAAGTCGCGTACGAATCTCACCGAGCAGCAGGTCGGCGGCTTCGTCAAAGGGAGCAGGTAACTGCACTTGCTGAAAGAACCCGGAACATTGTTCGAGTGACAACAGCATCAGTTCGCTGATGGTATAACTGCGAGCGGCGGTGCCTGCATTGTCGCTTTGCTGCAAACGCCACCAGGATGCCTCAGGTTTCAGTCGACTGCCGTGACAGGACTGACATTCAGTATAAGCTCGATATTTGGATAACAGCACCCGGATATGCATTTTGTAGGCTTTACTTTCCAGCCATTTAAAAAAGCCGCGCACGCCATACCAATTGCCATCGCCGCTGATACCATCGCCTTCAAGAACCCATTGCTGTTGTTGTTCAGTAAGGTCCTGCCAGGGCGTATCCAGCGGCAGGCGAATTTTTTTAGCGAATCGCTCAAGATCTACCTGACACTCTCGGAAACTGGGTGTCTGCCAGGGTTTGACAGCGCCTTGTTTGAGCGTTTTTTTCTCGTCCGGAATCACCAGGCTGTAATCAACATCGATAATGCGCCCGAACCCGCGACAGGTCTCACAGGCTCCAATCGGTGAGTTGAAAGAGAACAGGCTGGGGGAGGCGTCAGTGAATTCAATATTACAATCCGGACAATGCAGATGGCTGGAGTAACGCAGTGGCTCTGCCTGTTGTTCGCTTTCCGGGTTTTCACTGATCGGGTAAATCAACACGTGACCATTTGAATGCCGCAATGCTGCTTCAATTGCTTCACTGAGGCGTTGCAGATTATTGCTCTGCAGACGCAAGCGATCCTGGATCACGTGGACGTGAGCATCAGCGCGTTGCCCGGACTGAGGCTGAATTCGAGTATAACCCTGTTGTGCCAGCAGACGAACAATCTCCTGTTCGCTGAAGTCAGGAGGTACCGGCATGGCCAGACAGACATGCAGGCGGGTGCCGGACGGTAATTTTGCTGATATATCGCTGATGATACTCTGGCTTGAATCCCGTTTTACTGCCTGCTGGCAGCCCGGACAATTGAGTGTTCCCAGCCGTGCATAGATTAACTTCAGATAATCATTCAGCTCCGTCATCGTGCCTACGGTGGAGCGTGAAGTACGCACCTGATTGGTCTGATCTATAGCGATGGCTGGCGGAATACCCTGGATGCTGTCCATGTCAGCTTTATCCATGCGATCCAGAAACTGACGCGCATACGCAGAAAAAGTTTCTACATAGCGTCGCTGACCTTCTGCATAGATGGTGTCAAATGCCAGGCTGGATTTACCAGAACCGCTGACGCCGGTAATAACAATCAATTTATTAGTCGGTAGTTCCAGATTCAGATTTTTGAGATTGTTCTGGCGGGCTCCGCGCAGGATAATTTTTTCCGTCATGCGAATCTCTCCTCTCGCAGTGGAATAATGCCCCTGCGTTGTATTGCACTACTGACTGTGTCGAGCAGTTTGAGTTTGTCTTTGCCAGGCACACCTTTTAGCATCAGGTAATTTGATGCGTGATCACTGCGGAAAACCGCGTCGCCGGTCTCGCAGCCCACATAGAGCAGGCTCAGCCCAAGCTGACGCAGTTCCTTCAGTTCTGCTACCGACTTGTTTTTTAAGTTGCGGGGCAGACAGTAGGCACTGATGCGCCGGGCGAGTGGCAGGTGGCGCTTGATGAGTTCAAGAATATAAGTCAGTGGATACATTCATCAATCGCCCAGCGGGATTAAAATACATGCGGGAGTGTACTGGATATGCCTGGGCTGCAACAGTCTGGCTGTTCATTTGTGAAGATCAAACCTGTGTGGGGCAGAGGATGTTTCATTCAGGTAAACTCCATGCACAATTGCAGCGCAGAATGTTAATGATTCTGCTACTATCCGCGCCTGTTTCCCCCTGCCTCCGGTTTGTAAAAGATGGATATTCTGCTGGCCTGCTTCTTTATGTTTCTTGGTGCATTTGTGCAGACTTCGATTGGCTTTGGTCTGGCTGTAATAGCCGCCCCTGTGTTGTATTTTATAAACCCGGCCTATGTGCCAGTTCCGATTACCCTGGCCGTTCTGGGACTGTCTTTACTCAATGCCTTCAGCTTTCGAAAGGACGTGGCTCTGGGTAGTTTAAAATCCGCGATTATCGGCAGGGTACCGGGTTCTCTGGCAGGCGCGGCTTTGTTGCTGTGGCTCGACAAAAGTCTGCTGACTTTATGGATCGGCACATCGGTGTTGCTTGCCGTTGCTGTAAGTCTGAGCTCCTTGCGCTGGCAACCGACTGCCGGCAGGTTGATGCTGGCAGGCTTCATGTCAGGGTTTATGGGGACCAGTTCCTCGATTGGCGGTCCGCCAATGGCACTGGTCTGGCAGCATCAGGATATTAAGTTGATTCGGGCCAATCTCGCGGCTTTTTTTGCGGTCAGCTGTCTGATTTCGTTAATTGTCCTGCTGCCCACGGAATATTTTCGATGGCAGCATGTACTGATATCGCTGCCGCTGCTGCCGGCAACCCTCGCTGGTTATCTGCTGGCGCGGCGCACAATGCACATGCTGCCTCATCGGGCCATTCGCAGTGGTTCACTGGTGCTGTGTTCCGTGTCGGGTATCGCTGCAGTGTTGTACTATCTTATCCAATAAGTATAAATATTAAGTGCCTCTCTATAGTTTGCTGCGGTGATGCGCTACACTGAATTCGGTGCAATTTAATGCATCCAAAATTGGAGAAAGCGATGAAAATTATGATGATCAGAAAAGCTTTGCTGGTATTGGTGCTGGGTACACTTGGACAGTTCGCACTGGCTCAGGCAGACGCAGCAAAGACTATTGCAGGCATAGTGGGTACAGTAAATCATTTCCCTTCAGCTGAGCAAAAAGCCACGCTACAGGCAATTAGTCAGAATTCAGCAAACAGTGCAGCAATCCAGACTATCGCCCAGGCAGTTCATGACATGCAACACTCAGCTACAGCAGAACACAAGGCCATGCTCGAGAAAATCGCTGCAGATGATTCTGCTACAAGTGCAGAGAAAGACCTGGCTGCAATAGTTGCTGGTTTTACTCATATGGCAAATGATGAAACCAAAGGACGTCTGGCAACTATTCAATAAAGCCCTGCACAAAAAACCACTGAAGCTCCACAAAAAGAGCATCAAAGGTCAGTAAGATCAACAATGCAGACAAATTGCCTGCCTCTGCTTTCCGGGAGGCGGGCAAGCTGCATCAGGAGCCAAAGCAGATTTTGGAATCGACTGATCACCCCAAACCAACTGCAGATATGGCATGTCAGTCTGATTTTAATGTCTGGCCGCATAATATCAGCATGTCAGCTTTCAGACAGGCCTGGGTGCTGGAGGGTGAACCTCTTTGGCGGCGTGTATTTGATATGCATCGTGACAAGATGCAGATAAAAAATGCCCAATCCTCACTGCTTAATCTGGAAAAAATCTTCCGCTGTACTTTTCGACTGGCTAACTCAAAAGGTTTTCAGGCCATGAGCCTGCGCGATTTAAGCCGTGAAACCGGCATCAGCATGGGCGGGCTTTATGCTTATATTGGCAGTAAGGATGATCTGGCTTCGGTAATTGAAGGGGTGTTGCGACAGAGTATAGATGACGTAATGTCAGATCTGGTTCGGCATAGTTTAAGCCCGGTAGCGCGTCTGAAAGCAATTATATACGGTGATATCTACATGAACGATATCATGCACCACTGGTACTACTTCTGTTATCTGGAAGCCAAAGGCTTATCACGCGAGCAACGTGAAGCAGCAATGAAACTGGAACTGAAGTTTGATGAACACTTAAAAGACACTTTCCGCGCAGGTTTGGCTGCCGGTGTATTTCAATGTGATGACCTTGCCTTACTTGCCACACATATCACTGCAATGTTGCAGCAGTGGTATCTTAAGCGCTGGAAGTTTCAATTGCAGGGGACTTCGATTGATACTTATACAAAATTCGTTTTTGACCGAGCGCTGCTAAGTCTGGCTTATTCTGGAGAGCCTCGTTATTCAGAGGCTCCCTAAGTATTTTCAGAATTAAAGCCGCGTTTATCTGCGTAGAACATCCTTATCGCTGCCATATCGTTATCTATATCACCGGTCGGATAAAAAAAATCGGCCAGACCAGCTTCTTTGGTGCGAACATTGAGATAGCCCAGCAACACTGGGACGTTTGCGTTCACCGCAATATGGTAAAAGCCGGTCTTCCATTGCTTAACTTTGCTGCGCGTGCCTTCAGGTGGAACCAGTACCACCATGTCATTATTTTCCCGATACTGCTTTACGGTATGGTCAACCATATTATTGCTGCGGCTGCGATCAATTGGTATGCCGCCAAGCCATCTCATCAAGCCGCCAAACGGAAACGGAAATAAGCTGGCTTTTCCCATCCAATAAACTTTCAGACGCAGTTTCAGCACGACCATAATCATTACTGGAAAATCCCAGTTACTGGTATGTGGGGCGCCTATCAGCACAAAGCGGGCGTTCTCCAGAGGTATGCCCACCGTTTTCCAGCCCATGATTTTGAGAATAATTGCCGCCAGCCCACGCAGAATTGGAGTTACTACAGGAGTAGAAAAGACTGTCATACGCATTGTTCAGCAGCTCACCATCGCGAAAAATAATCATCAATTGGCAGTTCCTGAGCGGGTCGCGGCGGGGCGCTGATTTGTCCCAGATACAGAAAACCGGTAATTTTTTCCTCAGCACTCAAGCCTAGACCTTCCAGTACCATCGGGTGTGCGGCCATGGGACCGGTTCTCCAGATAGCACCAATTCCCTGAGCATGGGCGGCATTGAGCATATTCTGAATAGATGCAGCCGTGGAGTACTCTTGCTCAATCACTGGCACCTTTGGGTGTGGTTTGGGTGAGGTAACAGCAATTACTATCAGGGGAGCCCGTAAGGCTTTGCTGCGGATACTTTGTTGCTTATCCAGAGGAAGTTCAGGATCGTCACTGAGGCTGGCAGTTACAAATAGATTGCCCAGACGCAGCAGCGAAGTCCCTTCTATGATCAGAAATCGCCATGGGTGCAACAGCGCGTGGTCTGCTGCGCGTAATGCGGCGCGATAGATATTGCGCAAAGCCTGCTGATCTGGAACCGGCTCACTCAGGCGCGATACAGACACACGAGAGTGCAAAGCTGTCAGTGCATCCATCTTAACCCTTTTGTAATAATCTCATGTTACGCTGCTGCGCTGAATCCGTGCGGCAGCGATAAAGTGAGAGGAAGAATAAAGCAAAAACGCAGTTATTGAAATATAGCTGCGAGTTTACCCGTGCTGTCAGGTGGAGGGATTTGTGGTAATATTTCCCACTCAGACATTTATGGCAGTAACCCGGGCAGGTATTGCCCGGCCAGGCAGCTTCAGCAGGGAAAATACAGGACAGGCATTATATGAGTTCCATAGCCGATGTAATTGCAGTTAGTTCGATACGACCAGTGTATCCTCAGGCTAAATCCAGATGGTTCGGCAAAGCCAGCGGCAAATCTTTGCGGCTGATACTCAGCTTCTATTCACCGGATGGTAATGAGATTGCGATGCCTCTGGCGAGCATGTCAGCTTATCTAAAACGTGATTTTCCCTGGGTGGAAATAATACTCAAGCCGATTCTGATATTACGTGATGAAGTGGAATTTTCCCCTGAAAATTATGCCCAAAGCATCATCGATCTGGATGCTGACATTATCGCCTTTTCAGTTATGAGCCCGCACTGGTTTCCAATGGAACCGTATTTCGCTGAAATTAAAGCCCGTGATGCCGATTTGCCGATTTGTATCGGTGGCTATCAGGCAATGCTCTCTCAAGAGCAAACAATTGAGAATCCCCACATCGACTTTATATGCACCGGTGACGGCGAATACGCTATCGGCAATCTGATGCAGTTTCTGCGTGGCAGCAAAGATGGCCCGGTCGACGGCATGTGGGAAAAACTGGCTGATGGTGAAGTGTTTAAGACAGAGCCACATCAGATCGGAGATCTGGCGTCACTGCCCTTCCCGGATTACGATATTTATGCCAAAGATGGCAGTTTTGCCAATGTGAATACTTCTATTTTTGGACCCAAAGAGAAAGTTGTACTGCCGGTGATGACCGGCCGTGGCTGTCCTTATCGCTGCACTTACTGCTGCAATACTCCGCTGCTGGATGGTTGGAAGGTTAAAAAAGAATTCCTGCGCAAGTATGATCCTGAGGACATGGTGAACGAACTGATACGCCTGCGCGATAAATACAATGTTGGTTACTTTGAGTTCTGGGATGAATTATTCCTGTCGAATTTGAAATTTGTACGAGCCTTTTTTGAGATATACAAAGAAAAAATCCGCCTGCCATTTTCAATTAATTCTCGCGTTGAAGTGATGAACCCAAAGTTCTGCGAGTCCGCTGCAGAGGCAGGTTGTCACACTATCTGGTTTGGAATTGAAAGTGGAGATGAGACTTTCCGTTCGACTATGCTTGGACGCAAGATGACTAACCAGCAGGTCATTGATGCCGCTGAAAACTGCAAGAATGCCGGCATAAACCGCCTGACTTTCAATATTGTCGGTGCGCCTCTGGAGACCGCCGAGAACATGCGGCAGACGCTTGAGTTAAATCGTCGTATCGCCCCCGAGTTCTTCTTTTTCTTTCCTTACATTCCCTTGCGAGGCACGCCTTTGTACGAGGTCGCGGAGCGCGAAGGTTTGTTGATAGCAGATAAGAAAAACCTGCATTACCTGTCGGCAGCCAATGACAAAAATTTCACGCTTAATATGAAGGAAATGCCAGAACTGCTCAGCGCTGAACAATACAATGAAATCTGTCAGGAGATGCTGGCATTTCAAGTGAGCAATAACCGCCTCAGCTTGGACGATGATAGTGGTCGTCCGGAAAGAGTCAGGGTTGATGATAAAAGCTTCAGCCTGATAACTGATGTTGAGAAGGCCGCCATGCAGGTTGATAATGCGGTCATAACAGCAGTCAGCAAACCTTCGGTGCTCAGCGGAATTAAAACTCTGTCTCGCAGTGCATGAGCAGTGCATTGCAGTGATTAGTGCATAAGAGTGTGCAGGCCGGCTTACAATCAGTCAGCCACTACATGGCACACTCTATAACTCCGTATCAGGCAGCGGTTTCAGAAGTCACCGCTTCGGTGTTGATTAAAAGATCAAATGAGCGCCACGCTATCATCGCCATCAACAGATTGCCCAAAAAGGCACCGGCAAAAAAACCGATGAGGCCAAAGTAGTAACTGCCAATCCAGGCCAGCGGAATGTAAAACACGAAAAAGCGCATCAGGCTCAGATATAGAGCAAGCATTGGTTTGTGCAGCGCATTCAACGCTGAATTAGTCAGAATAATTACCCCCTGTAAGCCATATCCGAGCGGCAGTATCCAGATGTAGATACTGATCGCCTCTATTACGATTTCATTCTGTGTGAACACCCTTGCTATCAGCGTGCTCGTTGAAGCCATCAGGAGATAAATCAGCAGTTGCCACAGCAGCACAAACTTTAGAGCCAGGCGGTAAGCATCACGAATCCGCTCCATGCGTCCCGCGCCAAAGTTCTGGCTGATAAAGGGGGGTAATGTGGTCGATAAGGCCAGTACCAGCAGAATGGCAATAGATTCCAAACGTGAGCCAACCCCGAATGCTGCGACAGTCTCCGGACCATAGGTGGCAGCTATCGCTGTCATGATGCCAGCGGCTACAGGGGTAAGCATATTGGCTCCTGATGCAGGTATGCCTATTCGCAGCATCTCCCGACTCGAAGAGCGGAATACCTGCAGGCTGGGAATTCCTCTGAAGATAAGTTCATGGCGATAAAGACTGTAGAAGATATAAGCAAAACCAATTGCCCATGAAATGGCAGTTGCCAGCGCTGCACCCTGAATCCCCATAGCCGGGAAGGGGCCGAGTCCAAAGATCAGTATCGGGTCGAGAATGGCATTTATCAGCCCTGCAGCAGCCATCACAATGCTTGGTGTGCGGGTATCGCCGCAGGCACGCAGGATGCTGTTGGCGGTCATGATTCCAACCAGAAGCATACTGGCAGGCAGCCAGATAGTCATGTATTCGCGGATCTGGGGCAGCAGAGATTGATCAGCGCCCAGCAGCAGAAAGGTTTGATCCATCAGCAGATAAGCCACCAGCGCTAGAATTAAGGTGACGCCCATGGAGGTATAGCTGGTAACCGTGGATGCCTGTTTGGCTTTTTCATGGTCGCCGCGTCCCAGATATTTGGCGACCACAGCAGAGGTGCCAATCCCAAGTCCTATTGCCAGGCTGAGTATTGAAAAAGTAACTGGAAATGTGAAGCTGATTGCCGAAAGAGGTTCGGTCCCCAGTCTGCTGATAAAAAAAGTATCAACCAGATTGAAACTGAACAGCATAAGCATGCCCAGAATCACCGGCATGGTCATGCTAATTAATGTTTTGGAAATTTCTCCCTCGACCAGGTTATGCCGTGAATTCATATCAGCATGTTTTATCTTATTATAATTACAAGGACTGCCGCAGTTGCAGGAGTTGTTTAAAGCATCGAGCATTGGCAAAAATCAGTTCACTGCTGCCTGAGGTTATCGGATTACCTGTTGCATCGCTGACCAGCGCACCTGCTTCCTGAAGTATCAATAAGGCTGCAGATAAGGTGCAGGGATCTGTTTCGCGAGTCCAGCCTGCGTCAAGTTTGCCAGCAGCGACATAGGCCAGATCAAGTGCTGCACATCCGCCCAGTCGAATATTGGTCTGCATGGCCAGCAGTCTGGCTTGCATGTCCAGCAGCAGTTTATTCTCTGCATCACTGCCAGGTTCGGCATCCAGAGAGACAAAACCAGCCGCAAGGGTCTCGCTTTTACTGCCACGCAGGCGGGAAGCATTGAGTTGCGCGCCACTGCCGCGACTGGCTGTAAACTCTTCGCGGGTAAGTGGATTAACCAGTACGCCGTGACAAACCCGGTCTGCAGTTTTCAAGGCCACCGAGACGCAAAAATGGGTGTAGCCTTTATTAGCATTCGCGCTGCCACTGAGCCCATCTATCAGCCAGGTGTTATTACTGTCTTTGCCTTGGATGGTTCCGGAGAGACGCGATTCTATGCCGAAATCAGGATAAGCCTTTTGCAGGTGATAGATAATCGTGCGATCAGAATCTCGCTCCATATTGGTAATGGATCGATTACCCTGCTGTTCAAGGATTTTGACCCGGTCGAGTCGTTCGCTGTTACGGGCGATCAACTCAGCGGCGTCGCGAGCGGCTCTCAGGGCAATATTAACAATCGCATGCATAGTGTTCAGGTGCTTCCAGGTCATCGGACGATTTAGCGCGCAATCATAGCAAATAACCCATGATGCCGTCCTGTGGAATCTCATGCGGCGCAAAATTGTGGATAAACCAGTGCTGGTTTAGCTGCTATAATCGCGCGCTGCCTCAATGGATACCGATGACTCATGAAAAAAACGCACCCCAGATCAGCACTGCCGAATGCTGATGGCTCTTTCAAGGCACTTGATTTCAGCAATATCCGTATAGTGCTGGTCAATACCTCGCATCCGGGCAATATCGGTGCCGCCGCCCGGGCCATGAAAAACATGGGGCTTCGCCATTTGACGCTGGTTGAGCCACGTGATTTTCCCAGCGGGGTTGCAATTGGTCGAGCCAAAGCTGCTCTGGATATTCTCGATAATGCTGTGCTTACTGCAACGCTGGCAGAGGCGGTAGCAGATTGCACATTGGTTATCGGTACGAGTGCCCGTTCGCGAAAAATTCCCTGGCCGGTGCTCAACCCCACTCAGTGTGCTGAGCAGATTATTTCTGAAAGTAGCAGCAGCAAAGTGGCGCTGGTGTTTGGGCGTGAAGATACCGGGTTGAGTAATGACGAGTTGCAGTTGTGTCATTTCCACGTCCAGATTCCCGCTGACGACGAGTACAGTTCATTGAATCTGGCCGCTGCGGTTATGGTGCTCAGCTATGAATTGCGACTGGCCATGCTGCAAAGGGATCAGGGCTATCAGCGCTCCGGTCCTGAAATTGAATATCCTGCTGATTCTGAATCTCCAGCCCCAGCCCCTCACCCGGCAGACGGGGAGGAAGCTTACTGGGACATAGTCAAAGCGACCGGTGAGCAAATGGAATATTTTTATACTCATCTTGAGCAGGTAATGGTTGACCTGAAGTTTCACGACCCGGAAAATCCGCGTCTGCTGATGACGCGGATGCGCCGCATGTTTAATCGCATCAGACCCGATCGGATGGAGTTGAGTATTCTGCGTGGTCTGCTGACCTATGTTGAGTTTGTCATTGCTAAAACTGGTCACAAAACCCCGCCTGCGGATGTGGACAGCGAAAAACCTGAATAGAGCCCTGACAAGCAGAGCTCAGATTTCGGAATAAAATTCCCTGATAAAATTCTCAAGAGCACCTCTATGTCTCTGATGTACGATCAAATCGCCCATGAAATAGCTGCTGTTCCCGCCCAGGTTGCTGCCGCTGTAGCTTTGCTTGATGAAGGTGCCACAGTGCCCTTTATATCGCGTTATCGGAAGGAGGTTACCGGCGGGCTTGATGATACTCAGCTTCGCAAGTTGCAGGAGCGACTGGTTTATCTGCGAGAATTGGAAGAGCGTCGCGATACAATTATTAAAAGCATCAAAGAGCAGGATAAGCTGACACCGGGTCTGGAGCAGCAGATTCGTGCTGCGCTAACGAAAACTGAATTGGAAGATCTTTATCTTCCCTACAAACTTAAACGCCGCACCAAAGCTCAGATTGCCCGGGAAGCCGGATTGCAGCCTCTGGCCGATGCGCTGTTTGCTGACCCGTCTCTGGTGCCGGAAACACTGGCTGCTCAGTATATTAATGAAGAGTTTGCTGTGACCGATGTTAAAGCTGCTCTGGATGGTGCCAAACATATTCTTATTGAACAGTTCAGCGAAGATGCTGCGCTGCTCGGCAGGTTACGCGACTATTTCTGGCAGCGGGCACAGGTTATTTCTGAACTGGTTCCCGGCAAAGAAGCGGAGGGTAGCAAATACCGTGATTATTTCAGCTTTTCTGAAGCTCTGGAAAAAATTCCATCCCACCGTGCGATGGCGTTATTTCGAGCCCGCAAAGAAGGAATTTTGCAGTTAAAGGTAGACCTGCCTGAACCTCCTGAAGGCACCGAAGCTCCAGAGCAACATCCTTGTGAAGCGCTGATCGCCAGTTTCTGGAATATTCGACATCAAGGCCGGGCTGCAGACAACTGGCTGCAGGAAGTGGTGCGCTGGACCTGGCGGGTGCGCCTGCAGACTCACCTGCAGACAGATTTTTTAACTCAGATAAGGGAGAGGGCAGAGGAAGAGGCGATTGATGTGTTTGCCAAAAACGTCAAAGATCTGCTGCTGGCAGCTCCTGCCGGCAAGAAAGTCACTATCGGTCTGGATCCCGGCTTGCGCACCGGTGTAAAACTTTCGGTGGTCGATGCGACCGGGCAAGTACTCGACCATGGCGCTATATTTCCCACGGCACCATTGTTTAAAGTTAAAGAAGCCGGCGAGACCCTGCTGCGACTCTGCCAGCGTTATAAAGTGGAGTTGATCAGTATCGGAAATGGTACAGCGTCACGTGAAACCGATCAGTTTGTTGCTGCGCTGATAAAAGCCCATCCGGAGCTTGGTCTGAAGCGGGTGATAGTGAATGAGGCCGGCGCATCCGTGTATTCTGCATCCGAACTCGCCGCGCTGGAATTTCCAGATCTTGACGTCACTATTCGTGGGGCGGTTTCAATAGCCCGCCGTCTTCAGGATCCATTGTCTGAACTCGTTAAAATTGAACCTAAGTCGATTGGCGTCGGGCAGTATCAGCACGATGTCAGTCAGGTAAAACTGTCCCGCAGTCTGGATGGAGTCGTGGAGGATTGTGTTAACGCGGTCGGTGTTGATGTTAATTCCGCTTCAGTGCCGCTGCTGAAACGGGTCTCTGGTCTCAGCCAGACCCTGGTCAATAACATCATTGAATACCGGAATACTAACGGCGTATTTAAAAGCCGCAACGATCTCAAAAAAGTACCACGCTTTGGTGAGAAAACCTTTGAACAGGCAGCAGGTTTTCTGCGAATTCTGGAAAGTGATAATCCTCTTGATGCCTCTGCCGTGCATCCCGAGTCCTACGGTATTGTCAGTGCGATAGCGAAAAAAAATCAGCGCGATGTGCGTTCGATTATTGGTGACAGCAGCTTCCTGAAATCCTTGCGAGCACAGGACTATGTCACTGCAGAATTCGGATTGCCGACTATTACCGATATTCTGCTGGAACTTGATAAACCAGGGCGCGATCCGCGACCGGAGTTCAAAACTGCTGAGCTCAAAGAAGGGGTAGAAAAAATCAGTGATCTGCAGCCAGGCATGATACTTGAGGGTACCGTGAGTAATGTCACTAACTTCGGAGCATTCGTTGATGTGGGTGTGCATCAGGATGGACTGGTGCATATTTCGGCGCTGTCTGAAAAATTTATCAGTAGTCCGCATGATGTGGTGAAGGCAGGGGATATTGTTAAAGTAAAAGTTCTGGAAGTCGATCTGGACAGAAAACGAATTGCGATGACCATGCGGCTCAGCAGCGAACTGCCTGCGGCGGAGAAAAATAACAAGGGAGCGGGTATCGTGCAAAAGCCCGGAAAAGATGATGAGCGGCGTAAGAAAGATTTTGCGGCTGCTGCTCAGAACAAGCGTCAGGAAGGGACTATGGCAGCATTGTTCGCACAAGCACTTAAAAACAAGAAAAAGTAAATCTTCCGGTAGGGGTTTAACATTGCGCTCAACAGCATGGACTGTTGAGCGCAATTGAGAAGCAATTAACTGCGAGCGCGCGCTCGCTTCGCAACAGTTCGTTTTTGTCCAGGTGTGCCGATAAATTTCCCGGCTGGCTTTTCCGCTGGCACCAGTTGATGCGGCAAATCTCCGATCATGTCTTCACGACCCATTTTCTTCAGTGCAATACGCAACAAAGGCCAGTTTTTCTCATCGTGGTAACGCAGGAAAGCTTTCTGTAATCGACGCGCTTCGATGTCTTTGCAGACACTGACTTTCTCGCTTTTATAGCCCACTTTTTTAAGCGGATTGCGGCCTGAGTAATACATCGCTGTAGCCAGTGCCATCGGTGAAGGATAGAAAGTCTGCACCTGATCCGGACGAAATTTATTTTTCTTTAACCACAATCCCAGATTCAGCATATCTTCATTATCGGAGCCTGGATGCGCCGCGATAAAATAGGGAATCAAATATTGTTTTTTGCCAGCTTTTGCGGAGAACTTATCAAACAGAAGCTTGAATTCATCATAAGAGCTGATGCTCGGTTTCATCATTTTTGAAAGCGTTTTTTCTTCGCTGTGCTCAGGGGCTATTTTTAAGTAACCGCCAACATGGTGGGTCACCAGTTCTTCGATATATTCCGGATCGCGCAGAGCCAGGTCATAGCGCAGACCTGACGCAATGGCGACACGTTTTATTCCGGGCAGACTGCGTGCTTTGCGATACAACTGCGTAGTCGGCTTGTGGTCGGTTTCCAGGTGCTGACAAATGGTCGGGTAAACGCATGACAGTCGCTTGCAGTTTTTCTGGATATCGTGCGACTTGCAGTTGAGCTTATACATATTCGCAGTCGGTCCGCCCAGATCCGAAATAGTGCCAGTGAAGCCCGGGACCTGATCACGGATTTTTTCAATCTCGCGCAGAATCGATTCTTCGGAACGGCTTTGAATAATGCGTCCCTCATGCTCAGTGATCGAGCAGAAGGTACAGCCTCCAAAACAACCACGCATGATGTTAACCGAGGTTTTGATCATGTCGTAAGCGGGAATCTTCGCCTCCCCATAGCTGGGATGTGGGCGCCGTTGATAAGGCAGATCGAACACCCCATCCATCTCATCGGTTTCCAATGGAATTGGTGGTGGATTCACCCAGACATCCTGAGTATCGTGTTTCTGTACCAGGGTTTTGGCGTTATACGGATTAGCTTCCTGATGCAGTATGCGAGAGGCATGAGCATACAGGGCAGGATCGTTTTTAACCTTATTGTATGAAGGCAGGCGGATGTAGGCCTTGCTCTGATCGAAGTCGGCTTTGCGTTGCAATGGCATCGGAATAATACGCAATGCGGAAACGGTATCAGCAGTCTTTTCCGGCTCAGTGGTCACCACAGTTGAGGCATCAGTGGCACAGCTGCCCATTTCCTTTTTATCGTGCGGATATTCGTACGGATTGGGAATCTGATCGATCTGGTTTGGCCAGTCAATGCGCGTTGAATCTATTTCAGTCCATCCGTCGGGGACTGATGATCGAAGAATAGCGGTGCCTCGAAGATCGCTGAGTTCTGAGATTTTTCGACCGTTGGCGACCTGATGAGTCAGCTCGACCAGTGCCCGTTCAGCATTGCCGAACAGCAGAATATCTGCGTTCGAATCAATCAGCACTGACCTGCGTACTTTATCGCTCCAGTAATCGTATTGCGCAATACGTCGGAGACTGGCTTCGATGCCGCCGATGACAATTGGCGTGTCATAGTAAGCTTCACGGCAGCGCTGGCTGTACACGATGACTGAACGATCAGGACGCTGACCTGGCACAGCATTGGGGGTATAGGCATCATCCGTGCGGATCCGCAGATCCGCAGTATAACGATTGATCAGCGAATCCATATTGCCGCCGGTAACGCCAAAGTATAAATTTGGCGCTCCCAGTTTTTTAAAATCTTCTGCAGAATCCCATCTCGGTTGAGAAATAATACCGACTCTGAATCCCTGCGCTTCCAGCAGACGCCCGATTACGGCCATGCCAAAACTGGGATGATCAACATAGGCATCAGCCGTTACGATGATGATGTCGCAGCTGTCCCAGCCCAAAACGTCCATCTCTTCGCGGGACATAGGTAGATAAGGAGCAGTTCCGAAGCATTCGGCCCAGTATTTTGGGTAGGAAAACAGATGTCTGGTATTGCTCATAAGGCCGAGTGCTCAAAGAATATGCTTGAATATAAGGAAATACGTTTGCCTCAGCTTAAAAGCTCAGGAATGGCTCCAATGACAGCGTCTGCTCATTGATGGTCAGGGTTCCGGCATTCAGTGCAGCAGTGACCGTGGCCTGGCCATTGCTGATATACACCAGTTTTTGCTGTTGATATGCCGTCAAAGCCTGCGATACGGGACTTCTGTGCAGTGCGGCTTCATCAGCAAGCAGTTGCAGGTCCACCTTCAGTTTCCGTATGGCATCGCGCAGCTGAAAATCATCCAGATGAGCGAGCTCAGGTAAACCGGGCCACAGTATAGCAAGATTCCCCGCATGTTCCCCGCCAAAACTGCTGATAGCAATTTCGGCGTCAATTTGCAGGGGATTCTGCAGGATTAGCAGTGTTGCCTGATCACCCAGCCCGCTTAGCAGCTGTTGTGTCGCAGATGAGCGGGGTGGATTGGCAAGTAGACCGGCATATAAGGAAACCAGCTCGCTGCTGAGGCCCTTTATTTCGATATAAGCGTTAAACGCATCAAGAGGAGTCTCAGAATGGATAGCAGAAATGGAAAGGGTTTGCTGTAAATCATAACTTCGCCCAGCTGAAGAGTCATTATAGCTGGAGATTTTCAGTTTCCCTTCCAGCTCACTGATCGACACTTGCCGCTGTTGGTAGTGGAATTGTAAAGACTCTGCGAATAAATCGATCTGCCAGTTTCGCTGAAAGTCTGCCATTACGGACAGCTCGATATTCCGGAGCTGATCAAGCGCCGGCGAAGTATTTAATCTGGCGGCGACCGGCCCCGACAATTCCGGAACCAGTTCAGCATAAGCCAGGCCTGCAAACAGACCCTGGCGGGTAAATAGTAACGGCCCGTGTTTGATGCGCATATGTAACTGATAATGGTTGGTGTCGGGCAAAAAATCCTGCAGCTGTGGGTGTTCAACATCAAACTGCATTCGAGTCTGAAACCACCCAAGACTAACAGATGTGAGGGTTAACTTTGCCCGACTTTGCGCGGCCAGCGGAGCCAGTAACATCTCAGCATCAGCCGCACGGATTATCAGGCCGACGATTGCAGGTGCGGCCAGTAATCCAACACTGATCAGAATAAGTGAAAGCAGAACCGTTTTCTTCATGGGTATCCAGCAGGATTTAAGCAGACGTATTCGTAGCAAGACATCAGTGGTAAAAGGTAGGAAAAGATTATAACAGATTCCCGCTGCTCTGCTTTTGATCATTCCTCTGTGCTTTTTTAAGGCTTCAAAACCTCGTAACCATAACCTCAGTGATAAATTGTATTCATTGAGCTTATAAAGCTTTTTAGTGATTTTTTAGTTTTGATCTGCAATGAATAAAATACGTTGCGTTATGAATCGTGTTTAGTTTAGAGTCTAAAAAGTTCCCTGTAGTTCCGCTCGAAAATTGCTGAATTTTCGAGTGCGATCGGGCGGAGTAGTATTGAGCTGCGCTACATAATAAATATAAAACGTGCACGATATATTAATCACGAGGGGATATCCCATGTCCAGATACTTTGGTTTTCCAAAGAAAGTCCTGGTGTTCACGAGCGTCATTACCAGCACCTGCTGTTTGCCCGTGTTTGCTCAGACTGCTCAGAATGCCGATGAAGAAGAAGAAATAAAAGAGGTGGTTGTCACCGGCTCTTATCTCAGAGGCAGTCCGCTTGACGCACCATCTCCGGTGCAGGTAATCGACAGGACGTCGATAGAGGCGCAGGGCGCCGCTCAGATATGGGATGTCATCAAAAATCTTGAAATTAACTCAGGCTCAATTACCAATGAAGGTGCTGAAGGCAGTACTGCTTCCATGGGCACTTTGTCAGGTACGGCGAACGTCAATCTTCGCAACCTCGGCGAGAACTCGACATTAACCCTGATCAACGGCAAACGCCAGGTTTCTGCTGCTACAGTGACAGCCTCTGGCGGCGAGTTCGTCGATATCAATACCATCCCGCTGGTGATGGTCGATCGTATCGAAGTGTTGACCGACGGCGGTTCGGCGCTGTACGGATCGGATGCAGTTGCCGGTGCTGTCAACGTCATCATGCGTACCCAGTTCGAAGGTCTGGAAATCTATGGTGATATACAAGGTATTCAAAAGGCCGGCAATCGATTCGACAAGACCGGCAGTATAATCTGGGGCTGGACCAGCGAATCGGGTGACTCACACTTTGTCCTGGCAGGCGAGATGTTCCAGCGTGATCCTGTGGAGCTGGAGCACGCCCGCTTCTTTGATGGCAATTCAGAGTTCAGTGCTTCGGTAGGTGGTCTGGGTAGTTTGATTTCCAACGCAGCGTTTGGTTCACGCCTGAATACTTCCTATGTAAATACGGCGTTGATGGCACAGGCAGGAGCTGAAGGGGGAAACGCGAATACCCAGCGTTTCACCGACCCTCTGTGTCATTCCCTCAATTCGGCAGACGGTACCCCATTTTTTACCGGCACCAATACCAGCTCACGTGGTTCACCAAACGCCACCTGTCGTGAATACAGCTACCAATGGAGTCTGCTGGCAGTCGGTATGGAACGGCAAAGTGTGGCAGGTGCCTTTAATCACACCTTCAACGAAAAGGCGCAGTTTTACTCCTTTGTGCAGTATTCGGAAAGTGACATTGAACGAGCGGACAGTGGTGTGTACAGCACGCGCGGTCCATCCATGTTCCTGGCGCCTCCTGGCGCACATGCAGTTGCGCCATTCGGCCTGGGACCAACCATGGAGCTGGGTGCTTTTGCCAATCTGGTGGGGTTGACTAAACCCACGGCAGCCACTATTACCAATTCACCTCTGGCGTTGGCAAATGGGGGCCCCAATGTGCCCATGTCGGCCAACACAGTTATTGGTAATGCACCGCGTACAGGTGCGACTAATAACCTGAACCTGACCAATACACTGGGCGTTCAGGCTGGCTTGAAGGGCGAGTTTTATGCCTTGAATAATCGACGTTTCAATTACGACGTCAGTTATGCGTGGAGTGGTACAAGTTTCGAGCTGGAGTACAAGACCTTCCAGCGTGACCGCACAGAGCTGGCTGCCAATGGTCTGGGTGGACCCAACTGCGTACCCAATGGGCGTTCTGATTTCAACTTCACGACATTGGGCGCCTGGGCGCAACCCACTCTCGCGTTTGCTACCCAGAAATACTTCCCCGGATTTGTGCATACCACCCGGGAAAGTCTATCACTGGCGCTGACCAGTAATAACCATGGGCAAGGGGGATGCATGTTCTACAATCCCTTCCTCACGCAGATGACGGGCAAGGCCAATTCCCAGGAGTTGATCGACTGGATGCTGCCGACAGTGCGTCGTGCTGACAAGCGCGGCAAACTGGGCGTTATCGATGCGGTGGTTTCGGGTGAGTTGATAGATATGCGTGGGGGCATGGCCCAGTTCGCGGTAGGTGCCCAATACCGTATGCAGAACGTCTCATCCAGAGCCCCCCAGATGAACCAGCCGGGATTGTCGCGTATCGAGCGCTTCGGTGTCGGTGGAGCTCCCAATCAAATGCATTACATCAGTAATAATTACGAATGTTCGATGTGTATTTTCAATTACAACCACGATCGTAACGTGAAAGCAATATTTACAGAGTTCTCGCTGCCGTTCTGGAATAACGTGGAATCTCAGATTGCAGTGCGCTACGAGGATTACGGCGGCAATATTGGTGGCGAACTCACCCCAAAAGTGGCTCTGAGCTGGCGCCCTACTGATGAACTGTTGTTGCGCGCGTCCTTTTCACAATCCTTCCGTGCGCCCAATCTTGCGCTGATGCTGGAAGGTCTGGAAGCGGGTTCAGCGACTTTCCGTGATCCGATCCGCAATCAGGAAGTGCGCTCTGGTATGCTTGAGCCGAACAATGAAAATGCGCGGCCCAATAGCAGCTACACGGTGGGAGCACCAGCGCCGAATGTCGGGAATGAATATGCCAATACCTACAGTACCGGCTTTATCTGGACCCCGGGTGGTCGTCTTGATGGCTTCAACTTCAACGCTGATTTCTGGCGTTTTGAAGTTAAAGACAGAGTAATGCCACAGCCATCCATATCGGCGATTGCGCATGAAATTGAAGCCTTCAAAGTGGCTGCAGCTAATCCGGCCAATTATGTCTACAACGGCACACTAGCCACCAGTCCGGGTTCCGCCTATGCCGGACTGTTACCGTTTGCACCCTGCGATCCGGTTGCTCTGACAGCGCAGTGGGGTAATGATCCTGCAGCATCCAAAAATGCGCAGGGTGGTGCGATACCTCTGTCTCGTCTCGATTGTGTGGTCAACCCCAATACCTATCGCGTCGACAACGTGGTTCGTACTGTAGGCAGCACATCGGCCGGTCTGACCACCATCTTCGCAGGCACTATCAACGCCGGGGAAATCGTCTCTGACGGTGTCGACGTGCGGGCTGGTTACCGTTGGGATACTGATTGGGGTCGCATCCGCGTTAGCAGCAGCTTCACCTGGGTCCGTCAGTATACACTGATTGATGTGCCTGGCATGGAGTTGGGACTGCGCGAAACCGGCATCTTCGATGCAGCGGGTAACACAGGTGATGGCCGCATGGTGCGTTCGCTGCCGGACAAGAAAGGGACGCTCAGTCTCAGCTGGACAAGCAATAGCATGAGGCACAGTGCCAGTGTGATTGGCCGCTTCGTGGGCTCCTACGATAACCTGCAATATCAGGACACCTATGATAACGGCAATGACTACGTGCGCTCCATCGTGAACGAGGATATTGACATGTATTCGGGTGTCGATCTGCAGTACAACTATGTGCATGAGTGGGTCAATCCCAATCTGGGAACGACTACGGTGACACTCGGTCTGCTGGATGCGTTCAATGCGACTCTGCCCTTCCATTACAACGGTGCCCAGAATTACGATGCCGTTGTGTTCGATGGCCGTGGCCGCAGGATCTACGCTCGGGCATTGATGCAATTCTGAGTAGCCTGGGTTTCAACCATTATGAACGGCAGTGAAGCAATTCACTGCCGTTTTTTTATGCCTCTACTCTAATCCTGATTTTAATAATCAGTGATAGTAAATATTAACCTGAATGATTTTAAGCTGGCATTTTGCATAGGTCGGCTGCCTGTCGTTCTATTGATCCCATTCCTGCTGTTGCATTGCTCCGGGAGATTAGGTTAGAGTCTAGGAGATTTCTGTAGTACCGCACATTTTTTGATTACGCATGAGGCGGGTTGGCATTGAAAGGCATTTCTAATAATAGCTATAACCATGCAATACAATAAAAATCTCGAGGGGGATATACGATGTCCAGTTGGTTTGGTAACCCGAAAAAGAATTTATTGCTGACCGGGATAATATCCAGCATAAGCTGTTTACCCGTGTTCGCACAGCAAGCGGCCGATGAGATAGAAGAGGTAATTGTTACCGGTTCCTATCTGAGAGGCAGTCCACTTGACGCACCTTCACCGGTGACAGTTGTCGACAGAACGTCCATTGAGGCTCAGGGTGCAGCCCAGATCTGGGACGTGATCAAGAACCTGGAAATAAACTCCGGGTCCATTACCAACGAAGGCGCCGAGGGGGGAACCGCAGGCATGGGCTCCCTCTCAGGTACAGCCAATGTTAACCTGAGAAATCTGGGTGAAAACTCCACATTGACTCTGATCAATGGCAAGCGCCAGGTCTCAGCGGCAACAGTTACCCCCAGCGGTGGCGAGTTTGTCGACATTAATACGATTCCACTGGTGATGGTTGAGCGCGTTGAAGTGCTCACCGACGGTGGTTCTGCATTGTACGGTTCTGATGCGGTGGCTGGTGTGGTCAACGTAATCATGCGTACTCAGTTCGAAGGCCTTGAAATTTATGGCGATATTCAAGGTGTCGAGAAAGCCGGTGATTTGTTCGATAAGACCGCCAGCGCTATTTACGGCTGGGCAAGTGACAGCGGAAATACCCATTTTGTTATTTCAGGTGAAATGTTCCGCCGCGATCCAGTGCCGGTTGAATTTGCCAATTACTTTGACGAGAATTCAGAATTTACCGGTGGCGTTGGTGGTTCTCCTGGCAGCGTAGGCGCTACTGCGTCTAACCCTGCATTCGGTTCCCGGATAAATCAGGCCTATATTAACCAGGCAGTAACTGACCGCAATGTTGCCGAAGGTGGTTCGCCCACGCAGGTGCTGACTGATCCGCTCTGCTTCAGCCAAACATCGGCCGATGGGACGCCATTCTTTATTGGTACACGCTCTGATACCCGTGGAAATAACAGTGGCAGCTGCCGGGAATTCACCTACGAGTGGAGTTATATGACAGTGGGTATGGAGCGTGACAGCATCGCTGGTGCGTTTAACCATACTTTCAGTGAACAAGCCGAATTCTACTCCTTCTTCCAGTACTCAGATTCCACCATTGAGCGCTCTGATTCCGGTGCCAATGGCTCCCGTGGACCCACCGTATTCCTGGCTCAGCCTGGTGCGCACGTTGGCAATCCGTCGTTCGGTGGATACGCGATCGGTATGCCTGGAGAGTTGGGTTATTACGCGGGTAAGGCGGGTCTTCCGCGTCCAACCAGTATTCCTAATGCCCCTGTTGCGCTGGCAAATGGCGGTTTGAATGTGCCTTTTTATGCCAACCTGCAGAGAGGTAACATGCCGCGCCTGGGTGGTAACTCCAACAATACCTCTACTGAAACAGTGGCTGCACAGGCCGGTTTAAAAGGTGAGTTTAATGCGCTGAATGATCGTCGGTTTAACTACGATGTCAGTTATTCCTGGAGTGGAACCAGTTTTGAGCAGGAGTACCAGACTTTCCAGCGCGACCGCTCAGAACTGGCAGCCAATGGACTGGGTGGTCCAAATTGTAAACCAAACGGTCGCAGTGATTTTAACTGGGCAGCTGAACCTGGTCCTTTTGGGGGAGCCATTCCTACTCTCTGGAATGTCAGTAACAGTGCTTTTGCCAATGGTTATACCCAAACCTTCTTCCCGGGCTTTGTGTTCACTACCAGAGAAAGTATCTCTCTGGGCTTGACCAGTAATAACCAGGGTAAAGATGGTTGTATGTTCTACAATCCCTTCCTGACCGCGATGACCAATCCGGCTCTGGCGAATGATCCGGTTCTGATGGAGTGGATGAACCCGACCGTTAAACGTGCCGACAAACGCAATAAACTGGGTGTCATTGATGCCGTGGTGACCGGGGAATTACTGGAATTGCAAGGAGGTATGGCGCAATTCGCCGTCGGTGCTCAGTACCGGATGCAGAACAATAAGTCAAATGCTCCTGACATCAACTACCCAGGTCTTCCCAATGCAATTCTGGGCTATGGTTCGAATGGTGTTCCTAACCGGACCCATTACGTAAGTAACAACTACGAGTGTTCAAACTGTATCTTCAATTACAGCAACGATCGTAATATCAAAGCTGTCTTTGCTGAGTTGTCATTGCCTTTGATTGCAAACGTTGAAACCCAGTTTGCTGTGCGCTACGAAGGTTATGGCGGCAATATCGGCAGTGAAGTGACGCCTAAGTTTGCAATCAGCTGGAGACCGATGGATACGTTATTACTGCGCGGTTCATTCTCGCAGTCTTTCCGTGCTCCTAACGTCGGTATCGTTGAAGAAGGGCTGGAAGCATCCAGCAACACCTTCCGCGATCCGATCCGCAATCAGGCGGTACGTGCAGGTTTGCTGGAAGTTAACAATACAAACGCACTGCCTAACTTCACCTATACCCTGGGTGGACCAGCTCCTGATGTTGGCAATGAGTATGCGGATACCTTCAATGCCGGCTTTATCTGGACGCCTGCGGGCAGCTTGGATGGTCTCAGCGTCGGTGCCGACTTCTGGCGCTTTGAACTCAGCGATAAAGTGCTGCCACAACCTGGTATCTCTGCAATCGCTGATGAAATTGAACGCTTCAAAGTGGCTGCAGCGAATCCGGCTAACTATATTCTGAACGGCACCATTCCGGGTCAGAGAACTGGTGGCTGGGCGGCGATGGATCAACTTACTCCCTGTAATCCAACAGCACTGGCTGCAATATGGGGTACTAACCCTGCAACTCAGAGCACTATCGGTGGTTCTACTGGTTACAATAATGTCACCCCAGGCTCGCGCCTTGACTGCGTTGTTAACCCGGCTGCCTATCAGATCGATGGGGTGGTACGAACTTTTGGTGTCACCACGGCTTCTCTGACCACAACGGTGCTTGGAACCGTCAATGCAGGCACCATCATCGCTGATGGTGTTGACGTGAAACTGGGTTACAACTGGGATAATGACTGGGGTCGTTTCCGCGTAAGTACAGATTATACTTTCGTTAATCAGTACACGCTCAAAGATGTCCCGGGGCTTGAACTGGGCCTGTTGGAAACTGGTGTATTTGACGCCGCAGGTACAACGGGAGACGGTAACCTGGTGCGCTCACTGCCGGATAACAAAGGTAATATCACGTTAAGCTGGTCGCGCGATAATCACGGTTTATCGTTGATCACTCGCTTTATTGGCTCATACAAGGATCTGACTTACGCAAACACGTTCGCAACAGGCAACGACCTGATACGTTCGCTGGTTCGTAAAGACATTGCCAGTTACCAGAGCTACGATATTCAGTACAACTACACGCATCAGTGGGCTAACGCCAACTGGGGTTCTGCGAGATTTACTGTAGGTGCACTTGATCTAACCAATGCCAGTCTGCCCTACCGTGAAGGTGGTTTAGCCAACTACGATGCAAGTGTATTTGATGGCCGTGGCAGAAGATTGTACGCCCGGGCATTGCTGCAACTGTAAGCGCAGGAAAGTTTGAAGAAGACGGCGATGAAGTGATTCATCGCCGTTTTTTTTTGCATTCAGGAAAGCTGTGCTCAGGAATTTTTCAGGATCGGAAAAGCATATTCTGTTGACGGGTTCTGGCGCTGATCAGACTCAATACGATGCCAAAGGCCATCAGGCCTGCGCTTAACGCAAACACCAATCGGAATCCGTCCTGCCATTCAATTAACAGGCCGGCTACTGCTGGCCCCAGCAATTGCCCAATAGCGAAAAACAGAGTAACAAAACTGACTGCCACGGGAGCCTGAGTGGGCTGCACTGTGCTGGTCGAGGCGGCAAGAATGGAGGTAAATAAACCGGTTATTGAAAATCCCAATAACACATAATGCAATGCGAATGCAGCAGTAACCGGCCAGAAAACCGGCAGTAAAGTGCCTAGCAAGGACAGGGACATGCAAGTTACCAACGCGTTGGCGTGACCAATTCTATCGGCTGCCCAGCCCCAGCCAGGTCCAGCGAATATCGAGATGAAACCCATCAGTGCAACCAGACGACCAGCGGTTGCCGCACTGATGCCGACATCCAGAGCGAAGCTGTACATGAATATGGATTGCACTATGTAGGTTATTCCCACTACGCCATAAATCAACCCGATCGTTATCACATGTGAATTGCGATAAACGCTGCGCGCGCTGGTTTCTCCTGTTTGCTGCAAGGATACCCTGTCAATGCCAGGCGGATCGCGCAGCACCAGATAAACCAATAGGGCGGCGGCAAGGGCTGCAACCGCAAATATTATCCAGACCAGACGCCAGCCATTATCGGGATATTTGAGTGTGATCCATGGAATCAATGATCCCGCCACCAGCATACCGAGACCAACTCCGCTGTTGGCCAGACCAATAATGGTGCCCCGTCTCTCTGGATACCAGGCTCCCAGCAACGAGATCAGCGGCGTATAGGCAAAGGCTGTGGCAAAGCCAAGCAACACCATTAATACCAGCAGTTCGTAATAGTCGGATGCCAGCGACAAACCCAGGAAACCCAACGCCCCCATCAGTAATCCCAGAAGAATTGCCAGACGGCCGCCGAAACGACCTGCAAAGATTCCGGCCAGCATAACCAGAGACAGATATCCCAGGGCAGTTACGGTGCCCAGATTTGCCGCCTGGGCATAGCTCAAACCCAGATCTTCGCGCATTGCCGGCAGCACCAGGCCATAGGCCAGGCGGGCGAATACCACCACTACAAGGGTGCAAATTATACCAGTCAGCACCAGCAGCCATGCTGGGGGACGTTGATTAACAGTGTGCATAAGAACCGGGGTACCAATAAGACCAACAATGACAGGTCAAAAGTCACGCAGGAATTGGTCCACCCGAGAGGATTTGAACCTCTGACCCCCGCCTTAGGAGGGCGGTGCTCTATCCAGCTGAGCTACGGGCGGAAGAGGCTGGCAAGTGTAACATACGAGATATGCCCTGTTGATTCTGTTTAAAACGAGGGTGGAGAAAACGCGGAATCAGTTGAGTGCTACAGTTAGTCCATTTCAAAAATTATGACAGGAATTTTAGTTCGAGCTGAATTCTGCAATCAGGAGTTTTAAAAGGGGGCATATCGCTCGTTAACCGCATAAGCGAGGTAAATAACAGAAGCAGATAAATATTTTTGATTGATTCAGCGACGCTGAGCGGCATTGCATGCCATGTGCTGGATAATCCCTGGTTTTTGACAGGCGAGCTTACAAATACTGTAAGCATACTTTCTGGCACAGGGGTCAAGTTCGCAGGCTTCATCGATAGCTGCTTCAAGATCTGCCTGGGCAGCGTTGCAGGTCAGGTAGGGGCCGGAAATATTGACCTTCAACGCAGTGTCTTCGGGGTCAGTTGCTACTATATAAAAATTTTCTGAATTCATTAAATTTACAGTTCTGGTTTGCCTGATGCGCGTGGCTGACAGGTTCCTTGTGAGACCCTGCCGAGTGCCGCAGTTAAACACGTTGATCTATTGATGTTGCGTGTGCATTTTGCTACCTGGAGGCAGTTTACTGGCTACCCTTAAACTTTATTCTCTTGCGAAGGAGAACAGCATCCTGCAGTTTTTATTGCCTGACCTCTTGAAATATAAATCGTATTGCTTCTGGAGAGGGCGCACATTATGTGCTTTTCTAAATCATCTTCATAGCCCGAATTTAAATTATTTTAAAACTTTGAAACGCTGCGCGCTGTGTTTTTGGACTCATAAAGGCATACAATCGGCGTCTGGATTTATCAGCTTAAGAGCGCGTTATAATGCTTGATACTCGACCCTTGCTCCTTGAACCAAAAGCCAGATCTTCTTTTCCAGCTTTGCGACGCGGCAAAATAACTACGCTGCAAGTAAATCTGGGTTATCTGTGTAATTTGAGCTGCACGCATTGTCATGTGAATGCAGGGCCGAAACGAACAGAGTTGATGGATCGAAAGACCATCGATCTGGTGTTGAACTACCTGCAGTTGCAGAAGATCAGCACCCTGGATCTTACCGGTGGTGCTCCGGAAATGAACCCGCATTTCAAGTATCTGGTCGAGCAGGCCAGAAGTCTGGGGGTGGAGGTGATTGATCGTTGTAATCTAACCATTTTACGGGAACCTGGTTATGAGGATATGGCTGCATTTCTTGCTGAAAATCGAGTAACAGTGACCGCGTCATTGCCTTGTTACTCTGAGCAGAATGTAGAGCGGCAACGTGGTAAAGGTGTGTTCCATGACAGCATTGAAGCTCTTAAGACGCTTAATCAGCTTGGCTATGGCATTGATCCAGGTCTGCAGTTAAACCTTGTTTATAACCCCGACGGACTGAATCAGCCTCCGCCTCAGCAGGCTTTGGAAATCGATTACAAACGCGAGTTGAAGGCTGCTCATGGTCTGGTTTTTAATCAACTATTCACCATCACCAATATGCCGATAAGCCGCTTTGGTGGCATGTTGCTGGCTAAAGGACTTTACCAGCAATACATGGATATACTGCATAAGAGCTATGCAGCTGAGAATCTGCAGACGGTAATGTGCCGCACTCTTATCAGTATCGATTATCAAGGCTATGTCTACGATTGCGACTTTAATCAGATGCTGCAGTTACCGTTACTTGCGCCTGACTCTGACATTCTATGCAGCGATCGTAACAAGACTCACCTGTCCCAGCTGCTTAATTACGATCTGCAGGGGCATTCCATCGCAGTTGCTGACCACTGCTTCGGCTGCACTGCAGGACAGGGTAGCAGTTGTGGTGGCGCACTGGTGTCCTGATTATGCATCGCTGTGTTGTTAACGCCGTTTACTCATGCAAAAAAATCAGCATCATAATCCCGGTTTTGAATGAAGAATCCGCATTGCGCGCGCACCTGCCTGTACTGCAGGATTTCAGGCATGCCGGACATGAGGTCATTGTGGTCGATGGTGGCAGCTGTGATGAGAGTGTCAGCATTGCCAGTGCGCTTGTGGACCAGGTGTTGGCTTCTTCACCGGGGCGGGGTGTGCAGATGAATGCGGGAGCAGTTCAAGCAACGGGAGCGGTATTGTTGTTCCTGCATATCGATACCCTGCTGCCCGATCATGCAGATCGTTTAGTGACGGAATCACTGGCCCACTTGGATCGTGTCTGGGGGCGGTTTGATCTTAGCCTGAGCGGAAGGAATCCTGCCTTCCGGCTCATTGAGAGAATGATTAATCTGCGTTCTCGCTATACGGGAATGGCAACAGGTGATCAAGGTATTTTTGTTTTAAGCTCCGTGTTTGAACAGGCGGGTGCTTATCCTGAAATCCCTTTGATGGAGGATCTGGCGCTCAGCCGTGAGCTCAGGAAGTTCTCCAGACCTGTCTGTCTGCGTCAGCAGGTGATCAGCTCCAGCCGTCGCTGGGAACAACACGGCATTGTGCGCACGATAGTGTTAATGTGGATTCTACGGCTTCAATTTTTCCTCGGTGTCAGCCCGCAGGTTCTCTATAGAAGATACTATAAGAAACGGGGTTAAGCTTATGAATTACAAAGATTCTATTATTATTATCTTCGCTAAAACTCCGCTGATGGGACAGGTGAAAACCAGACTGGAACCTATACTGGGGCAGCAGGGTGCGCTGGCACTGCATAAGGCTTTAATGGAGAAAGTCATCAGCACGGTCAAGGCCTGTGATTTGTCTGCAGTTGAGCTGTGGGTTTCTGCAAATAAACATCATGAGTACTTCGTATCTCTTTGTAATTCAATGAATATTGATGAAAGGGATATCCATGAACAATGTGGTGCTGATCTTGGAGCGCGCATGGCGCACGCTGCCAGCGATGCGTTGCGCAGGGCCGACTATGTCGTGCTGCTGGGAGCGGATTGTCCCTCGGTTGATGCCGGGTATTTGAATCAAGCCTTGCAGTTGCTTGAGCGTGGTGAGGATATCGTGTTTGGGCCTGCAGAGGATGGTGGTTATGTGCTGCTCGGTCTGCGCCAGGTGCCGGCAGAAATCTTTGCAGAGATTCCCTGGGGGACCGCTGAGGTCATGCAGGTGTCGAGGCAGCGATTGCAGCAATCCGGGAAAAAATGGACTGAGCTGTCCGAGCGCTGGGATGTCGACAGACCAGAAGATTTGCTGCGCCTGACGGAATTAATGTCAGTCCTTTAGCAAATTCTACAAATCAGTTTGCGACTCCTGCTGCAGTTGAGCAATGAATCTGTTGAGTATCGTCTGTGATATCCGATTGACGTTTACAAAGCGAAAGCCGCAGACTGTTTGGTCGCAGTCGCCATCATAGCGCTGATTTCGCAACTCAGCCTTGGCACGGATCATTTGATCCAGTGCGGGAATGCTTATCTGCAGATCGAACAGTTCCTCAATTTCCACAGTCGGCGATATTTCGCCAGTGAAGCGAAGTCGCACCCCGGTCATTGACACATCTACAACACCAGCCGATATGAGCTCCAATCGCTTGTTGGAGTAAAGACTGGCATGAGCGGTCAGACTGGTTGGTACGGGCGTGCGGAATGCGTCGCGGCGTTGCAGATAAAGCACTTTCGCAGGAAAAGGGACTCTGTAGAGCACACCGGATTGATCATTCAGTGTTTCGGCAAGCTGCATACCGCTGGCATGCACTCTTATGCCATTAACAGCAGCGCGGATGCTGAACGGCGTGCCGGTATCGATCAGGTGGTGACCCTCAGGGGGCTTTATTTCTTCAAGCAGGAAATGGTGTTCCTGACTGTCAACATCAAGGATAAGCGAGTAGTAGGAGAGGGGACTGTTATCGAACTGGAGATTGATGCTGCAGTGCTTGCTTTTTAGAGTGCGCAGCACCTCACAAACATCGACGGGCCGGCTGTAGTAACGTTCCTTGTCATTCTCGATAGACATATGATTCAGACACATCAGCATTGTTCTAAAACCGGCAGGCACCAGAGTGCGCCCGCCGGATTCCAAAAACTCAGTTGGCAGCTGCCGCGGCTTCCTGTTCAGCAATACGTGCGCCTGCCAGAGTACCTGGCAAGGCATAATTGCCCTCATGGCAGGCGTATTCGAAAATCTGGTCAGTGGCTGCACTCAAAGGTAATTCACCCGTGTACTGCGAGGTAAATGTGCTTGGATCATTAACAGTAAAGCGATAAATGATCTTGTTCTGGCCTGTTCTGGTGAAGTGCTCCGTCACTGTCAGATTTTCAGAGGCACCACGAAAATTCTGCTGAGGATTAAAATGCCTGGTTTCTACGACCAGGGTATCACCTTCCCAGCGACCTATGGAGTTTCCCATCCATTTTTGCTGCGCTTCGGCAATATCAGTGTGCTCACCAGCGAGTTTTATAATGCGGGCGTCATGCACCATCTCTACAAGGATAACCACATAACCTGGCGACTGCACTATCTGGTAGTGACTGTTGTACATCACGGGCAACATGGGCGGACCTGAGCTGGAGCCAAAAGAGAGCAGGCATCGTTCACCAACTCCGCGGCCTTCCGGGCCATCAAATGAATCGGGGCCAGTAGCGCGGGCGGCGGCCTGGAGTTGTCTGAATTCCTCGGTGTAGGAGGGTATCTGGCCATCTGGCGGATCAATGATGATGGATGTTCTGAACTCACCATTAATATCAGGAATAAACATGCCACGGTCAGTCCAGAACAGGTCGTAATTACCTACCGGAGGCAGCGCTGTTGCTTCGGGGGCTGGCCGATCGGGATCCAGCGGTTCGTTATCCAATTCTACCGCCTGCTGAGCCTCACGCTCGAGGGCAATAGCTTCTTCCTCGGTATAAGCCTGGCGGGTACCCAATTCTCGTGGTCTGGTCAACGGAGTTACTGTGGCATTTTTCCACACCCCCTGCAGATCGGGGCTGCCATCCGCCAGACGAGGTACCTGATAGTCACCTTGTGCGAATGTTGCTGATGACATGGCTGCAGTTAACGCAGCAGTTGCAGCGAGCATGGCCAGGACTTGTTTACTCATAATTGTTCTCCTGGTGGAAGTTCCACCGATGAATACTTTGCATGGGTCTTTTTTCATTATTCTTCGTGCCATTTCCGTTCAGATTTTGAAAATTAAATCAGTTTGTCACCATAAGCAATAGCGTTGCGTCTTGCTGTTGATCCTATTCGATGAACGTCAGAGATTGCTGACTGATTTCAGCAATAATTCCGTAGCATCACCTGAGCCGCTGGTCTGCTCTAATCTAACCAGAAGAAAGTCCTGATCCGCAGCTAGCCAGAAAGTAGTGGTTCGGCTGCTTTCTTTTGCACGAATTCGTTCAAGCCTGATAGTGGGCACTGCACCTGCTGATGTGGTGACGGTTTCTCTGCCGGTAATTACGTAGCGATGTTCATCGATTTCATCGCCATCAACTATCTGATAAACAAAATCTTTATCTTCGACTAATTGTTCAGCCGGCAAAGCGCTAAGGTCAAGGCTGAGCTGGGCGGTAAAGCTCAACTGATCCATCACGCCCGCTACTATTGCTACGTTCTCGGTTTTTTTGTCGGTTCTGGTTTCGGCGGAACCGTTCTCCCAATCAAATCCGACATGCTCGGAACGCCTGCCCAGACCAGTCTGATCGTAGCTGTAGCGGGTGGGGCGGACGGCGCCATCCTGCAGGGTAAACTCACTGCGTTCGGTAACTTCGCCAATGGTTGCGCCGAGAATTGCTACCGACATGCTGTTACTGAGACGATATTGGTGCTCGTCAAGACGCTCCAGAGTTCGATAGGCGGTGGCGCTTAAGCCGCTGGCTTTGGCCTGATACTCGGCGCGATAAGGTGCTGGTAGCAACGCAGCCGATGTTTCGACTGCGGCTTGCTGTTCATCTGCTGTTGCATGGTTGAACACCAGTGACAGCAAAACAAAAATACTGAACAATCCTGTTCGACCGGGTTTAATCAGAAGTGTATCAGTCAAATGCTGCATAAATTCTCCGGCAAGGTCAGTTATGAGGTGGTGTGAGTGGCGAAATTCAGCTTGCGGTTCGTCGGATGCCGAATTCCGGTAGCAGCTTATTATCCAACGAGACCGTATTGCTGTGCATTTTCAGTCGACCGCTGCAGAACCAGCTGACTATCTCAGGATAGACCCGGTGCTCCTGCTCCGCAATACGTCGGGCCAGGCTTTCTTTGCTGTCGCTGGCGGCGACAGGAATTTCTACCTGCAGCACGACAGGCCCACCATCAAGTTCTTCCGTGACGAAATGAACGCTGACCCCATGTCTCAATTCACCGGCATCAAGTACACGCTGATGAGTGTTAGTGCCTCGATAGGCTGGCAGCAGAGACGGGTGAATGTTGAGAATGCGACCATGGTAATGCTGCACAAAGCCAGCACTCAGTATACGCATATAGCCTGCCAGCACCAGCAGTTGAGGGGCAAAGGTATCAATTCGGGCTATCAGTTGCTGATCAAACTGCTCACGGTCAGCATAATCCCGGTGATTCAATACCACAGCGGGTATGCCTGCTTTAGCGGCACGTTGGAGGCCAAAAGCATCGGGTTCGTTGCAGATAACCGCGCTGATCTCAAAACCTCTGCTCTGGCGTTGATCGATAAGGGCCTGCAGATTGCTGCCGTTACCGGAAATCAGCACCACTATGGAACAGAATTCAGTCATGGATCAGCTTAAACCTTCCAGTACCACCGCTTGTGCAGAGGCAACGGCAGCCCGGATGGAACCCAGTTCTACCGCGCCTTTATTAAATTGGTTAAGTATCTGCAGGGCCTTCGCGCATTCAGACGCAGGCACACACACAATCATTCCGATTCCACAGTTGAAAGTGCGATACATTTCATTTTGCGCGATGTTTCCCTGTTGCTGGAGCCATCCGAATATTTCTGGCTGCTCCCAGGCGCGGGTATCGATTACCGCCTGAGTGCCCTCGGGGAGAACTCTGGGCAGGTTTTCTACAATACCGCCACCGGTTATATGCGCCAGAGCATTGATGCGCACCTCGGGGATCAAAGCGTGAATTGCGCGTACATAGATCTCGGTAGGCAGCAGCAGTGTTTCACCGATTGTGCTGTCGCCAAAAGTGGCGTCCAGTGAGGTGCCGGAGACTTCCAGGACTTTACGTATCAGCGAGTAGCCGTTTGAATGGGGTCCGGAGGATTTGAGCCCAATCAGTTTATCACCGACCTGCACACGATCGTTTTCAATAATCTGGTCTTTTTCGACAATCCCCACTGCAAAGCCGGCCAGATCATAGTCGCCTTTCTGGTACATGCCGGGCATCTCTGCGGTTTCACCACCGATTAATGAGCAGCCTGATTGCATACAGCCATTGCCGATGCCTTCGACAACCTGGGTGGCGGCGTCAACATCAAGTCCGCCAGTAGCGTAGTAATCCAGAAAAAATAAGGGTTCAGCTCCACAGACGATCAAATCATTGACACACATGGCAACCAGATCAATGCCAATGGTATCGTGCTTGCCCATCTCAATAGCCAGTTTAAGTTTGGTACCTACCCCGTCCGTAGCTGAAACCAGCACGGGTTTACGATAGCCTTCAGGTATTTCACACAGTGCTCCGAAGCCACCAAGGCCCGACAGAACTTCAGGGCGGCGGGTGCGCTGAGTAATAGATTTAATTTTCTCGACCAGGGCATCACCTGCGTCTATATCGACTCCTGCATCCTTGTAGGTGAGCGAGACGGTGTTTGTCATAGCGGACATTTCCTGTTTTGTCTGGGTTAGCGCAGGGGCTTTGAAGGGTGCTGTCAGGGCAGGAATTCTACCAGCTGAATCGTGCTTAGTCAGGACAAATTTACAGTTCAGCCTGTGTAAAATCAGTCTGTATCGGGTATCATCACCCGCATGAACAAAGTACCTCGCCCGCCAGCGTCACATCTTCTTCGGACACCTTTCCTCTATTTGCGGCTATTGCCGGTATTAGTGCTGCTGTCAGCGGTTTCGCTACCAGCGACGGCACTGCCCGTTGATGGCCTATACGGCTTTGAGCTGACTGTGCAGAATCAAAGTGACGCAGAACGCCGAAGAGCTTATCGAGAGGCGCTCGCTGCGGTTTTCTTAAAAGTCACTGGAGAAACCCGCTGGCTGCAACAACCGCAATTGCAGACTGCTCTTAACAATGCGCAAAGCTATGTAGAGGAGGTCAGTTTCCGAAGCGGCGTTCAGCAGCTGCTTGCTGATCCGGAACAGAGCGTTGATGTTCTGGCTGCGCAACAGGTCGTGTCAGTTCCGGCCATCTTTATTAATGTGCGGTTTTCTCGCGCGACCATTGATGATCTGCTGGATTCCGCCAATATTCCGATCTGGGATCGCAATCGACCTGGTGTGCTGGTCTGGCTGTCGATTCAGAATGCCAGCGGTGAGCGGATGTTGCTGGGTTCGGATTCAGATCATCAGGTCATGGAAATCATCCGCGATTTTTCACAACGGCGGGGAGTGCCTCTGCTGATTCCGGTGCTGGATTTTACTGATCGCCGTAATCTAACTGCTGACCAGGCGTGGAGTCTCGACCAGCAGGCAATACTTGCAGCGAGTGTTCGCTACGGTGCTGACAGCGTTTTGAGTGGACGTCTGCTGGTGACGCCGACCGGAGAACTGGTGGGCTTATGGCAGTTCATGTTCGATGGCTCGACAGCTACTTTTGATGGCTTCGACAGTGATCTAAAAGTTTATATGGAAACGTCTCTGGATCAGGTGACAACCAGCCTGGCCTCACAATTCAGCATTGTCAGAAGCACGCTGCAAGGTACTGATTTTGTGATGCTGCGCGTTGATGGTATCAAGGATATTGCCGCCCATCAGTCAGTGGTCTCGTATGTGCGCGAGCTGGCTGTAGTTAGAAATGTAGCAGTTTCCCGCTTAAACGGTGACAGTCTGGAGTTGAAGATCACACTTTCAGGGACTCGCAGGCATCTGGCCGAATTCATTAATCTGGATAGAGATCTTGAAGCGGTATTTATTGCGTCGGGCGACGATAATATTGATTTTCTACACTATCGGTGGACGCGTTAGTCAGATGAGTATTGTTGCGCCGCGTCAGCTGCCATTGCCCTTAAGACTGGATGACGAGGCAACTTTCGCAAACTTCCTGACAGCAGCAAAGAATCATCAGTTGCTGGAACACCTGGCTGCGGCCCACGAACCGTTGAATCGCTTCATCTGGTTGTGGGGAAGCAAAGGGGCTGGCTTGACACATTTACTGCAGGCGCTTTGCCATCAGAATGAAGATCAGGGGTTGCGTTCAGTTTATATTCCATTATCTGCTCATCAGGAGATTCTTCCACACATCCTTGAGAATCTGGATTCAATGGATCTGGTCTGTCTGGACGATCTGGATCAGGTGGCAGGCCTGGGCAACTGGGAAACCACATTGTTCAATCTTTACAACCAGCTTGCAGAAAGTGGCACCCGGCTTATCGCTGCTGCTCGCCAAGCGCCAGCTCAAACACAATGGCAGTTGCCGGATCTGGCCTCGCGGTTGCAGGCGGGTCTCGTGTTCCAGTTACACACTCTCAGTGACGATGACAAGTTGATTGCGCTGCAACTGCGTGCCCGTGGCCGGGGATTTGAATTGCCGACTGAAGTCGCTTCCTACCTGCTGCTGAGAAATCAGCGCGACATGACTAGTCTGTTTACTGTATTGCAGCAGTTGGATGAACTTTCTCTGGAAAAAAAACGCCGTATAACAATTCCCTTACTGAAAGAACTGCTGTAAAGCGATTGTTTAATTCTGCAATGTGCCGCCTGCATATTTCCGTGCAAGATGAATGTAAGCAACCAGTCCGCTGAACAACAAAGTGCATAGCAGCGATAGCAATAAACCGTAATAAAGTGCATCGGGTCTGAACGCAGTCACCACCGACGGAATAAAATACAGCAGGCTGACGAAGGATAGCCAGGCATAAGTACGCAGATGCCTGGCGTACAGCCCCGGGATGAATATCAGCAAGGGAGCTGTTTGGAAAACCCAGACCGCCACGGCGGCAGCGGGATTGCTTCCAGTCACAACAGCCGCCATGGTTTTCGCAGAGAAGGTCAGTATCAATCCATAGAATGCGATCAAAACCAGCAATCGGCTGTAACGAATGCTGCTTGTCTCTTTGCGGTGATTTTTCGTTGAGGAGTTCATAATGATAACTTCAATGCAATCATGCCCAGCCTTTTCCCCAGCGCAGTACACAGGCGAGACTCTTCTGCAGACAGGGGCATATCACTGTGTTCTCCAGCAAAATGACTGGCACCATAGGGGGTGCCGCCACTGCGGCTGGCCATTAAATCGGGTTCACTATAGGGCAGTCCACAGATCACCATGCCATGGTGCAATAATGGATTTAACATACTCAGCAGAGTGCTTTCCTGACCTCCATGCAGGCTGGCGGTGGAAGTGAATACCGCCGCTGGCTTGTTGATCAGCGCGCCGGAGGCCCATAACGCTCCGGTCGAATCCAGAAAATATTTTAACGGGGCGGCCATATTTCCGAAGCGGGTAGGGCTGCCCATCGCGAGTCCACTGCACTGACGTAAATCATTTTCGCTGCAGTAAACTGCACCATCAACCGGGATTGCCGGCTCTGTAGCCAGCGTATTCGGACTGACTGTGGGAACGGTTCTGACTCGTGCAGTGATATCTCCGGCCTGCTCAATACCGCGTGCAATCAAACTGGCCATCTTTTCGGTTGCACCGTAGCGGCTGTAATACAGAACCAGCACATAGGGAGTTGTCATTATTGTCATTCTCGCTTATTGGGTTTGGTCGCTGAAGAAGATTTTTCAGTGCTTTGAGTACCTTCCGGAAGGCTTTGAATGGCCAGATCCAGAAAATGCTGATTGCCCAGGTTGTGGTCCAGCACGGTATCAATTTCTCGCATGAACTGGCTTATGCGGGCCTGGGCTGCTGGCGGCTGTTTATAATGCTGGAGGGTCGGCTCAGTATATCCCCGTATTTTTGTACGCAGCTCAAGTATGGAGACGTCTTCCACAGCATAGCAAGGTAAATATCTGGGAGGATCTTCATTGCTGGCAAGCACAAAATCAATTTTTGTGAGCAGGTCAATTGCGTTGTTAACCGCAAGCTGGCTCAGTTGTAAATGCCTTGCCAGTTCGGCCGCAGACCATGGACCAGCTTTGGCATGGAATCGAATCACGATCAGATAGGCGATAGTCAACGCCACTTCCTCCTGTTGTGCGAGACTGAATGTGACTCGTCTGTGTCCAATACGCGCTCTTTCCGGATACTGATGATAGTAGGCGATACTGGAACCAACCAGCAGCACCAGCCAGGCAATATAGACAAAAATCATCACCAGGATAACGGTAAAAAAGGCCAGATAGATGATCGCATTGGGATTATCGCTGGCGAAGAAACTCTGGAACATCCAGCCCATGATGCGCCAGATGATAGCTGTCATGATGCCGGCAATAAATGCTGAGCTGAACCTGACCCGGGTATTCGGAATAAATGTGTAGGCCAGTGCGAAGGCAAAGGACATAAAGAAAAACGGTGTGACAAAGGCTATCAACTGCAGCAGGCTTGAGCCAAAACTCAGAGTTTCAACATAACGGGCGAAGAAGTTGGTATTGACGTATGAAGTAATACCTACTGATATAAAAATCAGCAATGGACTGACAATAATCGCAAATAGATATTCGCTGATGCGGCTGGCGAGATTCCTGGCCTGGTCAACTTCCCAGATAAAATTGAATGACAGCTCAATACTTTGCATCATTCGCAATACGGTATAAAGCAAAACTCCTATACTGAGAATACTCAGTACATCTACTCTGACGTTATCCACGAATTGAATTATGCTGGCAGTAACTTCCGGACTGCGCTCACCAAGAGGTGCCAGTACGCTCAGTAAGGCCGGCTCCATCGCATTATGAGCACCCAGCCCCTTAAGTACGGAGAAAGTTAATGCCAGTAATGGAATACTCGCTATGACGGTATAGTAAACCAGACTCATAGCGCGCAGGCTTAGTTGTCCTTCACTAAGGTCGCGAAGCACTGCATAGCTGATTTGAGCCGTGCGAATCATAACGCGGCGCCACCATGGCAGCTGCCCGACATATTCCTGCCACAGAATATTGTCAAACCACCGCCTGCTGCGCTGCACGAGTGCAAAAAAATTTGCTGCCATGGTTGCCATTGCGTCTCCTGTCAGCGTGCCTGGATGATGGTGCTCGCGCCGGGTTGTCACAGTTGTTGTTAAGTCACAAAAACTAGTGCTTGTTGATACGTTCGCTCAAAAACTTGATCAGTTGATCTGCTGGAATGAAATCACTTTCTTCATTGCGGCGGTAGCGATATTCGATCAGTTGATCCTCAAGTCCACGCTCAGAGATAACTATACGATGCGGAATTCCGATCAATTCAGCGTCGTTAAACTTCACCCCAGCGCTGGTTTTCTTATCGCGATCATCTAACAATACGTCGTAACCCGCCTGCTGTAACTGTTGCCATAACTCTTCGCTGCGATCCAGCACTGCTGCTGATTTATGTGCATTCATTGGAATGATCACAATCTGGAATGGCGCTATATTGTCTGGCCAGATAATACCTCTGGAATCATGATTCTGTTCGATACAGGCAGCTACAATTCTGCTGACCCCGATGCCATAACAACCCATGGTCATAACATTGGTTTTGCCGTTTTCATCCAGTACGGTGGCATTCATGGCCTTGCTGTATTTGCTGCCGAGCTGGAATATATGGCCGACTTCGATGCCGCGTCGGATCGAGAGTGAACCTCTTCCATCAGGACTTGTATCGCCCTCGCGTACTGTGCGCAAGTCAGCGAGTTCATCAAAGCGGCAATCCTCGCCCCAGTTTGCATCCTGCAGGTGAAAACCTTCTGTATTGGCGCCGCAGGTGAAGTTGACCATATCTTTAACACTGATATCAGCTATGACCGGAATAACCAAACCAATGGGTCCGATACTGCCGGGCTTACAGCCGATAGCAGAGAGCACCTCCGCTTCTTCAGCAAAACTTAACGGTGCAGCTACAAGTTTGTGTTTTACCGCTTTAATCGGGTTGATTTCCTGATCTCCACGGATCAGCAGGGCGATCAAAGGTTTATCCGAGCAACCTTGTGCAGGCACACCGTGAACAATCAGAGTCTTGACCAGGCTTGTGGAGGGGATTTGTAATAAGGCAGCAACCTCATCAATACTGTGCGCGTTCGGTGTCGCAACCTGATGCGAAACAGCGGGTTTTGCGGAGGCAGTTGCAGTCGGCAGAATTCCTTCAGCTAACTCAATATTCGCGGCGTAGTCACTCTCAGAGCTGAATACAATTTCATCTTCGCCAGAGTCTGCCAGTACATGGAACTCATGGGACATGCTGCCGCCAATACTGCCGGTATCTGCGAGCACAGCTCGAAAATCAAGGCCTAATCTGGAGAAAATCGTGGAATAGGTGCTGTACATCAGATCATAAGTCTGCTGCAGCGATTCCTGTGAGGTGTGAAATGAGTAAGCATCTTTCATTAGAAATTCTCGCGCTCGCATAATGCCGAAACGTGGGCGACGCTCGTCACGGAATTTGGTCTGAATCTGATAAAGGATTACCGGCAGCTGTTTATAGCTGTTGTACTCATTGCGAACCAGGTCGGTTATCACTTCTTCATGAGTTGGTCCAAGACAGAAATCCCGGTTGTGACGGTCGACAAAACGCAGTAATTCCGGCCCCATCTGATCCCAGCGTCCAGATTCCAGCCATAAGTCGGCAGGTTGAACCACTGGCATTGATACTTCCAAAGCCCCCGATTTATCCATTTCCTGGCGAACGATGCTGGAGACCTTCTGCAGAACCCGCAAGCCCATGGGCATCCAGGTATAAAGCCCGGCCGCCAGTTTGCGGATGAGTCCGGCTCGCATCATCAGTTGATGGCTGATTACCTCCGCATCGGCAGGGGTTTCTTTTAGAGTAGCGATCAAATATTTGCTGGCGCGCATGATTATTCAAAGTCCTTAATGAGAAAGGCAGCCCGCGGGCTGCCTTTCAGATGGTGCCACAGAACGGGATTTTCTCCCGGACAGGGTGGTCGCTGTTCTTGTTATCTACTCTGCAAAGTCTTTTAACTTTTTCAAAGGCAGTATTTTAACTCGGGTGGTTGCAGGCTTTTTAGGGATGTCCATAAATTCGCCCGGCTTGAATGGGTTAGGTACGTTCTTACGAGCTGGGCGCGCCGCACTTTTGACTGCCTTGATTTTCAGCAAACCCGGAAGGGTGAATTCACCAACAGCACGTTTTTTAAGATGGCGCTCAATCAAAGCTGAAAGCTCGTCCAGCACAGCAGTAACCTGTTTTTTGCTCAGGTTTGCATTTTCGGCGATTTCATTAAGCATGGCGGTTTTGGTAAATTTCTGCTGGATTGCAGTGGTTTTTCTGGTAGCAGCAGCCGTGCTTGGAGCAGTTTTTTTAGTGCTATTGACGGTTTTAGTTACAGCCATGCCCATTCTCTTTTTTGATGAAGGTTTACGGTGAAGGTTTATGGTGATATTCAGACGTTATGACACGCTTTGTCTGGGCCTTATTTATATAGTATTGAACCGGCACCCGCAAGTGCTAATCATAAGTTCCCATGCGGTTGCAGGTCTTTTTTTGCTGCTTATTTATAGATTTGCAGCAATGATGGTGTGTGAAAGGATGCCAGTTAAAAACTAACCAGGGTATAATCCGCCGCCTTGGGGAACTGCCGATATAAACTGTAGCCGTCCCCGTCAATTTGAAGTAAGAGGGTCGAGCACCATAATGCCAATCTATGAATACCAATGTACTAAATGTGGGCATCACCTGGAGGCGTTACAGAAGATCAGTGATGCGCCGTTGAAAGACTGCCCGGCTTGTGTCTCCGCTGACTTGACCCGGCTGGTATCGGCCAGCAGTTTCCGTTTGAAGGGTGGAGGCTGGTATGAGACAGACTTTAAAACCGGTAGCAAGCGTCATGGGACTCAAACCGATTCAACCGATTCGGGAGCTGCTGACAAGTCTGCCAAACCAGAATCCGCGAAAACTACTCCCGCAAAAGAAACCACAGCGGTTCCTGCGGGAGTTGCTGCATCCCAAAAGAATGTCAGCACATCAAGTAACAGCACTGCAGCGTCGGAATAAACCTCTGCAGACACATGAAAAAACTTACCAGGTAACAGGAACTCAGTATGCGCAGCCATTATTGCGGGGAATTAAACGAATCATTCGTAGGCCAGACCGTAACTCTTTGTGGCTGGGTGCACCGGCGTCGTGACCATGGTGGAGTGATATTTCTGGACCTGCGCGATCGGGAAGGGATCACACAACTGGTTTTTGATCCGGACAGCCAGGCAAGCTTTTCAGCTGCTGAACAGGTGCGAAGTGAATACGTGTTGCAGGTTACCGGGCTCGTTCGAGCTCGTCCTGAAGGCACGATAAATGCCGAAATGAGTACCGGTGCTATTGAAATGCTTGGTCAACAGCTGGTCATTCTAAATACAGCAAAGACGCCACCATTCCAGTTGGATGAACATGCCGACGTTGGTGAAGACGTCCGTCTGCGTTACCGTTACATTGATCTGCGACGTCCGGAAATGATGGCGCGCCTGCAGTTCCGCTCGAAAGTTACCAATACCATTCGTAACTATCTGGACAGTAACGGCTTCCTGGACATAGAAACACCAATTCTGACCCGAGCGACTCCTGAGGGTGCGCGAGATTATCTGGTGCCAAGCCGCACTCATCCTGGTCATTTCTTTGCACTGCCACAGTCGCCGCAGTTGTTCAAACAGCTATTGATGGTGGCTGGCATGGATCGTTATTATCAAGTAGCGAAGTGCTTTCGCGATGAGGATCTTCGAGCAGATCGTCAACCTGAATTTACTCAGATAGATATTGAAACCTCGTTCATGAACGAGGATCAGATTATGGCAGTCACTGAAGAGATGATCAGGCAGATTTTTGCGAAGCATCTGGACGTTGATCTGGGTGCGTTTCCCCGAATGACATTTGCTGATGCCATGCGGCGGTTTGGTTCAGACAAGCCGGATCTGCGTATTGCGATGGAGCTGGTTGATATTGCAGATCTGATGCAAGGCGTCGACTTTAAAGTATTCAGTGGTCCGGCAAATGATGCCGGTTCTCGCGTAGCAGCATTGCGAGTGCCTGGTGGCGGCAGCCTGAGCAGGAAAGAAATTGACGATTACACCCGCTTTATTGCTATCTATGGCGCTAAAGGTCTGGCATGGATCAAGGTGAATGATCTTTCAGCAGGAATCGAAGGACTGCAATCACCGATTATTAAATTTATGCCTGAACAAGTAGTTTTTGATGTGCTTAAACGTCTTGGTGCAGCCACTGGTGATATTATTTTCTTCGGTGCTGACAAAACTAAAATAGTCAATGAATCCATTGGCGCACTGCGACTGAAAGTGGGCGCAGATCTGGGTATGATAAAAGCCGCCTGGGCTCCGATGTGGGTTGTTGATTTCCCAATGTTTGAGGAAGCCAGTGATGGCAGTATAAATTCCCTGCATCACCCATTCACAGCGCCGCTTTGCAATCCAGATGAGCTGAAGCAGAATCCATTAGGCGCATTATCCCGCGCCTACGACATGGTGTTGAACGGCACAGAGCTCGGCGGCGGTTCTATCAGAATTAACCAGCAACAGATGCAGCAGGCGGTATTTGAAGTGCTGGGTATCGGTCCGGAAGAGGCGGATGAAAAATTCGGTTTCCTGCTGACCGCACTTGCTTCCGGTTGTCCTCCGCATGGTGGCATTGCCTTTGGTCTTGATCGGTTAATAATGCTGATGACCGGAGCTACGTCGATTCGGGAAGTTATCGCATTTCCGAAAACACAGTCGGCTGCCTGTCCACTAACAGATGCGCCAGGGCTGGTATCTGTTGAGCAGCTGCGTGAGCTCAATATCAGGCTGCAGGAAAGAAAATCAGAAAAAACAGCTTAAGCGCCAGAGAGCAGGGGGTGTCGTTATGGCAGGGCACAGCAAATGGGCCAATATCAAACACAAGAAAGCCAGAGTGGACGCCAAAAGAGGCAAAGTATTCACCAAGCTTATTCGAGAGCTTACTGTTGCTGCAAGACTAGGCGGAGACCAGGTTTCGGATAACCCCAGATTACGAGCTGCCGTAGATGAGGCACTTGGCGCTAACATGACGCGCGATACGATTGATCGCGCAATTGCCCGCGGCGCCGGTACTACAGAAAGTGAAAACCTTGAAGAGCTGGTGTACGAAGGCTACGGTCCTGGTGGCGTCGCTATTCTGCTGGAAACACTGACGGATAATAAAAATCGCACGGTCGCTGAAGTGCGCCATGGCTTCAACAAGCATGGTGGTAATTTGGGAACAAATGGTTCTGTTTCATACCTGTTTGAGAAAAAGGGTTATATCAGTCTGCCCGCGGGCGTTGATGAAGATGCAGTGCTCGAAGTGGCACTGGATGCTGGCGCGGATGATGTAGTAACGCAGAGTGATGGCAGTGTGGAAATTACTACCAGTATGGAAAGGCTGGGTGCTGTCAAAGATGTTTTGCTGGCAGCAGGGTTTCGTGTGCAGGATTCTGCAATAACCATGCTGGCATCCACAGAAGCGGATATTGATCTGGACACCGCTGAGAAGCTGCTGCCTCTGATGGAACATCTGGAGGATCTGGATGATGTCCAGAAGGTTTACACAAATGCCCGAATTTCCGATGAAGTCATGACGCGTCTGCAGCAGGGTTAGTTGCAGTAGAGAATGTTCCATGTTCTGATGCGCCAGATTAAATCGAGAGTGGCAGTACAGGCAACGAACGCGACAGCAGTAGCTGTCTGAGCGCTCACTAAAGGACGTACCATGGCTTTGATTCTGGGCATAGATCCCGGCTCCCGCCTTACCGGTTACGGCATTATCAATGCTGTCGGGAACCGACTTGAATACGTCAGTTGTGGCTGCCTGCGACTCAGCACTGGCAGTCACAGTGAACGGTTAAAGCAGATATTTGATGGAATTGGAGCTGTTATTGAGGAGTTCTCTCCGCAGGAATCAGCGATAGAAGAAGTTTTTCTGGGTAAAAGTGTTTCGTCAGCGCTTAAACTGGGGCAGGCACGCGGCAGCGCAATGGTTGCCTGTCTGCACCATGATCTGCCGGTATCTGAGTATGCTGCGAGAGCTGTAAAGCAGTCACTGGTCGGCAACGGCAACGCCGATAAGTTACAGGTAGAGCACATGGTTAAAGTGTTGCTGGGTATCTCAGGTAAATTACAGGAAGACGCAGGGGACGCTCTTGCTATCGCTATCTGTCATGCTAATACTCAAAAAAGTCTGCTGCGGATTGTGCAGGCGTCTTCATTTCGTAAAGGTCGTTTCCAGATATAAAAGGTGGCTTAAGTGATAGGCAGAATTCGCGGATTATTACTGGAAAAGAAAGCCCCTGACATACTTGTAGAAGTGCAGGGGGTGGCCTATGAATTGCAGGCCCCCATGAGTACATTTTATCAATTACCTGCAGTTGGAAATGAACTGACTCTGCATACTCACTTTGTGGTCCGTGAGGACGCGCAGTTGCTGTATGGATTTTATAATTTGCAGGAGCGGGTGCTATTCCGCAGTTTGATTAAAGTCAGTGGAGTAGGGCCGAAGATGGCGTTAGCAATTCTGTCCGGAATGGCCGTGGATGATTTTGTTCGTACCGTGCACAACAATGATATTGCAGCTATGGTGCGGATGCCCGGAATCGGCAGAAAAACAGCTGAACGCCTTATTGTTGAAATGCGAGATCGTTTGAAAGACTGGCATGACAATGCGCCTGAGAAGGCCGCTACACCAGCCAGTATCCAGCATTCGGAGGAACGTAAGATGTCTGCGGATGCAGAAACAGCATTGGTGGCTTTGGGTTATAAACCTCAGGAAGCAGCGCGTGTGGTAATGCAGATACTCAAATTGAACACCGACCTGAGCAGTAGTGAAGAATTAATCCGTCTGGCACTCAGGAGCATGGCATGATAAGCAATGACGAGCGCGCTATCAGCCCGCAGATAACCGTACACGAACAGTCAATTGATCGCGCCATACGGCCATTGAGCCTGATGGATTACATCGGCCAGAACGATGTAAAGGCACAAATGGATATTTTCATCAGTGCCGCAAAAAATCGCCGGGAAGCGCTTGATCATACCCTTATCTTCGGCCCGCCTGGTCTGGGTAAAACAACGCTGGCCCACATCATCGCTAATGAGTTGCAGGTATCACTTAAAGCCACTTCCGGGCCGGTGCTCGAAAAAGCCGGTGATCTGGCAGCAATGCTGACCAATCTGGAAGAGGGTGATGTGCTCTTTATTGATGAGATTCATCGCCTGAGTCCGGCCATTGAGGAGATTCTTTATCCGGCCATGGAGGACTATCAGTTAGACATTATGATTGGCGAAGGTCCGTCAGCCCGGTCGATCAAGTTGGACTTGCCACCGTTTACTCTGGTCGGAGCTACCACCAGAGCAGGCTTGCTGACATCGCCATTGCGTGACAGGTTTGGCATCATTCAGCGCCTGGAGTTTTACTCAGTAGATGAGCTGAGTACCATTGTTACCCGTTCAGCCGGAATTCTTGCCTGTGAGATCAGCCCGGAGGGGGCAAGAGAGATCGCCAGACGCTCACGCGGCACGCCAAGAATAGCTAATCGCCTGTTGCGCAGGGTGCGTGACTATTCTCAGGTTAAATGCAGCGGTGTGGTAGATGGCGATTCCGCAGGCAAAGCTCTTGATATGCTCAGTATTGATAAAAATGGCTTTGATCATATGGACCGACGTCTGCTGTTAACCATTATAGAAAAGTTTGGTGGCGGTCCGGTTGGCGTAGACAGCCTGGCCGCAGCCATAAGCGAAGAGCGCGACACTATCGAGGATGTGTTGGAACCCTTTCTTATTCAGCAGGGCTTTATCCAGAGGACGCCACGAGGACGCATGGTTACGCAGCATGCTTATCTGCAATTTGGATTGACTCCACCAGACAAAGCTGCCGAGCAGTTTAGTTTCTAAGATTTCCTGGCAACATCGACGAAAGCTGCTTCGGTCACATTTCCGCCATATTTAATCATGCCTGGGTCGGTATTAGAGCGTTGTAAAGTAAGATTCCACAGGTTAAATGCCAGCTGATAAGGCACTGGATTAAATGATAAAAAACTGCGGGAATAGCAGCAAGCAGGTATCAGTCGCGAACAACATCACTTATAATGCCGCCTGTTTCTTGCTGACCGGCAGCGGGAAGGGCGGTCGAGATATTTTCTTTTTGAATGCATCAGGTTTGGAGATTGTGCAGTGAATGATTCAATCAGCATCATAGGTTTAATCATTGATGCGCATCCGATTGTCCAGATGGTGATGCTTATCCTGTTGGCGGCCTCCGTCACTTCCTGGGTGATGATTATTCAGCGCTGGCTGGTGTTGACCAGCGCCGAACAAGGCATGCAAAATTTTGAGAAGCGGTTCTGGTCCGGTATGGATCTGAGTCAGTTGTTTCGCGATGGCAGTAACCAGCAAAAAGACAATAAGCCTCTGGTGGGTATGGAAAGCATATTCAGAGCTGGTTTCAAGGAGTTCATGCGTCTGCGGCAACAGTCCGGTGTCAACTCTGATTCGGTAATGGCTGGGGCCCAGCGGGCAATGCGGGTGGCTTATTCAAGAGAAGAAGAAAAGCTGGAACGTAATCTGTCTTTTCTGGCTACGGTGGGGTCAGTAACGCCTTATATCGGCCTGTTTGGTACTGTAATCGGTATCATGAACTCTTTTATCAGCCTCGCGACTCAGAGCCAGGCTACCTTGCAGGTAGTTGCTCCCGGTATTGCAGAAGCGCTCATTGCAACCGCAATGGGTTTGTTTGCTGCCATTCCTGCTGTAGTGGCTTATAACCGATACTCCGCCCGGGTTGAAACTATCACCAATAATTATGTGACGTTCACCGAAGAGTTTGCCAGCATTCTGCATCGGCAGGTTTACAGCAGTCCGACTAAGTAATTCTGCCTGTGTCATTTGAATTGAATAGAACAGTTTTGTCAGTAGTTAACGGGTAGGCTGGTCAGGGTATCTATGGAATTACGCAGAAAGCGCCGCAAGCCGATGGCTGAAATCAATGTAGTGCCATATATTGACGTGATGCTGGTGTTACTGATTGTGTTCATGGTTACCGCACCTTTGCTCACGCAGGGGCTGAAGGTCGATCTGCCACCGGCTTCTTCAGAACCGCTGGAGCGTGATGAAAATACTGAAACCCTGGTAATCTCCATCACGGCAGAGAATGAATTTTACCTGAGCCTTGGAGCGGTTGCAGAAGAGGATCAGCAAAGCGTAACACTGGATCTGATTGCCGATCAGGTCGGTAAAATTGTAAATGCTAACCCTGGTATACAGATATTTGTGGAAGGTGATGACAGCGCAGGGTATGGGTCCTTTATCCGGTTGATGACAGTATTACAGAACGCCGGGATTGAAAGTCCAAATCTTGTAACCAGACCTCTTGATAGCTTGTAATGCAGGCAGGTACGGTAAAAAACAGTGACAGCTTTTAACGGTTATCCAGTTTCCATTTTTTTCGCTGTGTTGTTTCACAGTCTGATAATCGGGTTTGTGCTTTACTTTGAGCGAGCGGAAACTGAAGTGCTGGATGTTATCAGACCGCCTGTGGTGAAAGCGATTCTGGTCAATGAAAACCCCCAGGCTCGTAATGAACAGGTAGAGCAGCAGCGTGAGATTCAACGCGTGCAGGATCAGCGCGCAACTGAACGCCGTCAGGAGCAGGAGCGGCAGCAGCAACAGGCTGAGGCTGCAGCGCAGGCAGAACAGCGCAGGGTGCAGGAACAGAAGCGGCTGCAGGCTGAACAAAAGCAGCAGGAAGAGAGCAAGCAGCAGGAAACAGCCGCCCAGCAGGCGGCAGAGCGTAAGCAGCAAGAAGATCGACAGCGTGAAGAGCAGCGTCGGCTGGAAGAACAACAGCGTCAACAGGAGCTTGCCGCTCAGCAAAAGGCTGCAGAGAGTCAGCGTGAGGATCAGGCAAGACTGGATGCAGAATCCAGTGAACGTGCCGAAACTGAAGCTGAAATGGTGATGGCTTATACTGCGATCATTCACGATCTGGTGCAGCGGCAGTGGTCGCGTCCTCCGAGTGCCAGAAATGGTATGGTGGTGGTACTCAGGATCAGACTGGCACCTACCGGTGACATCGTGGGCAATGTTGAAGTTGTGCGTTCCAGTGGTGATTATGCATTTGATCGTGCAGCAGAAACGGCGGTATTAAAAGTAAACAGATTCAGTGAATTGCAGGGTATGCCGCCGAGGATGTTCGAACGGAATTTCAGGTCCTTGTTATTGACATTCAGGCCGGAGGATTTATTAAATTGAATAAAGGTAAGTTACTGGCAGCTTTGCTGAGTGCGATCTTTTGCACAGGCGCATATGCTGCTGAGTTGAACATTGAAATTACCCGTGGGGTTGATAATCCGATTGCTATCGCGGTGGTTCCATTTGCGTGGCAGGGCGACAGCCTGTTGAATGAAGATATTGCTCAGATAGTTGCCAATGACCTTGAGCAGGTTGGTGAGTTTCGTGCCTTATCACGCACTAACATGCTCAGTCTGCCCAGGCAGGCCAGCGAAGTACATTTCCGGGATTGGCGAATACTTGCTCAGCAATATCTCCTGGTAGGCAAGATTGAAAGTACTCCGGGTAGTCAGTTGGTGCGAGTGCAGTACGAGTTTTTCGATATCAATCGTGAGCAGATACTTGTTGGCGAGGTATTAACTGGCAGTCTTACTCAATTGCGCGATATCGCCCATGAAATCAGCAATGTGATCTACCAGGAAGTGACTGGTACGCGCGGTGCTTTCACAACAGAAATTTTGTATATCACTGCTGAGTATCGTACCGAGACTGATATTCTTTTTCAGCTTTCCAAGTCAGATTACGATGGCCGTCGCTCTCAGGTGCTGGTGGAGTCCCGCGAGCCAATCATGTCACCGTCATGGTCACCCGATGGCAGTCAGATAGCATATGTTTCATTCGAGTCGACGCTGCCCAGGCTTTACATCCAGGAGCTCGCCACCGGAGCGCGCCGACAGATCACTAATTTCAGCGGTATAAACAGTTCACCGGTGTGGTCACCGGATGGACGGAAAATGGCGATGGTATTGTCTAAAGATGGCAGCCCCGATATCTACGTAATGGATCTGCAAAGCAGCGCACTGACTAAGATTACTGATCACCCGCGTGCGGAAACTGAGCCTAGCTGGACATTGGACAGCCGCTCGGTCATTTTCACTTCGGACCGAACCGGTCAGCCACAAATATATAAAGTAGATTTAAGTGGAGGTTTCCCTGAACGGTTAACCTTTGACTGTTTTTATTGCGCGAAAGCCCAGTTCTTGCCCGATGGCAATAATCTGGTGCATGTCAGACGTGACACCCGTCAGAGTAGCAATTATAGCATTGCTATTTTGAATGTGGAGACCTCAAGGGTCATCACGCTTACTGATACTTCGCTGGACGAATCTCCCAGTGTGGCACCGAACGGCAGTATGATCATGTTCGCCACCAAGCACAATGGCAAAGGCGTTCTTGACGCCGTTTCCATTGACGGACGTGTGAAGTTCCGTTTACCATCCACGCAGGGCGATGTACGTGAGCCATCCTGGTCCCCGTATTTGAATTAACATGTTGTTTTTACTAAAAATCTTAATAGCTGAGTCTATTGGAGGATATAAAAAGTGGGTATGTATAACAAGCAATTTTTTAGAGCAGTGATTCTGGCTGTTTCAATCATGGGGCTGGCTGCATGTGGTTCTACCAGCGAACCGGAAATGGTTGAGGAAACTCGGCCTGATACTTCCGGTACTGATGCAGCAACTGCGGCACAACGTATGGAAGCCGAACGTCTTCAGCGTGAGCGTGAAGCGCGTGAGCGCATCGAGCAGGCTGCCTTAAACACAACCGTTTTCTACTTCGATTTCGACGTAGCTGATTTTCAGCCTGCAGATAGAGAAACACTCGCTATCCATGGTCGTAATCTGGCAGCAAACTCCAGCCGCAGCATTCGTCTGGAAGGTCATGCAGATGAGCGCGGTACACGTGAATACAACCTTGCCCTGGGAGAGCGTCGTGCCAACAGCATTCGCGATTTCCTGATCGTCAATGGCGCGGCCCGTTCACAGATAGAAGTAGTTAGCTATGGTGAAGAGCGTCCAGCTACTCAGGGACAATCTGAAGCAGCTTACCGTGAAAACCGTCGCGTTGAGATCAAATAAGACTTTTGATTAAACAGGTGGAATGATGAAAAACTACCCGGCAGTGTTGATCGCAGTTTTATCAACGATATTGATCAGTAGCTCAGCAATGGGTGCTGCCGGAGTGGTAGAAGCGACGCCATCGGCGGGGCAGGGTCAGGGTTCCTCTGGAGCTCTGACTTCTTCTGCATCCGGCCAGGCAGCTTCAAACGATGCATTGGTCATGCTGCTGGATCAGTTCACTGCAATGCGCAGAGAACTTGAAACACTTCGCGGTATGGTTGAAGAGCAGGCATACGAAATAGGCAAATTGCAACGAGACTCCATGGATCGGTATACCGATCTGGATACTCGAATCAGCGCGCTGTATCAGGATGCTGATGCAAGTCCTGTGTCGGGAACTCCTCCGCCTCCTGTACCTGGCAACGATCGCCCTCCGCAAACTCCAGAAACAACAGATCCGACCACCGGCACCAGCCCACAAGTCAGCGCCACTGTGGTTCAACCACCTGTTTCCTCAGTCACAGGTGCAGTTGTTCAATCAGCAACGCCTGCATCGATTCAGCCCGGTTTAATGACTGAACAGCAACTCTATCAACTGGCACTGGATTCTTTATTACAGAGTGAATTGTTCCAGAAATCCATAAATGAATTTGACCAGTATCTGGCCATGTACCCGGACGGACGCTTTGTCACTAATGCTTATTACTGGAAGGGTCAGGCTTACGTTAATCTTTCCATGTTTAACGAGGCGCGCGATTCTTTCGAGGTCATCGTCAGCAAGTATCCTGATGGCCGAAAAGTTGATGATGCCATGTACTCACTCGGCAGCGTCTATGACAGACTAGGCAACCCAGGCAAAGCGCGTGAGCTGCTTCAGGAAGTAAAAACCAGATATCCAAATACCTCTGCAGCCAATCTGGCAGATATTTATCTGCGCTCCATGAACTGAGTACTTCTGAGTCTGCCAGGGAAACTGATCTCTCAAAACGTAATTAAGTTGCCGTGATAGCGGCGAGACTTCGTGCTATATGGCTGCGTCCGATACACTCCGAATTACTGAAATATTTTTCTCTTTGCAGGGCGAGACCAGCACTGTGGGTTTGCCCACTGTCTTTATCCGCTTGACCGGATGTCCGCTGCGATGCCAGTACTGTGATACCGCTTATGCGTTCAGTGGCGGCGAAATCTGGCCGCTGACTCGCATCCTGGAGCAGGTTGCATTTTATGGTGCGCAGTACGTAACAGTTACTGGTGGTGAGCCACTTGCTCAAGCCCTTTGTATCAAACTGCTGACGCAACTTTGTGATGCGGGTTATCAGGTTTCGCTGGAGACCAGCGGCGCAATGGACATCAGAGATGTAGACTCGCGCGTAACCACGATTCTAGATCTGAAAACACCAGCATCGCTGGAGTGTGATCGAAATCTTGAATCCAATATCGGGTTGTTGAAACCTGTTGATCAGGTCAAATTTGTGATCTGTGATCGTCGGGACTACGACTGGGCAAAAGCTAAAATAGATCAGTTTGATTTGCGTGATCGCGTGGCGGAAATTCTTTTTTCCCCCAGTTTCAACGAACTGAGTTATGCAGATCTTGCTGCATGGATACTGCAGGACAGAGTGCCAGTACGCATGCAGTTGCAATTGCATAAAATAATCTGGGGCGATAAGCCGGGGCATTAATGAGCTATAAAGATAAACGTGCAGTCGTATTGGTGTCGGGTGGGCTCGACTCTGCAACTTGTCTGGCGCTGGCTAGTGCTGAAGGTTACCACTGCTACGCACTCAGTTTTGATTATGGTCAGCGCGCAGGCAGTGAATTGCAGGCGGCTGCTCGTATAGCGGCTGATCTGGAAGTAGTTGAGCACCAGGTAATTCCATTGGGTATAGGCAGTCTGGGCGGCTCAGCGCTTACTGATCATAATGTGGACGTTCCGGAAGCAGGTATTGATACCGGTTCGATTCCTGTCACTTATGTACCGGCACGCAATACCGTATTTTTATCATATGCGCTGGCCTGGGCTGAGGTGTTGCAGGCTGAAGCAATCTTCATAGGTGTAAATGCGCTGGATTATTCCGGTTATCCGGATTGTCGCCCCGAATTCATCAAAGCCTTCGAAATTATGGCTAATCTGGCGACAAAGGCTGGCGTAGAAGGAAATCGAATGACGATTGCGACACCCTTGATCAATCTGACTAAAGCTGAAATTATCAGTGCTGGCGTGAAGCTGGGGGTTGATTACGGCAAAACGGTTTCCTGCTATCAGGCCGATGAACAGGGTCGAGCCTGTGGACTTTGTGACAGCTGTCGGTTCAGGAGAAAGGGGTTTGCAACAGCCGGCATTGCAGACCCAACCCGTTACTGTTGATCTCAGGCGAATGCAGGATTCCTGCAACAAAGTGCTTGTTTTTTTTTATTTTGATAGTACTATGTCGCCCTTTCGTGGGGCGTTAGCTCAGTGGTAGAGCAGTTGGCTTTTAACCAATTGGTCGATGGTTCGAATCCATCACGCCCCACCACTTTCCATTGCTCTGTGCATTCTGCTGCAGAGTCAGCAGTTCCCTCTATTTTCTAAATCATTGCTGGTTTTGAAGCTGTCAGGATAAATTTCCGGACACTGAGTCTCGATCAATCCGGCTCCGGTCTTATGCTATGATGCGGCTTGTTCGTTCCTGCAAATACAAACTGGGTTTATGAGCATCATTAAACAAGACACGAATCTTTCCGACGATATCGTCTCTGAGCTTGCGGCAGACCGATTGTTGGTGCGGCAGTTTCTGGATGCAGTTCCTGTTGCCCACGAATCCAGCACCCAGGAAAATCTTGAATTCAAGCACAAAATAAAAGCGCTGTTGCAGGAAAAAAATGCCGTGTTGGTTGCGCATTATTACACTGCGGCGGTATTGCAGGAACTGGCTGAAGAAACTGGTGGTGTTGTTGCCGATTCTCTCGAGATGGCTCGTTTTGGGCGCGACTGTGACGCTACCACTCTGGTTGTCGCCGGGGTGCGTTTTATGGGGGAAACGGCCTGTATTCTCAGCCCCGAAAAGACTGTCCTGATGCCTGCGCTGGAAGCAACCTGCTCGCTTGATATTGGCTGCCCGGTGGAAACTTTCTCTGCGTTTTGTGATGCGCATCCAAATCGTACTGTCGTGGTCTATGCCAATACGTCAGCGGCAGTGAAAGCACGCGCAGACTGGGTAGTAACGTCCAGCATTGCGGTGGAAGTTGTTGAACACCTGATGGCGCAGGGAAAGAAAATACTCTGGGCACCTGATAAGCATCTGGGCAGCTATATTCAGAAAAAAACTGGTGCAGATATGTTGCTATGGGACGCCGCCTGTATTGTGCATGAAGAGTTTAAGGCCAGAGGATTAATGGATATGAAAGCCTTGTATCCAGATGCGGCAATACTGGCACATCCCGAATCTCCTGCCGCGGTGCTGGCGATGGCAGATGTCATCGGCTCCACAACACAGATTATCAACGCGGCCTGCACCATGGACCGTCAACAGTTTATTGTGGCTACGGACCAGGGGATTTTTTACAAGCTTCAACAACTGGCGCCAGATAAAACTTTTATTATCGCACCCACTGCCGGCACCGGAGCAAGCTGCCGAAGCTGCGCAAATTGCCCGTGGATGGCGATGAATACACTTGAGAGCCTCTATCACACACTTTTGACAGGTGCTAACAGGATTGTTGTGGATAAAGAGCTGGCAGCGCTGGCGATGATACCGCTGCAGAGGATGCTGGACTTTTCTACGCGGAATAAATTACAGATCCGAGGTAAAGCTTAGAGGTAAAACCTGCAGGGTCTGGAAGTTCTATTCTATGACATGGACTCCCTTTCCATAATCTCAACGTCGCGTGCGCGTTGTCTCAGTTTTGAAATAAGCGGCAGGTTAGCTTCTTTAGATGACTCTATTCTGATCGCGTAATTCAGTTGTTCGCGAGCGCTGCGAAAATCACCTACCAGAATAAAATATTCGGCTCTTGCTTGATGAACTTTACTGATATCACCAGCCATACCTTGTGTTTCTGCTATCAGATACCACAGGGTGTGATCCTCAGGGCGACTTACCGCATGGCGCTCCAGCAACTGCACAGCTGCGGAATAATTGCGCGCCGCGATTAGTGCATCTACCTGGGCCATGGTAAGAGGATGATTGCTGGGATTAATCTGCAGGTGGCGCTCCAGCACTGTCTGCGCCAAAGCAGGTTCATTTTCTTTCGTATGAAAATCAGCTTTGGTCACTATATAGGTAATGCGATTTGGCTCTTTGTTAAGCAATGGCTCAAGTGTCTGATGTGCTAATGCAAACTGTTTGTTTTCCATATAAGCCAGCGCCAGCCCATATCGATTGGCATCGCTTTCCTGGTCAGTTTTACTGTTTTCAAGGCCGATACGGAATTGCTCAGCAGCAACTTGTTTATCCGCTTCATAGTAAACCTGAACTCTGGCACGCATCAGATGATATTCCAGGTTAGGTGTAACAACTCGTGCGGGATATCTGTCTGCCCGGCTTTTAGAATCTGAGATCCGTGATTCTGTTACTGGGTGACTCAGCAGGAATTCGGGAGGACGGCGGCCATAGCGGTTCATATCCATCAGTCGTTCGAACAGAGCTGGCATGTCGTTCGGGTTATAGCCTGCATTGTAAAGATTGCGCAGACCAACGCGGTCAGCCTCAGCTTCATTGTTGCGGGAGAAACGCAGCTGATTCTCGATGGCACGGCCCTGCGCTGCCATGATCGCTGCCTGACCGGTATTGGCGTTGCTGCCCGCCATTACTACAATACTGGCCAGTAGAGTTGCTAGTTCCGGAATGCGGCGTCTTTGGGCATCTTCCACGCTGCGAGCAAAATGGCGTTGACTGACATGAGCAAGCTCGTGTGCCATTACTGAGGCAAATTCACCTTCAGTATGAGAATTAAGAAACAGACCGCCATTGACCCCGATGATTCCGCCCGGTGCTGCAAACGCATTAAGTGCAGGGCTGTCGATGATGATGAAGGCAAGGCGATAGTCCTGCAACTCGCTGTGTAAGGCCAGGTTATGGGTAAAGTTGACCAGGTACTCGTTGAGCAGGGGATCTGACAGTGTAGGGCTGCTACGACGCACGGAACGCAGGAAATCCCGGCCCATGCGGTATTCTTCATCCAAAGAGAACACGCCGGAAATTCTGTCTCCCAGGGAGGGCAACTGTACCTGCGCATAAAGCGCAAGTGGGCTGCTCAACATGGTCAGAGCAGCTACAACACAGCTAATTTGCTTAAATGCCTGCATAATTCAACGTAAACCTTTAGAAATTTCCTTACTCATCTATGACCGATAATAACACAAATAATTCCCCCGCCTTTGTCGCCAGGCATCCTTGAAATTCCGTGCTAGGCACTGCGTGCTAATGGTTGCTAAAATGCCGCGCATGAACAAAAACACAGATTTAGAGCTTGATGTAACAGGCCTTGAGTGTCCACTGCCCTTGTTAAAGGCCAAGCTGGCCCTCAATACCCTGCAAGTGCAGCAGATATTAAAAGTTGTTGCTACCGACCCGGCTTCAGAGCGGGATTTCCATTCTTTTGTGCAGCAAAGCAGACATCAGCTTATAGACTTCCAAAAGGATGGAGCCAAATATTTCTATTGGATAAAAAAAGGTTGATATTACCCCTATGCGCAAACTACTTCACGGCTTCGTCGATCGATATTTTCATGATGAAGAAGCGGTCATATTTGTCATCCTGCTGCTCGCTGCGCTGGTTATTCTCCTCACAATTGGCTCTTACATAGCTCCTTTGATTGCAGCTGTTATTACCGCTTACCTGCTACAGGGGCTGGTAAACAGTCTGGTGCGACTGAAAGTATCGTATTTGTTGGCTGTAATACTCGTCTATACGCTGTTCATAAGCATTTTTATGGCAATTTTATTCTTATTGCTGCCCCAGGCGTGGAATCAGCTAGGCCGTTTTGTTAACGAATTACCGAGGATTATCAGTGAAGGGCAGGCTCTGTTACTGTTGCTGCCGGAAACCTATCCCAATCTGGTGACTGAGGAGCAGGTTCAGGACTTTATCCGCAGTTTGCGCGGCGATTTGTCTTCGCTTGGTCAATTTATAGTTTCGTATTCGATAGCGAGCATACCCAGTATTTTTTCCTGGGTAGTTTTTCTTGTGCTGGTCCCGGTATTGGTATTCTTCATCCTCAAAGACAAGGCAATTCTGGTGAACTGGATCAGCAATCTGCTGCCTCGCGACCGTCCACTGATGATGCAGATCTGGCGTGAGATGGATATGCAAATGGCCAATTATATTCGCGGCAAAGTTCTTGAGATCACCATCGTTGGCGCCGTCAGCTACGTCGCATTCATTGTGCTTGGAATGAACTACGCCTTGCTGCTTTCGGTGCTGGTCGGTTTGTCGGTGGTAATACCGTTCATTGGTGTAGCGGTAGTCGCCATTCCGGTGGCAGCAGTTGCGTATGTGCAATGGGGTATGGGAAGTGAATTTTTTGCCGTTATGGTGGTCTATACGGTCATTCAGTTACTGGATGCCAATGTTCTTGTTCCTGTGATTTTTTCTGAAACTGTCAACCTGCATCCGGTAGCGATCATTGCAGCGGTACTGGTATTTGGCGGGCTATGGGGCCTGGCAGGAGTGTTCTTTGCGATTCCCCTGGCAACGCTGATCAAGGCAATTATCAATGCCTGGCCTTCTACCACTCATGTGGTGAAAGAGCGGATCAGGGAACATAAATCAATCTGATAAACAGACGCCGATTTATGATTTTGATTTGAAGTTCTGTTAAAGTCAGCGGCAAAATATCCCACACCCGAATAGAGGTTCGAAATGATTCAAGGCAGCATGGTTGCCATAGTGACGCCGATGCATCCGGATGGAGCAATTGATTATGATGCATTCGATCATCTGATCGAATGGCATATCAGCAGTGGCACCGATGCCATAGTCGTGGCCGGCACTACCGGTGAGTCTCCGACACTTTCAGAGCAGGAGCATTGCCATCTGGTAAAGCACTGTGTTGCCACGGTTTCGGGAAGAATTCCTGTGATTGCCGGTACTGGATCAAATTCAACACGGGAAGCGATATTCTTTACACAATATGCGAAAGAGAATGGCGCGGATGCCTGTCTGCTGGTCACTCCCTATTACAATAAACCTGGTCAGGAAGGTCTATATCAGCATTTCAAACTGATTGCAGAAACTGTAGCTATTCCGCAGATTTTATACAATGTCCCTGCTCGCACGGGCTGCGATCTGTTACCTGAAACAGTAAGCAGATTGGCTGATATTGATAACATAATTGGAATAAAGGAGGCGACTGGCGATCTGGATCGTGGACGTCAGGTGCTGGAGATGTGCGCTGAAAGAATCAGTATATACAGCGGCGATGATGCTACCGCACTTGATCTGATGCTGGCCGGTGCACGTGGTAATATTTCGGTTACCGCGAACGTAGCGCCAGCACAAATGCATGAGATGTGCAGGCTGGCTCTGATCGGCGATCGCGAAAGCGCCAGCATGATGAATGCCCGGCTGGCAGGTCTGCACAATGTGTTATTTCTTGAATCAAATCCGGTGCCGGTAAAATGGGCTTTGTTTGAATTGGGTTTGATTAAACAAGGCATAAGGCTGCCTTTGCTTGAATTGAATAAGGCTTACAGGATTCCACTTCGCGAAGCGATGAAGCACGCGGGCCTGGATCGCTGAGTAGAAACATCAATACAATTTCGCTGGTACAGCAGAACTAACAAACGAGGCAATGATGGAAGTGATCAGGCAATTTTTTAGAATATCACTGCTGACTGCAGCGCTGGCCGCCACCGCAGCTTGCTCGTATCTGCCTGGAAGCAACGATATGTTCCGAGACCGTCAGGGTGACTATCTGGTTTCTCCGATTGCACCGCCATTATCAGTGCCAGCTGAGCTGGACAGTTTTACTCTTGAAGAGATGTTCCCAATACCACCGCAGGAAAGCGTGGACGGCGGCGATTTCATTACCCCCCCACCACCAAGAGAGCTGGATTACCGGATACGTGAAGGCGTTATTGTGCAAAGATTCGGTGAGCGGCGCTGGATTTTGATTGGCGCAACGCCAGGCCAGGTGTGGCCGCGCCTGCGTGACTTCTGGTCCACAGCTCAGCTCTCTGTCGCCATCGAAAACCCTGTGGAGGGCATCATGGAAACTGACTGGCTTGAGACCGAGGGCCGCGAGCCAGAGAAGTACCGAGTTCGAATTGAACCTGGACTGCATGCCGGTAACTCCGAAATATATGTGGTGCAGATATCTCAATCTGCACTGGGTAATGCGGCGACACAGGACGTTGATACGTCTCATGATCTTGAGCGTGAGAATACCATGCTGAGTGCCATATCGCTTTATCTGGCTGATCGCACCGATCTTTATCGCGCCTCGTCAGTGTCTTTGCTGGCTGGCAGCATTGAAATTGACAGCAAGGCGAACATTGTCAGAGGGGCGGCCGGCGAATTCCTGCTTGAGCTGAACATAGATTACGAACGTGCATGGGGGCAGGTTGGTCAATCGCTAAGCTCAGCAGGCGTGGAAATAGTAGACAGTGACCGTGATGCTCGCTTTTTTAACGTGCTGTTTGCCGGTGTGGTATCCGAAGAGCAGCCGGGCTTTCTCAAGCGAACGTTCAGCCGGGGCTCAAATGCGAATGATCAGCCAAGTCGTTTAATTGTGAGACTATCCCCGCAGTCAACAGAAGGAGTTATTACGGTCACTGCGGAATCTGAAATGGCAGGCAGTGATCTGGAGCGCCAACGTCAGGATGAATTAATACAGGCCATCAGTGATAATCTCAATTGATAAAGATGTCTATTCTGCCAGGAGGCGCTGTTGATAGAACAATTGAAACTCCTGGGAGCCCGGGTCACGAAGCGGCATGCCGCGCAGGTTCAGGTGCATTCTGCAGGTGAGAATAATGCAGATCTGGAGCTTGAAGACCAGTGAGTCAGTGCGGACATGTTGAAAGCTATCAGCGCATTTCTGCCGTGTGAAACACCTCAACGCTGGTTGGAGTGGGCTTGTGTCAATCAGCCAACTCTGCTGGTCGACCATGCCAATTGCGAAAAGAAAGCGGCAGCCACCGCAATGAATCTCTTGTATCGGTATGTAGCACATACTGAGTTGCTCAATAAAATGTCACAACTGGCACGTGAAGAATTGTTGCATTTCCAGCAGGTCGTTACATTAATGGCGGCACGCGGTATTCCCTACGTACAGCTGAGTGCTTCAAGATATGCAGCAGGGCTGCGAGAGCATATTCGCAAGGATTATCACGGAATTTTGACTGATACGCTGATAATTGGTGCGTTTGTTGAAGCACGTTCCTGTGAACGGTTTGCGCGTCTGGCGCCTTTACTGGATGATGAGTTGGCGAAGTTCTATCGCAGCCTGTTGCGTTCGGAAGGTCGGCATTTTGAGGATTATCTGGCGCTTGCACAACTTTACGCGCGCGAAGATATCACAATGCATATCGCAAGGTTTGCTGCTATCGAACAACATCTTATTGAGTCAGAAGATACTGAGTTCAGGTTTCACAGCGGGGTGCCGCCGGCAGGCTGTTCACTGAGCACACTGTAGTGGCCGGATCAGATTTTCTCCCAGCTTTTGCTCGAGCCTGTCGAGATGAGCGCAGGGAATATTGCTGGTGTTGTTGAACACTGCTGCATTTAATGCAGGAAGCCCGAACAATGCTGAAATATCGATCAATGGATTTCCCGATGCAGTCACTGAACGCAGGTTATTCAATGTCCTTAAATCGGTCAGATACGTCAATCGGTTATCCGTTACATCAAGAAACTCAAGATTTGTCACGGCCTGTAAACCGTCGAGGCTGCGGATTTCAAGGCTGGGGCAGGTTAATACCGTAATTTTTTCCACTGACTCCAGTTGCTGTTGTTGAATCCGCATATTCACACAGGCCTGCAGACCAGGATCTGGAAAGCGCACATCTGTGATGCGCCCGCGTGGATCGTATACAGTATTTTGATTGACAGAAACTGAATATTTGCGTGCGCAGGTGGTGAGCAGAAGCATCATAATCAGTAAGGTGAAGTATGTTTTAAACATATAAACAGGTCTATTCAAAAGTCTGGTGACGGTGGAAATTCCTGTCAAGTACAGTTAGTATGCTCGCTCGACGCAAGTCTGTAAACAGATCCACTGTCACTACGAATAATTCAACCGGAATTTATACAACCTGCAATTTTCAATAAGGAATTACTATGAAAATTAATCAATCAGGTAGCTTGCGATTAGCGCTGGCTGCCTTGCTTTTTTGCTCGGTATCAGTAAGTTCAGCACAGAGCACAGTTAGCCTGGATAGTCAGGACAACCAGATCAGCTACAGTATTGGTGTAAATATTGCCCAGAATCTGGTTGGCCAGGGCTTGATGGACGATATTGATGTTGATGTTTTTATTGCCGGTTTGCGTGATTTTGTCAGCGGAGAATCCCGTATGGACGAAGAGCAGATGATGGCCGCATTGATGGCTTTTCAGCAGCAGATGACTGACCGTCAGGATGCCGAGACTGAAGCCGCAAAGGCTGCAAGCGAAGCGTTCCTTGCTGAAAATGCACAAAAAAGCGATGTGATGGTTACAGATTCCGGTTTGCAGTACATGGTTCTTTCATCAGGTCCTGATGATGCTCCAAAACCTGGACTCGAAGATTCTGTCTTAGCACACTATCATGGCACCTTTACGGACGGTACTGTGTTCGATAGCTCCGTAGATCGTGGTGAACCTGCCGAGTTCGGTTTAACTCAGGTTATCCCAGGCTGGACTGAAGCGCTGCAGTTGATGAACAAAGGTGACAAATGGCGTTTGTTCATACCTTCGGAACTCGCTTATGGACCGACTGGTTCTGGACCGATCCCTCCTCATTCAGCTCTGATCTTCGATGTCGAGTTGCTTGAAATTAATCCAAACTAGTTGATTGCGGTTTTTGACCTTATGATAAAAAGTGATTTCAATAACGGACTGTTGAACTTTATCCGTAATGCGCCAGACCCGTTTCATGCAACTGCCAGTATTGCTGCCATGCTGCGTGCATCAGGGTATGCAGAACTTGATGGAGCAGAGGCGTGGAATCTTAAAGCTGGTGGTCGTTATTTCACGGCCCGCAATGAGTCGGCGCTGATTGCATTCACGGTTGGTACTGGCGATCCGGTGCTTAGCGGTATTCGCATGACTGGAGCACATACCGACAGCCCTTGTCTTAAGGTCAAACCGCAACCTGAATTGTTTAAGAACGGTTATCTACTATTGGGCGTGGAAGTATATGGTGGTGCGCTTTTTAATCCATGGTTCGACCGGGATTTGTCTTTATCCGGTCGAGTGGATTTTATTGATGCACAGGGCCAACTGGATTCCTGTCTGGTCAATTTGAAGAAGCCGATAGCAATTATACCCAATCTGGCGATTCATCTTGATCGTGAAGCAAATCAGAACCGCTCTGTCAACCCTCAGCAGGAACTCATGCCTTTGCTGTTGTCACTGCAGGCAGGTGAGAAATTTTCATTGAATGATTTTCTGCTCACTGTTATCAGGGATTTGCCAGGGAGACAGAACGTTCAGAAAGTGCTGAGTCATGAGCTTTGTTTTTATGATACACAAGCGCCTGCGCTGGTTGGACTGCGTGAGCAATTTATCGCATCTGCACGACTGGATAATCTGCTTAGTTGTTATGTTTGCCTGCAATCTTTACTGAGCGTGCAGGCAGCTGAAGATTTTAATCTGACGGTATTTAATGATCACGAGGAAGTAGGCAGCACCTCAACGAGTGGAGCCGATGGCCCCTTCCTGAAATCGGTATTGGAAAGGATGCTGGCGCAGGTTGGCGAAGATGCAGGTGCGGAAAATTTTGAACGGATGATCCGTCGTTCAATTTTTCTTTCAGTTGATAATGCGCATGGAGTACATCCGAATTACAGTGATAAGCACGACGGTAACCATGGTCCTATATTGAATGGCGGACCGGTACTGAAGATTAATGCCAATCAGCGCTATGCAAGCAACAGCCATTCGGCAGCCTTTTTCAGAGCGATCTGCGCACAGGAAAATGTACCGGTGCAAAGTTTTGTTGCGCGCACTGATATGGGTTGTGGCAGTACGATTGGTCCGGTGACTGCCGCCAGTCTTGGTGTCGACACGGTCGATATTGGTGTGCCAACATTTGCAATGCACTCTATTCGCGAACTTGCGGGTGCAGATGATGCATTCAATTTGCTGAAGGTGATCAGTCGTTATTATTCTGATCGCCAGTTAAGTCTCTGATCTTATCTCGATGCGCTCTGCGGATAAATCGCTGCGGTTCTATAAATGCAGCAACAATTTTTTGAAGAGGAGCGGGTTCGCCGGCTATAAGGCAGGCGATATATTCGGCGGCCAGTGGCGTTGTTGCCAGGCCGTGCGAGCCATGACCCACATTTAGATACAGCCCCGGGAAAAAATCATTCCCCAGAGTTGGACTCTGAGCGCTTACATGTTGTGCACCTCCATAAATGCCGTGCCAGATGTTCGGATCAGGAAGCTGACCCAGTATCGGCATATGGTCTCGCGTGCTACCTCGAATCGACGCTCTGCCGGATAAAACCATACTCTCATCAAGGCCAAGGCTGGTGGCTTGAACGTAGATTCCGGCGATATTCTGTTGATGTTCCTGTCTTGAAAGTGCGGTATCAATGCTGTTTTTCACATAGCTGGCGCCAACGGAATGTCTGCCTTCCTCAGCGGGTACAATGTAGCTTTCGGCACACACCACGCAAGCCAGCTGTGCGCTGTTTGCTGTTGCCTGTAGATAACTGACCTGGCCGCGCAAGGGCATAACAGGATACGCAGAGGACTGCTCCAATCCGGCAGCGCAATAACTGTTAGCAATAACTACAGTTTCGGCGTTGGCACTTCTGCTGTTATTCTCAGCATAGACATGCCACGTTGAATTTTCATAATGCAGGCGTGCCACCTTGGTACTTAATTGCACTGAAATCAATGGATGCTGCAGATACATCCGACATAAATCCACTGGATTGAGCCAGCCGCCATGGGGCAGGAAGAAACCATCATCAGCAATTTCCACGCCACTGAGCACGCTGCTTTCGAAAGCGTTTACCCGTCGCAATACGCTGCTGGAGTAATGATCGTAGCCCTTATTGTTCGACTTCTTTCGGGTATTTCCGTAGGCGCTGTCGAGCGTTAGCACGCCACAGTTATGCCATTCTATCTCGCCGGATTGTGCCAGCAGAGTGTATAAGCGCGATGCATACAGATAGCTCTGTAGATTAAAATACCACTCTGGTGAAGCCGAGCGGTTTAGTCTGCACTGCAGAACGGCCTGTGGGTTTCCGGATGCATGCCGGGCAATATCTCCGTCCTGTTCCAGTACAGTGACACGATAACCACGCTGTGCCAGATGCCATGCCGTGCTGCAGCCAGCCAGTCCAGCCCCGATCACAATCACATCGACTGTTGAAGAGTCTGGCGGTGATGTGATGCTTTTTGCAGCGGCCACAGTCGCAGTCGCAGCAAACTCTGCATACAGCATCTGCCGCTTCTTACCGAAACCAGCACGTTTTTCGACTGTAAAACCTTGCTCAGCCAAGCCGCGCACTACCTGCCCTGCCACACTGTAACTGCTTAAGGTGGTTCCCGGGCCGCTTAATGCCGATATCGTCTGCAGCAGGGCGCTGTTCCACATATCAGGGTTGACCCGTGGTGCAAAGCCATCTAAAAACCACGCGTCTATTTTCCAGCTGCGCTTTATCGGTCGTTTGCGCTGATACTTTTTTCGGCTATCAATCAACTGATGCGACAGCATCTCCTGAGCATCTCCATAGTAAAGATCCAAGGTAATGCTGCTGCCGCCATTCCGGCTGCGCAGATGCAAACGATGATAGCCTTGAGAATGGTCCGGGTAGAACTCAAGCAGACTGTTGCTGAAATTCTGCAGTTGTGGCCAGATAGAAAGTGCCTGCTGCAGAGTTTCCAGCTTAATGGGGTACTTCTCACAGGATATGAAGTGCAGGCGTAGATTCTGCACAGCAGTCTGTTCCCAGAGTCGCCAGCAACATAGAAAATTCAGACCTGTTCCGAAGCCAAGTTCTGCGATGATGAATAGTGACTGCCCGGCTTTATCTGCTTCCAACCAGCGTCTTACCAGATCATTAGCGTGCAGAAAGACATGGTGAGTTTCCTCCAGACCGCCTTCACGGGAGAAATAGATATCTTCAAACTGCGTGGAGTAAGGGGCTCCGGAATCCTGCCATTGTATATCTGCGTTTTCGAATTTTTTATCGGTCATAGGGTTGGCGCGTATCTTTCACAATGCTGGTGTTCGATGCGGTTAAGGAGTTCATTGTAGCTTGAAGAGATTCCTTTTCCTGTGAATTATGAAAATCTCTGGGTAATAGGGTAAAATGCCGCGCTTAGCCACCAGCATATCAAGTTGCAGTCGCCCTGCATTTCAGGAATTCGCATGATAGAAATTAACCCCACAGTGCAGAGAATCAAAGACTTTCGCAGCCGCACTGAAACCCTTCGGGGGTATCTTTGACTATGATGAGAAGAAAGATCGTCTCACTGAAGTAGAACTTGAGCTGGGTGAATCCAGTATCTGGGACCGGCCAGAATATGCACAGTCGCTCGGAAAAGAGCGTTCCAGTCTCGAAATGGTCGTCAAAACCATAGATAAGCTTTTTAATGGTCTAAACGATGCGGCAGATTTACTGAGTCTGGCTCAGGAGGAAAATGATGAAGAGCTCTTTGAAGCCGTCAATAAAGAACTTAACCAGTTGGAAGCGCAGTTAAAAACACTTGAATTTCGCCGCATGTTCTCCGGCAAAATGGATCCTAACGGCGCTTACCTCGATATTCAGGCGGGTTCCGGTGGAACTGAAGCGCAGGATTGGGCGGAAATGCTGCTGCGTATGTACCTGCGCTGGGGCGAATCAAAGGGCTTTGGCGTTGAAGTGATGGAAGTTTCACCGGGGGAAGTGGCCGGTATTAAGAGTGCGACAGTGCACTTCGGCGGTGACTATGCATTTGGATGGTTGCGTACAGAAACTGGCGTTCATCGTTTAGTTCGAAAATCACCCTTTGATTCGGGTAATCGCCGTCATACCTCGTTTTCGTCGGTATTTGTTTCTCCGGAAGTCGATGATGATATCGAGATCGATCTTGATATGTCGCAGGTGAGGATTGATACCTATCGTGCCAGTGGCGCAGGCGGTCAGCACATTAACAAGACTGACTCAGCGGTACGAATGACGCACGAGCCTACAGGTATCGTCGTGCAGTGTCAGAGCCAGCGCTCACAGCACAAGAATCGTGATATGGCTGTTAAACAGTTGAAGGCAAAACTGTACGAATTGGAAGAATTTAAACGCAGGCAGGAAGCGCAGGCGGTTGAAGCGGAAAAATCTGATATCGGCTGGGGCAGCCAGATCCGCTCTTATGTACTGGATCAATCACGCATCAAAGATTTACGTACCAATATTGAAACCAGCAATACCACCGCAGTGTTGGATGGTGATCTGGACAAATTTATCGAAGCCAGCTTGAAAATGGGGCTATAAGTGATGGAGAAGGCAGTAGTGGAACCGACCGTGAACCATGATCAGGATGAAAATAAACTCATCGCCCAACGCAAAGAAAAACTAAATATTATTCGCTCCCGCCGCAATGCGTTTCCGAATGATTTTCGACGTGACAGCCTTGCCAGCGATTTGATCGCAGCCTATGAAAGTAAATCGCGGGAAGAGCTTGAGGCATTGGCTAAGCGGGCAGTGGTAGCGGGTCGTGTTATCCGTATGCGTGGCCCCTTTCTGGTGATTCAGGACGTCAGTGGACAGATACAGCTGTACTTCAATCATAAAAGTGTTTCTGATGAAGTAAACGCGGAAATAAAACTGCTGGATCTTGGCGATATTATCGGTGTGGAAGGAGAAGTTTTCCGCACTGGTAAAGGCGAGTTGACTGTGAATATAAGCAGTCTGCGTCTGCTCACCAAAGCACTGCGACCACTGCCGGACAAACACAAAGGATTGTCGGACACGGAAGTGCGTTATCGTCAGCGTTATATCGATTTGATTGCCAATGAAAGCTCTCGTCAGACTTTTATTATGCGTTCAAAAATCATCAGCAGCATGCGCGAATTTTTCCAAAGCCGTGACTTTATGGAAGTGGAAACGCCAATGATGCAAGTGATTCCTGGTGGTGCATCTGCTCGTCCCTTTATAACGCATCATAATGCGCTGGATCAACAGATGTATCTGCGTATCGCACCAGAACTGTATCTGAAAAGACTGGTGGTCGGTGGCTTCGAAAAAGTGTTTGAAATTAATCGGAATTTTCGGAATGAAGGCCTATCTACTCGGCATAACCCGGAATTTACCATGGTCGAGTTTTATCAGGCCTATGCAGACTTTCATGATCTAATGGATTTCACCGAACAGCTGTTCCGAAAAATTTCCCAGGATGTTTTGGGTAGCACTGAATTCAGTTATCAGGGATTGAAACTGGATTTCGCCCGACCTTTTGATCGGCTGAGTGTAAAAAACTCTATTCTCAAATACTGTGCTGGTGTTACTTCCGCGCAATTGGAAAGTCGCGAAAGCACTGCTGAGCTGGCTGGTGGAATGGGTGTTAAAGTTGAAAAATCCTGGGGTGTCGGTCGCATCATGATGGAAATATTTGATGCCGGCGTAGAGCATCATCTGTTGCAACCCACCTTTATTACTGAGTATCCGACCGAAGTTTCGCCGTTGGCCAGACGCAGTGATTTGAATCCTGAGGTTACCGACAGGTTCGAACTGATCATTGGCGGTCGCGAACTTGCCAATGGATTCTCAGAGCTGAATGATGCGGAAGATCAGGCGCAACGTTTTCATGAGCAGGTCGCACAGAAGGAATTCGGCGATACCGAAGCCATGCATTACGACGCTGATTATGTCGCGGCACTGGAGTATGGAATGCCTCCAACTGCAGGGGAAGGGATTGGTGTTGACCGTCTGGTGATGTTACTGACTGATTCGGCATCAATTAAAGATGTGCTGCTGTTCCCGCACATGCGACCACTGGTTTAAGTCTTCAACGAGGTTCTGCAACCGGTGGAAATGCCGCAGGTGGAAGCCGATACAGTCAAACTCGATGAATCCTGGCAGCAATACCTGCTGTCAGAATTTGGTGAGGAATATATGCAGTCTCTTTATCAGTTTCTTAAATCTGAAAGAGAAGGCGGCAAACAGATATTACCGGCAAGCGAAAATATTTTTGCTGCGCTTAACTGCACGCCATTTGAGCAGGTAAAAGTCGTAATACTCGGTCAGGATCCCTATCCCACGCAAGGACACGCGCATGGTCTTAGTTTTTCTGTGCAACCCGGGGTAGTTTTGCCGCAATCATTACGCAATATTTACCAGGAAATTGCAGCTGACCTGGGTGTGCCAATACTTGGTGATGGTTGTTTGCTGCACTGGGCGCAACAAGGTGTATTATTATTGAACGCTGTGCTGACAGTAGAAGCAGGACAGAAGGGGTCCCATCAGGGCAAAGGTTGGGAAGTATTTACAGATCGCATTATCACCGTACTTAATCAGCATAAAGAACACCTTGTGTTCCTGTTATGGGGCAATGCCGCAAAGCGCAAAGGTCGTTTAATTGATAGCGAGCGGCATCGGGTGCTTGAATCCCCTCATCCTTCACCGCTTTCAGCTAGTCGCGGTTTTTTCGGCAATCACCACTTCTCAAAGGCAAACGCTTATCTTATCAGTCATGGAATTGCTCCAATTGACTGGGCTGAGAGTGCCACATAATGATCGTCACACCTTTTTCAATTTTTTACCTGCACCAGAGGTCATAATCTGTGAGTACTGATTCTTTAAGCGCTGATCAGACCTGTTTAATTCTCGGTGCCGGACATGCGGGTTCCCAGCTTGCAGTGCAATTGCGTAAAGAAGGGTGGATTGGAAAAATTGTTCTGATCGGAGATGAACCACAATTACCGTACCATCGACCGCCCTTATCCAAGACAGTGCTGGCTGGTGAGAAAACGCTTGATAATGTTCTGCTGAGGCCACGTGCCATGTATGACACTAATCAGATTGAACTGCGTATTGGCGAACAGGCTGTTGAGATTCTGCGGGAAGAGAAACTGGTTAAGCTCTCAACAGATGAGATGCTGACATATGACCGACTGGCGCTTTGTCTGGGCGCTCGAGTGATCAGATTACCGCTTGGAGAACATCTAAAAGGCGTGTTCTATCTGCGTAATGCCGCTGACGTTGTTGCTATTAAAACCATGCTGAAGCCAGGGACAAACGCCGTCATTATTGGTGGCGGTTACATAGGTCTTGAGGCTGCGGCCGTGCTTAACAGCCTCGGTCTGCAGGTAACCGTGCTGGAGCGGACTGAGCGGGTGCTGCAGCGGGTCACCAGTGAACCGGTGTCTGAGTTCTTCACCAGGCTGCACCAGAGCCATGGAGTGAATATTGTCAGCGGAGCAGAGGTAAGTGCTATCAATGGCGCAGTCAACGTTGAGTCGGTGCAATGTGCCGATGGCTCCAGGTTTGCTGCGGATATCGTTATTATAGGCATCGGCGTGGTTCCTGAAACGGCACTTGCAGCGGAAGCAGGTCTCAGGATTGATAATGGTATTCTGGTCAATGAATTTGCGCAGACCAGTGATCCATGCATCTATGCGGCAGGTGATTGCACCTCTCATCCAAGTAGCTTGTATCAGCGCCAGATTCGCCTGGAGTCAGTTCAAAACGCAAACGATCAGGCCAGAATCGCAGCCGCGGGAATTTGCGGGAAACCAGTCTCTTACAATACTGTTCCATGGTTCTGGTCTGATCAATACGATATCAAACTGCAATCCGTTGGACTCTCCTTCGGCAGCGATACATTGGTGCTGCGGGGGAATCCTGAAGATGCAGAGGGAAAGGGTTTCATTGTCTTATATGGCAGAGACGGGCAGCTTATAGCGGCAGACTGTATTAATCGGCCCCGGGATTTTCTTATCTGCAAGCGTCTGGTTCAGGAAAAAGCGGCATTGGATCAATCATTTTCTGACGAAAATAAAGATCTGTCTGCCCGTTGATGGCGCTTTTTGCCAGTGCTTCTGGCATTCATAAAGAACGCTCTGAAACTGCGTTTTTATAATCAGACTCCGGTATAGATACATCCACTGCTGCAGGTTTCCTTGATTTCGATGCGGCAAAGTTCTGGCAGTGAGGGTTTCAGTTGTTCCCATATCCAGATTGCCAGATTCTCACTGGTAGGATTTTCGAGGCCGCTGATGTCATTCAGATAGTAATGATCAAGCTGCTCCCAAACTGGTTTGAATGCGGTTTTAATGTCCCCGAAATCCATAATCCAGCCGGTGGTTTCCCCCCGATTACCCTGAACCACAACCATCACGTGGAAAGAATGACCATGCAGACGAGCGCACTTATGCCCCTCCGCAACATTGGGGAGTCGGTGAGCAGCTTCGAACGTAAATTCTTTAAAAATTTCCATGGTGGGTATGCTATGTTATGAATCAGATTCAGCGGAATTCACTCAGATTTTCACTGTGCAATAATTGTTAAAACTTCTGGGCGGCACATACTACCCGCACTGGCAATTTATGTACAGCATGGCAATTTATGATATTCAGTTATGCGTATTGCATAATTTTAATGGAAACGATGCTCCGATAATAATAAACAGTGGCGTGCTAAATGTCGGTCAAGCCTTTCAATTTGTCCATTTTGAGGTCGTTGCTAAGAGGCCGTTTCCTGATTTACAGTGCAGGTGTAGCGATCAGTGTATTCATCGCGTGGCTGCAATTGTTCCCCCCCTCTGGAGTGGCATCCATAGTCAAACGTCTGGATGGAGTCATCTACGACCAGCGCTTTAATCTGATGCCAATGCCGGTGCGAAATTATGACAATAAGATCGTTATTGTCGATATCGATGAAAAAAGTCTGCAGGCGGAAGGTCAATGGCCATGGGATCGCCGTAAAGTTGCTCAGCTTTTGCAGAAACTTGAAGGGTATGGCGTACTGTTGACCGGTTTCGATATTACCTTTCCAGAGCCACAGCGCAATCTTGTCCGCGAGATTTTAAGATATGCAGATGGCGAAGAGCTGGACAGCATCCTGACAACTCAATTATTGAGCATGGAGCAGGCCCTGGATGCTGATACCTATTTCGCTAAAACCCTGGCTGACTCGACAATGGATGTAGTGCTGGCGCTGTCTTTTAATCCAGTACAAAGTGTCCAATATGGCGTGTTGCCTGCGTCGATAGTCAGACTGCCCGAATCAATGACAAGCTCCCTCTTGCTGCACGATATGGCTGGCTTTACCAGCAATATTGAGGCGCTCCAGTTGGCTGCTACGGGTGCCGGGCATATGAATCAGTTGCCGGATCTGGATGGCATCGTCAGGCGGGTGCCTCTGATCGTGCGCTATAAAAATCAGTTGTACCCCACTCTCGCGCTGGAGATGGCACGTCTGTATTTTTTTGAAGAAAGCTTTCAACTACTTACCTATGACAATGGCACCAATCATACAGTGGAAGGAATCCGGGTCGGCAGCAATGCAGGTCAGTATGAGTTGAAAACGGACAGATTTGGTCAGGTACTCGTTCCCTATGTAGGCAGGTCCCACATCAGCGGCGCTGAATTTTATAATTATGTCTCTGCTACCGACGTGCTTAATGGCGTGGCTGAACCTGAGATTCTCGAAAACGCTCTGGTGCTTGTGGGAACAACAGCGCCTGGACAGTTCGATTTGAGGGCAACTCCTCTTGAGGCGGTTTCCCCAGGTGTTGAGGTGCATGCCAATATCCTTAATGGGTTGCTGCAATCATTTGTCATTCAGGAGCTGGAGGGTGGGGGCCAACTGGCAGAGTCCGGCGCATTCCCTGGTTTCTCAGCAGAAACAGCAGTTTATTTTCCCTACAAACCTGCCTGGGAGGTGGGCACACTTTTTCTGTTATTGCTGGCAGTTGGATTAATATTGAGTTTTGTATTGCCGCGATTGGGACCTGTCGTATTGGGACTTACCTCGCTGGGTTTGCTGGCGCTAGCGGTTTGGTTGAATTTTATCTTGTGGAGTGTCTATAAACTGGATATCTCCATGGTTTTATTATTACTGCTGATTGCACTGCTCGCAGTGCTTAATATGGCCAATGGTTTCTTCGCAGAACGAACTTCCAGACAAGCTATAAAAGGCATGTTTGATCAATACGTTCCGCCTGCACACATTGATGCGATGTTGAAGAATCCAGAGAATTACAGCTTTGCGGGCGAAAGTCGTGAAATGTCAGTTATGTTTGCCGATATCAGGAATTTCACGACCGTCTCTGAAGCATTGACAGCAACGGAGTTGAAGACCCTGTTGAATGATTTTTTTACGCCAGTGACAAAAACGATATTCGATCATAACGGTACTATCGATAAATACGTCGGCGATCTGGTGATGGCATTCTGGGGTGCTCCCTTAATAGACAATGCGCACCGTCTGAACGCAGTTACTGCGGCATTGCAGGTGCTCGATAAAGTTGAACAGCTGCGAGTCGAGTTCCTACGTCGCGGTTTTCCTGAAATTCGTATTGGCGTAGGCGTTAACACTGGAAATATGAATGTGGGAGACATGGGATCTGTCTATCGACGCTCTTATACTGTACTCGGAGATGCTGTGAATCTAGCCTCCAGGTTAGAGGGCTTGACAAAATATTACGGTGTCAGTTGTTTGATTGGTGAAAATACAATTAGTGAGCTGAATGGTTTTGTGTGCCGACTGATTGATAAAGTAAAGGTAAAAGGCAAGGAGTTGCCGGTCAGAATTTACGAACCTGTCTGCACTGAGGCAGCCGCAAGCCCTGAGTTGCTCGCACGTGTAAACGCGTGGAATGAACTGCTGGAGATGTATTTTCAGCAGCAGTGGGATGCTGTTGAAAAAAGACTTAAGTCGACACAGGAGCTTGATTTTGATGTGATTCTGTGTGGTATTTACCTGCAGAGGGTAGACAAATTGCGCAATGCTCAGCTGCCTGAAAACTGGGATGGTGCCTTTCAGCACGAGAGCAAGTAACAATCTGCTCGGTGGTATAAACCCAGGAAATTTTATTGACATGCCTGTTCAAGCGGGTACAATGCGCGTCACTCAACACAGCGGGTGGTTAGCTCAGTTGGTAGAGCGTCGCCCTTACAAGGCGAATGTCGGGGGTTCAAATCCCTCACCACCCACCAGTTGGGTTGCTGATTAAGACAGCTGCAGGTGCTGCCTGATTTTGCTGATATTTAGAGTGTGTTTTGCGGACCGGTAGTTCAGCCGGTTAGAATGCCGGCCTGTCACGCCGGAGGTCGCGGGTTCGAGTCCCGTCCGGTCCGCCATTTAATATCCTCGCACAGTGGTTCTATAAAACTCCTCACCTCTTCTTGAGCGATATGCCAGTTATTCCAGGCCAAAATATTATTTTAGATTTCGGTGCCTGTGGTACCCCCGGGGATTTACCACACCTTTGAATACAGCACCAACTATGAACGCCGGCTGTCTGCCTTCAATCCTGTACTGCTATTATTTTATAGATGCCTCTCGTCGAACCTGACCTGCATTCACGTCAAAACATTTTTTAAAAGCACGCGAAAAAACGGCTTGTGACTTATAGCCAAGCAACTCAGCAACATCTGCCACTTGCATACCTGCTTCCAAATTACTCCTTGCTAATTGCATTCGCCACCAGATGAGATATTGCATTGGTGTCCAACCACTCACCTGTCGAAAAGTCGTCGTAAAAAGGCTGCGGGATTGCGCCGCTTCCTTTGCCATCAACGAACTTCAATAATTCTTTGAACGAGCTCCAGAGGGGCAGGTGTTGATACCCAGTAATCCACGTGCGTGTGATTATCGTGCCAACCCTTATGCGGGTTATGATAAATCTCCTAAGGCAGGCCGCGTGGAGTTCCACCTATGATGCGAGTGATTGCTGTGGATGATGTAGCAGTTTCTCTGCCCTTGCTGATGAAAGAAAAAAGTATCCAGCAGAGCAGTTTTCATATTATATGGGAACCAGGGCAGCGAACCGCATTAGGAAATGCCAGAATTAATCGCGGCGAAGATGTTGGTAATGTTGTGGTGACGCGCAACAATGAGGATATTCCGCATGTGGTAACCTTCGCCTTTGAATTTTTTGCGTTTAATCTCGATGGAACCTTATATACTGAGGATGGACCTGTCACCCAGAAAGCTGCTCCATAATGTGAAAATAAAAGAATAATCAACTTCCTTCTCTAAAGGTGAAAAGATGAAGTTTAAATTGTTGGTGTTTGCCGGTTTAACGATGGTACAGATGATGTCAGCTTCATCCATGGGTTTTGCTCAGTCCGATGCAGAGCAGCAAAGACAGAAATTGGAAGCGCTTATAAACAGTGATACCCGTTCAGAAAATTTGAGATCGCGTAACGTGTATCGTAATCCTCTGGAGACTCTGACATTTTTTGAAGTGGATGAGGATGATCAGACTCTCGTTGAAATCTGGCCAGGCGGTCAGGGGGGCTGGTACCGGAGCATTTTGGAACCCTTTTATGCCAGTGGCAGCGGTACTTATATACCGGTGCTTGATGCTTCTTCTTTTCCTGATCCGGTTAATGAAGTTCCCGATAGCAGCGCAGACCGGGTATTGGTATTTCGTGCTCATGGGTTCATGATTTATGAGCATCCAGCGCAGGACTATTTCAATGCTATATACCGGATGCTAAAACCAGGCGGAATATTTGGAATCGTCGATCATCGAGGTGATGAAAGTGTGCCACAGGACCCGGTGGCAACCAACGGTTATGTGAATCAGTCTCATGTAGAGTTGCTGGCAAAGAACGCTGGATTTGAGTTGCTCGACCAGGCTGAAATTAACGCGAATCCTTTGGACACTAAAGATTATCCGGATGGCGTCTATTCACTTCCACCCACCTTGCGTGGCTCTACATTGAATAGATCACTACGCGCTCGCATGCTGGAAACAGGTGAAAGTGATCGCATGACCTTGAAGTTTATAAAGCGCTAGAAAAGCTGTTGCATGGTGGGGGGCGGCAGTATTCAGTTTCCCCTCACACGGCTCTCTATATAATCAAGAAATTGCAGCTGACAGTGCTCTTAGAGTCAGTGCTATCAATACCAATGAAGATACTGCAAATACCATTAAGCGCAGTTTGATGTTGTTAATCAAGACTTGAATCAAACTATGCACAACTCGCAGACCAACATAAGCCCACGCCAGCAGCAGATTTAGCGCCTCTCCCTGCCCCAGGCAGAATACTGACAAGTGAAATAACCGTGCGAGTCAAAATAATCCTTGATGAGCTAAAATTGGTCTTTGGTGGTCGGAGCAATGATTTTGACGTGATTTTTTTGAGTTTGTTACGATGACTAAGTAGAGAATATGCGGGTTAAAGCACGCCATGCTATTCTCATCGTCCACTTTACTAACGCTTTGCCTGAAACGGCAGGGCCAGCGCTGTACAAAAATGAAACTGTCTTCCTCGCAGATTTTCTCCATACCTCGGCTTGATTCAGTGCAGACCGCATTGACTATCAAGCACAACATCCTGCTAAAAGTACTGCGTCTGGATCTGATTAATCCGCTGATCTCTGGCAATAAGTGGTACAAACTTAAATATAATCTGCAGCTGGCACAGCGTCAGGGACACACTCGATTGCTCAGTTTTGGAGGGGCGTGGTCGAATCATCTGTATGCACTGTCTGCGGCTGCAAAAGTGTTTAATTTCGAGTCTGTTGGCATTGTGCGAGGTGAGTTACCCGTGCCACTTAATCCCGTGCTTGAATTCGCTCTCAGTCAGGGTATGCAGTTGTTCCCGGTTACACGCGCTGACTATCGAAATAAAAGTAACACCGATTTTCTACAAAAACTGCACGAACATTTTGGTGATTTTTATCTAATCCCCGAAGGAGGAAGTAATAATCAAGGGGTGCAGGGCTGTGCTGAGCTTGCCCGTAATTTACAGTGGGAAAGTGCAAGTGTTCCTCGGTACGTAATGCTTGCCTGCGGCACGGGTACGACAATGGCGGGTTTGCTTGCCGGGCTCAGTGCTGACAGGGCTGATCAACGCTGTGTTCAAGTGATCGGAATTTCGGTGTTAAAAGGTGGTGATTTCCTGAGTAAAGATATTAAGCAGTTTCTATCTGAAAGCAGTATCTGTGACTCAGGCAACTGGCAACTGCGGACAGATTTTCATTGTGGCGGATATGCCAGACACACGCAGAATTTGCTGGATTTTATTGACACCTTCAGTACAGAAAGCGCAGTTCCGCTGGAGCCTGTTTATACTGGAAAGCTATTCTTTGCGCTCAGTAATTTGATAGCCTCAGGAGAGATTCCTGCTGGAAGTGAGGTGATCGTGGTGCACAGTGGTGGTATACACAAGAGTGAATAATATGCCCGGAATCAGTTATTTCTCATGCATGTGGAAAAAATTCCCACGCAGCGCTATGCTGTCGACTCTGTTCGCCGCCTGAGCTATATGAAAAACCAACTGACACTATGAAATCAGTTCATCGCCTGTTTAATGCAGCAGTTCACTGGATCAGACAATGTCTGCTGATTCTGATCGTCTGTGTAGCTGCCGTTACCGGATTCTCTGTTCTGCACGCTCAGGTGCCCCCTTCAGGCAGTGAAGCAGGTGCTGTTCAGGCTCTATCATCAAATTCAGTTTCTTCCCCTCTTTTGCAGCTGTGGCAGTTCGTGGATGCAGATTCTTCCTGGCCGGATCCTCCTGGCCGCACTGTGTCAAGCGCAGCAGTCGAGCTTGATACTGAGCAGTTTGATGATCTGCGTTTACGTGGTCAATTTTTGATAGCAACAGGTGATTCGAATGAGTTGCGTCTGCTGCCGGTAAGAATTAGGAAAGTAAAAACTTACGTAAATGGGGATGAGGTTTATAACGCAGAAGTAATGGACGGTGGGAAACTGTTCCCAGCCGTTTTTACAGTCGGCCGAGATTCAATATTCGGTCATCTGGAAACTGCGGATAAGGTCTGGCAGCTGCAGGCTGTCCGCGCTGCTGGAGCTGCTGTTTTTAAAGGCTGGTTGTATGAATCTCAGGCATTACTGCAGACGGATCTTATCAATGACTATGTGATACCCCAGCGAGCCGATTTGCATCAGCACCGACAGCCTTTGATCCTCACGGGTGAGCAGCAGATCGTTGATCTGCTGGCACCGGCGCGCAGCTCCGGAATAAATAACGGTAATCTACAAATTAATCAGCAGTTCAGCCGCAGCAGTGCTTTTATCGGAGACCCTGTAGACGTCACGATCAACTTCAGCAATATCAGCTCAGAAAGGCACCAGTCACTTACGGCAGATATTTATTTTGTTCTTGAAAATTCCATTCTGGAATCAGCACCTGCAAACTGTGGACAGATAGTGTTGACTGGCCAACGGGTGCTGCGGTGTCAGCTTGGCGATTTCTCAGCGGGTCAGATGCGTTCAATAACATACACAGTCAGGACTTCTGAGCAGTCGAAACCATGGTTAATGAGTACCGTGATTATTGGGAGCTTGCGTAATGATGCGTTCATTAATGTAGCGGACGATATTGCTGCTGATGCTGATGGCGACGGCCTTAGCGATTTTAATGAACGATTGCTGGGTACTGATCCATTTGACGCCCTCTCGACAGATAGAGGGCCCACCATTATCGATGTAATGGCCTTGTATACCGATGATGCGCTGAGTCTCTATCAGGGTTATGCTGAAACGCGGATCAATCAACTTATCGGCGTGGCCAACCAGGTTTATGCTGACAGCGGTGTGAGCATTATTTTAAGACCTGTGTATCATCGGCAAATAATGTATCCGGAGCAGCATGACATGGATACCATGCTCGAAAATCTTACCGCCGGTACCCACTCAGCTTTCACTGATATTCCCGCTTTGCGTGAAACATACGGAGCTGATCTGGTCATGCTGTTCCGCCCTCATCGCAATGAAAACGACCGCTGCGGACTGGCTAATCTGGGCGGATATAACAGCCAGGGAGATTTCTCTGCGGCGGATGAAAAAGATTTTGCCTTTTCAGTGATAGCGATAGATTGTCCAGTCAGTTCGGTCGTGGCGCATGAGCTTGGACATAATATGGGGCTGAGTCATTCCCGCAGAGAAGATGGTGCTGGAGGGACATTGCCGTATGCGACAGGCTATGGTGTTGATTCCAGTTTTGTTACGGTGATGGCTTATCCCGGTGCGTTCAATACTGATTTGCGAATTGGCAGATTTTCCGATCCGAATGTGTTTTGTCAGGGAGAGCCCTGTGGCGTGGATCACCGTGATGTACACCACGGCGCTGACGCAGTTAGAGTTTTAAATCTGGTACGCCACCAGATAGCAAGGTTTTATCCCTCAAAGGTAGCCATGTTTCCCATGCGAAAGGTGGCCAGTTACAGCGGCATCGCTTCTAACGCCATCATTACCAGTGCAGTGACTGTGGATGGGCTGAACTCTGTGAGTGGGGTAACCCCGGGACAGGCTTTTGATATTCGAGCAGAGTTTCAGATAGATTCCAATCACAGGGGGCTTAACGGCAATTTTCATGTCCTGGTCGGGTTGGGTAATAGTGATTTTATCTCAGTGACAGCAGATGGTCGCGCTGAATTGTGGGATGGAGTCACGGAAAACATACTTGCATTTAATCCGCAGCCTGTTCCGCTCAATGCTGTTGAATTTCTGCAGATTCTGCGCAATGGTTCACTGGACGCATCCTACGTGGGTCGGCAACTGGAGATTTATATTGGCTACAGTGTGCCCAGTTTGTATGAATTGATCTATACACTGGAACCCTTGTTGATCGGAATCACACCTTGATCTCTTTTCATGCCGGGCTTCCAGGCGAGTCCACCCGCTAAGCTGTCTGTATAAGGTTTGGCAGCATGCTATACTTGCGCGCGATGGTCGGAGCGGGTTTATCGGTTGTCAATTGGGCTCTGCACAACCATCACTTGGAAAAATTATGATCAATTTCAGTCGCATAGGTCTTGTGGGCAGGTCAGGGCATGCGGGCGTCGTGGATTCACTGCAACGCCTGCTGAAATTTCTGGCGACCAGAAATGTGCAGATCATTCTTGATGAGAAGACGGCAGCGCTGTTACCCAGTCATCAGTTAGAGGTGCGCAGCAGGGAGCATCTGGGACGGGACTGCGATCTGGTTATTGTCGTTGGTGGTGATGGCAGCATGCTCAATGTGGCCCAGATAATGGCTTATCATGATGTCCCTGTGCTGGGAGTGAATCGGGGACGTCTCGGTTTTCTTACAGACATTCTTCCTGCTGAAATTGAACAACGCATTGAACAGATCCTTAATGGCCAATACAAGGAAGAGAGCCGCTTTCTGATTGAGTTTGAGGTCGTGCGCGCAGGCCAGGTAATTCCGGGCGGTTGTGCTTTGAACGATATAGTGCTCCACCCGGGCACTGCTGCACAGATGATTGAATTTGAACTTTATATCGGCGAAGAGTTTGTTAACAGTCAGCAGTCGGATGGCCTTATCGTGGCAACTCCGACTGGCTCCACGGCTTATGCACTTTCTGCCGGAGGCCCGATTATGCATCCAAGTCTCAATGCGCTGGTGCTGGTGCCGATGTATCCGCACACTTTGAGCAGCCGGCCACTGGTGGTGGATGCCGCCAACAGTATTCGCATTGTGGTGGTCAAACAACGCTCAATGTTGCCACAGATCAGTTGTGATGGGGCCGTTAAATTCACGACGGAACCTGGTGACCAGATCATGATCCGACGCAAAGAAGGGCCTCTGCGACTGATTCATCCGCTTGATCATAGCTACTATCAAACCTGTCGAAGCAAACTGGGGTGGGGCAATCGCCTGATAAATCCGGATGATTAATGCATTACAAGTAGACAGTGGTATTGACCTGAGACCGTTCCTTATTGAGCTTGATAGGAACGGGATACGACACCAGGTCAGTGAAGAGTCCGGACAGCAGGTAGTCCGGGTAAGCAGCGAGCAGGAAGCCGCTCAGGCTGTCGCATTGATGGAGCAGTGGCAACGTGGTGGTTTTTCAACTCCACATGCAGAACAAACTCAACACAATAATCTGCAGACTTATCTTCCGGTTAAAGGCCTGCTTAACAATCTGTGGGCTTCCTTTTATCGGGCCCCAGTGACTGTTGTGCTGATTAGCGCTTGTCTGCTGGTGGCATTTTTCAGTCGCCTTGGTGCGGAACTTCAGCCGGTGG
>Ga0335398_10000172_pt1 | contig 104750 bp, 89 predicted proteins | sample BON03_FD_205742 | JGI IMG/M metagenome (GOLD analysis project Ga0335398, IMG submission 205742) | Freshwater microbial communities from Lake Bonney liftoff mats and glacier meltwater in Antarctica - BON-03 (spades assembly) (version 2) | ecosystem: Environmental > Aquatic > Freshwater > Ice >...
TTACTTAATTTTTCAAGTCTGTAATGCTCTGAAAACAAAGATGTTGTACCTGATGTTTTGTATTTGTTCATAACAGTAATATACAACTAATAAACTGATATTCATGTAATTAATTCAAGAGGTTGCCATATCTTTAATTAATGTGCCAGCCCAAGGTGCAAATCCACCATCGATACCAATAAAAATAGATTGCGGAATAAATCCTTTTATAAATTCTGTCTGATGACGAACGTCTAAAATTAATGCGCTTGTTTCATTCGCAATTAATTCAAAATCCTGAACAGATAAAGGTTTTGCAGATTGCTTAATAACGTTCTGAATATCTTCATAACCTTCTTTATTTAACCTAACATTTAGCGGAAAGTAAGCTGGCGGAGGTAATAAACCATCAGTAACTTCTTTTATAAATTCAGCTTTTGTCATGTTTTCTCTTAATGCGTAATTTGTTTTCTTTTGTTCACCCAAAGTACCCACAGTTTCTTTACTTAAATTTTTTCCACAAGCTGAACCTGCCCCGTGAGCTGGATATATAATAATATCATCTGCCAAAGGCATAATTTTAGTTCGTAAACTATCAAACAAAATTCCTGCTAAATCTTCTTGTGTTAAATCTGCTTTTTGAGCTAAATCTGGTCTTCCAACATCACCTAAAAACAACGTATCTCCACTAAATATTGCATAGTCTTTTCCGTTTTTATCTTTTAATAAATACGTAGTACTTTCCATTGTGTGCCCCGGTGTGTGCAACGCAATGATTTTAATAGTACCCAATTCAAAAACCTCATTGTCTTTGGCAATATGAGCTTCAAATTTAGTTTCTGCATTTGGTCCAAAAACAATTTTAGCTCCTGTTTTTTCTGCTAAAGTTACATGTCCGCTCACAAAATCTGCATGAAAATGAGTTTCGAAAATGTATTTTATTTTTGAATTGCTTGCATCAGTTTTATCAATATATTGTTGCACCTCTCTTAATGGATCTATAATTGCTACTTCACCTTCACTTTCTATATAATAAGCACCTTGTGCCAAACAACCTGTATAAATTTGCTCTATTTTCATAATCTTATCTGTAATTATTTATATGCTTGATGTATGTAATTTGCATATTTCTGTTGATGATTTCTATCTCCTGTTTTGTAATATTTAACGGCATGATAAGCACGCATAAAAAAATGATTTAAGTCTATTAAGTCAAGTATTCCACTTCTAAATAAATCGTCTCTAACAGGACCTTTTATTCCTGCAAAAAAGAATAAAATATTTTTTTTCTTATAAAATTTTATTTGCTCTTTAAGCATTTCTATTCCTGTACTGTCTATTCTGTTGATGCTTTCTCCATCTAAAACAATCAATTTTAATGCCTTTCCTTTAGCTTCTGCCATTTCTCCTAGCTTGTCTCTAAAATAGTTTGCGTTTGCATAAAACAGTTGCGCATCAAATCGAAATACTAATACTTCATCATCTAAAACTACGTCTTTAAAACGTTCTTTATTTCTGTAAAAGTTAGAATTTGGAACTTGACCTAACTCGACCACATACGGTTTTGATGTTCTAAAAATTAAAATAATTAATGATAAACCTACGCCAATGATAATGCCATATTCAACACCAAAAAAAAGTGTGGATAAAAATGTTGCTATCATTAACCAAAAATCTAACTTGTTAGACCTCCATAAAAATTTCCCTTCTTTAATATTTATCAATCTAAAAACAGCGACGATAATAATTGCCGCTAAAACTGTTTTTGGCAAATAATAAAATAATGGCATCAAAAAAAGCAAAGTAAGTACTACAATTAAAACAGAAATTAATGCAGACATTCCTGTTTTGCCTCCAGATTCTTCATTAACTGCCGATCTTGAAAAACTAGAAGATGAAGGATATGCTTTAAAAAATGATCCAAAAATATTACTTAAACCTAACGCAATTAATTCTTGATTTGGTCTTACTTTATAGACGTCTTGTTTTGCTTCCAACGTTTTACCAATTGAAATAGTTTCTAAATAACCAACCATAACTAATGTTAAAGCAATTGGTAATAATTCACGAATTTGACCAATATCTATTTCTGGAAATGAAAAACTTGGCAAACCTCCTGGAATATCTTTTACGATTGAAACGTCACTAAATTGATTGGTGAAAAATCGCATAATTAATATTCCAATAATAATGACCAATAAAGCACTCGGGATTTTTTTATTTACTTTCCGTAAAATAATTATTGATAGAATGGCAACGCTACCAATTATTGTAGTGTTTAAATTAAAAGAACTAAAATGTGAGAAAATTTCATTTATTACAGTGTGAATTTGATCGCTTTGCGCAAATTTTATACCTACTAAATTTCCCATTTGGGTTAAACCAATAATTAAAGCAACTGCAGAAGTAAAACCAGTAATTACTGGTTTTGAAAGGAAATTAACAATAAACCCCAATCTAAACACACCCATTAAAAATTGTATACTACCAACAATAAACGCTAGTAATATAGCAATTGCAATGTAACTTTCTGATCCTGCTAACGCCAATGTAGAAACTCCTGTGGCAACGATTAAAGAATCCATTGCTACTGGTCCAATTGCAACTTGTCTTGATGATCCAAAAATAGCATACATAACTTGTGGTACCAACGCACAATACAAACCATAAATTGGTGGCAAACCTGCAATTAAAGCATATGCAATTCCCTGCGGAACTAAAAAGATACCTACAGTTAGACCTGCAACAAAATCACCTTTAAAAAGTGATTTATTGTAGTTTGGTAACCATTCTAAAATTGGTATTAATTTTTTAATATTCATAAGCCCATCCTAGCCTTCCCAGAGGGAAGGTACTCTTGCTTTTGTGTATTTTAAATTATTGTCTGTTATCTCTTAAAATCTAAAACAACTGATCATGTGATCTTCCTTTAACTCTCCCTAAATGTTTGTAAGCTAAATCTGTTACTTCTCTTCCTCTTGGCGTTCTCATTATAAATCCTTGCTGAATTAAAAATGGCTCATACACTTCTTCAATCGTTTCTGTATTTTCACTCACAGCAGTCGCAATTGTGCTTAAACCAACTGGACCTCCTTTAAATTTATCTATAATTGTAGCTAGAATTTTATTATCCATTTCATCCAAACCATGTGCATCTACATTTAACGCGTTTAGTGCAAATTTTGCGATTTCAACATCAATTTTTCCGTTTCCTTTTATTTGCGCAAAATCTCTAACTCTTCTTAATAAAGCATTAGATATTCTTGGTGTTCCTCTACTTCTACCTGCAATTTCTATTGCTGCTTCCAGAGCTATAGGAACATTTAAAATTGTAGCACTTCGTTGAATAATAGTGGTTAATAATTCGGTTTTATAATATTGTAACCTGCTGCTAATTCCAAACCTTGCACGCATTGGCGCAGTAAGTAAACCAGAACGTGTTGTTGCACCAATTAGCGTAAAAGGTTCTAAACCAATTTGTACCGTTCGTGCATTTGGTCCAGATTCTATCATAATATCAATCTTATAATCTTCCATTGCAGAATACAAATATTCTTCTACAATTGGACTTAATCGATGAATTTCATCAATAAATAAAACATCACGTTCATCTAAATTTGTTAGTAAACCTGCTAAATCACCAGGTTTGTCTAAAACTGGCCCAGAAGTTACTTTAATACCTACATTTAATTCGTTTGCTAATATATGAGCTAACGTAGTTTTTCCTAAACCTGGAGGTCCATGAAATAACGTATGGTCTAACGCTTCACCTCTTTGATTTGCCGCTTCCACAAAAACTTTTAAATTTTCAATTGCTTGATCTTGTCCCGTAAAATCATCAAATGAAAGTGGTCGTAATTTTTTTTCAACATCTAATTCTTCGTTAGATAAGTTTGAATTTTCTGGATTTAGATGTTCATTCATAGAAACAAAGATAAAATTATTTTAAACTACTTTTTCACGTTTAGCCAAGTAAAAAATATAAGTATATTCATTTTTACTTACTATCATTTTAGCGGTTATCTAATTTTTTAATGGGATAAGCATAATTCAATGTAAACCCTAAGGCGACCTTGAATAATTCTTTTCAATTAAATATCCATTTTAAAAGTAATAGAAACCTCACCTGTTTCTTTATTAACGTTTACTTTAGGTTTTGCCGTATTCTCAACACTTTTACCTGAACTCATTGCATAAATCCCAGTTAAAAACTCCATTCCTTTGGTCATTACCTCTTCCATTTGCTCCACATTTACATTCTTCTTTTGACTATTTTGTTCTGCTGATAAAAGCGGTTCTTTATGCTCCCTTTTCTCTAAAGCAACATCGGTTTCTTTTGCTATTTCATTTATTTCTGAAAATTGTTCTTGTAATTCTCCTTGCAAAACTTCTTCATTTTCATCAATATCAATATTGTCCTGAAAGGCATCCTCTTTAATTACTTCTTCTAGCTGTTTTATAAATTGCGATTTCCCTTTTTCAGAAAAATCAACTTCATCTGTTGAATTTTCTGAATTTAGAACACCGTCAAATAAGTTTTGTTTTAGCAACAAGCCTGTTGCAATTTTCATTTCAATAGAATCATAAGAAAGCAAATTAAAAACATATAATTTTTGTTTTTGCTGCCCAATTCTGTCTATTCTTCCAATTCTTTGATTTTTTTTGGCAGGATTCCAAGGAAGTTCAAAATTAATAACCGTATCTGCTACTTGAAGATTAAGACCTGTACCTCCAGATTCGCTCGATAAAAAGACTTGACACTTGGGGTTGTTTTCAAATTCTTTAATAAGCGCACCTCGCTTTTTTACAGGTACTTTGCCTGTTAATGTGGTAAAGGTAATTCCTTCTTTTTCTAGCATCTCACCAATTAACTTTAGCATTGTTACCCACTCAGAAAATATAATAATTTTTCTATCCGTCTTTTTTATGGCTAATTTGTTTATTAAAATATCTTTTAATTCTTCTAGTTTTGGAGAGTTGTGGGTTTCTTTATCTATCAAATAACTAGAATCACAAACCATGCGCATGTTGGTTAATAAGTGCATTAACTTTTGCCAATCGTAGGTAGTTTTAAATTTTTTTCTTAAAATATTGGCAATGCCTCTTGCAAAACTACCATGCAAACCTGCTTGTTCATCAGACAGACTTACATAAATGTTTTTTTGAATAACATTAGGTAATTGTTCAAAAACTTCATGCTTTTCTCTTCTAATAAGTATGGATTCTAAACGGCTTTTTAAGTTTTGTAAATTGTAATATCCTCTAATTTTATTTTTATATTTTGTATCAAAAATACAATGTTGATAAGAAAACTCCCATTGTGGGGTTAAAAATGTTTGATCTAAAAACTGAACAATAGAATACAAATCTAGCAATTTATTTTCTAGGGGAGTTCCTGTAATTACTAAGGCATGTTTCTTTTGAATGGCTTTAACAGCATTTGCGGTTTGGGTTTCGTAGTTTTTAATTTTTTGAGCTTCGTCTAATATTACAAAATCGTATTTAGCTTTGTTTATAGATGATAAATCTCTTAGAACAGTTTCATAATTTATGATATGAAAAAAACTTGTATCCGTTGCGTATAATTTATTCCTTTCTTCAGGGTAGCCCTCAACTACAATTGATTTTTCGTCTGTAAATTTCGCAATTTCATTTTTCCATTGATGTTTTACAGATGCGGGGCAAATAACTAGCACTTTTTTAAAATTAAAAATATCTTTTTTAAGAATAGCTGTTGTAATGGCTTGCAACGTTTTTCCAAGACCCATTTCATCTGCTATAATAACTCCTTTTTTGAACACCGAAAAAGCAACGCCTTCTTTTTGATAAGGATACAAAGTTGCTTTTATGGCAGTATAGTCTAAAGCGCTTTGTTTTTCTATTTGTTGAAGTTCATTTTTCTCAAAAAAGAGTTCTATTTTTTCAAAGACTTCTTTTCTTATTTTTACACGCTGAAAATCTCTTGAAGCATTTATAAAAGAAAAAAATGAAATTATTTTAGCGTCTTCTAAATAATTTTTATTCCCAAAATAAGTATCTAATAATTGTTGTTCTTCTTCGTTTAAAGCATCCGGGAAATACCAAGAAATTTTATAATCATTTAAAGGATCTGTATAAATTTCTATAAAAGGATACGCTGTTGACAATCCTTTTTTCTTGTTAGGATGCTCTTCTAAATAATTGAATAAAAATAGAATGTGTTTTGTGGTACCTAGTTTATTTGTTTTCCAGTCTATGTTATTAATATATCCCGATTTATTTTCAAAATTACGCAATGTAATTGCATAGCTTTTTCCTTTTTCGTTGATTAGCGTGTGTTCACCAAATAAATTGGTTGCTAACTGAACTTTGTAATCTGCTTTTTTGGCTCTGTCCCAACGTTCTTGTAGGACTCTTTTTTTCATGCCTTCTCTAGTATATTTTAACCCCTCAGAAAGATCTTCCTCTTTAAACATACTTTCTATGAGATAAAGTGCAATTAAACTATTTATCTGCCATTCTTCTGCAAAGTCTCCGTTTATTTTTGAAGTTAAATCTGTGCCGTCTTCATTAATTATTTCAACTAGAACTTCTTGTTGGTTATCAACTAAAACAGTAACCTTCTCTTTTCCTTGAGATAATATTACATGATTTTTTTGATTAAAGAGAAGTTTTGCTTTTTCAATCTCATCAACAGATAATAATTCTTTTTCTTGTATGTTTTTTATGGTTTGTTTTATTAATTGAAGCATTTGGTTTACGTTTTAGATTGAATAAAAAAGAGAATTATTTTAAGTAAAGCGGAGATAAATTTAATTCGACATCTAATTCTTCGCTAGATAAGTTTGAATTTTCCGGATTTAGATGTTCATTCATATGTAACAAAGATAAAATTTTTAAAGAGATAAATGGAATTTATAGAAACTCAAAAAACCTTCCTGAAAATCAGAAAGGTTTGGTAATTTATATTGTAATAATGTCTATGATGGTTCTTCACCTTCTAACAAAGGCGTAGTTTGAGAAACCCAATCTTTGCCATGCAAATAGTCACTATCATCATCATCTGGATCTACTCTTTTACTATAATCATAAGGCCATCTGTGAACTTCAGGGATTTTCCCTGGCCAGTTCCCGTGAATGTGCTCTACTGGAGTTGTCCATTCCATAGTATTGGCTTTCCATGGATTCTGTGTTGCAATTTGACCTCTAAAGATAGAGATGAAAAAGTTAGCTAAAAATATTAATTGAGCTAATCCTCCAATAATTGCGAATATTGTTATTACTACGTTTATATCTGCTAAATCGTCAAACATTGGAAACGCTGTGTTAGAATAATATCTTCTTGGTAGACCGGCTAATCCAATAAAGTGCATTGGAAAAAACACACCATAAGAAGCGATAATTGTTATCCAAAAATGCCAATATCCCATAGTTTTATTCATCATTCTACCATACATTTTTGGAAACCAATGATACACACCAGCAAACATTCCAAAAATGGCAGAAACACCCATTACCAAATGGAAATGTGCTACTACGAAATACGTATCATGAACGTTAATGTCTAAAGCAGAATCACCTAATACCAAACCTGTTAAACCTCCTGTTACAAATGTTGAAACTAATCCGATAGAAAATAACATCGCAGGGTTTAATTGTAGATTTCCTTTCCATAAAGTAGTGACCCAGTTAAATGCTTTTACAGCAGATGGAATTGCAATTAATAATGTTGTAAACGTAAATACGGAACCTAAAAACGGATTCATACCTGTTACAAACATGTGGTGTCCCCAAACTACAGTTGATAAAAATGCGATTGCTAAGATAGAACCAATCATTGCGCGATAACCGAAAATTGGTTTTCTAGCGTTAATTGAAAGTACTTCTGACACAATTCCCATTGCTGGTAGAATTACAATATATACTTCTGGATGCCCTAAAAACCAAAATAAGTGTTGAAACAAAATTGGAGAGCCACCTTGATAATGCAATACTTCTCCGCTTATAAAAATATCAGATAAGAAGAACGATGTTCCAAAACTTCTATCAAAAATTAATAATAATGATGCTGATAATAATACAGGAAAAGAAACAACCCCAATCATTGCTGTTACAAAGAATGCCCACATTGTAAGCGGCAATCTTGTCATTTTCATTCCTTTTGTACGTAAGTTTAAAACAGTTACGATATAATTTAACGCTCCAATTAAAGAAGAAGCAATAAATATTGCCATAGAAATCAACCACAATGTCATACCCAATCCAGAACCTGGAATTGCTTGTGGCAAGGCGCTTAAAGGTGGATAAATTGTCCAACCTGCAGATGCTGGTCCAGTTTCGATAAATAAAGAAGCGACCATGATTATACTTGAAATAAAGAATAACCAATAAGAAACCATATTCATAAAACCAGAAGCCATATCTCTTGCTCCAATTTGTAGTGGAATTAATAAGTTAGAAAACGTACCACTTAAACCTGCGGTTAATACAAAGAAAACCATTATTGTTCCATGTATAGTTACCAGTGCTAAATACATATCTGGGTTCATGACACCATCTACTTGATGGTCACCTAAAAATGCTTCAACAATTGCAAATGATGTATCTGGCCAAGCCAGTTGTAAACGAAACAGCATTGAAATAAATACTGCAATTACACCCATAATCATACCTGTTACCAAAAACTGCTTTGATATCATTTTATGATCTTGACTAAAAATGTATTTTGTTACAAATGTTTCTTTATGATGATGATCTGACATAATCTATTTATTTGTAGTATCTTTTTATAATTATTCTTTTAATGATTCTGCTAATGTTGGTTGTTGTGATAACCAATCTATGAACTCCGCTTCTTCTACAACTGTAATTTTCATTTGCATACTATAGTGAGATGCTCCACAAATTTTGTTGCATAATAAAATGAAATCAAATTCATATTCTTCTTCTCCCTTTTCTGCTCTAATTTTATTAATTCCATCAGTTTTAGCAACAACTTCTGATTGTAGCCTCATTTCTTCAGTAGTAAATTTTGGCGTAAAACCAAATTGAGTTACCATTCCTGGAACACAGTTCATTTGTGCTCTAAAATGTGGCATGTATGCAGAGTGTAAAACGTCTTGAGAACGAAATTTAAACAAAACTTTTCTTCCTTTAGGTAAATACAATTCTCTTACTTGAATATCGTCTAAAGAGTTTTTATCATTCATATCCACACCCATTGTGTTGACACCTTTAATAAAGTTTACATTTCCTAAACCTAGCGTATTGTCTTCTCCTGCATAACGTGCATCCCAACGAAATTGCTTTGCGTAAACTTCAATTACAACCGCACCATCTTCATTAACATTCATAATGTTATTCCATTGCCATAAACCGTAGGCAATTAAAACAACTAAAACTAATGCTGGAGTAACCGTCCAAATTAATTCAAGTTTATGACTATCTGCATAAAACTTTGCTTTTCTATCTTTTCTCCCTTTGTATTTAAAAGTAAAATAAAAGATAAGGAATTGCATAATAAATTGTACAATACCAATCGTCCAATACGTAATAACGTATAGATTATCTTCGTGTTCTCCTTCAATTGATGCCGATTCTGGCAATAAAACTACATTTAATGCAATTAAGCAATAAATCATTATTGCATAAACGAATATTAAAAAAACAATTGCATAATTTCCTTGCTTGTTATTATCTTTATCAGTTGCGATAACTTCTCTTAAGTTTACCATTCTGGTAATCTGCCAAAAACTTACCCCAATTGCAACACCTATAAAAATGTAAAATAGAGCTAACATATAATTTTTCTTAATTTATTTTTTCTAACTAATGATGATTTTCTTCTTCTCCTCTATGTTCAATATTGTAATAGTGGAAATGTTCACTTTCTTTTAAGAATGGGTTTCCAATAGCTACTGGATTCGCTTTTGCAAAAGCAGTAAATGTCATAAAAATAAACAAACCTAAAAAGAATAACAGTGCACTTAACTCTGGAATACCAAAGAACCAATACTCACCTACTGTGCCTGGCATAATCATAATATATAAATCAATATAATGACCTGCTAAAATTACAACTCCACCTATTAAAATAAACCAAGGTAAACTTTTATATTCACTATTGATTAAAAGTAAAACAGGAAACACAAAATTCATTACTACCATCAATAAAAATGGTAATTTATATTCATTTAAGCGCAACACGAAATAGGTTGTTTCTTCTGGAATATTTGAATACCAAATCAACATATATTGTGAAAACCATAAGTATGCCCAAAATATAGAAAATCCAAACATATATTTTGCTAAATCATGAATATGACTGTCATTAACAGCAGGTAAAAATCCTTTTGATCTCAAATAAATGGTAATAAAAGCAATTACAGTTAATGCACTTACTAATAAAGTAGATAAGACGTACCATCCAAATAATGATGAGAACCAGTGTGGGTCAATAGACATAATCCAATCCCAAGACGCCATAGATTCTGTAAACATGAATAACAATAAAAATATTACAGAAGCATTATAACTTCTCTTGTACGTTTTTTTATCTCTATTTTCATCTTCTTTTAATGAATTTCTTCTAATAAAAATTTGATACGCATTCCAAATAAGTAAATAAGCTAATCCTCTTATTAACCAACTTGGTATATTTAACCACCATGCTTTTCCAGCAACTAATGCATCATATTTTTCACTTGATGGATCAAAAGTTCCTTCTGCCATCCAAACAAATATGTGATTATAATGTAGTGCTGATAATACTAAAAAGATAGCCATTAAAATTGAAGCTGGTAATAAGTTAGCTGTAATAGCTTCCATTACTCGGAATAATACAATTGACCAACCCGCCTGTGCCACTCTTTGAATTGCATAAAAGACAAGAACTAAAAGTGAAATTCCTAAAAAATAAAACAATGCAACATATACTGCAGCCCAAGGCTTGTTTTGCAATTGATGAAACATGTGTTCTGCATGTTCTTCAGCATCATTATTTGCATCAGAATTATTGCTTGAAGTTTTTAGGTTCGATTCATTTACATCATCGTTTTCTTCTGCATGAATCTCTTTAGCTTCTCCTTTAGAAGAGTCGAGAGTTTCATCTTCGCCATGACTTGCCATCATTTCTTTAGCTTCTTCTACTGTTTTTGGTGCTGACCAAAAACCGTAACCTACACCTAAAAGACCAACAACCATTAAAATGATTGAGGCTAATTTTAATTTACCTGAGAATTGATACATATCTTTCGTATTCTACCTTTTTGTATTTAGTTTTACAAATCTTCACGTAATTTCTCTACGTATTGAGTTATTTGCCAACGTTCTTTAATTGTTAATTGAGAAGAGTGTGAACCCATTAAATTTTTACCATACATCATAACGTGATAAATACTACCCTCGGTTATGTCTCTATCTTTATAACTTGGAATTCCCAAAAATTTTTCTGCCTCAACTAAATATCCATTTCCAGCTCCGTTTTTACCGTGACAAGAAATGCAGTAAATATCATACATTGCTTTTCCGTTCTCAAAATTTTTCTCATTTTTTTCTAAAGGAGATTTCAATTCTAACTTTGCAGCCTGATAACCCGCTTCTGAATTAACAAACTCATAAGGTACATTACCTCTTGCAATTGATCCTACAACAGGTTTCATGTTTGCCCAATTGTCATTTGATTGTAATCCCTTTGCAGCATCTGCATCATAAGGTACAGATTCGTACATATCTGGCATATATTGCAATTGTCTTTTTCTTTTATCACAAGAAGAAAGCATTACAACAGCAACCAAAAATACAGCTATTTTAAAATAATTTTTCATTTTAATCTAATGTTTATCAACTACATTAATTTCTACAGCACCAGAGTCAGACAATAATATTTTCAATTTTTCAATATCTCCATGAACAGGTATTTCCATTAAAAAATGATCGTCTGTTGTTCTTGGATCTGGATTTTCTGCTTTTTTAAATGGCCAAATCTTACTTCTCATATAAAACGTAATAACCATTAAATGTGCTGCAAAAAATATTGTTAATTCAAATAAAATAGGCACAAATGCTGGCATGTTTTCCCACCAAGAAAAACTTGGTTTACCTCCAATATTTTGAGGCCAATCTTGAATCATCATATAGTTTGTCATCCAAATTGCAAAAGCTAAACCTATTACTCCGTACAAAAAAGCAGTAATTGCTAATCTTGTTGGTGCCAAACCCATTGCTTTGTCTAAACCATGAACTGGAAAAGGACAAAACACTTCTTCAATATGGTGATTTGCTTCTTTAACTTGCTTTACAGCAGCTAAAAGAATTTCATCATCATTATAAAACGCATGTATAACTTTATCACTCATGATTTTAAACTGTTAAATTATCTGATTCATCATCTTTTGAAATTATACCTGATTGTTTTATAACAGGACTTTCACTATCTCTTTTCATTTTATAAAATTCGCCAGACGATTTTAATATCGTTTTCACTTCCGCTTGCGCAATTACAGGGAAAGTTCTTGCGTACAATAAAAATAATACAAAGAAAAAACCAATGGTTCCTATAAATATTCCAATATCTACAAACGTTGGTTCAAAACGCCACCATGTTGATGGTAAATGTCCTTTACTTAATACAATTGCAATAATATCAAAACGCTCAAACCACATTCCAATGTTAATTGCTATCGAAATTAAAAACGATGCAATAAAACTTCTTCTTATTTTTTTAAACCATAGTAATTGTGGAATGGCAATGTTGAATAAAATCAACGACCAAAATGCCCACCAATAAGGTCCAGTTGCTGCACCGACAGACATGTATGTATAATTCTCATAAGGAGAACCTGTATACCAAGCTATAAAAAATTCTGATGCGTAAGCAACAGCTACAATTCCACCTGTTAAGATAATTACCATGTTCATATATTCTACGTGTAAACGTGTAATATAATCTTCCATATTTGTAACTTTTCTCATAATACCCAATAACGTTTGTACCATTGCGAATCCTGAAAAGATTGCTCCAGCTACAAAATAAGGAGGGAAAATTGTTGAGTGCCAACCTGGATTAATAGATGTTGCAAAGTCCATTGATACAATTGTATGTACAGAAAGTACTAATGGTGTCGCTAAACCTGCTAATACAAGTGATACTTCTTCAAAACGTTGCCAGTCTTTTGCTCTACCTGACCATCCGAAAGACAATAATGAATATATTTTTTTCTGAAATGGCTTTACAGCTCTATCGCGAATCATGGCAAAATCTGGTAATAAACCTGTCCACCAGAAAACTAATGATACAGATAAATACGTTGAAATTGCGAAAACATCCCAAAGTAATGGCGAGTTAAAATTTACCCACAAAGAACCAAATTGATTCGGAATTGGCATTACCCAATACCCGTTCCAAGGTCTTCCCATGTGAATAATTGGAAACAAACCTGCTTGAAAAACAGCAAAAATTGTCATTGCTTCTGCAGAACGGTTAATTGCCATTCTCCATTTTTGACGGAATAATAAAAGTACAGCAGAGATTAATGTTCCTGCGTGACCTATACCAACCCACCAAACGAAGTTAGTAATATCCCAAGCCCAACCAATGTTCTTGTTCAATCCCCAAACTCCAATTCCGGTTCCAACGGTATAAAAGATACAACCAAATCCCCAAAGCATTGCTGCTAAAGAAATATAAAATGCCGTGTACCAATATTTGTTGGCTTTACCTTCAATTGGTCTTGCAATGTCTTCAGTAATATCATGATAACTCTTGTTACCTAAAACTAAAGGTTCCCTTATGGGTGCTTCGTAATGAGACATATTTTAATTACTTAATTTTTAATCTTATTAGTTTAAAGTATTTGAGGCTTGTAAAGTATTTAAAGTTATCGCTTATTATAAATAATTAGTTTTTAACTTAAATACTTTCTAACTTCTTTTAAGCTTCATTTGTATTTCTAACTTTCACTTGATAGACTACATTCGGTTTCGTTTGTAGATAATCCAATACATGAAAAGCTCTTTTATCTTCCACTAACTCTACTACTTCATCTTCGCTATTATTTAAGTCTCCAAAAACTAAAGCGCCAGAAGTACAAGCGTTTGAACATGCTGTAGCAAATTCTCCTGTTTCTACTTTTCTACCTTCTTTTTTAGCTGTTAAAATAGTTTCTTGTGTCATTTGAATACACATAGAACATTTTTCCATAACTCCACGAGAACGAACAACAACATCTGGGTTTAATACCATTTTACCGTATTCGTTATTCATGTTAAAATCGAATTCGTTATTGTTTGAATAGTTAAACCAGTTAAACCGTCGCACTCTATAAGGACAGTTGTTTGCACAATATCTTGTACCCACACATCTGTTATATGTCATTTGATTTTGACCTTGACGACCATGAGTTGTTGCTGCAACTGGACAAACCGTTTCACACGGTGCGTGGTTACAGTGCTGACACATCATTGGTTGAAAAGACACTTTAGGATTCTCTGCAGAAGTTTCTAATACTTTATACAAATCTCCACCGCTTAAACCTAAATCTGTTGCTTCTTTTCTTGTTTCAATCTCAGAAGAATAATATCTATCAATACGCAGCCAGTGCATATCTCTACCTAATCTTACTTCATTCTTACCTACAACTGGTACATTATTTTCTGCGTGACATGCAACTACACAAGCGCCACAACCTGTACAAGATGTTAAATCTATTGATAAATTAAAATGATGACCAATTTCTCTGTTGTATGCATCCCAAATATTAATAGAACTTGCATCAACTTCTTTATGATCATAAGAAACTTGTGATGGAATATTCCATCCATTATGATGATCTCTTGGATCTACATTGTTAAAATCGTTTAAAGAAACTTCTTTTAATATGTCATGACGACCAGCAATTGTTTTTTGTACTTGCGTACAAGCAAATTTGTGAACTCCCTCTAATTTTTCAATAGCAACTCCCATTTGAAAGTTTTTACCGTCTTTATAAAAAGGATAAGCGTTGATACCAACTTGCATTGCCTCTTTTAAATTTGCTGTTCTACCGTAACCTAATGCCAATCCGAAAGAACCTTTTGCTTGACCTGGTTGAATAAATACTGGAATGTTTTCTATAGTTGTTCCATTAACAGTAATTTTTGCATAACCACCATTAATTGCTCCGTTGTCTTGAATAGGATTATCAAAACCTAATTCATGTGCATCGGCAATTGACATTGTTAAGTAATTATCCCATGCAGCTCTAGTAATTGGATCTGGTAATTCTTGTAACCAAGGATTGTTTGCTTGTTTTCCATCACCTAAAGCAATAGTAGTAAACAAATTCAATTCGTATTTTGACTCTTTGGTGCTAGATGCTAATTCAGCAGCACCTGTATCTCCTGTAAAATTATATTCTAAAGTTTCAGAAACAGCTTCTTTTTTAAAGAAACCATCATGTAATGCTTGATTCCAAGATTGACCTTCTAAAACTGAATCAGACCAATTTGATTTTAAATAATCATAATAAGGGGTAAAATTACTAGACCAAGACAATAAAACTTCTTCAAACTGTTTTGTATTGAATAATTTATTAATTGTTGGCTGTACTAAACCATAATTATTATTGGAAACCATCACATCTCCCCAAGATTCTAAAAAGTGAGTCATTGGTAACGCCACTTTCATTACATTAACTGTTTCATCATTTTGAGATGATAAAGCGACAGACAACGTTAATTTCTCTGCTAATACTTTAAATTCTGATGCATTTGCAAAAGAATATGCTGGGTTTACGTTATAAGTGATTAATCCATCAACTACTCCAGATTTCATGTCTGAAAATAATTGTGCAACATCACCATCATTTCCTTGTCTTTTATAGATAGGATTAGCCGCGTCAAAAACCTGACTACCTAAAGCAGTATTAATTGCAAAAGCAACTAATTGTGCATTTTTATCATTAATACCTGTTACTACAACCCCTTTAGAGCCAGATCTTTTTAATTGATTTGCTAATTTTTTAATTTCAGCATCAATTGGTGTTGCTTTAGAGGCAACGCCAGAACCAGTAATTTCATTATATAAATTTAACAACGCATAAATTTGATGTGATGGTTTTGCAACCAAACGAACATCTGCATTTGCACCTGTTAAAGACATATTGCTTTCCACTTGAACGTGGTAAGACATCTTGCCATTTTTTACTTTTCTGCTTTGAGCATACCCTTTATCAAATCCGCCTTGCCAATCTCCCAAGAAATCTGCGCTAAAAGAAACAATTGTTTCTGCATTTTCGAAATTGTAATTAGGTAAAGCTCTTTTTCCTGTAACAGATTCAAAAGCATCTAAAGTTCCGCTTTCTGAAACTGCATCATAAATAACATGCTTTACATTTGGATAAACAGCTAAAAATTCTGATATTATTTTGTCTGCCGTTGGGCTAGCTAATGTTCCCGTTAATAGCACAACCGATTTACCAGCGCTGCTTACAGCTAATAAATTCTTTTTAACTTCTGCATCTGCTTCTGTCCAAGTTGCTGTAGCACCATTTAAACTTGGTTCTTTTAAACGCAACTGTTCATCATATAATGACAAAACAGATGCTTGAACTCTTGCGTTTGTAGCACTGTTTGCCTCTTTATTAGGCATCATTAAAATAGGACGACCTTCTCTAGTTTTTACTAAAACATTTGCAAAATCATATCCATCAAATAATGTTGACGCATACCAATCTGCAACACCCAAAATAGTGTCATCTGGTTTTACAACAAAAGGAATCGATTTAATTACAGGACCCTCACAAGCAGCTAAAGTTGCAGCAGCAGTAGAAAAACCTACATACTTTAAAAAATCTCTTCTTGTTGTAGAAGAATTCTCTAAATTTTCTTTATTGCCCAAAAAGTCAGTTGAGGGAATTGCGCCTAAAAATTCGTTTTTGCTTAACGTTTCAACAACAGAACTATCTTTAAGTTCTTCAACACTTTTCCAGTATTTTTTGTTTGAAGCCATTTATACTTTTTATTTAATGATTAAAAGATCCAAAAAAATTTCTCATTTAAGTCTTTTAATTTTCTATTATTAATAATGACATTTACCACACTCTAATCCACCTAACTGCGCAACAGTAACTTCCTCAACACCGTACTTTCCTGCCAATTGTTTATGAATCTTATCATAGTATTCATTCCCAGCTAAATCAACTTTTGTTTCTCTATGACAGTTAATACACCAACCCATTGTTAGTGGTGAATATTGATACATTTCTGTCATTTCTTCAACTGGACCGTGACAAGTTTGACATTCCATACCTCCAACAGTAACGTGTTGTGAATGATTAAAATAAGCGAAATCTGGTAAATTATGAATACGAACCCATTTAATTGGTTTTTCTACACCTGTGTATGTAAGTGTTTCTGAATCCCAGCCTGCAGCATCGTAAATTTTCTGAATTTCTTTATTCATGCCTTCAGTCGTATAGCCTTCCATTTCTGTGGTTGACGCAACTTCTGCAATATTTAAATGACAGTTCATACACACATTTACAGAAGGAATACCCGAATGTTTACTGTGTTTTGCTGATGAGTGACAATATTGACAACTAATTTGATTCTCTCCAGAGTGAATTTTATGTGAAAAAGCAATTGGTTGTATTGGTTGATATCCTTGATCTACACCTACTGAAAAAATAGAACCGAAAATAAAGTAAGCACCTATTAACAAACCAAAAATAACAAACATCGCAGTTAAGAAAGTACTGTTTCTTATTCCACGATAAAGTTCTGTAATATTTTGTTTTAAACCTGGCGATTGTGGACCACCTTTTAACTGATTAATTTGTTTAAACAAGTTCGCAATAATAATAAATGCTACTATAATTGCACCTCCTAATAAATACAAAATCCACCCTGGAGCTGCATTCCCTGCATCTCCAACAGCAACAGCTTGACCTTCTGCAACCACAGGAGCAGGATTACCAACAGTTGTGTAATACAAAATATCGTTTATTTCAACATCAGAAAGCTGCGGAAAAGCACTCATTGCAGAAGGATGATATTCTGCCGCCTTTCTTGCATCTGCATTTACTTTTTGAAACTCTGCATTGTTTTTAATCCAGGATATTAACCAATCATTTTCCCTAACCCCTTCTATACCTCCAAGAGCTGGACCAATTAATGGTTTATCTAATTTGTGACAAGATGCACATAAAGATTGAAACAATTTTTTTCCTGCACTTTGCCTTGCTGCGTCAACTTCTTGCGCATTTGCTAGAATTGTAAAAGAAAAAAACAAAACAAAAGTAAGACCTCTAAGAAGTACTTTGGTTAGCTTATTGTGTAATGCTACACTTTTCATATTTAGAAACTATAAATTTTATTATCTCATATAATACCTACTTAAAACAACATTTAAATAGTTACACAAAAGTACTACATATCTGTAAATTTTGAAATGCGAACGGAATGTTAAATACTAATTTATACTTATTCTAAATAACCTGATTTATCAATATATTATAAAACAAGTCGTTACTTTTGTAAGAAACAATTTTTAAATAAAATGAAATACTTTTTAACGTCTTTTATGCTGTTCCTTTTTATAGGCACAGCTACTACATATTCTCAAAATCAAAACAATGACAATGAGAAAATTAAATCTTTAATTGTAAAGAAAAGAGACTATAATAAGAAATATGGATTCGGGTTTAGAATTCAATTATATAACGGAACTGAAAGCAAAGCAAGGTCAGAGAAAGCTAAATTTGGAGTTTTATATAACAATGTAAAGAGTTATTTAAAATTCGATTCTCCTGAGTGGAAAGTTCAAGTGGGGAACTATAAAAATGTATTAGAAGCAGACAGAGCTTTATTAAGTTTTAAAGACGATTTTTCTAGTGCAATTGTAATTCCAATAAAAAAATAAATATTGTATTGTTCTTAAATATAATAATGCACAAATAAATTTTTACATGTTTTGAAAAGATGATCGACCGTGAATTTTAAATCATGACCAATAGCAAATAAACCAATTGCTAAAACTTTATAAATTTGATTGAAAGTTTGATTTTTTTAAGTCGCACAAAGACTCATCAAGTAAATTTCTACATAAGAACAACATTTTGTTGATTAAGTGAATTTAATACCAAAACATATTTAGTGAATTTTGTTTCTGAATTAATCCTTAAAAAAGGAGACTAAAACATTCAACTAATTAGTTGTAATATGTTTAAAGAAAATAAAACACATGTTATCCTGTTATTTTTAACTTACACACATTCTGGGAAAGTGCCGTATTTAATTTTCTTCCACTGGCCGCCAATGCATTTTATTATCGTTTTATTTCACCTTTTTGAGTACAATTAAATCAATAATATCTCGCTAACATAGCTTTAAATTACTCACCCTAATTCTATAGTAAAACTTATATTATAAAGAGGCATATGCTTCCAAATTCGTTAAATAAACTCAACTATATATTCGTTTCAATACATTAGTATTTAGTGTTAATCTGGTTAAATATTTTTTTATAATTGCATTTAATTAATAATTATAACACCTCACAAATACCATTTAATAAAGTGCTACATATTTTTTAAATGATTTAATTTATTAATTGTCCGTAAAATGACATAAAGCTATAATTTACCACATTATCACAACATCTATTCTCTGCCATAAAAATTAATTAGTTGTTTTTTTCTTCGTAAATCTGCAATATCTGCGAGACAATTTTTACAACTCATTTCTATTTATTTCCCTTTGATTACGCAGATATTCGCAGATTTTTTAGGTAGTATGACAAAAAAAGGATGTACATTTTCATTTTATCGATTTACAGTAAAGCCTTTCAATAGAGTTTTTTTTTGCTATTCAGACTATGTTTACTTTTTTTATATCTGATTGTATTTTAATAGTTCCCAAAAAATGAAATAAGGTATTTTAAACTGTTTTTAACTTTAAAAATATTCCCTTTTAAATATATTTGCGTAATTTGCCTTTAAACCATTCATTGTATAAGTTATTCATTATAAATGATTTACAGTTAAATCAATTTGCTGATTTTCAGCAAGATGAACAACTTTTTATCTTGAATAATAATGCACAACGAGTATTCCATATTAAAGAAAGATAAGTGCATGCGAAACTCAATATTTTTATTACTTCTGCTCACAAGTTTTAGTTTAGCGGCTCAAAATGAAACCATAAATTGGTATTTTGGAAACAATGCTAGTATAAAATTTAATAAAGGAAATTTAGAGGTTTTATCTGATAGTGAGATGATTGCGCCAGCGGGCTCTTCATCAATTTCAGATGATGATGGTAATTTATTATTCTATACCAACGGAGAAATTGTGTGGAATAAAAACCATGAAATCATGGAAGGTGGTGAAAATTTGTTTGGTGAAAAAGAGAACAATCAAAGCGCAATTATTATTAAAAAACCAAATCCAAATAGTACTACTATAAGCGAATATTATATTTTTCATCCAAGAAAGACAAAAACAAACAGCCCTACAAAAGACAAATTTTTATATTATTCTGCTGTTGAAATATCTAGTGCGTATCCTTTAGGAAAAATTATTTTTAAAAATAGAACTTTATCCTATGTAAATGCAGGAAAAATGACAGCAGTACATCACAAAAACGGCAAAGATGTTTGGCTAGTTTATTATAGTAAAAAATCGTACTACAATGATGATGAAAATTTTCTTTACGCATATAAAATAAATGAAAAACCAATATCTTCTTCACCTACAACTAGTTTTCCATTAACAGAATCTTTCCCTTCAAATGGTGCAATTAAATTTTCACCAGATGCAACTACAATAGCTTTAACAGCAATTAAAAATGAACCTTTTCCTAGTTTAAATTTATATAATTTTAATAATGAAACTGGTAAAATAAGCTTTAAAGTAGGCATACAAGTAATCGTTGGATTATTTTCATATTATGAGCCTTATGGAGTTTCATTTTCTTCTAATTCAAAAATATTATATTACTCGGGATTACTGGGCGCTACACATCATATATTACAAGTAGATTTAGAAGAACTTAATGGATCTGGACTTGGTCCTGAATTAAAGTCAATTTTTGAAACCAATGATTATAATTTAGGTTCACTTCAATTGGCACCCGATGGAAACATTTACATTGCTAAAAGTTTAAATTCTAATGAGTATCCAAAATCTATAGGATTTATAGAAAATCCTAATAAAAAAATCAGAGATAGAGAAACCGATAAAGATAATATAGGTTCTGGTATTTATTTTAGAACAGGCATTTCTAAAATGGGATTACCAAATTTTGTCGAGTCTAATTTTGCAAATCGTATTGAAACAGAAAATAATTGCGTTGGCAGTTCTTTTACGTTTTTGGCAAAATCATATACAGATATCACTTCTATTGAATGGAATTTTGGTGACGAAACTACTTCTTCAGAAATAAATCCTGAACATATTTTTACAAGTAGTGGCGATAAAATTATTGAAGCAAAATTACAGTTAAGCAATAGCCAAATTATTACTGTATATAAAAAAGTTACTGTATATCCTTTACCTTTTGTTATAACTAATCAAGATTTAATTCAATATGACGATGATTTTGATGGATTAACAACTATTAATCTTTACAATTCTATGGATGTAATTACAGATAATCCTAAAGTGATAGATCAATTATTTTTTTATAAATCGGAAAATGATTTAAACGATGATGTAAAAATTGAGAACCCTGATACTTATAAAAATAGTGCTCAAACAGAAAAAATATATGTTAAACTAGTTAGTTATTTTGGTTGTATATCTACCACCTCTTTTAACAGTAAAGTTATTTATGCAGAATTAGATGCAATTGCTGATATGTATAGTTGTGAAAATGATGATTCTTTCTCTACAAATCCGATAAGTACTTTTAAATTACTAAATAAAAGTAAAGAAATAATTGCCGATTTAAATTTAGTTCCGCCAGTAAATATTAAGTTTTTTAACTCTAGGGATGACGCAAATAAAAAATTAAACGTCATTCGGTTAAATAATACATTTGCATCAGTAAGTGGTGTAATTTGGGTACGTGTAGAAGGTCCGCAAGGTGGAATTCAAAAATTTAATGCCATTGTTAATCCAAAACAAAATATTACAATTAACAGTGAGTACAAAATTTGTTACAACCCAAGTTTAAAGCCCCCCATAATTATTAATACAAATAATTCTTATGATCGTATTGAATGGAGAAATAGTGACGGAAAAATAATTAGTACTAAAGATGATTATACGCTAGCAAATGCTGGCGAGTTTCTTGTAACCGTTTACAAAACTGAAAATGGTTTAGAATGTAGCAATTCTAAAGCTTTTATAGTAACACAGCCAGATGTTCCAACTTTTTCTTCTATAAATGTAAATACAAACGATGAAACAAACAATACCATCAGTTTTACAATTGATGGAAATAGTAGCTATGAATTTTCTCTCGATAATGTATACTTCGTAGGCAATTCAACTTCACATACATTTAATAACGTGCAAGCGGGAATACAAAAAATTTACGCAAGAGATGTCAATAATTGTGAGCAACCAATACAGACAAATGTTTCTGTTATTGGATTTAAAAAATTTTTCACACCAAATGGAGATGGTAAAAATGATTTTTGGAATATAAATGGATTAGATGCTTCTTCTTTTAAATCGTTTTATATTCATATTTTCGATAGGTATGGAAAGTTGATTTCCACAATCACAGATTTTTCTTCACTAGGCTGGGATGGCACATATAACGGTACATTGTTGCCAAAAAACAACTATTGGTTTAAAGTCGAAATTGTCGATACTGAAAATAATGTTATTCAAAAAACAGGTCATTTTAGTTTAATTACTAAATAAAAAAAACACCAAAAAATATAAAAATTTTGGTGTTTTTTGTTAGAAAAAAAGGAAATTACTTCAATTTTTTCTTAACTGCTATTTCTTTATAGGCTTCAACAACATCATTCTCTTCAATATCATTATAACCTTTTATTTGCAAGCCACAATCGTAACCTTTAGCAACTTCTTTAACATCATCTTTAAATCGCTTTAAAGAAGATAAAACGCCTTCATGGACTACAATACTATCTCTAATAATTCTAATTTTAGAATCTCTAAAGATTTTTCCTGTTATTACCATACAACCCGCAATATTACCAACTTTAGAAATTTTATACACTTCTCTAATTTCTACAGTTCCAGATACTTCTTCTTTCATTTCTGGCGATAACATACCTTCCATTGCATCTTTCAAGTCATTAATTGCAGCATAAATAATAGAATACGTTCTAATATCTACTTCTTCTCTATCTGCAATAATTCTTGCATTTCCTTGTGGTCTAACATTAAATCCAATAATAATTGCATCAGATGCTGTTGCTAATAATACATCACTTTCTGTAATTGCACCTACACCTTTATGTAAAATATTAACTTGAATTTCTTCTGTAGATAATTTCTGGAAAGAATCTGTTAAGGCTTCTACAGAACCATCAACATCACCTTTTAAGATTATGTTCAATTCTTTAAAGTCACCTAATGCAATTCTACGTCCAATTTCATCTAACGTTAATGTTTTTTGAGTTCTTACAGATTGCTCACGTTGTAATTGAGATCGTTTAGATGCGATTTGTTTCGCTTCTCTTTCATCGTCAAAAACTACAAATTTATCACCTGCTTGTGGCGCTCCATCCAATCCTAAAATTGAAACTGGTGTAGATGGACCTGCAACTTTAACATTGTTTCCTTGATCATCAAACATGGCTTTTACTTTACCGCTGTTTTTACCAGCTAAAAGATAATCTCCCACTTTTAATGTTCCAGCTTGAACTAGAATAGTGGTTACATAACCTCTACCTTTATCTAACTGTGCTTCTACAACTGCACCAACTGCATTTTTATTCGGATTCGCTTTTAATTCTAAAATTTCTGCTTCCAACAATACTTTTTCCAATAAATCTGGAATTCCTTCTCCTGTTTTTGCAGAAATATCTTGTGATTGTATTTTTCCTCCCCATTCTTCTATCAATAAATTCATTGAAGAAAGTTGTGTCTTAACATTATCTGGATTCGCGTTTGGCTTATCTATTTTGTTAATCGCAAATATGATTGGAACTCCCGCAGCTTGTGCGTGAGAAATTGCTTCTTTGGTTTGTGGCATTACATCATCATCTGCTGCAACTACAATAATTACTAAATCTGTAACTTGAGCTCCACGAGCACGCATCGCAGTAAAAGCTTCGTGACCAGGAGTATCTAAAAATGCGATTTTCTGATTACCAACTTTTACTGAATACGCTCCAATATGCTGTGTAATTCCTCCAGATTCACCTTGAGTTACATTTGCTTTTCTAATATAATCTAATAAAGATGTTTTACCGTGATCTACGTGACCCATTACCGTAATAATTGGCGCACGATCTACTAAATCTTCTGGCTTATCTATTATTTGCTCGATAGATTCTTCTACTTCTGCTCCAACAAACTCAACATCATAACCAAATTCTTCTGCTACAATTTTTAATGTTTCAGCATCCAAACGTTGGTTCATCGTTACCATCATTCCTAACATCATACAAGCAGAAATAATTTGAGTTACAGGAACATTCATCATTATTGCAACTTCACTTACTGTAACAAATTCTGTAACTTTAAGTGTTTTAGAATCTATTGCATTTGCTTCGTGTTCCGCATCAGATTGTTCTCTACGTACATCTCTTTTATTACGTCTGTATTTTGCCCCTTTACCTCTAGATGATTTTCCTTGAAGTTTTTCAAGAGTTTCTCTTACTTGCCTTTGAATATCTGCCTCTGTTGGTTCTTCTTTCTTAACAGCTGGTCTAACATTTGCTCTTCCTCTTGGTGCATTTCTTGCTCCAGGAGCTGTTCTTATATTCGTTCTTGCACCAGGTGCTGGAGTAGCAGCTGCTCCTGGCTTTCTGATTCTTTTACGTTTCCTTTTAGAATCTGCAGATTTATCATCTGTTTTTGCTTCTGGTTTCTTTTTCTTCGGTTTTTCAAATTGCTTTAAATCAATTTTTTTACCCGTAAAATTAGGACCATTTAACTTTTTATATTGAGTTTCTATTACTACAGGTGCTCCTTCTGCAGGTACATCTTCTTTAGATTTATCTTCTTTTTTAGGAGTTGGTTTTTTATCAACATGCGCAGCAGCTTTGTCAATTGCAGATTCAGATACCGGTCTTTTAACAACAACTGGTTTTTCTTCTTTTGCTTTTTCTTTAGCTGGTTCTGCAGCAACAACTTCTTCCTTCGCAGGTTCTTGTTTTACTAGCTCCTCTTTAATTGGATTCTCTTTAATCTGCTCCTGCTTAACAGACTCTTCCTTAACAGTACTTTCTTTAACCGGCTCTTCTTCTACTTTAGCTGGTTCTTTAACCGCTACCTTTGGCTTTGAATCAATATCAATTTTACCAACAGTTTTGATTTCTAATTTTTCTGCTTTCGCTTTAAAAATCTCTCTTTTTTCTTCTTCTTCAAGACGCTTTTTGTCTAATTTAGCTTCATGTGCTAACCGAATTGCCTCTTTCTCTTTACGTTTTTCTTCTCCAACTTCTTTTGAGGCAGCTTTTTTACTGGCATCTGTTTGGAAACCATCTAAAAGCACTTGATATTCCTTCCCAGATATTTTTGTAGTTGGTCTAGCATCAATCTCGTGACCGCTTTTTGCTAAATGTTCTACAGCTCTATCTAGAGAAATATTTAATTCTCTTAAAACTTTATTAAGTCGCATTGTTTTGTCTTCTGACATATATTTTTTTTTGACCTTTTATGTTGTAAAAATAATTCTTTTACTTTAATTCTTAATTTTGATGGTACGCTTACTTAATCTTCGAATTCTTCTTTCAAAATTCTTTGAACATCTAAAATAGTTTCTTCTTCTAAATCAGTTCTTTTCACCAACTCTTCTACACTTGCATCTAATACTCCTTTAGCAGTGTCTAAACCAATATTCTTTAATTCTTTAATGATCCATGGTTCTATTTCATCGCTGAATTCTGTCAATTCAACATCTTCTTCTTCAATACCATCTCTCTGAACATCAATTTCATAGCCTGTTAAATCACTAGCCAATCTAATGTTTACACCACCTTTACCAATTGCTTTAGAAACTTCTTCTGGTTTTAAGAAAACATTTACACGTCCTTTTTTACCATTTTTTTCTTCATCAAATAGTTCTATTTCCATAGAAACAATTTTTGCAGGACTTAACGCTCTTGATATAAACAATTGCTCGTTTTTAGTGTAATTGATAACATCAATATTTTCATTTCCTAGCTCACGAACAATTCCATGAATTCTAGAACCTTTCATACCTACACAAGCTCCAACAGGGTCTATTCTATCATCATAAGAATCTACAGCTACTTTTGCTTTTTCACCAGGTATTCTTGCTACTCGTTCTACGGTTATCAATCCGTCAAAAACTTCCGGAATTTCTTGTTCAAATAATTTAATTAAAAATTCTGGAGATGTTCTAGACAATATAATTGCTGGTTTATTACCACGCAACTCTACTGTTTTAATTACTCCTCTTACAGAATCTCCTTTTCTAAAAAAGTCTGAACGAATTTGCTCACTTTTTGGTAAAACCAATTCATTCCCATCATCATCTAACAAAATAATTGCATTGTGACGAATATGGTGAACTTCCGCAGTATATATTTCTCCTTCTAAATCTTTAAAATGCTTGAAAATATTTGTGCTATCATGTTCAAATATTTTTGATATTAAGTTTTGACGAAGTGCTAATATGGCTCTTCTACCTAATTGTATTAATTTTACTTCTTCAGATACGTCTTCACCAATTTCAAAATCTGGTTCAATTTTTCTAGCTTCAGACAATTCTATTTCTTCATTATCATCTTCAGAAAAACCATCAGCGACAACAATTCTATTTCTCCAGATTTCTAAATCTCCTTTATCTGGATTTATAATAATATCAAAATTATCATCAGAACCAAATTTCCGCTTTAATGCTGCTCTAAAAACCTCTTCCAAGATAGACATTAATGTAACTCTGTCTATACTTTTGTTGTCTTTAAATTCTGAAAATGATTCAATTAACGCTATATTTTCCATGCTTTATATCTGCTTAAAATACAATTTTTACTTTTGCTTGTTTTATATCATTATATAAAACTGCTAGTTCTTTGTTTACTGTTACTTTTCCTTTACCAACTGTTTTTGGCTCTCTTACTTTCCAAACTAAAACAATGTTGTCTTCATTCGTTTCTTTCAAAGTACCTTCTAACTTTTCTGTTGTTGTAGTTACTTGCAAAATTCTACCAATGTTTTTAACGTATTGTCTTTTTACCTTTAAAGGCTCAGAAATATCTGCAGATGTTACTTCTAGCGAAAAATCATCTTCTTCTCTGTCCAAATTATGCTCAACATTTCTACTAATGCGAATAATTTCTTCCAAAGAAACACCTTCATCTCCATCAACTTCTACAAAAATCTTATTATTCGCTAAAAACTCTAATTTAATTAAGAATAAAGAGTTGTTTTCTGCCAAAGCTTCTTCTACTAAATCTCTTACTTTTTGTTGATCCATTTCGTAGTATAAAAACAGGGGACAAATTGTCCCCTGCATTCTAATTCCTTTAATTTCGGTGCAAATATACTAACAAGTTTACACATAACCAAATACATATAATTGATTTATTTTTCGTAAATTTAATATTTATTTGAATTCGATAAAACTATTAACAATGAAAAAAATTTTAGTGCCTATAGATTTTTCAGAAAAATCTGAATTCGCAATAAATCTTGCAGCAAAAATTAATGAAAAAACAGACTGTGAAATACACGTAATACATTTGGTAGAATTACCAGAAAATGTAATAGATATGATTGCTGGAAGCATAAATAGCATTCCTGAAAGAATGTTATACCTACGTAAAATTAGAAGTCGATTATTGGATTATATAAAAAAAAGTTTTCCAGATGATGACACAATTCGTTATTCAATTAGGGTTAAAAATCCGTACCAAGGAATTATTGATTACAGTAAAAAAATAAATGCCGATTTAATAATTATGGGCTCTAAAGGTATTTCTGATTTCGATGAAATTATGATAGGTTCCAACACAGAAAAAGTGGTAAGAACTTCAGTAATCCCAGTTTTAGTAGTAAAAACAAGTATAACAAAATTTAATTTTAATACAATTGCTTACGCATCTAATTTTAAAGAGGATAATAAACAAGTTTTTCAGAAATTTTTAGATTTTTCAGAAGAGTTAGGGAGTACTATAAAATTTGTAAAAATAAATACGCCTTCTAAATTTGAAAGTTCATCAAAAACAAAAAACCAAATTCAGCAATTTTTAGATGGTTATAGCTTACCAAAACATTCTATTCACGTATATAATGATACGTCTGTAGAAAACGGAATTTTAAATTTTGCTGAAGAAATTGATGCAGATTTAATCGCAATAAACACACATGGAAGAAGCGGTTTGTCTCAATTTTTTAATGGAAGCGTCTTTAAAAGCATTGCTAAAAATGCTTTAAAACCAATTATAACTTTTAAAATTTAAATCTTACACAAAACAAATTAATAATTATAATTTTTATAAAAATTCTGAGATAAAATTAGAACGCAAAAAAAATATTAATCCCTGCTCAAATTCGGTGTACTGAATTTAAGCTGCAATTAAAGATATCTGAAAATAAGTTGCTTAAAGAGAGAGTTCAATGAAAAAAATAACACTTTAATTCAAGCTCCAAACGACTGGAAGAATAAAATAAACGATTAAGGTTATTAAGATAATAGAAATTATATTCAACCAAATTCCTTTCTTAACCATATCTCCAATTTTAAGATATCCAGAGCCAAAAACTACTGCATTTGGAGGTGTTGCAACTGGCAACATAAACGCACAAGAAGCTGCTAAAGTAGCTCCAACTAGCAATAAATAAGGGTTTACATCTATCGCATTAGCTAATGAAACCAAAACTGGCAATAACATTGCCGTTGTGGCTAAGTTTGAAGTAATTTCTGTTAAAAAATTCACCGCTGTAATTAAAAATAGCAATAATAAAATAAGAGGTAAAGTACCTAAAGCTTTCATTTGCCCACCAATCCAAACAGCTAAACCACTAGACTCAAAACCAAGAGCTAAAGCCATACCTCCACCAAATAACAATACAATTCCCCAAGGTAACTTTACGGCGTCTTCCCATGTCATAATTTTTACGCCTTTCTTTTTAGCTGGTAGTAAAAATAAAGATATTGCAAATAAAACCGCAATAATAGTATCATCTATATCTGGAATAAACTTTTTGATAAAAAAAGATCTAGTAATCCAAGCGAAAGCAGTTAATAAAAAAACATAAAAGACAGTTTTTTCTTCATAAGAAATTTTGCCTAGATCCTTTAATTGCTTTTTTATTTCTTGAATTCCGCCGGGGAATTTTTTTTGTTCAAACTTAAATGCAAATCGAGTTAAATAAACCCAACAAATAAATAAAAGCACTATTGATATTGGAAACCCAAACATAAACCATTTCGAAAATGAAATCTCAATATTGTATGCCTGCTTAACAACTCCAGCAAATACAAGGTTTGGTGGTGTACCAATAAGTGTTGCCATACCGCCTATTGAAGCACTGTAAGCAATTGATAACATTAATGCTTTACCAAAGATCACATTCTCATTTTTTATAGTATTTGGATCATCTTTTAAATGTGTTACAATTGCCATTCCAACAGGTAAAATCATTACAGCTGTAGCAGTGTTAGAGATCCACATAGATAAGAATGCTGTTGCAATCATGAATCCAAGAATTATATTCGTAACACTTGTTCCAACAATCTTAATAATAGTTAGCGCTATTCTTCTATGTAGCTTCCATTTTTCAATAGCAAGCGCTATAATAAAACCTCCAATGTAAAGAAATACGTATTTATGGCCGTAGGAAGAAGTTGTTTGGCTTAAATCCATTCCGCCAGATAAGGGAAAAAGCACAATAGGTAATAAAGCTGTAACGGCAATTGGTATTGCTTCTGTAATCCACCAAATAGCAATCCAAATTGCTGTTGCCAAAACAGCGTTTGCTGAATCTGATAAACCAGAAGGATGAAAAAACAGAAGTATTAATGTAAATAATATTGGCCCTAGAAATAGACCTATTCTCTGTTTGGAAATACTCATTTACATTTTAATTTTTGTTCAGAAATACTGTTGATTGAATTTTTAAAAACCATCATAAGTTGATATTAAGCTACGATTTTGATTAAAATTTTCATTCCAAAAAAGTAATATTAAGATTTATCTTTCTGTAATACAATCATTGACAATACTAAATTTTAACTATTTTATAAAGGACCGAAGCATAAAAGCAAGATTAATTTTACAAATCCAAATCATTTGTTTCTGCACTAAACATTAAAACCCACTTTTTATTTATCTTGACCAGTTTTGGTTTGAATAATTACAGTTTGAATAATTTTCTTTTCAAGGATAGTTTGATTAAAAAACTTAAAAATTTCTTTTAAATCTCCAAATGGAATTCCTGCAAGTTCATGTCCTCCACCTTTTACGACATTGAAGTAATAAGGTGTTTCATATAACTCTAACTTTTTTACCATTTCTTTTGACCCTTCCATTATTAAGTAACCAGGTTTTTCTGAATTGCAATAATGATGAGGCGCTGTTCCAAACGGAACTAATTTATCATCTGTACCATGATAAAATACACTTGGAATGGCGTTCTCTTTATTCATATACTCAGTGTTAATAATAGCACCAGCACAAGAAAACAATCCAGCAAACTTCACTGCTTTATAAGGTTGTAAATCTGAGACAAAGTAATTTCTCATAAAAACAGCATTAGCAATTGCTTCTGCTCCTGCGCTACTACCTGCTGCTATTATATAATCTGGATCAGCATTTAATTTTTCTGCATTGGTAACAACAAATGCTGCTGCATCTAAATAATCTAGCACAGCTTGCTTAAGCGTTTCCAATTTTGTTTCTTTCGGACAGTTACATCCAAAACCAGTATCTGTTCCTTTTCTTAATAATCGATAAGAAATTGAAATTCCTATAAAATCATTTTGAGCTGCATATTGTCCTAACTCAATATTGTATTTAGAATCTCTAGATCCTCCAGAAAATCCTCCACCATGCATCCAAAGTAGTACTGGAAGTTTTTTATCTGTTGGTTGGATATTTTCTGGGGCATAAACATCCAACTTTAATGTATCAACTCCTTTTATTGCGTATTCATAGGTTGTTTTCGTTTGTGAAAAAACTAAAAATGTAAAGCATGTAAAAAAAATAGAGAAAAAAACCTTCATAGAAATACTTGTTAATTTGGTTAATCAATAATGATGTTTTATAGTCAATATTATTTCTTTATGAACCTAAAATTAGCCATTGAGAAATCGAAATCTGCTGCTGCCTTTGGCTGACAAAGAAGAAAAAATCGCTTACCTAAAGCATAGCTACCTGAACTTGGAAACGCATCTGCAACTTCCATTTTAATAGTTTTCCATGTGTCATACGTATTAATTGGCGTACCGTCTCCGTTTGGATCCCATACATAATTATTAAATTTAACATTACTATCATCACTTATTGGAGCTGAACTTGCAGTAAATACTTCAAAGTAGAAGTAATAATCTTGCGGATTATCTAATATATTTTGATCTGTAATTGTATAATTTTTTGCAAATAAGTTATTGTAAGACCAAGCCGCAAATGGACCAGCCATTCTAATATATGAACCATTAAGCGCAACAGGATCTCCTGCTTTACTACCATCAGTAACGTATTTATCAGAATAATTATCAAAGTTAAACAATCTGTATCCTTCATTTCTGTATGAAATATCTTTAGGCGTAGCAACTTTAGGACTGATTAAAACAAACTTTGTATTATTTACAGCGTTTGCCGGAATAACAATATCAATTGAACTTGATGTAAAATTAGTCGCTACTACTGGATCTCCATTGTACGAAATAACAGTTTTGTCTTCACTCAAATTATACAAATCAAAACTAGAACCAAGGATTTGAACGGTATCCCCTGGCAAGGCAAACTCATTATAAAGTCCATCAATTTTTAGTTCTGGTATCGAAACAACAATAGGATATGAAGCTTCTCCAAGCTTAGTAACAACAGTAATTTTATTAGAAATTTCTAACGGAATTTCCCTTGGAATACTTAACGTTATTTTATTTCTAGTTGCATAAATAGTTGACAAGTCTACCTCAATGTCATTAATCATAATAGATTTAACTCCTGTTAAATTGTCTCCAACCACATTAATTGTGTCATCAAAAATAACTTCAGACACACTTATGTTTTCGGTTGGACTCATAATATCAGTAATACTTGGTGCTCCAGATGATGTTAATTCACTGTCCCAATTATCATTATAGGTAACAACATCTGAACATGAGATTACAACTATTGACATTAGAGTCAAAAACAGGTATTTTTTTATATAATTTCTCATAATATTTTTGTTTAAATTAATTTATTACCAACCAATGTTATTATCATTAATAGCATCGTTTGAGTTAATCTCTGTATTAGGAATTGGATATAATAAATGTCTTTCTGCTCTAACTTTATTAACACCAGCTTCATCAAATCCACCAATAGCATTCATTACTTCTAGGTAAATTCCCCATCTTAATAAATCCCATCGTCTGTCTCCTTCTGCCGCTAATTCTCTTGCTCTTTCTTCTAAAACAGCAGAACGAAAACTAACAAGATCTCCTTTACTATTGTTACCAGACATAGTGAATGACGTAGCTGCACTTCTAACTCTAACCTTATTAATCGCTGCAAGAGCTTCTGCATTTGGTCCACTATTGAATTCATTTGCAGCTTCCGCATAAATTAAAAGAACTTCGGCAAATCTCATAAACGGCCAATTCGCATCCTGTCTATCTATGCCATTATTGGTAACAAATGAATATTTAGTTAAGTACGCAAGGTAACTACTACTACCTATTGTACTATAATATGTTCGTCCATCATCATAAGGAGGATTCTTATTTGTTACTCTGTCATTCCAAACGCCAAAACTAGGATAAGAAGACCCTCCGTTAAATGAATCTTGATTTGGTGTAACCCATTTATGCATAACTCCTTCATAAATTCTTAAATCATTTTCTTCAAATAATTTATACCAATGATCTCTCATTCCGTACCATTTACCCGAGATTACAAATCCATTTGAATCATAACTTCCAGAATACGATTTTGGATATTGAGGTCCAAAAACCTCATCACCAGATATGGTTTGAAGACTCCACATATGCTCAACCTTATTCTTTGAGCCTTGAGACCACAAAGTTGAATATGGCAACAAATCATAACTCCCGTATTCTCCATTCATAACTTGTTTCGCTTTATCCATTGCAAGCTTATAATATGCTTTTGAATCTAATCCACTATATCCGGCAACAACTCCTTTTGTCAATGGCAAAGTTGTAAGAGCTGTGTAAAACTTGTTTCCACCAACTGTTTCCATAGGAATTCCTCCATTTACATTAATTCCGCCAGATGACAAAGATGCAGAACCCATAGTCACATAGACTTTAGAAAGCAATGCTGCTGCTACACCAGCAGAAACTCTTCCTTCTACAAATGATCCATTCGTATTTTTATATGTATTTTCTTCTGCATAAGTCAACAATTCAATAATATGCTCATACACATCAGGAATAGTTTGTTTTGGTTGATTTACATTTTCAAAACCAGAATTTACAGAATATCTGCGAATTGGAATCTCACCAAAAGCTCTAACTAACATAAAGTAAGAATAACCCTTTATTAAATTTAGTTCGCCAGTAACATTAGCTCTGTGCATACTCGAAAGATTAGACATTTGCTCAATATTTTCTAAAGCAAAATTAGCTCTGTGAATAAGCTTATATAATTGCTCCCACATAGATTGAGTATGTTCAGATCCTTGAAAGTTTCCTGCTCCAAAAGAACTGAAAGCCCAGTTAGGTCCAGTCATATAATCACAATCCATATCATAAACATTCGGAAACATATTGTATCTAAACATAGATGAAAGTCCTTCATAAACTCCTGTTACCCATAAGTCTGCTCCTTTATCAGAATCTGGAATATCTGTATCTTGGATAAAGTCAAATTTTTCTTCTTCTATTAAACTTTCACAAGCAACCAAACCAATCATCAGTAGGAAAACTGCTGGAATAAAAATTAATTTTATACGTAAATTTTTCATTTTTTCAATTTTTAAAATTCAACATTAAATCCGATAGAAAAAGTTCTACTTGACGGATAAGAATATATATCTACACCTCTTCTTGAAGCATCTCCTGCAAACGCGTTTACATCTGGATCAAACCAACTATAGTTTGAAATTGTAAAGACATTGGAAACACTTCCATAAAGATAAACCTTATCTATTCCTTTAAATTTAGGATTAAACTTATATCCTAAATTAATATTTTTTAATCTTATGTAACTACCATCTTCAATGTGTCTATTAGAAATACGCATATCTCTAGTGTATGTTCGTATTGCTTTTGGCCATTTTGCGTTTGTATTGTCTGCTCCATCTATCCATCTAGAATTATAAACAAATTCAGGTATGTTTCCAATATTTGCCACGTCTATATTAGCAAGATTCCCATTAAATAAATCATTACCAATAACTCCTTGAAAGAAAAAACCTAAACTAAAACCTTTAAAAGTAAAATTATTTGTTAATCCGAATGTATAATCTGGACTAGCATCACCAATTACAACTTGATCTGCTGCTGTAATTGTACCATCTTTATTAATGTCTCTATATTTTACTTCCCCAACTAAACTTTCTGGATTAGCCACAGTTGCGTTTACAGGATCTGCCAAAACTTCCGCTTTATTATCATAAAACCCGTCTTCTACGTATCCGTACATGGTACCAATTGGCACCCCATTTCTTTGGATAAAAAATTGATCAACACCATACCATAATTCTGCACCAAACTGATCTCCTGCCAAACCTCCAATTTCATTTTTATTGAAAGAAATATTTGCATTGACATTCCATTTAAAATTATCTCCATCAATCGCATCATAATTAGCAGATATCTCAAGCCCTTCATTAACAACATTTCCCGAATTTTTCCACATCGTATCAAAACCAGAACTAGAAGGAATACCCACTCTTTGCAGTAAATCTCTTGTTTTCTTATGATAATACTCAACTGTTACATCTAAACGGTTATCAAAAATGGACATATCTACACCAAAATTATATTGATCTGTCGTTTCCCATTTCAAATCTGGATTTAAAGCTCCTCTCCAAGTACTTTCTGAAAAACCACTTGAAAGACTGCCTCCAAAAGGGTAATTAGAAGTAGATAAATATACTTGTGTTTGATAAGCGCTAATTCCCTGATTACCTGTTTGTCCATAACTTACTCGGAATTTTAAGTCATCAAAAAAGTTAAGTTTCTTAATAAACTCTTCTTCGGATGCTCTCCAAGAAAATGCTCCTGAAGCAAAATTGGCAAACTTATTATTTGCAGCAAATTTACTTGAACCATCTCTTCTAAAAGATGCTGTAAAATTATATCGGTTAAATAATGAGTAATTTACACGACCAAGAACCGACATTAATGACGTTTTCCCTCTACTACTAGATGGTGTGTTCTGAACTAAACCTTGAGAAATATCATGATACTCTGTCAAATCTGTAGGGAAACCTGTTGCCGAAAGTGATTTTCTAGCATAATTGGCTTCTTCATAAGTAAATCCTCCTACAATATTTAAACGGTGATTGTTATTGAAGTTTTTATCATAAGTAAGTATAGACTCTAATGTAGATTTTTCATACCAACTATCACTCAAACCCGCTTTTCCATTTGTTGGCGGTCTTCCTTCTTGCGTATGTCTATTATAATAAGTTCCTCTATTATTAGTTGAATAGCTTAATCCTAAATTTTGACGAAACTTTAAATCTTTGTGTAATTTAATTTCTGCATACGACGATGAAAAAATATTAATAGCTCTTATTCTATCTTTCGCAGAGTTCACATAAGTTAAAGGATTTGAAGCCAACCAATTTAATTGATCAGACTCCTCTACACCAATACTCTCTGAATAATTTACTGGAAATCGCATTGCAGATTTAATAATACCATAATCTTGAGAATTCGATTTTGTGAAATCTGTTATAGAATTACTATAATTAACGTTAACTCCTAATTCTATCCAATCCTTGACCTTTCTTCCTATGCTTGCTCTCAATGACAATCTCTCATATCCAGTATTTTTAATAGTTCCCTCTTGATCTAAATGATTTCCAGAAAAACTATACCACCCTTTATCACTTCCACCAGAAACCCTTACATTGTATTCTTTTGAAAAACTAGTTCTTGATATTGCATCAAGCCAGTCAGAACCCTCTACAAGAGAAGAATTTCCATATTGATCGGTATAATAACCAGGATTTAGATAATCTTCTGGTAAAGGCCTGTATTCTCCTGTTGAACGATCAACATTCCCGCCAACATCAGTAGCATAAGTCCATCTACCACTAAAAGGTAGATATGTATATGCAAGCCCATCAAATTTATCGCTATTAAGATATTGTTCATTTCTATAAAGTGCGTATTCGTATGGTTGAAGAACTTGAACTTTATTTGCCATTGTGGAAACTGAAGTACTTGATGTAAATTCAATTTTATCACGTCCTTTTTCTCCTCTTTTTGTAGTAATAATTACCACACCATTAGCTCCTCTAGATCCATATATTGCAGTTGCTGATGCATCTTTCAAAACCTCTATCGATTCAATATCATTTGGATTTATACCCGCAAGCGCATTTGTTGTCTGATTGTTATTAAAGTTTGCATTATCATCAAAAGCCATGGGAGCAACATCGTAAGGTATTCCATCAACAATATAAAGTGGCTGTGTATTTGTTGAAAACGAATTGGCTCCCCTAATTTGAATACTGATTCCCGCTCCAGGAGCACCGTCATTCTGACTTACAGAAACTCCAGCCAATCTTCCTTGCAAAGCTTGATTAATAGTAGGGGAAGGATTACCTTCTAAAATTTCAGCTGCTTTAATAGTACTTATCGAACCTGTTAAATCTCGTTTATTTACGGTTCCATATCCTATGACTATAACCTCATCCAGACTTTCTACATCTTCATTCAAGACTACATTTATTCTAGTCTGATTTACAACCAAAACTTCATGAGTAAAGTACCCTAAATAACTAAATACTAAGACACTTCCAGGCGAAACTGTAATTGCGTAATTACCATCAAAATCGGCAACGACTCCATTTCTAGTATTTTTCTCCAAAACACTCACACCAGGTAGTTTTAAACCCGCGGCATCAGAGACAGAACCCACTATTTGCTGCGCCACAATAAGCTGAGATGCTAGACCGAATAACAAAATAAAGCACTTGTGTTTTGCACTACAAAAAATACTCTTTAAAATTAATTTTTGCATGTTCTTTTTAATTAATTGATTAATTATAACTTCTAAGTTCTTAATGATTTTAATAACGAAGAAAACTTAACGATAATTTAGTTTGGTCAAAACTACAGCAAATGCTTTATCGTCACTAATGTTATTTTGTCATTTATGTATTAAATTTTTTCAATCATTAACTAATTTGCATGAAATTAAACATTTTCTATTAGGAAAAATCAAAAACCTCGAGAGAAAGTCAAAAAAATAAAGTGAATACCACCCTAAATAAAACAAAATTAAAACAGTAAAGCGACATTATAGTATTATAAAATTCTCTTAATACCCGAAAATTCATTTTTATAATGACTTGGAGTACACTTTTTAAGCTTTTTAAAAACCCTATTAAAGTTAGCCATATTATTAAAACCACAATCAAAGGCAATTTCAGAAATGCTATTATCTTTTTCTAACAACCTAATTGCAGCATAACCTATTCTTACATCATTTACATAATCTACAAAAGTTTTTCCAGTTCTTTTCTTCATAAATCGATTAAAGGAAACATGACTCATATTTACTAAGTCCGCCACTTCTGCAAGGGTTATTTTTTTACCAAAATTCTCTTGAACATACTCGTACACTGTTTTTATATTGTCACTATTTTCGAAATTTTCTCTATTTGCAGTATAAGTTGATAGGAGCCGTTGATTTCTGGAATTTGCCAAATCATATAGTATAGAAATTAGCTCTAAAAAATAATCCATACTATCCAACTTAGAAACTTGAGAAATTCTTTGATAAATTTCTACCGCTGTTTTATCAGAAAATAAAATACCATGAATAGATCTTTCAAACATGTCTTTTATAGGCTTCATTATTTTTCTTGACAGAAACTCCTCATTAAATAAATCTCTATGAAACTGAATTGTTATTTCATGAATTTCTTTACTGATACAATTATTTGTAAGCCAACCATGATGCAAATTAGGACCTATTAAAACCAATTCAAAATCTTCTATTTCTTCAATACTATCTCCCACAATCCTTTTAACTCCTTTGCCTTTTTTAATGAAATTCAACTCATATTCTGGATGAAAATGAACAGGAAAACTAAACTCACTCTTTACTCTATCGAAAACAAGAAAACTATCTTCTGGAGATAACGGAGTAATTTCTCGATGCACTTTTTTTAATATACCCATAATTTGTTATAATATTTTAGAAAATTGACAAAATAACACCATCAACATGCGCAATATATGTTTATTTTTGAACATTGTGAATCTTAACGATTAATTATTAATCCAATCATACATCAAACTTATTAATAGCCAAATAGATGACTGCAATGATAAAAATTATAAATAAAAAATATTCGATAAAAAAAGTGCTTTTTTTTTCATTTATTATCTTAATGTCATCCTGTAACTCACTTTACAATTCCGTTTATCAAAAACCAAAGCTGGTTGATACAAAAATATCAAAAAATGCAAAAATATTACACAAAAGACTTTTTTACACGGCAAAAAAAGGAATTGCAATAGGTCATCAAGATGCCACTTCTTATGGCATTGGATGGAAGCAAGAAGATTTTCCAAACGAAATGAGAAGTGATGTTCAAGAAATTACAGGAGATTTCCCCGCAGTTTTTGGTTTTGATATTGGTCATATCGAGTTAGGTAAAAAAGAAAATTTAGATAGTGTTTCGTTTAATTTTATGCGAAAAGCAATGATTGAAGCACATAAAAAAGGAGGTATTATAACGGTTAGCTGGCATTTAGACAACCCAACTACTGGAGGAGATTCCTGGGACAATACTCCTGCCGTAAAAGATATTATAGGAAATGGTATTCATAAAAAGAAGTACGAATTTTGGCTAAAAAGAGTAGCAGATTTTTTTAAAACAGTAGAATATAAAGGCAAATTAGTACCTATTGTTTTTAGACCTTTCCATGAAATGAATGGAAAATGGTTTTGGTGGGGAGAAGGAAGCTGTACTTCAGAAGAATATGTACAATTATGGAGAGAAACAGTTCATTTATTAAGAGATAAATACAAACTCAACAATTTGATTTATGTTTATTCACCCAATAAATTAAATCCTTTTGAAAATTACATGAAATATTATCCAGGAGATGATTATGTAGATATTTTAGGAATTGATGTTTATGATTTTAAAAACTCTGAAGCTTTTGCAAATTCAATGGCAAGCAGTTTAGCATTGGTAAAACAAATTGCAATTTCAAAAAATAAATTATTTGCTTTTACAGAAACAGGTTTAGAAACAATTCCAACAGAAAATTGGTATTCAGAAGTATTGTATCCCGTAATTGAAAACTCTGGAGCTGCTTGGATTTTATTTTGGAGAAATCATATAGAAACGCATCATTACATGCCTTTTAAAGGACATACAAGTGAAGAAGATTTTAAAAGATTCCAATCATTTCCAAAAACATTATTTTTAAAAGACATACAAAACATCACCCAAGACTAAACTTTATATGAAATTATTACATCCAATAGATATAATTATTATCTCCATTTATTTAATTACGATTGTAGTTATTGGTCTGGTTTTAAGAAAAAGAGCCCAACGCAGTAAAGACGATTATTTATTGGGTGGAAAATCTATTCCTTGGTATATGTTAGGGCTTTCTAACGCTTCTGGAATGTTTGATATTTCTGGAACAATTTGGCTAGTTACTTTAATGTTTGTTTATGGAATAAAAAGTGCTTGGATTCCGTGGTTATGGCCCGTTTTTAATCAAGTTTTCTTAATGGTTTATTTATCAAAATGGTTAAGAAGATCTAACGCAACAACAGGTGCAGAATGGATTGGAACTCGTTTTGGTTTTGGAAAAGGCGCAAAATTATCACATGTAATTGTGGTAGTTTTTGCGCTGATAATGTGTTTAGGATATTTGGCTTACGGATTTATAGGACTTGGAAAATTTATAGAAATATTTATTCCTTGGGAAGTAATTAGCAATTATGTTCCTTTTGAAGTTTCGGCAGAATTTGTTCCTCATTTCTACGGAATTATATTCACCTGTTTTGCTGTTTTCTATTCTCTTTTAGGCGGAATGTCTGGAATTGTTTGGGCAGATGTTGTACAATTTGCAATTATGACAGTTGCTGCTTTAGTAATTGGCTATTTAGGATATAATGCAATTTCTGACAATCCGTTAACTGTTCCTGACGGATGGATGAGTCCGTTTTTTGGATGGGAATTAAATATGGATTGGACAGAAATAATACCAGAAGTGAATCAAAAAATAAGAGATGATGGTTTTGGTTTATTTACAATTTTCTTTATGATGATGGTTTTTAAAGGTATTTTGGTTAGTGTTGCTGGACCAGCACCTAATTATGATATGCAAAAAATATTATCAACAAAATCCGCGGCAGAAGCATCAAAAATGAGTGGTTTTGTATCGGTAGTTTTAATGCCAATAAGATATTTAATGATTGCAGGTTTTGCAGCATTAGCTTTAATTTATTATGAAAAACTAAACCTACTAACAGTTTCCGGAAATATAGATTTTGAATTAATTTTACCATCAGCAATAAAACAATTTGTTCCTGTAGGTTTATTAGGATTACTGTTAGCTGGTTTAATTGCGGCATTTATGTCCACTTTTGCTGGAACTTTAAACGCGGCGCAAGCCTATTTAGTGAATGATATTTATTTAAAATATAAAAATCCAACGGCAAATGCTGTCCAAATAAAAAACATGAATTACCTAACAGGAATTGTTGTGGTAATTGTGAGTATAATTTTAGGACTATTTGCAAAAGATGTAAATTCTGTTTTACAATGGATTGTTTCTGTGTTATATGGAAGTTATGTTGGTGCAAATATTTTAAAATGGCATTGGTGGCGCTTTAATGGCGAAGGTTTTTTCTGGGGAATGGCAGCTGGTTTATTAGCGGCAGGAATAGTTCCAGAATTGTTTCCAGAGATTTTAGGATTGTATTTATTTCCAATTTTATTAATAATTTCAATTATAGGATCAATTATAGGAACTTATTCAGCACCACCAACAGATGAAGCGGTTTTAAAATCGTTCTACACCAATGTAACACCTTGGGGATTTTGGAAACCAATTAGAGAAAAAATACAAATAGAAAACCCAGATTTCAAAAAGAATTCACATTTTGGCAGAGATATGTTTAATGTAGCAATAGGTATAATAGCACAAACGGCTTTAGTTATTTTACCAATGTATGTTGTGTTTAAACAAAGTACACCAATTTATATTTCGCTAGCAGTTTTAGCTTTGTGTTTATTTTTATTGAAAAAATATTGGTGGAATACCTTAAACGAAAAACTAGACTAACTAAAAAATAAATCAATTGCAAAAAGAAATCACAAAAATAGAAAACGTAAAGGAACACTATCATAAATTGATTAGTAAAAAAAATAAAAAAGTTTCTAAATCAAACGGAGTTTACAATCGGTATAAAAATCCTGTTGTTACTGCAGCACATATTCCTATTCACTGGAGATATGATTTAAACCCAGAAACAAATCCCAACGGAATTGAGCGAATTGGATTTAACGCAACGTTTAATGCTGGAGCAATAAAATGGAAAGACACTTATGTTTTATGTGTTCGGGTTGAAGGAAATGATAGAAAATCATTTTTTGCAATTGCAGAAAGCTCTAACGGAATAGATAATTTTCAGTTTTGGGACAAACCTTGTGTAATTCCTCAAATTGAAAATAATCCAGATACAAATATTTATGATATGCGTTTAATCAAACATGAAGATGGTTGGATTTATGGTATATTTTGCACAGAAAGAAAAGATCCAAATGCAGCAAAAGAAGACACAAGTTCTGCAATTTCAAATGCAGGAATTGTTAGAACTAAAGATTTAGTAAATTGGGATCGTTTGCCTGATTTAATTTCAGATTCTGGTCAACAAAGAAATGTTGTTTTGCATCCAGAATTTGTTGACGGTAAATATGCTATATATACGCGTCCTCAAGATGGCTTTATTAACGTTGGAAATGGTGGCGGAATTGGATTAGGTTTTATAGATGATATGAAAAATCCAGTCGTAAAAAATGAGAAAATCATCAACAATAAACAATATCACACGATTTACGAATTAAAAAACGGATTAGGCCCATCGCCTATAAAAACCAAAAAAGGTTGGCTACATTTGGCACATGGAGTTCGTAATACAGCAGCAGGATTACGTTATACATTGTATCTATTTATGAACGATTTGAATGATATTTCAAAAGTAATTCATCAGCCAGCAGGACATTTTATGGCACCAATAAATGAGGAAAGAATTGGTGATGTTTCCAATGTTCTATTTACAAATGGGTGGATTGCAGATAAAGATGGTACAGTTTATATTTATTACGCATCATCCGACACTAGAATACATGTTGCAACCTCTACAATTGATAAATTGGTTGATTATTGCGAAAATACATCAGAAGACACATTTATTTCATCTGGCTCTGTACAAAATATTATAAATCTTGTTGATAAAAACAAAGGATTGTATTAAATGACAAATGCATATAAAGAACTAAAAAGCGATCTTCATCTTGAGCTTAATAACATTTTAAGCTACTGGACCAACAATACAATAGATGAGGATTTTGGTGGTTTTTTAGGCAAAAGAGACCACTACAATAAAGTAGTAAAAAACGCATCAAAAGGCATTATTTTAAACGCAAGAATTCTCTGGTCTTTCTCTGCAGCTTCCAACCATTTAAAAACTGAAAAACACAAAGCAATTTGCGACAGAGCTTATCACTATTTAAACGATTTTTTTAGAGATAAAGTAAACAAAGGTGTTTTTTGGGAATTAGATTATTTAGGAAATCCAATTAATAAAAGAAAACAAGTTTACGCGCAATCTTTCACCATTTATGCGCTCTCTGAATATTATTTATTTACCAAAAATGAAGATGCAAAAAAATGGGCAATAGAAATTTTTAATTTGTTAGAAAAAGACGCAAAAGACACCGTTAATAAAGGTTATTTTGAAGCTTTTCAAGAAGATTGGAGTCCAATTAAAGATATGCGTTTAAGTGATAAAGACATGAATGCTTCTAAAACCATGAACACACATTTACATATTTTAGAAGCGTACTCATCATTATTAAAAATACATGACAATCAACAATTAAAAGAATCTTTAAAAACGCTAATAAAGCTATTTTTAGAGAAATTTTTAAATTCTGAAAGTCATTACGACTTGTTTTTTGATGATAAATGGAATTTGTTGAGTAGTACTATTTCTTATGGACACGATATTGAAACTGCTTGGCTACTAATTGAAGCTGCCAAATTAATTGATGACGAAGAAATTTTAAATAAAACAAAACAAGTTGCTTTGCACGTAGCAAATACTTTTTTAGAAGAAGCCATCGATAAAGAAGGCGCTGTTATCAATGAGTTAAATAGAACAACAAATCTTAAAGATACAGACAGGCATTGGTGGCCACAAATGGAAGCACTTATTGGATTAAAATATGCAAATGAGTTAAAGAACGATGAAAAATACATCAACGCGTCATTAAAAATTTGGGAATTCACTAAAAAAAATTTTATAGATACTAAAAACGGGGAATGGTTTTTTAGAATAGATAAAAACGGAAAAGCATATACAAATGAAGATAAAGTAAGCATGTGGAAAGCTCCATATCATACTTCTAGAGCTTGTATTCTTTTAAACAGTTAAAATAAAAAAATTATAATATTCTATTTTTACAATTACAATTCGGCTTCTTTTAAGCTACATATCAGCACTTCTATTTCCAGAGGTGCTTTTTTCTTCTATTTAGTCTTAATTAAAAAAAAATCTAAATAAAATAGAAAAATAAAACTATAAAGGCAAATTAGAAACAAAGAAAACAGCTAAAAGAAAAAAGCAACTAAAAATCAAATGATTAAGAGTTGCTTTTGTTGGCCCACAAGGACTCGAACCTTGAATGTCGGTACCAAAAACCGGTGTGTTACCAATTACACCATGGGCCAATGTATTATTGCGGGTGCAAATTTAAAACAAAGTTTTTATTCTGCAAGCATTTTATCACAAAATTTGACTTTAATACAACTTTATTATTGTAAATGAAGTTGTACCTGCGTTTTATGATATAAATTAGTAAATTCGCCAACAGAATTATTAAACATTTATGACTTCAGCCAATTTTAAAAAATGGAACGTCATCCTAGGATGGTCAACATTTATCATCGCATTAATCACATATTCACTTACATTAGAGCCAACAGTAAGTGCTTGGGATCCTGGTGAGTATATTGCAACTTCCGTTAAATTAGCAGTTGGTCATCCACCAGGAGCACCATTATTTCAAATGCTAGGAGCATTTTTTGCTATGTTCACATCAGATGTTACAGAAATTGCAAAAATGGTCAACTTTATGTCTGCTTTGGCGAGTGCATTTACCATTTTGTTTATGTTTTGGACAATCACCAATTTAGCTAAAAAATTGGCATTGAAATCTAGTGAACTCATTTCTGATGGAAAATACATTGCTATTTTAGGAAGCTCCCTAGTAGGTTCTTTGGCATACACATTTTCAGATAGTTTTTGGTTTAGTGCCGTTGAGGGCGAAGTGTACGCAATGTCATCCTTTTTAATGGCTATTCTATTTTGGTTAGGTTTAAAATGGGAAAGCGAATTGTACACACCAAGAGGTAACAAATGGCTAATCTTAATCAGTTTTGTAGTTGGTTTATCATTTGGTGTTCACATATTATCCTTGTTAGTAATTCCTGCAATTGTGATGCTGTATTTCTTTAAAACGTATAAAAATATCAACTTAAAAACATCTGCCGTTGCAACCATAATTTCGGTTTTGGTCTTGACATTTGTTTTTAAATTTCTATTTCCATTTACTTTAAAATTCTTTAGCGCAACAGAATTATTTTTTGTCAACTCTGTTGGTTTACCTTATAATTCAGGAACAATAATAGCAGGTCTTGCATTAATTGGTTTGTTTTACTTTGGATTAAACTACACACGTAAAAAAGAAAAAGTTACAGCAAATACAGTAATTTTATCCGTCTTATTTATCATGATTGGATTTTCTTCTTGGATGATGTTGCCAATTCGTGCGAATGCAAACACAACTATTAACGAAAATAATCCATCTAGTGCTAGAGAATTATTAGCGTATTACGAACGTGAACAATATGGCGATGCTAATGTTTTTTATGACACGTATTATTCAAATTCTTACGAGCGTGAACAAAACCGTTCTCAACCTTACAGAAACGACAAACCAAAATACGAACAAATTGATGGTAAATATAAAATTGTAAATAATTACAAGAACGTATTGCCAAATTATTCTGACAAACACAAAGGTTTTATTCCAAGAATGGTAAACCCTGCTTCAGAAAAACAATATAAAATGATTGCCGGAATTCCAGAAAAAAGTCAAAGAAGACCAACTTTTGGAGAAAATATCAAGTTTATGATCGATTATCAGTTTGGTTATATGTACGGCAGGTATTTAATGTGGAATTTTGCGGGAAGACAGAATGATGTTCAAGGAAATTTAGATTTATACGACGGGAATTGGATCAGCGGAATCAAATTTATAGATGAAATGCGCCTAGGTTCTCAAACAGATTTACCACAGGATGTATTAGAAAATAAAGGTAGAAACGTATACTTCTTTTTACCGCTTATTTTAGGAATTATTGGTTTGTTATATCAAATTAAATGGGACAAACGGAACTTTTTTACACTGTTTTTATTCTTTGCTTTTACAGGTTTAGCCATTATATTTTATACAAATCCAAGACCTTTTGAACCAAGAGAACGTGATTACGCGGTTGTGGGTTCTTTTTACGTTTTTGCGATTTGGATTGGTTTTGGCGTGCTGAGTTTATATGATGGATTTAAAAAATTCGGTAATAAAAAAATAATTGCTTTTGTAGTGTCTGGTATTTCATTAATTGCTGTACCAACCCTAATGGCAACTCAAAATTGGGATGATCACGACCGTTCTAATAGATACACAACACACTTAAATGCGCAAGGCTATTTAGAAAGCGCTGACCCTAATGCAATTATGTTTACTATTGGAGATAATGACACATTTCCACTTTGGTATATGCAAGAAGTTGAAGGAGTTAGAACAGATATTAAAGTAATAAACACTAGTTTATTTGCAACAGATTGGTATATCGATCAAATGAAAAGAGCCACTTATGAAGCGCCTCCAATACCGTCTCAATTAGAACATCATCAATTTTGGTATGGAACACTAGATGTTGCTTATCATTATCCTTTACCCCGTTTTAAAGATTCTGTAATGTCTATTAAAGATTTTATGCGTTGGATTGCTTCAGATAATGATGCAACGTATTACGAGACAGAAAACGGAATTAAAGAAAAAATTTATCCGACAAACAGAATTAGAATCCCTGTGAATAAAGCGAATGTTTTAAAATACGGAATTGTCGCTCAAAAAGATGCTGATAAAATTGTTGATTACATAGATATTACTATTGACGATAGAGGTTTAACCAAAAACCGAATTCTAATGCTTGATATTTTAGCAAATTTCGACTGGAAACAGCCCATCTATTTCACTGGTGGCGCAAATGCGGATGAAGAATACATTTGGCTAAAAGATTATTTACAGCTAGATTTAATGGCGTTTAAATTAGTGCCAATAAGAACACCAATTGAAGGCAGAACAATGTTTGATATGGGCCGTATTGATCCTGAAAAAATGTATGCAAATCTTCAAAAATTAGATTGGAGAAATATTAATGATGGCAAAATTTATTTGGATGAACAGACCAAAAGAAATTCTATTTCGCTCCGAAATAACTTAATGCGTTTGTCAGAAGAATTTGCTATTCAAGGTGATACAGTAAAAGCACTTGAAGTTTTAGATTTGTCTATAAATAAAATGCCAATCAAAGATTTTGATCATTACTCGATCTCTTTAGGATATCCAGAATTTTATTATAAGTTAAATGAAACAGAGAAAGCGAGAGCAACTGCAATGACATTAATTTCGCTTTTTAAAGATAAATTAGAGTGGTTGAGTACATTTGATGAAAGTGATGTTGAACTTATTTTTGATGATATAGATACTACATTATATATGTACAGAAATGTTTTAGGAAATGTAGAACGTTTTGATGCAGACAGAGAGTATTTGAATAAATTACAGGATGAGTTTATAGAAACTGTAAAATTATTCAATCATTTATTACCTAATGAAGAACCAGAAATGATAGATCTTCCAACAGGAGAATAATTTATTTTGAAACTCTATTTAACAAAAACGCCAAGTCTAATTCAGAGAATTTTCTCCAATTATACTTGGCGTTTTTCTTTGGATAAAAAAGAAATATATCTCACTTTTGATGATGGACCAACTCCAGAAATCACCCAATTTGTTTTAAAAGAACTCAAAAAACACAATGCAAAAGCTACTTTTTTTTGTATTGGAAAAAACATTGAAAATCATCTAGAAATTTTTGAAAATATTTTAGCTGATGGACATGCTATTGGCAATCACACACAAAATCATTTAAATGGATTTAAGACTTCAACAGCTGATTATATTACAAATTTTTTGGAATGTGATAAAACACTGAAACTTTTAAACGTTGAAACGTTGAAACCAAAATTATTCCGTCCTCCTTACGGAAAAATTAGAAAAAAACAAGCAAAAGAAATTCAGAAGTTAGGTTTTGAAATAATTATGTGGGATGTTTTATCTGCTGATTTTGATACTACAATCAGTAAAGAAAAATGCTTAAATAATGTGTTGAAAAATACAAAAAACGGAAGTATTATTGTTTTTCACGATAGTGTAAAAGCATCAGAAAAACTGAAATATGTTTTGCCTAGAGTGTTGGAATATTATTCTGAAAAAGGATTTATTTTTAAAATATTTGAAGTCTAGAAACTTACAATTATTTTTTATGCTATTTTTCTCTGTAAAAATCATATTCCATTTTTCTTACACAATAAGGTATATTACTAATTCAATTTCATAATAATTTCCATCAAGATGTTTTACTGTTTTGGTTTAATATCTTTGCATTTCAAAATAATATATTCTGAAACATTTTCAACACTTCAAAATGAACATTTCTGGAATTGAACGTCCAGAAAAGTTTACGTTTCCATTTTATTACGAGCCACACAAATTGTCTGAAATTGCGACAAAAGAATTGCAAGAATATTTGGAAAATCAACAAGATTTTGAACATAATTTTGGATTAAATTCTACTTCGGATGAGTTGCCAATCGGAAAAATGTTTGGGGTTTTGGTTGTTGAAAATCAAGAAAATCAATTGGGTTATTTATGTGCATTTTCTGGAAAATTAGCAGATAAAAGTTTGCCCAAAAAATTTGTTCCGCCCATTTTTAATATGAGAACAGAAGGTAGTTTTTATATTGAAGGAGAAAATGAACTGAATGAAATAAATCGAAAAATTGGGGAATTAAAAACCAATGACACTTTCTTGAGTTTAAAAAATGAATTAAAAGTCCTAAAAAAAAGTGTAGAAGAAGATTTGGCGTTTCAGCGTCAAAAAATGACACGAAATAAAAAAGTTCGAAGAGATAAAAAGAAAATTTTTCAGGCCGAATTATCGTTAGAAAATTTCCGAAAAGCAGAAGAAAAACTAACTCAAGAAAGTTACAATGATCAATTTTACTATAAAGAATTTAACGAATATTATCAGCAGAAAATAGAAAAATTGCAGATTCAATTTAATTTTTTTAATGGTGAATTAATCGAATTGAAAAAAAGTAGAAAAGAGAAATCTAATTATTTACAACAGACATTATTCAGTAAATATGCTTTTTTAAATTTGCAGAAAGAATTAAAAAGTTTATTGGATATTTTTAATGATCCCAATATAAAACCGCCAGCTGGTTCTGGCGAATGTGCTGCGCCAAAATTATTGCAATATGCTTTTCAGAACAATTTAAAACCAATTTGTATGGCAGAATTTTGGTGGGGAAATTCGCCAAATTCCGCTGTGCGGAAACATAAAAACTTCTACCCTGCTTGCCAAAGCAGATGCAAACCAATTTTAGCGCACATGTTAAATGGGGTTGTATTGGAAGAAAATAAAATGGTTGCCGAATTGCAGTTTGAAAAAGAATTAGACATCTTTTTTGAAGACGATAACATTATTGTGGTAAACAAACCGCCAGAATTTTTATCAGTCCCTGGAAAAGAAATTAAAGATTCGGTTTTAACGAGAATTAAAGAAAAATATCCAGATGCAACAGGTTCTATGTTGGTGCATCGCTTGGATATGTCTACATCAGGTATTTTATTATTTACAAAAACGGCAGAAGCAAATAAAAATTTACAAAGTCAGTTTATAAAAAGAACAATCAAGAAAAAATATATTGCTTTGTTAGATGGAAACATTCTAGAAAACGAAGGAACAATTTCATTGCCATTGCGATTAGATTTAGACGACAGACCAAGACAATTAGTCGATTTTGAAAACGGAAAAGCAGCAATTACAAACTGGAAAGTCATCCGCAGAGAAAACAATAAAACGCTGATTCATTTTTATCCGATTACAGGAAGAACGCATCAATTAAGAGTTCATTCAGCTCACAAAAACGGACTAAATGCACCAATAATTGGTGATGATTTGTATGGAAAAAAAGAAAATCGATTGCATTTACACGCAGAATTTATCGAATTTTTACATCCGAAAACGGGAGAAAAAGTTGCATTTACTATTCCTGCTGAATTTTGATTAAAGAGACTAAAGATCGCTATGCTGAAAGATAATAGAAAATAGACTTGATTTCGTTTAACTAAAAAACAATCTTGTATAATTATTTCATCCAAAAAAAAATAAAATTAATTTGATAAATATCAATATTAAATCACCTGATATTCAAAAAACTAAAAACAAGTCTTGATTCTTGTTTCCAAAAGCGACTTGTGCTGAACTAGTTTCAGTAAGCTGTCGTGATTCATTTCTCAAAAAAGAGAAAAATATTTTCCTAAAACACTATTTGTCAATTAAATAAATCTATGTACATTTGCACTCCTTTTTTAAGGAAAACAAAAATTTATTAACAAACAAAAACTAAAGGTGTAATTATGAACACATTAAGTTACAAAACAGTATCGGCTAACAAAGCTACAGCAGATAAGCAGTGGGTTTTAGTTGATGCAGACGGTCAAACGTTGGGTCGTATCGCTTCAGAAATAGCTAAGCTAATTAGAGGTAAACACAAACCAAATTTCACTCCTCACGTAGATTGTGGAGACAATGTGGTTGTTATCAACGCAGAGAAAATTAATTTATCGGGTAAGAAATGGGCTGAAAAGACTTATATCCGTCACACAGGTTATCCAGGAGGACAAAGATCACTTACTGCAACAGAAATGTTTGGTAAAGATCCTGCTAGATTAATTGAAAAAGCTGTAAAAGGGATGTTACCAAAGAATACTTTGGGAGCTGCTTTATTCAGAAATTTATATGTTTATGTAGGTACTGAGCACAAACAAACTGCTCAAAAACCTAAAACTATTAACTTTAACAAATAATCTTAAGAAATGGATACTGTACACAAAATAGGTAGAAGAAAAACAGCGGTTGCTCGTATTTATCTTACTGAAGGTAAAGGAAATATTACTGTTAATAAAAAAGATTATAAAAGTTATTTTACGACACCAACTTTACAATACAAAGTACAACAACCTTTAATGTTAACAGAAGATTTAGAATCTTATGACATTATAGTAAATGTATTTGGTGGTGGAGTTACTGGACAAGCAGAAGCAATTCGTTTGGCAATTACCAGAGCTTTAGTAGCAATTAACGTAGAAAATAAAGTTGTTTTAAAACCAGAAGGTTTATTAACGCGTGACCCAAGAATGGTTGAGCGTAAGAAATTTGGTCAGAAAAAAGCAAGAAAAAAATTCCAATTCTCGAAGAGATAAAACATGGTTATTTAGTATTAAGTTATTTAGTATGTTTTTCAACATTCAAACTAAATAACTTAATAACCAATAACTCAATTATAAATAACAATAATAGTTTAGCATCTAAATAAGTGAGACTTGAAAGACTACTCATTTATTGATACAAAAACAGAACGTAAACACATTTTTAAAAATGGCAAATATTAACATCAAAGAATTATTAGATAGCGGAGTTCATTTTGGTCACTTGACTAGAAAATGGAACCCAAACATGGCTCCATATATTTATACAGAGCGGAGTAATGTTCACATTATTGACTTGTATAAAACGGCAGCTAAAATAGAAGAAGCATCAGAAGCGTTAGCAAAAATTGCAAATTCTGGACGTAAAATATTATTTGTTGCAACTAAAAAGCAAGCAAAAGATATTGTTGCAGAAAAAGCAGAATCTGTAAAAATGCCTTACATCACCGAAAGATGGCCAGGAGGTATGTTAACTAACTTTGTAACTATTAGAAAAGCTGTTAAAAAAATGGCTACTATTGATAGAATGAAACAAGATGGTTCTTTTGAAGCATTGTCTAAAAGAGAAAAATTACAAATTAATCGTCAGAGAGAAAAATTAGAAAAGAATTTAGGTTCTATTTCTGATATGACTCGTTTACCAGGCGCATTATTTGTAGTTGATATTAAAAAAGAGCACATTGCAATTGCAGAAGCTCGAATTTTAAACATTCCTATCTTTGCAATGGTTGATACAAACTCTGATCCTAGATTAGTTGATTATGTAATTCCTGCAAATGATGATGCATCAAAATCTATTGACAAAGTAATGAGTTATGTCATTGACGCTATTGCTGAAGCTTTAGTTGATAGAAAATCTGATAAGAAAGACAAATCAGAAAAAGAAGGTAAATCAGAAGGGAAAAAAGTAGCAAAAGCAAAAGATAAAACTAAAGAAGCAACTTCTGAAGTTAAAGCAGATGCAGATACTACTAAATCTGAAGAAAAAGCTCCAGCTAAAAAAGCAAAAGCAACATCTGACGAAGAAGAATAGAACATATTATTAAAAGATTAAAAAACCAACGCTACTTTTTTTGAGTTGAGTTGGTTTTTTTTAATTATAACTAAAAAATATACTAAAATGGTTAAAATTAGTGCTTCAGACGTAAAAAATTTAAGAGAAGCTACTGGTGCTGGAATGATGGATTGTAAAAATGCATTAGTAGAAGCAGGTGGAGATTTCGATAAAGCAATTAAAGTCTTACGTGAAAAAGGTCAAAAAGTTGCTGCTAAAAGAGCAGACAGAGAATCTACAGAAGGTTTAGCAATTACTAAAATTAACGATGCAAATACTATTGGTGTTGCTATTGTTCTTGCTTGTGAAACAGATTTCGTTGCTAAAAATGATTCTTTTCAAGAATTGGCAGAAAAATTTGTAAATATTGCAATTAATTTTAATAATAGAACGTCTTTCTTGGAAGCAGATTTCGGTGGAATGACAGTTGCAGAGAAATTAATTGAGCAAACAGGAGTTATTGGAGAAAAAATAGATATTACAGCTTTTGAAAAAATCGAAGCTCCGTATTTAGGTTCTTACACTCACGGTGGTAAAATTGGTGCAATTGTAGGTTTAACAAAAGAAGTTGAAAATGCAGAAACATTAACTAAAGATTTAGCAATGCAAATTGCTTCAATGGGTGCTTCTACATTATCTTACAAAGATTTTGATGCAGATTTTGTAACTAATGAAACTACTGCAAGAATTGCGGTAATTGAAAAAGATAATATTGAATTAGGTAGATTAGGAAAAACATTAAAAAATGTTCCTCAATTTATTTCTAGAGCTCAATTGTCTGACGAAGTTTTAGCAAAAGCAGATATTGATGCGAGAGCTGAATTAAAAGCAGAAGGAAAACCAGAACAAATTTGGGACAGAATTATACCTGGAAAAATAGAGCGTTTTATTTCTGATAACACAACTTTAGATCAAGAACAGTGTTTATTAGATCAAAACTTTATTAAAGACGATAGTAAAAGTGTTGCAGATTACGTAAAAACGTATGGCGATGTTGAAGTAACAAAATTTGTTAGAGTTACTTTAGGATAAGCATTTTATCCTTTAAAAATAATTTAAAACCATTCAGAATTTCTGAATGGTTTTTTTGTTTATTACAAATAATTTTTATCGCCAGAAATCTTATGTTTATATTTGCAAAACGGTGCTTCCGTAAAAGTGGGAATCAAAATAAACAATAAACCAAAATGCAATACAAAAGAGTTCTTTTAAAATTAAGTGGCGAATCTTTAATGGGAGATAGACAGTACGGAATTGACCCAAAACGTTTAAAAGAATATGCCAAAGAAATTAAAGAAGTCGTAAATACTGGTGTAGAAGTTGCCATAGTTATTGGTGGCGGAAATATTTTTAGAGGTGTTGCTGGCGCAAGTAACGGAATGGACAGAGTGCAAGGAGACCACATGGGAATGTTAGCGACTTGTATAAATGGTTTGGCATTGCAAAGTGCATTAGAAGATGAAGATGTGCATACGCGGTTACAAACAGCATTAGAAATTAAAGAAGTTGCAGAACCTTATATCAAAAGAAAAGCAATTCGTCATTTAGAAAAAGGACGTGTTGTAATTTTTGGAGCAGGTACTGGAAATCCATATTTTACTACAGATACTGCTGCCGTTTTAAGAGCGATAGAAATTAGTGCAGATGCTATTTTAAAAGGAACTCGTGTTGACGGAATTTACTCATCCGATCCAGAGAAAAATGATGATGCAAAGAAATATGAAAAAATCACTTATAAAGAAGTAATAGAAAAAGGATTAAAAGTAATGGACATGACGGCTTTTACGTTGAGTCAAGAAAATAATTTACCAATAATTGTGTTTGATATGAATACCAATGGAAATTTGCTGAAATTAATTTCAGGAGATAAAATTGGAACAATTGTCGATAATAAATAGTTAAAAAATAGTCGAAGATGAACGAAGAAATCGAATTTATTTTAGATACTGCCAAAGAGCAGATGGAAGCTGCAATTGCGCATTTACAAAAAGAATTGGCCTCAATTAGAGCTGGAAAAGCGTCATCAGCAATGTTGTCTACCGTTTTTGTAGATTATTACGGATCTCAAACTCCGCTTGGGCAAATTGCCAATGTAAGCACACCAGATCCAAGAACATTAAGTATTCAACCTTGGGAAAAGCAAATGTTGCAGGTTATTGAAAAAGCAATTATGAATGCTAATTTAGGATTGAATCCAATGAATAATGGAGACATGATTATTATTAATGTGCCGCCATTAACAGAAGAAAGACGTTTGCAACTAGCAAAACAATCTAAATCTGAAGCAGAAGATGCAAAAATCGGAATTAGAAATGCTAGAAAAGATGCTAATAATGACATCAAAAAAGTAGAAATTTCTGATGATGCAAAAAAAATAGCAGAAGATGAAGTTCAAGAACTGACGGATGATTATACCAAAAAAACTGATGGCATTTTAGCAGTGAAAGAAAAAGAGATTATGACGGTTTAAAATGTCTGTTCGAGCGGTACTAAAATCAAAATATTTTTTGATTGAAAGTAACAAACGAGGTTTTCGAGAACTCAATCATTTAAAAATTATGAATAGGCCTTGACAGCACTTAACTAGTCATTAAAAAAAATAGTATAAAAGAGTGTTTTTCAACACTCTTTTTTTTGTGCCATAAAGCAAATGCGTAACTTTGTACAAAATTATAATTAATGAACTTCTGGACAAAAGTTGCTGGTCTTATTTTAAGAAACCGGTACTTTATTTTACTACTAATTGCAGGTTTTACAGCATTTTTAATTACCCAAACTAGCAACATAAAATTTTCATACACAGAAGCAAATTTATTGCCTGAAGACCATGAAGCTACCGTAGATTATGATAAATTTCTAAACGTTTTTGGAGAAGAAGGTACAATTATTATTTTAGGCGTAAAAGACGAATCTATTTTTACTCCAGAAAAATTTAATGCTTGGAATGAATTAGTATCATCCTTTAAAAAAGATGAAAACGTAGCGTTTACCATTTCTATTGATGATATTAAAAAACTAAAAGCAAACAGAGCAGATCAAAAATTTGAGCTAGAACCATTAATTGATAAAAAACCAACAACAACTGCAGAAGTTTTAGCGATTAAAAAAGAGCTTTTTGAGAATTTACCGTTTTATGAAAACTTACTTTACAATAAAGACGGCACTTTACAAACTGCAATTTATCTTAAAAAAGATATCATAAATACCACAGCAAGACTAGATTTTGTAAACTCTTTAGATCCAAAAATTGAAGCATTTGAAGCTAAATATAATGTGGATGTTAAGGTTTCTGGAATGCCATATATTAGAACACTAAACTCACAAAGTATTCAAGGTGAAATTCTGTTTTTCGTATTGGGTGCTTTATTGATTACGGCATTTATATTCTTCTTATTTTTCAAATCATTTAGAGCAACATTTATTACACTTGCCGTAGTTTCAATTGGGGTAATTTGGGCTTTTGGTTTTATTGGATTACTAGGCTATCAAATTACAGTTTTAACAGCTTTAATTCCGCCTTTAATTATTGTCATAGGTGTTCCAAATGCCGTTTTTCTGATTAATAAATATCAGCAAGAAGTAAAAAAACATGGAAATCAAGCTAAATCTTTACAGCGTGTAATCTCTAAAGTTGGGAATGCAACGTTGATGACAAACATTACTACAGCATCAGGTTTTGCTACTTTTATTTTTGTAAAAAGTAAATTATTGCAAGAATTCGGTGTTTTAGCCTCAATAAACATTGTTAGTATTTTTGTATTAGCGTTGTTAATTATTCCTATTTTATACAGCTTTATGCCGCTACCAAAAGAAAAACATTTAAACCATTTGGAAAGACAATGGATGGATAATGTTGTCAATTGGATGGAAAGAACAGTTAGAAACAGACGAATAACAATTTATAGTACCGCTGTTGTTATAATTATTATCAGTATTATTGGAATGTATCAAATTCGTGTTTCTGGAAGTATGATTGAAGACATGCCAAAATCAGCACAATTTTATAAAGATATTAAGTTTTTTGAACGAGAGTTTGGCGGAATTATGCCTTTAGAGATTCTAATTGATTCCAAAAAAGAAAAGGGAATCATGAATTTACCAACCTTAAATCGGATTGATAAATTAGATGAAACTATTCAGGATTTTCCAGAATTATCCAAACCAATCTCCATCGTTAATTTGGTTAAATATACCAAACAAGCGTATTATAATGACAATCCAAAATACTATCAATTACCAACAAGACAAGAGCAAAGTTATATTTTTTCTTATGCAAAAAACTCAAGTAATGATACTAATTTGATGAATTCTATGGTGGATTCTACTGGCAGATATGCTCGTATTACTACATTTATGAAAGACATTGGTACAGATAAAATGGAAGTTATTCAAGAACGGCTACAAGCTGTTATAAAAAAAGAATTTCCAAAAGAAAAATATGAAGTTTTAATCACTGGAAAAGCACTTTTGTTTTTAAAAGGAACCAATTATTTAATTCATAATTTAGTTCTTTCTTTATCACTTGCTATTTTATTAATTGCCATATTTATGGCATGGATGTTCCGTTCTTATCAAATGATTTTAATTTCTCTAATTCCTAATATTTTACCATTATTAATTACTGCAGGATTAATGGGTTATTTTGGAATTCCAATAAAACCATCAACCATTTTGGTATTTAGTATTGCGTTTGGAATTTCCGTGGATGATACTATTCACTTTTTAGCCAAATACAGGCAGGAATTATTAGCAAATAATTGGAAAATAAAACCTTCCGTTTACTCTGCTTTGCGTGAAACTGGCGTAAGTATGTTTTACACTTCTATCGTTTTATTCTTCGGATTTTTGGTGTTTACCATTTCTAGTTTTGGCGGTACAATTGCATTAGGTGGTTTGGTTTCTGTTACTCTTTTATTGGCAATGGTTTCTAACTTATTGTTGTTGCCTTCGTTATTATTGACTTTTGAGAAAAGAATTGCTAACAAAAAAACAGTTAAAGAAACTAATTTTAAAATTTTGCCTCCAAAAGAGGATAAATAGAGTTTTCTATTTTTAAAAATAATTACGTAATCAACGAAATCAAATCATTTTTAAAATATTGATTTGTTAGCAATTGATGCTCCTTTCATTGCGCATTTTCTGTTAAAAAAGTATCTTTGCCTATTATTTTCTGCAAAGCGGATACAACATAATTTTATTTTATACAAATGATCAAAGGAAACGTAAAAGAGTTATTAAAATCGACATTATTTTCACAAGAAGTAGAGATTAAAGGTTGGGTAAGAACATTTAGAAGCAATCGGTTTATCGCATTAAATGACGGCTCAACAATACACAATATTCAGTGTGTTATCGATTTTGAAAAAACACCAGAAGAAACCTTAAAAAGAATTACAACTGGTGCTGCAATCGCTATAAAAGGAACCCTTGTAGAAAGCCAGGGAAAAGGACAAACTGTTGAAGTACAGGTTTCTGAAATTGAAATTCTAGGAGATTCCAATCCTGACGAATATCCAATTCAACCTAAAAAACACAGTTTCGAATTTTTACGTGAAAATGCACATTTACGAGTAAGAACAAATACATTTAGTGCGGTAATGAGAGTTCGTTCTGCGTTGTCTTTTGGCGTTCATAAATATTTTCAAGAAAATGGTTTTAACTATGTAAATACCCCTATTATTACGGGTTCTGATGCCGAAGGTGCAGGAGAAATGTTTAGAGTTACAAACTTTGAAGATAATAAAGCACCTGTAACCGAAGATGGAAAAATAGATTATTCAAAAGACTTTTTTGGTAAGGAAACCAATTTAACGGTTTCTGGTCAATTAGAGGCAGAAACCTTTGCCATGTCTTTGGGTAAAGCCTATACTTTTGGGCCAACTTTTAGAGCAGAAAACTCAAATACAACACGTCATTTAGCAGAATTTTGGATGATTGAACCCGAAGTTGCCTTTATGGATTTAGATGGTAATATGGATTTGGCAGAAGACTTCATCAAAGCTGTTTTAAAAGATGTTTTAGAAAATTGCGAAGACGATTTGGCTTTTTTAGACCAACGTTTAACGCAAGAAGAAAAAAGCAAACCACAAGCTGAAAGAAGCGAAATGAGTTTATTAGAAAAACTTCGTTTTGTGGTTGATAATAATTTTAAACGTGTTTCCTACACAGAAGCTATTGATATTTTAAGAAACTCTAAACCTAATAAAAAGAAGAAATTTCAATATCCTATAAATGAATGGGGCGCAGATTTACAATCAGAACACGAGCGTTTCTTGGTTGAGAAACATTTTAAATGTCCCGTGATTTTGTTTGATTATCCTGCAAATATAAAGGCATTTTACATGCGTTTAAATGATGATGGAAAAACAGTAAGAGCAATGGATGTTTTATTTCCAGGAATTGGCGAAATAGTTGGTGGCGCACAACGTGAAGAGCGTTATGATGTGTTGTTAGAGAAAATGAAAGCCATGGATATTGACGAAAAAGAATTGTGGTGGTATTTAGATTTGAGAAAATTTGGATCTGCAGTACATTCTGGTTTTGGTCTTGGTTTTGAACGTTTGGTATTGTTCGCAACCGGAATGAGCAATATTAGAGATGTAATTCCATTTCCTAGAACACCACAAAATGCAGAGTTTTAAAACCCTCTCTTAATCTCCTCGAAGAAAAGAAACGGTTGTGTTATTTTTTGTATTTTTATAACTTATGAAAAAATTGATTGACATAAAAGAAGAATATCTTCATCTTATAAAAGATGATACTTTCGACTTTCAAAAATTTAATCAATTTGCAATTGTTCATCATTCTAATTCTATTGAAGGTTCAACATTAACAAAGGAAGAAACTTTTTTGTTATTAGAAAATCGTCTAACACCAAAAAATAAACCATTAGAACATTCATTTATGGCTATTGACCATTTTGATGCTTTAAAATTTGTTTTAGAGTTAGCAAAATTAAAAAAAAATATTTCTGTAGAAGATTTGCAACGTGTTTCTGCGAAATTAATGAAAAATACGGGAAGTAAAATTTCATCAATTGCTGGAGATTTCGATGCTTCTAAAGGAGATTTCAGATTAGTAACAGTTAGAGCAGGAGTTTCTACCTTTATGGATTATAAGAAAATTCCGCAAAGAATTTTAGAATTAGTAAGTTACATAAATGAAGAAATTAAAAAAGTTAATGGTTTTGAAAGTGTTTATAATTTAGCTTTTGACGTTCATTTTCAATTGGTTTCAATTCATCCTTTTGCGGATGGAAACGGTAGAATTTCTCGTTTATTAATGAATTATATTCAATCATATCACAATCAACCACTAACCGTTGTTTTTGACGAAGATAAATCAGATTATTATCAGATGTTAGTAGAAACTAGAGAAAAAGAAGATATTACCGTTTTTAGAAACTTTATGTTTTCACAAACTGAAAAATTCTTTAATCAACAAATAGTACAATTAACAAAATCACAAAAAGAGAGTTCCAATAAATCGGGATTATCATTTTTATTTTAAAAATCAGATGCTAAAACAGAGTCTAAATTTTAAGCTATTACAAAAATTATCTCCACAACAAATTCAGTTGATGAAGTTAATTCAATTGCCAACGCAAGCTTTTGAGGAGCGTTTAAAACAAGAGATTGAAGAAAACCCTGCGTTAGATACTGGTAAAGAAGATGAAGATGATTTTGATGCTGATTTGTCTAACGAATATGAAGATGAAGGAACCGAAAAGATTGAGGCAGAGGACATAAATATTGATGAGTACTTGAGTGATGATGAAATTCCTAGTTACAAAATGCAAGCAAATAACTATTCGGCAGATGACGAAGAAAAAAACGTGCCTTATGCAGGTGGAACAAGTTTTCATCAGTCTTTAAAAAATCAATTAAATACCTTTTCTTTTTCTGAAGAAGAGCGAATAATTGCCGAATTTTTAGTCGGCAGTATTGATGATGCTGGATATATTAGAAGAGAAATTATTGATCTGGTGGACGATTTAGCATTCACAGAAAATATCTTCACAACAGAAGAAGTTGTACTCAAAATATTGAAAGATGTTGTACAAACTTTAGATCCTACTGGTGTTGGCGCTCGAAATTTAAAGGAATGTTTAATAATTCAATTGCAGAATAAATCAGTAAATAAAATTAGAGCATTGGCTATTGATGTTTTAGAAAATTCTTTCGATCATTTTGCTAAAAAACATTATAGAAAACTAATCGAGAAATACCATATTTCTGAAGAAGAACTAAAGGAAGTAAATACAGAAATATCAAAATTGAATCCGAAACCTGGAGGTTCTTATGCTGGTAATAATAAAATGGCAGAACAAATTATTCCTGATTTTTCTATAAAACTAATTGATGGCGAATTAGACTTGACATTAAACTCCAGAAATGCACCAGAATTGCATGTTTCTAGAGAATATAATAATATGATGAAGGGCTATCAAGAAACCAATGAAAAGACAAAATCTCAAAAGGATGCGGTAATGTTTATCAAACAGAAATTAGATGCTGCAAAGTGGTTTATAGACGCGATTCGTCAGCGTCAGCAAACACTTTTGGTGACAATGAATACCATTATGCATTATCAATATGATTATTTTTTAACTGGCGATGAACGCAAGTTAAAACCAATGATTTTAAAAGATATTGCAGATAAAATTAAAATGGATGTTTCCACCGTTTCTAGAGTTGCAAACAGCAAATATGTTTCTACACCTTACGGGACAAAATTGATTAAAGAATTCTTTTCTGAATCCATGACAAATGACCAAGGTGAAGAGGTTTCTACCAAAGAAATAAAGAAAATTTTAGAAACTGTTATCACCGAAGAAAATAAGAAAAAACCCTTTACAGATGATAAATTGTCTAAAATTTTAAAGGAAAAAGGGTATCCAATTGCTAGAAGAACCGTGGCAAAATATCGGGAACAATTAGATTTGCCTGTTGCACGTTTACGAAAGGAAATTTAAGTGAAATTCCAAAAATTTATATCAATTATATTGCATCCAATGGTAATTCCTACCGTTGGTGTTTTTGTTTATTTATTATTTATTCCCAATGTAATTCAAGAGTCTTACAGAAATTATTTATTGGGTTTAATATTTGTGTCAACATACATTCTTCCGTTGGTTCTTTTAATTATACTAAAAGTATTTGGCGTAATAAAATCCTTTCATCTTACTTCTATAAGAGAACGGAAAATTCCATTATTTATAATGATTGTCCTATTTTATGTTTTGGGAAATACACTTACTAATTTTAGCGTTTTAGAAGATTTCGGAATTTTATTCTACGCAACTTCTTTTGGATTGATTGCTGTATATTTCTTTTTTGTTTTCAAAATAAAAGTAAGTTTGCATCTACTTTCCATGGGGATTATGGTTAGTTTTTTTATTACCGTTGGTATGAAGTACTCTCTTTCAATATTACCACTAATTATGGTTTTCTTTTTCCTTTCTGGGCTTTTAGCGAGTTCGCGATTGCATTTAAAAGCACACACACCTAAAGAAGTATACTTAGGATTTTTCTTTGGAGTAATCGCTCAATTTGCTACCTACTATCTGTTATAACAAATAATAGATCAATCCAAATTTTATAATCTTCGTATTTATTGGTTCTCCTCCAAGAGTAGCGCTATCGAATATTGGTGTCAATCCATAATAAATATGAATATTAAAAGCGTCATAACCTGCAGAAAGTGTTGCTCCAAATTGCCAATTTTTTAATGCTGAAATAGTATTAAATGAAGTAATATTTCCAATTGAATCTGTAAAATAAAACTGATTAGAAAAATTGTATGTTGTTTTTATACCAAAGTAAATTCGCCAAAAATTATAAGAATTAGCGGTAGATGATCGCCAGCGAAACTCGAACGGAATTTCTAAATCATGTGTAAACATTTCGTTTGATACACTGCTATCAGACGAAAAATTAGTTTGCCCGTTAATTTCAGTAACTTTTAATTTATGATTAAAACTATCAAAACCGTAACCTAAACCTAAGCCAAGAGCCAATGATCCTCTTTTATTTAGGATAAAATCTTTTATAAAACCTGTAGATAATCCGTAAGAAAAAGTACTTTTACTAATTACAGTTGGTTGTTCTAAAAATTGATTGTAGCTAATTGTTAGATATAATTGATCATCTGCATAATATTCTCCCAACTGCAAAGTGTCTTTCTGTGAAAAAGAGACCAATGATAAAAGTAGAAATGACAAAACCAATATCTTCCTCATAAATAGATTTTTTTAAAAGTTAAAGATACAATTTTCCATAAAAAAAGGGTAATTCAAAATGAATTACCCTTTAATAAAATGTTTAATTTAATAATTAATTTTTCGCACCTGTTTGAGTTGAATAATTAATTTTTAAAGCATTTACGTCTCTCAATTTCAAACGAATATCTGTAATTGTACCCACATTAGATTTTTTATCTGCTTTAATAGAAGTGGTCATAAAAGGAATTTCTGCTTCAGACACTTTTTCTCTAGCATTAAAAATAAAATCAGGAACTTGATCTGCAGTTGCAATCTTATCGTTTAATTGAATTCTATTGTAAGTAGTACCAAATTTATCAGTTTCTTTTGCTTTACCAACATAAATTGTACTTACTAAGCTTTTATGCTCCAATTTTTTTACTTCTGTTGCACTTGGTAAAACTGGATTTTCTATTCTTAAATCTGTTTCTCTCATAGTTGTAGTAACCATAAAAAAGAACAATAACATAAATACAATATCTGGTAAAGAGGCAGTGTTAACTGCTGGCATACTTTTTTTCTTATTTCCAAATTTAGACATAGCTACTATTATAATTTAAATTAATTTGAAGATGTTGGTTCTGCATCAGAAAGAATTTGAGGATATGCTTCTCTAATATCTTTAACTTTTTTCTGTAATGATAAATTCTCCTTGTCATCATCTAAAGATGCTTCCAATTCTGAAAATGACATTTTGTAACGTTCTTGACTTAATCTATTTCTCAGTTCTGTATACGCTTTTAACAACTCATTTTGTACAATGATATAAGTTCCATACTCTGTTCCTCTATCACTTTGCACAGAAATTACCGCTTTATTCGGGTGATCTGAAGATGCATCGCTTCTAGCTCCCTTACAATAAGTACAAGGTCCAGTTGCAACACCATTTTCTACTTTCCCGTCACCTCCACCATTATCGATGAAATTAAGAGCCGCTTCTTTGATGTCTTTGATTTCCATTCTTTCGCCTTCTACCAACAACTCGTTATTTCTGTTGATATTTACTTCAAAGATATTCTTCTCTTTAATAATTGGCGGTTCATAATCAATCGGTGGTTTTTCTGATAATTTTTTAGAAATTCCAGAATCCACATTCATCGTTGTTGTAACTAAGAAAAAAATTAAGAGCAAGAAAGCAATATCTGCCATTGAGCCCGCATTAATTTCTGGGTTTTCTCTTCTTGCCATAATATTAAGATTTTATAAGTCCTTTAACTAAATCAAACACAAAAAATGCTCCTGCAATAGCTAGTAAAATTAAACTAAACCGTATTCCTGTACTAGCCCATTGATTAGAAGCTGCTCCAGCTTCTCCTCCTTCTAAAACTTTCCCTTGTCCGTCCATAACTACTAAACTGTCTGCAAAAAAATAAGCAACAATCAATAAAACACCTAAAACGCCTAATCCTAATAATGTTCTCTTTAAACTCTCTGGATTTCTAATTAAAGTCCAAAGAGAAAGTACCACTGTAACACCAATAGCTGCATACAACAAAAAAGTTGAAAAATACACTAAAGGACTTACCACACTACCTTGAACTTCAGGATCAGTTTCTATTGCATCAACATCTGCCATAAAGACTCTAACAAACAATATTGCTCCTATAAGAGCTATTACTGCTATGAAAATACTTAAAATTTTTGATAAATTATTTCCTTTCATAATGTAATTTATTTTTTATATTTAACCAAAAGGTCAATTAATACTATTGATGCATCTTCCATACTATTTACAATACTATCTACTTTAGATATAATGTAATTATAAAAGATTTGTAAAATAATTGCAACCACAAGTCCAAATACAGTTGTTAATAAGGCAACTTTAATACCCCCTGCAACAACTGCTGGAGAAATATCATTTGCTACTTGAATAGAGTCAAATGCTCCAATCATACCAATCACAGTACCCATGAAACCAAGCATTGGTGCTAAAGCAATAAATAAAGATAACCATGAAATGTTTTTCTCTAATAATCCCATTTGCACACCTCCATAAGCAACAACTGCTTTTTCTGCAGAATCTACTCCTTGATCAACTCTATCTAAACCTTGGTAAAAGATAGATGCAACAGGTCCTTTTGAGTTTCTACAAACTTCTTTTGCAGCTTCTACACCACCAGAACTTAATGCTTCATCAACATCATTAATTAATTTTTTTGTATTTGTTGTTGCCATGTTTAAATAAATAATTCTTTCAATAGCAATTGCTAAACCTAGAATTAAAGCTACTAATACAATTCCCATAAATGCGGGTCCACCTTCAATAAAACGTTGTTTTAAGATTTGGTGAAATGTTTGAGATTCTTCAGACACCACTTCTTGTGCGAAAGTTGATTGAATAGCTCCAAAAAACATGAATCCTGTTACAGATAAGATATTTACTACTTTTTTCATCTTTGATATAAATTAATTTTTAATAGTTATCGGGTTAAAGATATAAATTTTACTTGTAAAAAAAATAAAATTGATAAATAAGTAAACTTATTTAACAATCCATTTATTTACGAGTGCCAAGTAACAAAAAATTGTTGAGTACTTAAAAAAAAATGAAAGGTATTTCTATAAATTTATCAAAAAAAAAAAAAACACTTTTTTTTTTCAAAGATTTTCAAATCATTACGCTGTAATTTCTCCTCGTAGAGATTTTTCAAAATAATTTTTAAAATCATTTTTTGACAACTTTTCGCCTAATAAATACATCATTTTTGCAATTGCAGCTTCTGTGGTCATGTCTTTTCCATTAATAATTCCTATTTCTTTTAGCGCAACACTCGTTTCATAATGTCCTTGAATTACACTCCCACCAGCACATTGTGTAATATTCACTATTTTAATTCCTTTTTCTATCGCATTTTCTAATAGTTTCAGAAACCAAAATAAGGTTGGCGCATTTCCAGCTCCAAAAGTTTCTAAAACAACGCCTTTCAAATTAGAAACTTCCAACAAATGTTTTACGGTTTGTTCTGTGATTCCTGGAAACAATTTTAGTATAACAATATTGGTATCTAATTTTTTTCTGACAATTAATTGCTCATTTCTATTTTTTGGTTGATGTAATAAGGGCTCATTAAAGTACAAATGAACGCCACTTTCTGCCAACGGGGGATAATTTAATGAAGCAAACGCTTCAAATTGCTCGGCATTTATTTTGGTTGATCTGTTTGCACGATATAATTTGTATTCAAAATATAAGCACACTTCTGATATAATTGGATTTTCACCTTTTCTAGTACATGCAATTTCAATGGAAGTGATTAAATTTTCTTTTGCATCTGTCCGTAAATCCCCAATTGGTAATTGAGAACCCGTAAAAATTACTGGTTTTTGTAAGTTCTCAAACATAAAACTTACTGCGGATGATATATAGGACATCGTATCTGAACCTGTTAACACTACAAATCCATCAAATTTGGTGTAATTTGCTTCTATAATCTCAACAATATCTATATAATATTCTGTATTCATATTGGATGAATCTATTGCTTCATCAAAAGAAATAGTTTCTATACTGCAATTCAATTGTTGCAACTCTGGTATTTTTTCAACAATCTGACTAAAATCAAATGACTTTAAGGCATTTGTTTTGTAATCTTTGACCATTCCAATGGTTCCTCCTGTATAAACAATAAGAATATTAGGTTTTTTTGTCATTTTGGCATTTTTTTTAATCTACTATAGAATTGGAATAATTTATGTTGTAAATTTATCAAACAATAATGACAATAACTTTTAAATGAAATAAATTATGTTAGGATTTTATGTATTAATAGGAATCCTTGCCCTGGCAAGCTGGTTGGTAAGCAATAAATTAAAAAAGAAATTTAAAATCTACTCTAAAATTGAGTTGAGAAATGGAATGAGTGGAGCAGAAATTGCTGAAAAAATGTTGGCAGATAATGGAATTTACGATGTTAAAGTAATTTCTACTTCAGGAAAATTAACAGATCATTACAATCCTGCGGATAAAACAGTTAATTTAAGTGAATCTGTTTATAACCAAAGAAACGCAGCAGCAGCAGCTGTTGCAGCGCACGAATGTGGTCACGCTGTGCAACATGCAAAAGCGTATGAATGGTTAACATTGCGTTCTAAATTAGTACCTATTGTGAGTGTTTCATCTCGTTTTTCTCAATGGTTAATTTTCGGTGGATTAATTTTGGGTGCTGCTTCTGGAGGTACTGGAATCGGATTTTACATTGCCGTTACTGGATTAATTTTTATGGCAATGGCAACCGTATTTAGTTTTATTACTTTACCCGTAGAATATGATGCTAGCAACAGAGCATTGGCTTGGTTAAAAAGTAAAAATATGGTTACACCAGACGAATATGCAGGTTCTAAAGATGCTTTAAAATGGGCTGCAAGAACATATTTAGTTGCTGCTTTAGGTTCTTTAGCTATGCTATTATATTGGGGATTACAAATTCTAGGCGGAAGAGATTAGCATCGCAGATGCTTTTTAGTATTTTTCTGTTTTAAAAAAAACACTTTTAAAATGCTCTTGATTTTTTCGAGAGCATTTTTTTATGTAAATTTAAAAATGATATTCTAATTTCTCTTGTAGTAATTGTCATTTATATTAACAGTTTATAAACTAGCCCAGAAAGGGTTTAAAACCCTTTCTGGGTTAAATTTCTATTCGTTAATAAAATTTAAAAATTATACTCCTATGAATAAAACATAAAATTAGCAAGAAAAGTAAAAAAAACTTTCTTCGCAATGACAGGTTTTATTGTAGGTTGAAACTATATAAAATTATTTTTTCCTTGGAAATACACCAATAATAAAAAGAAACCCTATTATAAAGAAAAACGCAACAAGAAAACCAAACAAAAAACCTTGATAGTTTGTATCTGACAAGAAAAAAGTAAGTATCAAAATTATGAGTATTCCGATAATTTGATAATTTGATTTCTTCATTTTTCTAATCTCTAAAAATCTTAATTCAATCTTTTTCTTTCCTTCAGAAAGATGTCACAAAAATACAGATAGGATTTAATCATTCAACTTTAAAATCGCCATAAATGCTTCTTGCGGAATCTCTACATTCCCAACTTGACGCATTCTTTTCTTCCCTTTTTTCTGCTTTTCTAACAACTTACGTTTTCTAGAAATATCTCCACCATAACATTTTGCAGTAACATCTTTACGCAAAGCTTTTGTAGTTTCTCTTGCAATAATTTTAGCGCCAATAGCCGCTTGAATAGGAATATCAAACTGTTGTCTTGGAATTAATTGCTTTAATTTATCTACAATTTTCTTACCAATTTCATATGCGTTATCTGCGTGTAATAATGCAGAAAGTGCATCTACAGGATCACCGTTTAATAAAATATCTACACGCACCAATTTAGATTGCTTCAAGCCAATTGGATGATAATCGAAACTTGCATATCCTTTAGAAACTGTTTTTAATCGATCGTAAAAATCGAAAACAATTTCTGCTAAAGGCATTTCAAAAATCAACTCAACGCGTTCTGTGGTTAAATATGTTTGATTAATAATTTGACCTCGTTTTTCGATACACAAACTCATTACTTGCCCAACAAAATCAGATTTTGTTACAATAGAAGCTTTTATATATGGTTCTTCTACTCTATTTAATCTTGAAGGATCTGGTAAATCTGTTGGATTATTTACAATAAGAATTTCATTAGGATTTTTATTTGTGTATGCGTGATAAGAAACGTTAGGAACAGTAGTAATTACCGTCATATTAAACTCACGCTCTAGACGTTCTTGAATAATTTCCATGTGTAACATTCCTAAAAATCCACATCGAAAACCAAAACCTAACGCTGCAGAACTTTCTGGCTGAAACACTAAAGAAGCATCATTTAATTGCAATTTTTCCATAGAATTACGCAATTCTTCATAATCTTCTGTATCCACAGGATAAATTCCCGCAAAAACCATTGGTTTTACATCTTCAAATCCGTCGATTCTTTCTGTAGTTGGATTTTCTGCATCGGTAATTGTATCCCCAACTTTTACTTCTTTTGCTGTTTTAATTCCGGTAATTAAATACCCAACATCACCTGTTTTTACAGATTGTTTTACAACTTGAGTCAATTTTAATGTTCCAACTTCATCAGCATAATATTTATTATTGGTTGCCATGAATTTAATTTGCTGCCCTTTTTTGATTTCGCCATTCATGACACGAAAGTACGTTTCAATTCCTCTATAAGAATTATAAACCGAATCAAAAATTAACGCTTGTAAAGGTGCATTTGGGTCACCTTTTGGCGCAGGAATTCTATCAATTATTGCTTTTAAAATATTTTCTACTCCAAAACCCGTTTTACCACTCGCGTGAATAATATCATCCGGATCACAACCTAATAAATCAACAATATCGTCTGTAACTTCTTCAATATTTGCAGAAGGTAAATCTACTTTATTTAGGACAGGAATAATCTCCAAGTCGTTTTCTAAAGCCAAATATAAATTCGAAATTGTTTGTGCCTGAATACTTTGTGCTGCATCAACAATTAGTAAAGCACCTTCACACGCTGCGATAGAACGAGAAACTTCGTAAGAAAAATCTACGTGTCCTGGTGTATCAATTAAGTTTAAAGTATATTTTTCACCTTCAAACTCATAATCCATTTGAATGGCGTGCGATTTTATGGTAATTCCGCGTTCGCGCTCTAAATCCATACTATCTAATAACTGTGCTTTCTGTTCGCGAGCAGTTACAGAACCTGTAGCATCTAACAATCTATCTGCCAATGTACTTTTACCGTGATCGATGTGTGCGATAATGCAAAAGTTTCTAATATTCTTCATAAATGTTATGTGCTAAATTGTCTACAAAGATAGGTTTTTTGTGATTGAAAAATTGTATGTTAAGGTGCGTGAAATTTTAAATAATTCTCTATCTAATTTTAGGTCTGATTTTTTTATTCTTCAAAATTCACTCGAGCTGAAAAACGTGCTGTCGCTTCGAGCGAATTTTATTTTTTTAATCAAATATAAGTTGAAAGGAAACCTCTTTCTCCTTCAAAGCTTGATAAAAATAAAATCTTTTTCCTGACGGATGAACAAACGGGCTCCAATATGTTTCTGCGTTATTAATTAACTTTCTAACAATAATATTTAATCTTATGAAAAACTTTCTAATGTTTATCTTTTTAGCTTTTTTATTCTCTTGTAAAACAGTAGGAAATAATTCTGAAGTTTCAGAAGAAATTTCTTTAAAATAGGATGTTACTTTTTTGACTTCGGATGAATTAGAAGGATGACAAACGAAAACTGAAAGTAAAAAAAGCGGCAGATTATATTGCGAATCGCTCCAGAAATTTAGGTTTAGTAACGAAAGAAACTGACGATTTTAGTCAACCACTTTCTTTTATGCCAAAACGAATCCGCGTGACGAAATTAAGTTCACCAAAAGTGCAGATGGTAAAATCCATGGAAATAATATTCTTGGATTTATAGATAACAATGCGGAAAATAGGATTGTTATTGGCGCACTAGAGTGTCTATATTTGGGAGAGATTCCTTTGTTGCATTTTTTTACGGTCAGCATGAAGATTATCACAAACCAAATAATGGTTAAGCAAAAGTGATTACTTTTTAATTTTTAGATTAACCCAGAAAGGGTTTTGAACCCTTTCTGGGTTGTATTCAAAATCAATAAATATTCAAAACTAAATAAAGTTTTATCACCAAAATAGATTTAATCATTTCTGTATTAATTGTTGTTCATGCTTCTTTTTAAACGAAACACCAACTTTTTATTATCAATTTGACACATTAACAGAATTGTTTTTAGGTTTTTATGGAGGTTGGGTTTTGATAAATAAAAACACTAATTTTGCAAAAAAAATACATTACTTTGGTTAAAATAGGCAACATTATACTTCCAGACTTTCCTTTGTTATTAGCACCAATGGAAGACGTTTCAGATCCACCTTTTCGTGCATTGTGCAAAGAAAATGGTGCAGATGTTGTGTACACAGAGTTTATTTCATCCGAAGGTTTAATTAGAGACGCTGCAAAAAGCGTCATGAAATTAGATATTTACGAGAAAGAACGTCCTGTCGGAATTCAGATTTTTGGTGCAAATTTAGAATCGATGTTACAAACCATAGAAATTGTAGAAAAATCGAATCCTGATATTATTGATATTAATTTTGGTTGTCCAGTAAAAAAAGTAGTATCTAAAGGTGCTGGCGCAGGAATTTTAAAAGACATCGATCTAATGGTTTCACTCACAGAAGCGATGGTAAAACATACCAATTTACCAATTACTGTAAAAACACGTTTGGGTTGGGATCACGATTCGATTAGAATTGTAGAAGTTGCAGAACGTTTGCAAGATGTTGGCTGTAAAGCAATTTCAATTCATGGAAGAACACGTGCGCAAATGTATAAAGGTAATGCGGATTGGAAACCAATTGCTCAAGTAAAAAACAACCCAAGAATGCACATTCCTGTTTTTGGAAATGGTGATGTTACCACTCCAGAGAAAGCAATGGAAATGCGTGACAAATACGGTTTAGATGGCGCAATGATTGGTCGAGCTTCCATTGGTTATCCCTGGTTTTTTAATGAAGTAAAACACTTTTTTAAAACAGGCGAATATTTAGAAAAACCAACTATTGCAGAACGTACAGAAGTAGCTAGAAGACATTTACAAATGGCAATTGATTGGAAAGGCGAGCATTTAGGTGTGGTAGAAACCAGAAGACATTACACAAATTATTTTAAAGGAATTCCGCATTTCAAAGAATTTAGAATGAAAATGGTCACTTCAGACGATGCTGCTGAAGTATTTGCTGCTTTTGATGAAGTGGAAGCTAATTTTGGAAATGCTTTGGTTTCGGAGATTTAAAATTTACTTCTTAATAAACTCTTTAGAAATTCTACTACTAGCTATTTTAGCAGCTAAAAAACCTAAAATAGTTATTGTAACTATCACAATAAATAAATTCGAGAAATGGAATTCAACAGGATACGCCAAATTTTGAGTTAACATAAACAAACTAAATTCTTGTTGTAAGAAAATTAATATTGTTGCTAAAACTAATCCGATAAACATCCCTAAAACAGTTAGTAAAAAACCTTGTAACACAAATATTCGTTTTACTTCTTTGAGTGTTGCTCCCAAATTTAATAACGTTTTTAGATTGTCTTTTTTATCGATTATCATCATAATTATGGCGCCAATTACATTAAACATTGCGATGATTAAAATCAACGTGAAAATTAAATAAGAGATAAAATTTTCTGTGTTTATTACCCGATAATACAACTCGTTTAATTGCGCTTTGGTTTGTACTTTAAAATCTGAACCTAGTTCGGTTTGGAGTTTTTCTGCGATTTCATCAATCTTTTGTTTATTGTCTATTTTTAACTCAAACGTCGTAATTTCATCTTCTCCCAGACGCAATAATTCTTGCGCCAATAGAATATCTGTAAAGACATACTTGTTTTCAAATTCTTGTGAACCAGAATAAACTCCAATTAATTGTGCAGTTTCTGTTCGTAAAAAATTCTGCGGATTCAAAAAACCTGTTCCTGTTTTCGGTACAGAAATTTGTAGTGGTTCTCCGTAATTTAAAAAACCAATTGACAATTTATAGGCAATTCCGTTTCCAATAACTGCAGTATTTTTTAAATCTGAATCTAACCATGAACCAACGTTTAAAGCTGAATCGATTTGAGTAACCTGATTGTAATTTTGGTCAACTCCTTTTATAAATGCAATTTCTTCTTTTTCATTGTAACGTAAAAAAACACGCTCTTCTACAACTCTTGAAAAAGAAGTAATTTCGACATTATGAATCAGTACATCTTCAATTTCATCAGTTACCAAAAATGTTTTTCCTTTTACAGAAGTAATTTTAATATCTGGATCAGAAACTTCCAATAAAGAATCACTGAAGGTACGTAAACCAGAAAAACCTGATAAAATAATAAATAAAGCAGCAGCGCCAACAATTACGCCAAAAGAAGCAATAATGGTAATAATATTTATTGCATTATTACTATTTTTTGTAAATAAATATCTTTTGGCTATGTAATAGGAAAAGTTCAATTTTCTGCTGAATTATAAGTGGGCAAGATACAGAAATGAACGGGAAAAAACAGAATTATCTTTTGTTACGTTTTGGCAAAATAGACGGATTTGTAATCGGATTTTCATCCTCACCACGCAAAGATTTATCAATATTTTCAATATAATCTAAAGAATCATCGCCATAAAAAAGTAATTCTGGCATTCTACGCAATTGATTTCTAGTTCTGCGTGCCATTTCATAACGAATTGTTGCTGTATTAGAAGTAATTCCTTTTATTAATTCGTCTCTTTTATCTGATGGAAAAATACTTAAATATACTTTTGCTTGACCTAAATCTGGCGTAACAGAAACTTTAGAAACAGAAATTATAATTCCTTTCATCCCATCTTGCGCAGCTTTTTGCAACACATCTACCAAATCTTTTTGTAAAACTCCTGCAATTTTTTTCTGTCTGTTCGTTTCTTCCATATTGCAAATTTACAATAAAATTACGGAGTATAAATTTTATTTTTAATTGCATAAACGGCTAATCCTACACGGTTTTTTACATTTAATTTTTGAAACAGAACATCTCTATAGCCATCAATAGTTTTGGGGCTTAAGCACATTTTATCTGCTATTGCTTTGTAGGTTAATTCCGTACATGCTAGTTTTAAAAAGGTAAGTTCATTCTCTTTTAATTTAGGCTTTTTTTCTGTTTTACTTTTTAAAGATTTAACTAAAATATTTTGGACGTTTTTAGAATGATAAAAATCTACTTCTATCACTTCTAAAAGTGCTTGTTCTAAAATTGATTTTTCTGTATCTTTTAATAAATACCCTTTTGCACCAGCACGCAGCATTTTTAAAATTGTATTCTCATCATCTTCTAAAGAAAGTGCTAATACTTTTACCTTTGGATGCTGTTTAGAAACCCATGCCGTTGTTTCAATTCCATTCATTACTGGCATATTAATATCCATCAAAACAATATCTGGAATATTTTCTTCGGATTCAGAAAATCGATCTACCAAAACTTGTCCATTTTTACATAAATAAGAAACTTGAAACGCATCAAATTGATTAACGATTGAAGCAATTGCTTGCGATAATAGCAGATGGTCTTCAACAATAACTACTGTGTTTTTTTTCATATTTTAAGTATTATAAACAATTTGCAACGTGGTTCCTTTGCTGATTTCTGAAAATAATTTAAAATCTGCACCAATCAATTTTGCCCTATTTTTTATATTTTGTAGACCAATTCCTGAATTTTGTGAATCATCTTCTGAATCAAAACCAACTCCATTATCCATAATATCAATTTGTAGTTTATTTGGCTCATAATTTAAAATAACATTTAAATTAGTTGCTCTTGAGTGTTTAATTGTATTTGAAAAAAACTCTTGTAAAATTCTAAAAATAACTATTTCTATTTTTGAATCAATTTCAATTTCTTCACCAGTAACTTTTAATCTCTATTGGGTTCAATTCCCCCTAGGCTTGCCTAGTATTTTAGAGGAAAGTTTGAAAACGGATGGTTTTCATAAGTCAAAGAGATATATTCCTCTAAATGCCTCGTGTGCTTGCCCCGAGGATTATTTACTGCTGAAAAATATCCGGAGATCAAATTTGTCTCCACAAAATTTGAGAAAAAATCTGCTACAGAATTTATCGTACATGGTGATCTGCACATTAAAGATGTTACCAAAAAAGTAGCCATTCCTTTTGAAATTACAGGGCAAATGGAACATCCTATGATGAAAGGAACCAAACTTATTGGATTGTCTTTCAATACCAGTCTCAACAGGACAGATTATAAAGTTGGCACCAGAAATTGGGCTACTAAAATGGTAGTTGGGGACAATGTGGATATAGAAATAAATATGGAACTCAATAGAAAAGAATAAACCTGGCGTAGGTTTTTCCGGGATTTTATAAAATAAGATGGAAGATTGACTTTTGTTAAAAGTGATGTTTTAAACCTAAAACATCACTTTTTTATGTTTAGCAGAAAATTGTCCAAAACCTAAGATGATAAGTTTAACCTATATTCTTTATTTTAAATTAGAGAATGTAAATGGACAAAATCTATTTTGATTGTAATTGGTCTAACTCCAGATAGAAATCCGGAAATACACAAAGCTTTATTACGATTGTAATTTCCTGCATTTTTAAGCGTCCAAAGAAAGGTACAATCATTAAAAAAGCAAGTTTTGCCTAAGAATACCTTTAAAATTGATTTAGATGCGGTACTATGGAAAATAAAGATGGGCAACAAAAACATCTATTTAAAAGAACTCTGAAAGCAAATGGGAGGATTCCAAATAGGTGATTTTTTTTTGATTATTCCTTAGTTTTTTTAGGAAGCTTAGACGCTGCGCTCGCTTCCCTTTCAAAAATTAAAATAAAATGTATTCAATTAAGCCTGCAAACAAATTTATCTGGATAGGTTTGCTTTTTACCCTTTATAGATTTCAGAACCTTAAAATCTCAATTTTCTCAATTGTTAAGAAATAAAAAAAATGATTATAAAACGAAAACAATACGAACTCTTTGGTAAAATAATTTTTGAAAAAGTGATTATTGAGGCGCCATTCAAAATTCCCAATCCTATGCCCGATGAAGCTTGTTTTTTATATATGGTGGAAGGCGAAATTAATTATAAAACAGAAAAACAAAGCATTTCTATTCCTGTTAATGAAGCTGTTCTGCTAAAATGTGGCAATTACTTTAGCCAGATCAAAAACAGTAAAACATTCAAAAATCATCAAATTGTTATCGTGCATTTTCATCCCGAAATATTGAAAAAGATATACGATACCAACTTACCAAAAATCTTCCTGCAACCCATAAATATTGATAAAAGTATAGATTTAAGTAATATAAGCAACGACTTTCTGATCCAAAAATATATTGAAAGTTTACTCTTTTATTTTGACAATCCCCTCCTTACAAACGAGGATCTACTGGTTTTAAAGTTGAAAGAGATTATTCTTTTATTGTGTCAAACCAAAAATGCGCCGGTAATTCAACAAATTTTATCACAACTTTTTTCACCTACAAGTTTCACTTTCAAGCAAATTATCGAGAACAATTTATTCTATCATTTAACCACAAATGAGCTGGCTGAGATTGCTAATTTAAGTTTGTCCTCTTTTAAAAGGGAATTCAGAAAAAATTACAACGATACCCCGGCCAATTATATTAGAAACAAAAAACTGGAGAAAGCAGCTGAATTGTTATTGATTTCCAAAGAGCGAATTACGGATATCGCGTTTGATTGTGGTTTTAATGATCTGGCCAATTTCTCTACTCTTTTTCACGATAAGTTTCATTTTACTCCTTCTTCATTTCGATTGAATCAAATATCCAAATAGTTGAACTAATTACAAAAAATTCTCTTCCTGATTTGTTACATCTTTGTACGGTTAAGTAAAACGATTAATTAATTCAAAAAAAAAATAAAATGGCAAATTTAAAATTAGAGAACAATCCGGTTTCTACAATAACACAGGAAATTTTTGACAAAACCCAAAAAGCACTGGGATTTGTTCCCAATATGTACAAGAGTATGGGGAATAATCCCGCATTATTAGATTCCTATATTTATGCATACAATAGTTTTAGAGCCAATTCAGGCTTTAATTCAGTCGAACAGGAAGTAGTTTTTCTTTCTGTAGCATATGAAAACAATTGCGAATATTGTATGGCTGCACATAGTTTTATTGGAGATAAAATGTCAAAAGTGCCTACAGAAGTAACAGATGCGATTCGCGATGGAAAACAAATTCCAGATGTAAAATTGGCGGCTTTATCAAAATTGACACGTTCACTTACCGCAAATCGTGGTAATGTTTCTCAAGATGAAACTGATGAATTTTTAGCAGCAGGATTTACTGAAATTCAAATATTAGGTATTATTGCCGGAATTGCAGTAAAAACAATCAGTAACTATTCCAATCACAACACAAATCCTGTACTGGATGACGCTTTTGCAGGAAGAGCATGGAAAAAATAAAAATCCACTTTTTTAAAACAATACAGCCCTAGGGCTGTATTGTTTCTTTTTATAATTACAAACCTCTTTTATAATTCAATGCAATAATGAATTTAGCAAATATTAAATTTTCTTTTATCTCTATTGGGTTTAATTCCCCTAGGCTTGCCTAGTATTTTAGAGGAAAGTTTGAAAACGGATGGTTTTCATCAGTCAAAAAGATATATTCCTCTAAATGCTTCGTGGGCTTGCCACGAGGATTATTTACTGTCGATTTTATAAAATCTAACCGATTAAGGCGATCTACTTCTAACTGAAGTGCATTTTTTAGTTTAATGTTTTTAACAAAATCTGGATTAATCAATTTAGATAAAGCTCTAATTTCTTCCAGACTTTTTCCTATTTTTTTTGATACTTCTTGGATACTTTCTTCAGATTTGTTTTGCAATTGTATTTTTGCCAACGTTAATAATTGACCAATATTATCATGCAATTCCCAACTAATATTTCGCAGTGTTTGTTCTCTAATTTCTATCTGAGTTTCAATAATTTCTCTTACAAAATCTTCTTTTGCTTTTAACTGTTGTTGTAAAAGTGCATTTTTTCTTTTTTGGAATTGAGTAAATAAGGCAATTAATGCAAACGTGATTAAGAAAATCAGGCAGGTGGTTATTAGAATTATAATCTCACTGTTTTCTTGCTGCATAATAAACCAATTATAAAAGTAATGTGAGTAATGGTAATCATTATTTGCAAAATATAAAATAATAGTTTGTCAGCCATTCCGATAATAAATAAAAGCGTGAAAAATGGTATGGAAGCCAAATAAAAAATTAAAAAACCTACAGAAATCCAAAAAGAAATATCTGTCTTAAAATTAATTATTTTATCTGAATTTAATAATTCTTTTAAATATAAGAAAACAAAAACACTTACCAAAATACCTAATAAAATAGGCGAATAATTTTGTATTGAAGTATAGATAAAACTCAAAAAATAAACACTATTAAAAAAAATAGCGCTGAAAATTATTGTTTGATGAGATTTCTTTTCTTTTGTTAAAAGATAATATATAAATACAATGGAATTAAATTCAAAAAAAGAATACAAATTGTACAACCACCATTTGTTTCCATCGATAAAATTAGCGGCAATAAATTCAACAGAAAAAGCACAAAAAGCATACAGAACAAAATATTTATAAAAGTTGTAAGATTTATACTTTTTTTCTATTCAGACAGAGTTGAGTTTACAGTCTCCACTATAGCAATAATTGCTGTTGCAAATTCAAAAAGTATAAAATATCTAAATTACATATTTAGTATTAATAGGGCGGTTCAATATTTCCTCTATTAGCAGCAGAACTTTCAAGAGCATTAGATTTCGAATTTAACAAAGAACGAGCTTCACTTGATTTATTTCCTTTAGCTTGTTTTAAAAATTTAGTAATAGGCACTGGTTTTCCTTTTTCTGAATATAAAGGCTCAAAAGCCACATCATTTTTCCCTCCAATTAATGCTGTTGGCGCAAAAATTAATGTTTGTGTTCCTGCATACTCTTTATTCGAAAAATCTTTTGGATAAGAAGCTGGATAAATTCTAATACCCGTTAATTCTATCCCTTTTTCCATCGATATTTTTTCTAAATAAGCGATGTACTGTTTAAGATCGTTTAATCTATACCAGCTAGAAGTTGTAGAAACAGTATCTCTACCGTTAGATTGTTCTCTAATATAGTTGTCCGAAACCTTTTTTGGTTCATTTTTATATGCGTCAAACATTGCTTGCATTTCTTCGTAAGTAATGGCAATATTTGGTCTATTACTATTGGAATAACAAGATATATCTTTTGGTGTATCTTCTTTTTTCAGTGCCGTCACAAGAAGTAAAAAATAGCGCTAAAACTAAAATAATAAGAAAATTGATTTTCGTTAGATTAATATTAAGTTTGATTAAAACATGCGCAATATATGGAATTATAAAGTTAAATAAACAAGGAAAATACTGCTGAATATTAGGGTGTTTTTCCCCTTTTAAGCTTTAATTGATTGTTCTATGTTTGCGACTCATCTTTTATAGATGTGCTATTGTATTCGTTTCATTTTAATATGAAATAAATCTCAATAAGGGGAAATTGCTATTGCTACCCTATCGGTTTAAAAACTGGTAGGGTTTTTTTCTTGAAATTTTACAGTGTTTTTCCTCTTTTAAAATTCAATTTAAGTTCACAACTTTGCTTCAACAAGAAAGACAATCAATTCTTAAAAACGTAAAGCTATGTTGATATCTAATAAAGTAAAAGCTCAATTATTAAAAGGACACGAAAATTATTTTTCATTTAATGCAAATTTAGATGAATGGAAAAAAAATGGAATTGTAGATTTTAGTTCTGAAAAAAATAAATATAGCAGTATAAAAAATTGGAATGGCAAAAGTTTAACAATTCCCGTTTACGGAGTTTATGAAATCTCTTTTGGATTCTCTACAGAGGTTATTGAATGGTTTTTTAATACGGATGAAGTTCAATTACTGCTATTAAAAAACGAAAATGAAGTAATCGATGAAGTAAGCATCAATGAAGATACAAAATGCTATTATGGTAAAAAATCATCAGAAAAATCCATTTTATTGTCATTAAATGAAAACGAAACACTTTGTTTAAAAGCAAGTATTACAGATAAAGAGAATCAGAATATAAAAGCTGTTTTCTTTAGAGCAATTAAGATTGATTTTGATGATGAAAGCAATTTAGAATAAAAATAATGGGTTTATATGGTTTTAAAAAGCACATCAACTGGAGTTGATGTGCTTTTTTATTTACATTTACGTTATGAAAAAAATAGAACACATCGGAATTGCAGTCAAAGATTTGGAAAAATCGAATGTTTTATTTGCTTCCCTTTTTGGAAAATCGCATTACAAAACTGAAGAAGTTGCGTCAGAAAATGTTATTACTTCTTTTTTTGAAAACGGACCAAATAAAATAGAATTATTGCAAGCTACCAATGCTGGAAGTCCCATTGCTAAATTTATCGATAAAAAAGGAGAAGGAATTCATCATATTGCTTTTGCAGTTGATGATATTTTATCAGAAATAAAACGATTAAAAAACGAAGGCTTTATTGTTTTAAATGAAATTCCAAAAAAAGGCGCAGACAATAAATTGGTTGCTTTTTTGCATCCGAAAACTACAAATGGAGTTTTAATTGAATTATGTCAAGAAATAGATTAGTTAAAATACTGGAAACTGTTACATCAACTGCTTACTAATTATTATCTTGCACCGTTTTAAAATAGCAAATACAACATGTCTTCTAACTTTGATTCTTATCAAAAACGTCGTTTACAATCGTCTTACTTTTCTGTAATAATTAGTATTTCACTAGTTCTTTTTTTACTTGGTGTTTTGGGATTAGTGTTGTTAAAATCGAACAAAGTAGCGAATCATTTTAAAGAAAAAGTAGCCATAACTTTATTTCTAAAAGACAATATTTCTAAAAAAAATACAGAAGATTTAAGAGCATCTTTACAAAAAGAAGAGTTTACAAAATTTATAGTTTATATTACAAAAGAGGATGCTGCGCTTACATATTCCAAAGATTTAGGTGAAGATTTTTTAGAATTTTTAGGTGAAAATCCGCTTAAAAACGGAATTGACATTTATTTGAAAGCAGATTATGTAACCGCAGAAAAGATGGCTGAAATAGAAACTCGTTTTCAGAAAAATGCTTTTATAGCTGATGTTTCTTATGATAAACCATTAATTAATGTATTAGAGAAAAATAGTAAAAGAATGAGTTTTTGGCTATTGGTTATAAGTTCATTTTTTGCATTAATAGCTATTTTATTGATAAATAGCTCTATTCGCTTATCTATTTACTCAAAAAGATTCAACATAAAAACCATGCAGATGGTTGGCGCAACAAAAAGTTTTATCCGCAGACCTTTTTTAATACAAAGTATAAAATTAGGTGTAATCGGTGCTTTTATTTCGTTTATAGGACTAGCAGCAATTATTATTTATGTAGATGAATACATTCCAGAATTAGAATTACTCAAAGATTATTTAACACTTACCTATTTATTTGGTGGCGTTTTATTTTTTGCTTTTTTTATTACCTGGTTAAGTACTTTTCTTGCTACTCGACGCTTTTTAAATTTACAAACTAACGATTTATACTATTAATTATGAAAAACGAAAACACAGTAAAACCGGTATTTCTTTTCGGAAAGAAAAATTATCTTTTTATGTTTATCGGATTATTTGTAATTGCTTTAGGATTTATTTTTATGGTTGGTGGCGGTAGTAATGATCCAGAGTATTTTAATCCAGAAATTTACAATTGGCAACGTATTCGTTTGGCGCCGACTTTGGTAATTATTGGTTTAGGAATAGAAATTTATGCGATTTTACTAAACCCAGACAAAAAATAATGAGTATTGTAGAATCCATAATTCTTGGTATTATTCAAGGATTAACAGAATTTTTACCCGTTTCTTCTAGCGGGCATTTAGAGTTAACAAAGGTAATTTTGGGCGATACTTCTGTACCAGAAGAAAGTTTAACTTTTACCGTAGTATTGCATTTTGCAACCGCATTAAGTACATTGGTTATTTTTAGAAAAGAAGTTGCAGAAATTTTAAGAGGTTTGTTTCAATTTAAATGGAATGAAGAACTAAAGTTTTCTTTGAAAATTATTATTTCTATGATTCCTGCTGTAATTGTAGGCTTATTATTTGAAAAAGAATTGGAATCTTTTTTCGGTGGAAAAATTTTATTAGTAGGTTGTATGTTATTGGTAACAGCTATTTTGTTATTATTGGCAGATAAAGCAAAAAATACAGATAAAAAAGTTTCTTTTACTAACGCTGTAATAATAGGTATTTCTCAAGCTATTGCTATGTTACCAGGTATTTCTAGATCTGGCGCAACAATCTCGACGTCTGTTTTATTAGGTATTGATAGAACTAAAGCTGCACGATTTTCTTTTTTAATGGTTGTTCCATTAATATTTGGTAAAATTGGAAAAGATGTTTTAAGTGGTGATTTGAATTTTCAATCTTCAGAGATGCTTTCTATTTCCGCAGGATTTATTGCTGCTTTTTTGGCTGGTTTATTAGCCTGTAAATGGATGATTGCACTCGTTAAAAAAAGTAAATTATCTTATTTCGCTTTATATTGTGCCATTGTTGGTTTTATTGCCATTGGATACGCATTGCTGAACTAAATTTTAAAAATGACATTAGAAGACTATCAAAACGGTCAAGTTTTATTGATTGATAAACCTTTAACGTGGACCTCTTTTCAAGTGGTAAATAAGTTGCGTTGGGAAATCAAGCAGAAATTTAACCTCAAAAACATTAAAGTTGGTCACGCTGGTACTTTAGATCCTTTAGCAACTGGTTTATTAATTCTTTGCACTGGAAAACAAACCAAAAACATTGATTCTTATCAAGCGCAAACCAAAGAATACACAGGTACTTTTACACTTGGCGCTACAACACCAAGCTACGATTTAGAAACAGAAATAGATCAAACTTTCCCGACAGAACATATTACAGACGAAATTATTCACAAAACAACCGAACAATTTGTCGGCGAAATTCGGCAAATACCGCCTATTTTTTCCGCGATTAAAAAAGATGGAAAGCGTTTGTACGAATTAGCAAGAAAAGGAGAAACTACAGAAATAAAAGCGAGAACAGTTACTATTTTAGAATTTGAAATCACAAACATTAATTTACCAAAAGTAGCATTCAAAGTAGTTTGCAGCAAAGGAACATACATTAGATCTTTGACTTTTGATTTCGGAAAGGCACTAAATTCTGGCGCACATTTATCTGAATTACGTCGCACAAAAATTGGTGATTACTTGGTTGATGACGCCGTTTCTGTTGATGGGTTTATTGATAATTTAAAAAATTAATAAGCTAAAGTTTCATTATTCATTTCTACATTAAAATTTACTTTAGCGCCTAAAGCTTCAAATACTTTTAAGATAGTTTCAAATCGTGCATTTTTAACACTGTTTTCTATTTTTGATATTTGTGCTTTTTGCACTCCAACTAATTCACCCAATTGAGCTTGCGTTAAATTTCTTTCTTTGCGCGCTTTTTTAATTGCTTGACCCAACAAATCAATTCTTAATTCACTTTCAAATGTTTCGCGTTTTGTAGTTCCTAACTTGCCAATATGTTTGTCAATCATCGTGTCGAGTGAGATTGTTTTAAATTCGTTTTTCATGATTATTTATTTTTTATTTTATTCTCTAAATATTTGACTCTAATATCTTGCGCCTTTTTAATTTCCTTTGGTGGTGTTTTCTGCGTTTTTTTCAGTATTCCATGAGTTGCAATGACAATTCTATTCTTATCTTTTGTTTTATCCCAAAATGAAAAAAGTCTATATGTTTTATTATTATAAGTTGTTCTAAACTCCCAAATAAAATCATTTAGTTTTTTAAAAATTTCTTTGTTGTTTGTGAATTGTGCTTTTTTAATGTTATAGTAAATTTTTTCACGTTCTTTAAAGTCAAGATTATTTAAAAACTCAACTGCTTCTGGTAACAATTCTACTTCAAAGTTCTGTTTCATTCAATATATTTATCAAATATATATATTTCCCAATAAGGAAACAATATATTTATATGAAACTTTAAATAATTTAACTGTATATCCGTATTTTGTCATACTAGCTAAAAAGATCTGCGTAATTAGAGGGAAATAAACAGAAACGAGTTGCAGAATTTATCCCGCAGATATTGCAGACGTACCAGCCGGCAGGCTGGTTTAGGCAGAAAAAAATAGTCAATTTTTATAATGTAGCACAGATGTTACGATAACATAAGATAACTTATAGTATTATGTTATTTTACGGATAATCAAATATTTAATCATAGCGAACTTAAAATTATTAAAATCTGGACTATCAATTAGTTTTAAAATTAAATACACTAGTTATCTAAATTAAAACGCACAAAAATTGACGATTTTTTGGTTGATGATGCAGTTTCTGTTGATGGGTTTATTGAGAATTTGGAAATTAAATAGTTTTGAAAATATTGCGCTTCGCTGACATAACTTGGCGTTTTTACAATAACAAATAACTTAACAGATCGATTTTCTAATAATTTTAAATCTTATAAATCCTTTATTCTTCCCAGCCCCAAGGTGCTGGAGGTGTTTCAAGAGGTTTAGTTGTGTCAAAACTAACAGAAAAAACTCTGTCAGAACCAATTCTTTTTAGATTGTAAGTAAATGCTTTATCATCAATTGTAATCCACCAAACATTTGTAGATGCATAAGAAATTAAATCGCATGTTTCTTGATCTGCAGGAAAAAATTGAATAGTTGATAATCCTGTATTCGTTGATGTGCCGCCATATTGAGTGACTTCATCTGGAGTTCCATCTTCAAGTCTATGGTCATGTTTTAGTGTTATAATATTGTCTTTTGATGTTAGAACCCAAGTTCTTGATTTATCATCTCCAACAAAGAAAGGAATACGAATTCGGTTTTCTTCACAACTTTTTACATGCATTATTAGTTTTTTACCAGCAAAAGGATCATCAGCAGATGCTCCTGCAATAATTTCTCCTTCAAAAGTTTGACCGCAATATGATTTTAATGTTTCCCAAAATTGCGCTGATCCATATTCGGTATCTGATTGTCCAAAACTGAATTGAAAAGCAAATAATAAAATAAGTAAGAATAGTTTTTTCATAATTTAAAAGAAATAAGTCAAAATTTAAGTAGCTAGTTTATTTTTACAATCATATTTTAAAATCAGCATCTTTGGTAAAGATACAATAAACCTTAACAAGATTAGTTTATCGTTTTATACAGAAACAGAAACGCAATAATTAAATAGCTTTAGAGCTTAATTTTTGGAAATTAACTAAATTTAGATTATAGTTTATCTGAATTAAAAAAGAACAGAAATTAGTGATTTATATGTTGATGATGTATCTCCTGTTAATGGGTTTTATTGAGGGATTGAACACGGCGTTTATAAAATTACAATATAATTTTGCTCGCATCATCAAAAAAAAGCCTTTTATTATTTCATATTTATTATCAGCAATATTATTAGGAAATTGGTTAAAATAGACTAAATTATAAAACGAAATACAGTCAGAAATAAAATCTAAATCATCTTAAAATCCAAAACCAATTCACCTTCAATCGAAGCTTGCAAAGGGTCTCCAACTTGAATCTCGCCAGTTCCGTGTGCGGGAGTTCTAGTTAAAATTAAATCACCTTCCGTTAGAGTCATGTATTTAGTGTCTGGTCGGAAACATAGCAAAATTAAAAATGTTTCTTTTTGCACTCTTTGTCTTTAATTTTAATCGCCTGATGCTAAGGCATCAACTCAAAAAATAAAAACCAAATAGCATCAAAAAATAATTCATTTTATAAAATTCGTCTGTTTCCGACCAGACACTATTTAGAAACAAAAGAAATAATTTCTGCAAAATTGTAGATAATTAAACGTGTATTTCCTGTTTGCTTTTGCTCGCCATTTATTTTTAAATCGAAATTTATGTTATTCAAATCTTTAAAATTTGCAACTGGTTTAAATCTAGAAATTTGCGCAACACCATCAAAACCTTTTCCTAAATCCCAAGGCCCTTTTGTTTCTCTACATTCGTTAAAAACATCTTTTGCTATGTAATCAATTGCAATTGCGATTTCAGAAATGTAAGAATTTGCATCTTCTAAAGCAATATCTTTTCCTTGTTTGCCGATTTTACAACCAATTCTGCTTCATACACCAAATTCGAAGTAAATGAAGGATATTTTGCATCCTCATTATTTCTTACCAAACTAGATTCTGACTTGGAAAATATAATCTGATTTCATTTTTCAATTCCCTTTTTTTCTTCTTGGGTATTTACGTAGTTTTTACCGATGCAAAGTATTTTCATAATCTTGGTCTATTATTTTTTGATTAATAATTGTTTAATTCCTGACGTCATAAAAGGCATTAAAGGCAGGCTTTTCATGATATTTATATCTTCTAAAAAAGTACTTTCATTTCCTAAAAAAGCAAATAGCTGAGCTACCGGAATTTTCTGAAACATAATTGTAAACACTTCTTTTCCTGTCAGTTTTTTAGACAGTAAAACGTCAAGTAATGTTCTATCATACCAATTATAAATTTTATTTTGAAAATTTAATGGCTGATTAGGATTTTTATTTTGAACTAAATTAGCAACAATTTCCGCTGTATTTTTCTGAATAAATTGAAACGTATATCCACTACTCGCTTTTGTAAATCCACCAGCAGTTCCAATATTAACGACATTTTTCATCGGATTTTTTTCAAACTTCGCTAAAGACATTGGTATTACTCCAAATTCTTCATGAGAAATTGTGTAATTATCAATCTTTAAAATAGTTTTAATGTAGTCTTTTAAAGCAGATGTATATGCCGCTTTATCCAACAAATTTGGACTAAATAATGTGTATTCTACTAAAGCTTGGGTTTTTGATGTTGGCAAAACATACATAAATGTTGCACCATTTTCTTGCGATAATGTAAAATCCATCAATCTGCCCACTTGATTGTCAAATACTGGTTTTTCTGTTTCTATAACCCAACCTTTAAAATGTTGTAATAAAGAATTTTCTTCTGTTATTTTTGGGTTGAAAATTGAAGTTGAATTAAATACATATTTTGATGTAAATAAATCTTTTGATGTTTTTACACTTGCTGAATTTTCATTGGAGTCAATGGAAATAATTTCATCCTTTACAAAGGTAACATTGCTGAATTTCTTAACTTCATTAAATACAAAATCGTAGAAATCGAGTCCACGAATCATTTTATAGGTGTACCTGCCTAAATCTAATTCCTTTTTAAAATCCGTAGAAAGAAATTCTAATTTTTCCCATTTTGCACAAACTAGGTCTTCAAAAACACCTGTTTCTTTTTCCCAAAAACACCAGGTTCTATCGTTATTTTTTTTATCATCTTTATCAATTACCAAAATAGAAGAATTACGCAAATTTGGTTCTTGCAATATTCTGTACAATAAACTTAAACCTGCGCAACCTGAACCTGCTATAATGTAATCGTATTTCATCAAAAATTTATAAAAAACGGTTGTACCAACTATCTTCAATTGGCAATTCCCAATAGTTTTCTAAATCTTCTTTTGTAGTAATTAGATTGTCAAAAATGATTGTTTTTGCATTTACCGCTTTGTTTTTTACTAGCTTTTTAAAATCTTTCAACTCTTTGTATTGCACATATTCACCTTGCTTAAAACAAACATTCATTTTGTCTAATAATTGCACATCGTAACTTGTTTGTAGCTGAATAATAAACGCAACAGATTTATCAATATCGTGCATTGAAAGTTCTGTTGTTATAGAATCTGCAATCAGAATAATAAACCGATTGTGCAACAACTGAAAAGAACATTTAAAATCTGCATTTTCTGCTTTCCAATTGCTCGTAAAATCAACTAATTTTTTCTCAATTTCTTCGATTTCTTGAGGATAAAATTTTCTACTTGATGGGTAAATCCAAACTTGAGCATCTTCTGGTATTGAGTTGTAATCTACGAACATTATTTTAATTTGAGATTCACAAAGATAACAAAACAAAGGCGTTTTTTGAAGTAGTTTTCAGAACGTTATCCTAAAAATCATTGTTGTCCGATTAAAACTATTTACTGAATCTAGTTCAGCACAAGTCAATTTCAGTAACATCAATAAATAGTACAGCTTAACGCCGTTTTTAAATGTTAGCTTGAATTTGGAGTTAACTTTAAAAAGACAAATAAATGTAATTTCTATTTTAAAATATCTCTGTTTTTTAGATAGTTAGAATCAAGTCTTGTTTCTTGATTCTAAAAATGAAACGGTCTTGATTCTTTTATCGGACAACAATAACTAAAAATAAAACCCTAAAATTTAATTTAGGATTTTATGCTTTTTTACGCTCTTAATGCAAATTGTTTGTTGATAATTCCTAGCCATTTTTTGATGGATTCTAACTCGCCGCTCAACATCATATCCATATCTAAATCAAAGAAAATTAGTTTTTGCGCTGTTTTGTTTTTGATAAGCGATGTAAAACTTAAGTACAATTGTCCTATTTCCCTAAAGCTTTCATTGTCGTATTTAACATCTTCATAAAGTGTGCAAATTGTACAGTTTTTAATTTCAGAAAGCATAATATGACTTTCTTCTATTTTTTCATCGATTTGTTTATTAAAAAATAAAACTCCTTTTTTATCATCTATTCCTATAAGGTAATCTCCACAAAATTCATGCTTGTTAATTGTACAATCAACATTATTTGCACTTAAAAAAAGTGCTTTTAATCTGTTTTTCTTTACTCTTTTTCCTTTTTGACTTAAAATTATAAATGGGATAATACAAATAATTGTTAAAATAGTTCCGATTAATAGGTTTCCTAAATTCATTATTGCTGTTTTTATTATATTGATAAACTGATAGTTACACGATATTAAATAACGTGTTAAAAAATATTACTAATTGCCAAAACTGGCTAATTAACAAATATCAATTACCAATGATAATGAAACGGAAAAATAAGTTGTGTTTTTTTAGAGAGAATTAAGAAGTTTTTTTCAGAATTTGAATATTGAGAAAACTGAAAATTAAAAATCTGCTCTATACATTTTATTGAAGTAAAAGACTTAAAATTTGAGTCTTTAGGGAAGGCTGTTACCGAATTAAAGTTTGTTTGATTTGCGACTGACTCTGATGTTTGAATCGCTTTTAAAAAAGATGAATCTAAAGAAAAAGAACCTTTTTTTTCACCAATTTCTATGTGCTCATTAATGGATAAGTTATTATTTGTAGTTCCTTTTGTAAAAGAGGAAAACATAATTAACAAGGCAAATCCAAAAAATTGCACTACTTTTTTCATGCAGTAAATGTAAATAACAAAACAATACGGAACATAAATTTTATATTTAAATTTATGTGACATTCTAAATGGAGAGTAAAGGAATGAGGAATCTCTGCATTTACAATATGTGTTTGAGATTCTTCCTATCGTCAGAATGACAATTGAACTGTCATTCTGAATGAAGTGCAACGGAAAGAAGAATCTCATTACACATATTAAAGATTCTTCCTATCGTCAGAATGACAATTGATTCGTATCAATCTGATTGATGTGTAGCGTGATGAAAAATCTATTTTAAAATCTCTAACAAATCTTTTTGCGTACTTTTTCCTTTGTCTTTATTGTACCATATTTGTAGATCTTGCTTAAAATCGGCATCCAAACTTCCATTTTTTTCTTTGTAATCAATTACCATTTTAGTTGCGATTTCTGGTCTTGGACCCCAAGAATTAATGACTTCATTTTTAGAGTTTAAAGCAATTAATTTCGGAATTGATTTACCTCCGTTTGTTAAAAAATGATTCATTAATTCATCATTATCATCACGTAAAACAATTTTTAAATCGATTTTTTCACTTTCTGATGCAATTTTATTAATTACAGGCATTGTTTGCGCAGCATCTCCACACCAACTTTCTGTTAAAACCAACCACGTTTGCGGTTTTTTAAGATTTATAATTTTTGCAACAGTTTCTTCGATTAATTTTATGGTTTTATCCAAACGTTTCATCCGCTGATTATTCAATGCAGAATACTCTAATAAATCTTGAGATTGTTCTGTTCCTGTACTTTTTCCTTCTTCAATTAAAGTAGTCACTAAATCTCTATATTCTTGATATGAAATCGCTTTTTGTAAACTATTTTCGATTGTATTTTTCATTATTATGTATTCTATCTTCACACTTTTGACGCTCATTTTCTCAAAACTTACAATGTATTCTTTAAGTTTTTTAGCATTGTTTTTGTGATTCTTTCTAAATCGAATTCAGGCTCCCAATTCCAATCTTTTTGCGCTTCAGAATCATCAATAGAACTTGGCCAAGAATCTGCAATTTCTTGACGAAAATCTGGTTTGTACGTAATTTTAAAATCAGGAATTTGCTTTTTAATTTCTTCCGCTATTTCTTTTGGCGTAAAATCTGTTCCAGCTAAATTGTAAGACGTTCTAATTTTAATAGCAGTAGCATCTGCTTGCATAATTTGTACTGTGGCATTTAGCGCATCTTCCATAAACATCATTGGTAAACGTGTTTCTTCGGATAAAAAACATTCATATTCGCCGTTTTCTATCGCTTTAAAGAAAATATCTACTGCATAATCTGTGGTTCCTCCTCCAGGTTTTGTTCTCCAAGAAATAATACCAGGATAACGCAAACTTCTTACATCAACTCCGTATTTTTTATGATAATAATCGCACCATAATTCGCCAGAAATCTTGCTGATTCCGTAAACTGTACTTGGTTCAATAATTGTTTTTTGAGGTGTATTAATTTTAGGAGTTGTTGGCCCAAACACCGCAATAGAACTTGGCCAATACACTTTTTCTATATGTTTTTCTTTCGCCAAATCCAACACTGCCAACAAAGAATTCATATTTAAATTCCATCCTTTCTGCGGATGCTGCTCTGCCGTTGCAGACAACATCGCAGCCAATAAATAAACTTGATTCGCTTTGTATTTCTTAATAATTGCTAAAATACCTTCTTTATCTGTTGCGTCTAAAATTTCAAAAGGTCCAGATTGCATCATTTCTGGATTTCCTTCTCTAATATCTGATGCTATTACGTTGTCTTTACCATAAATACTTCTTAATTTATAGGTGAGTTCTGTACCGATTTGACCGCTTGCGCCAAGAATTAAAATAGTTTGATTCATTTTGAAATGTGCATTTTTTATCGCCTGCAAAAGTACTTAATTTTTAATTTCGCAAAAAATAAAAGCAAACATATAATTATTCGTAAAATAAAAACTTTTCTATTTAGATTTCTTTTCGATAATTATCTGAATCACAGGAATGGCAACTTTGGGGAAATCGTAAGCTAAAACCTAAAGGAATTTTTTCTAAATCATCTTTAAAACTTTCTTCTATAAGAAAATAATTACATCATTTTAATTTTTGCTATTTTTACACTCAAATTCAATATTTGCTATGAAAAAAATAATCACTTTATTTCTTTTGTTCTATTTAATGGGCTGTATTCCTTCTCCGAAAGATGAAAACCAAACGATAGACAATACTGTAGAATCAAAAAATATTGAACACAAAAACACACCCTTTGTTACAGTTAAACCCAATTTTCAGAAAGAACTAGAAAATTGGTCTGCATATAGAAATGTGAATTTATTTTTAGAGAAATACAACACTATTTCCCCAAATGATGCTTTGAATAATGCACTAGAATTGCAAGAATTAACCTTGACTTTTAAAGACAATATTGATTTAGATATTTTAAAAATACCCTCTTTCCAAGCACGTTTAAACGTATTACACAACGAGGTTTTGCGTTTGTCTGACATGACCTTTATTTCTGCAATTAAAGCAGATGAAGTGAACAAACAAGTAGAAAAAATAGTAACGGTTTTTTCTTCTACAAACGATAAAATAAATACTGTTTTCACTAAGAAAAAGTTTGAAAGTGAAATTACGGTAAAAGACATTTTTATTGGTTTAGATTCTTCAAAATTAGATCCTGAAACATTAGAATCAATTAAAAACAAGAAATTAAAAATTGAGGTTCTGCCTAATTAAAATGAAACGCAATGAGAAATTCTGTTTTAGTAATTTTCACATTTATTTTTATTTTTGGATGTCATCAACCTAAAGAAAAAAATAATTTCTCTGAAGAATCCATTAAAAAAACGACTGATTCTATTTTAACCAACTGGCATTTATCTGCTACAAATGCAGATTTTAAAAATTATTTTGGCGCCATGGATTCTGTTTCTGTTTTTATTGGCACGGATGGTTCAGAAAACTGGTCAAAAGAACAGTTTTCTAATTTTTCTAAACCTTTTTTTGACAAGGGAAAAGCGTGGGATTTTAAAACCCTAGAACGTAATATTTACGTAAACGCAGATGGCACTTTTGTTTGGTTTGATGAACTTTTAAATACGTGGATGGGAATTTGCCGTGGTTCTGGTGTTTTAGAAAAAGTGAATAAAACTTGGAAAATTAAGCAGTATGTATTGTCCGTTTCTATTCCAAATGATGACGTTAAAAAAGTGATTTTAGCAAAACAAAAAAGTGATTCTATTTTTTTGAGGAAGTTCCAATTACCTCATCAACAACTTTAAAAATTAAATTGCTTTCAAAACCTTTTCGCATTAAAAAATCAACGAGTTTTTTCTTTCTTTTGTAATGATTCGATTCAGAAATAACATCATTTCTATTTTCTGTAATTCTGTAAATAGTTGCAATATATTCTTGTTCATCAATTTCTTTTAAAGCTGTCTTTATATTGTAAGCAGAAATATCTCTAAACTTTAATTCTCTAACAATACGTGGTTTCCCCCAACTTTTAATTCGGAATTTCCCTCGCGCATAACTTTTTGAAAAACGTTCTTCATTTAAAAAATCGTCTTTCATCAAACTCAATAAAATAATTTCTTTTGCTTCCGGAATTAATTGATACTCCCACATTTTTTGTTCCACTTCTTTGTGGCATCTGTCTTGATAAACGCAATAGTTTTCTAATTTGCGTTTTATTTCATCAACAGTAAAAGATTTTTTCTTTTTTTCAAACATTGTACTTCGAAAATACAAAAAGGATTGAAACTATCAATGTTTCAATCCTTTTGTTTTAAACTTTCTGAAAGGTCTTCAAAACCTTGCTAAATATATATTAATTCTTTAAAACACCTACAAGATTCTAAAACCTTGTAGGAGAAATTATAGTTGATTTTTGTCTTCAATTCTCACGTCATTACTATAAGCAAGTTCTGCTTTTTCTAACTGATGTGGCAATTGTCCTTTTATTCTCATTTTAAACTTTGTCACTAAAAAGAACAAAATTGGTACAACTATTAGAGTTAAGAATGTCGCAATTAACAAACCATAAATAACTGTTTTTGCCAAAGGTCCCCAAAAAACAACGTTGTCTCCACCCATATAAATATTTGCATCAAACTCACTAAATAAGGTAAAGAAGTTAATGTTTAGACCAATTGCTAACGGAATTAAACCTAAAATAGTAGTAATTGCTGTTAATAACACAGGACGTAAACGTGCTTTACCAGCTTTAACAATAGTTTCAAACAAACTATCTAACGGCAAATACTCTTCGCTGGAAACACCATCTTTTAATTTTCTTCTTTCTATTAATAGCTCTGCGTAATCTAACAGAACTACTCCGTTATTTACTACAATTCCTGCAAGCGAAATAATACCCACCATAGTCATCATAATAACAAATGGAGCTCCTGTAATTACTAAACCGCCAAAAACTCCAATAAAACTTAAAAAGATTGCCAACATAATAATTCCTGGTTTTGAAACCGAGTTAAATTGGAAAATCAGAATAAAGAAAATCAGCATTAAACCAGTAAAAAAAGCACCCATTAAAAAATTCATTTGCTTGTTTTGCTCTTCAATTTGTCCTGTATAATCAAATTCGATTCCTTTTGGAACGTCTTTAAAATTTTTCATTGAATTCTGAATCCTGGCAACAACCGCTCCAGCATCTGTTTCTCCTGGAGAAAGTGCAGAATAAACAGTTACTACTCTTTTAACATCTTTGTGCTTTATGGCACTAAAACCAGAACTATTGGTTTGTGTTGCCACAGCAGAAACCGGAATTTCTTTAATTTTACCAGAAGCTTGATCTCTAAAGGTTATTTTTTGATCAAAAACGGCACTTTTATTATATCTATCGTCTTTATTAAAACGAACATAAATATCATAATCTTCTCCGTTTTCTTTATAAACCCCTGCTTTATTTCCAAAAATTGAAGCTCTTAATTGTTGCCCAACTTGCCCTGTAGACACGCCTAATTCTCCTGCTTTTTTACGATCGACCAAAACCTGCATTCCTGGTTTGGATTTATTTACATCAATCTTTAATTCATCAACACCAGAGATACTTTGCGTATTCAAATAATCTCGCATTCTTTCTGCCGTGAAGATTAATTCTTCATAATTTTTTCCATTTAATTCGATGTTAATTGGCGAACCTGCTGGTGGTCCATTTGCATCTTTTTCTACAGAAATTAAAACACCAGGATAAATACCAACTAAAGCAGCTTGTACTTTTTGACGTAACAATTCACTATCCTCACCTCTTCTATATTTATACTCCCGCATAGAAGCAGTAATTTTTCCTTTGTGTGGCATTTCTGCTGCAGAACCTCCATCTGTTTGCGGATTCCCAGCACCTTCACCAACTTGCGAAACGGTACTTTCTACCATAAAATTATAACCGCCATCTGTATATTGATCTTGATTTAAAACACCATATACTTTTTCTTCAATCGCTTTCGTAATTTGGTTTGTTTTCTCAATATCTGTACCTTCTGGATATTCTATATAAACAATAATTTGATTTGGTTTGTTGTCTGGAAAAAACTCCACTTTTGTTCTTTGTTCGCCTAAAGACCAACCAAAACCCGCAAATGCGATGAAAAGCAAAATAAATGTTCCAACCACTAAAATATAAGGTTTCCAGCCAGAAAGTGCACTTTTTAATTGTCTTTCATACCAGTTTTCAAGAGAAACTAACGTATTTTTTTGGAAATAATTCGCCACTTTTCTTAATATCAATCTGTACACCCACAACATAATTGCAGTGAAAATAATTAATGTGCCTAATGCATTATATTCTCCACCAAAGAAAAAGATCAACAAACCAATAACCGCCATAATACTGGTTAATTTAATAATACTTTTTATTGGCATGTCTTTGTCTTCTACACTCATAAATTGAGAAACCAATACCGAGTTAAAGAAAATTGCTACAAATAAAGAAGAACCTAATACAATAGATAAGGTAATTGGCAGAATTACCATAAATTGTCCCATAATTCCAGGCCAAAGACCTAACGGAATAAATGCAGCAACGGTTGTTGCAGTTGATATAATAATAGGAAAAGCAATTTCTCCGATTCCTTTTTTAGCAGCTTCTATGCGGCTCATGCCCTCTTCATCCATTAAACGATATACGTTTTCTACGACTACAATTCCATTATCAACCAACATTCCAAGTCCCATAATTAACCCAAAAAGCACCATTGTATTTAATGTATACCCTAAAGCTCCAAGAATCATTAGTGACATAAACATGGACATCGGAATTGCAAAACCAACGAAAATAGCATTTTTAAAACCGAGAAAAAACATTAAAACAATAACCACTAAAATTACTCCGAAAATAATATTATTTACCAAATCATCTACTTGCCCAATTGTTTTTGGAGATTGATCATTTGTAATGGTAACTTCTAAATCTTTTGGAAAAGTATTTTTAATGTCATTCGTAACAATTTTTCCAATTTTTTCTGCTGCAGCAACCATGTTTTCGCCAGATCTTTTTTTAACATCCAGCATTACAACAGATTGCCCATCTTCTCTTGCGTACGTTGTTTTATCTTTGTCTTTAAATCTAATTTCTGCTACATCTTTTAAGTAAATAGGATTATCATTCTCTGATTTGATAACAAAATCACCTAAATCTGACGGTTTATCAATTTCACCAATTATTCTGATTGTTCTTCGTTGCTGACTTGTGATAAAATTACCAGCAGACATCGTTACATTTCCACGAGTTATAGCGTTAGTAATATCATCAAAACTAACTTTTGCAGCCATCATTTTGTAAATATCAACGGCAACTTCTACTTCTTTTTCTTGTGCTCCGCGGATATCTACCTTTTTAATTTCTGATAAATCTTCAATTTCATCTTGTAAATACTCACCAAACTCCTTCAATTTAGCAACCGTGTAATTTCCAGAAATGTTGATATTAAGTATTGGAACCTCTTCAGACATACTTAACTCAAAAACATTTGGCGTTACTTTTGCGCCGTTAAATGTTGGCCAATCTTCCCCCGCAGTTTCTTGATCTATTTCGTCTTTTACTTTTTGCTTTGCTTTATCAACAGAAATTTTCTCGTCAAACTCTACCGTAATCATAGAATAATCTTCTTGGGAAGTTGATGTGATTTCTACAACATTACTAATCGATTTAAGTTTATCTTCTAGCGGATTTGTAATTAATTTCTCAATATCTTCTGCCGTATTTCCAGGATAAACAGAACTTACATAGATTTTTGTTTCATTTATTTCTGGAAAATTTTCTCTTGGCATAGAAAAATACGATGCAATTCCCAAATAAAGAATTACAAACATTAAGACATAAATAGTAGTTTTATTATTTATTGCCCAAGAAGAAAGTTTAAATTCTTTATCTACTTGTTTATTTTTTTTCGCCATTTTTAAATTTTATTAATCACTTTTACAACTTGACCGCTGTTTACACTTCTTGCACCTTCTTTAATAACTTCTGAATCTGCTGGAAGATTTTTTGTAACTTCAATCATATTTCCTTGCGTTCTACCAGTTTCAATTATTAATCTTTCGGCAATACCTTCATTATTACTTTCCTTGTTTTTCACGATATAAACGTATTGTTCTCCATTTGCATTTTCTGATATAATACTCTGCGGAATTAATATTGCATTTGGATTCGTGTAATCGTTCAACTTTAATTTTGCTGTTAAATTTGGTTTTATATTTCCGTTTGAATTTGGTACAGCAATTTCAATTTTGAATGATCTGTTATTTGGATTGATAAAATTACCAACTTGCCTAACTTTAGTATTTATTGTTTCTCCTGTTATTGGAAAATTCACTTCAACATCTTTATTTTTTGTAATATCACCAATATATGTTTCTGGAACTTCTGTCTCTATATACATGTCTGATAAATTAACGATTCTAAAAATTTCTGAACTAGCACCTGGTGCAACTACAGTTCCTCTTTCTTTAAAAATATCATCAATAATTCCAGAAAAAGGCGCTCTAATAGTAGCTTTACCTAGTTGTTGTTTTAGTTGAGCTAACGAACCTTTTTGAGATTCGTAATTTGTTTTTGCTTGTAAATATTGAATTTCTGACCCAATTTTTTGATCCCACAATCTTTTTTGACGTTCAAAAGTAGTTTTAGCTAAAGAAGTTGTTGCTTCTACCTGTGCCACTTGAGATGACATTCCGCCATCATCAATTCTTGCCAAGACTTTCCCTTTACTTACATTTTGACCTTCCTTTACAAATACCTCAAGTAAAATACCTGCCATTTCTGGATAAATCAATACATTTTGTTTGGTTTGCACATTTCCTTGCAATTCTATAAAATGTGTAAAAACAGTATCCTTCACTTTAAAAGTAGTGATTAACGGAATGTTTTTATCTTCATCTAAATCGTCTAACTTATCGTTAATTTGTTTTAATTCAACCGCAAACCCTTGTTGTTTTGCATCAATTTCTGCTTTTTTAGATTTTATTTGTTTAACATCATTTGTTGCTAAAAGTTCATCTAAAGTAAGTTCTTTTTTATCTCCACAAGAAGAAAAAACAAGCGTTACTAAAAGGAATAAATATATATTTTTCATGATCTGTTGGTTAATTAATTGGTTTGTTTAATGCGTTTTCTAGCGCTGCTTTTTGGGCAATTACATTTAACATAGATTGGATGTATTCTTGTTGTTGTGTGTATAATTGGTTTTGCGCTTGTAGTAAATCGAAACTTGTAGAAATACCTTCAAAAAACTTAATTCGTTGCTTTTTCTCGATTCTTTCTGCCAAATTTAAATTTTTCTCTGAAATGTAGTAATTTTCGATACTAAACTGATACTCATTTTTTGCAGCTTGGACTTGTAAATTTAATTTCTGTCTTGTTTCTTCTAACCGAATATCTGAATTGTCTAAATCTATGCGTGCTTGAGCCGTTCTAGCATTTCTGCCGAAACTACTAAAAATTGGAACGTTTAAACTTACACCTAATAATGAATAATCAAACCAGCGTTGATTTCCGTTTAAAAATGTAAACTCGTTTGAGTTTGCTTGTGCGCCATAATTTAAAAATGCATTTAACGTTGGCAAAGCTTTACTTTGCTCCAGTTTCACTAACAAACGCTTCGTTTCTCTATCGTTTTCTGCGATTTTAAAATCCACATGATTTTTTACATCAAAATCTGCTGCAATTAAATTCAAATCCATGTTTGTTTGCGCCAAACTTTCTAGAGAATCTGTTAAAATTAATTCATCTTCAATATTATTTCCTAAAGATAAATTTAACATTCTATACGCAATAACTTTCATTCTCAACACATTATTCAATTGGTTTTGAAGATTACCAAACGTAATTTGCAATTGCTCTACATCTTCTTCTTCGTTGAATCCGTTTTCGTAAATCTTTGTAGCGTCTTCTAAACTTTTCTTTAGAATTTTTAAATTTTCCGTTAAAATTTCGATGGTTTTTTCTGAAACTAAAACATTTCCGTACGCATTTACAATTGCTTCACGAGTTAGCAACTCTGTTTTTTCATTTGCTTGTTCAGAAATCTTCAAAAAAGTTTTAGAAGCCTGTAGTCCAACTAAATAAGACCCATCAAAAATTAATTGTCTTAATGTGATAGATCCATTCATGTTTTGCTGTGTTCCAAAAACAAATTGATCTTCGTTTCCATCATTATCAAAATCCACCAAAGTAATTTGTTGTTTTATAAAATTTTGATAATCTATTTTTCCATCAATTTGAGGCAAACCAATTGTAGTTGTTTCCCAAACTTTTTTCTTTGCAGATTCAATATCATTTATTGCAATTCTTGTATTATAGCTGTTTTTTAGTGCATAATCAATTGCTTCTTGCAATGAAAAACGCGTCTTTTTTTCTTGTGCGTTTATAGTCACAAATAAAAAAAGCAATAAAACAGCAAGTACTATTTTTCTCATTTTTTATGTTAATTTAAGTTGGTTTTCTAATTGTTTAATACCTTTTTGCGAACAAATTCCTCGAAGATGATAATTTAAGTAGTGACTCATTAAAGTATTCATTGAGTAATTATTTAAAGGAAATAAATCATTGTTTTTTATTGCGGTCATTCCACTAAAATAAATTCGCGAAATAAATTCTACATCAATATCTTTTCTGTATAAATTTTGTTCAATTCCGTTTTTAAGATTATTTAAAACACAATTTTGCATCAAATCAAATTGTTTTTTCATTACGGATGCATAAATTTTAGGATAATATTTTTGCAATTGATATTGTGGTGAAGATTTTTCATCCTTTAAATTTGCCATCACAAAACGTTTAATGTCAAATATTTCTTCAATCGGATTTTTATCTAACAAACAGATCATGTCTATTCCTTCGCAAATAGAAATAAACATAAACTCTGTAACGGCATTAACAAGCTCCGTTTTATTATTGAAGTATTTGTAAATTGTTTTTTTAGAAACGCCTAATCCATTGGCAATTTCATCCATTGTAACACTCTTAAAACCAAGGTTTAAAAAGAGTTCTTTTGATATTTCTAAAATTTTATCTCTCATAATTAAAAAAGATTTCCTCAAAATTTTATTTTGAGATTTCCTTTGGCACTCTCATTCCCGTGATCCCAGTATTAATCGGGAGGAAGTCTAAATATTTAATATTTCACTAAAATTATAAATTTCGAGCGTAAAGATACATTGGGAAACTTTAGAAACAATTATAGTTTCCAAAGTATTTACAATTTTTTAACATTGCATTTTAGTAAGAGAATTCTTTAGGTTATTTTTACAAAAATTTTAGACTTGGATATTTCACATTATCAAAATGATTTTTTAGCCTATTTAGAAGCAAAGGAATGGGTTCGAGAGCCAAAAAACTTGTACGAACCAATTGATTATATTTTGCAATTATCTGGTAAAAGGATTCGCCCTATTTTAACTTTAATGGCTGCAGATATTTTTTCTGGTGATTATAAAAAAGCACTTCCAGCAGCTTTAGCTATTGAGGTTTTTCATAATTTTACTTTAGTGCATGATGATATTATGGATGATGCACCTTTGCGCAGAGGAAAGAAAACCGTTCATGAAAAATGGAATTTAAACACGGCCATTCTTTCTGGCGATGCAATGCTAATTTTGGCATATCAATATTTTGAAAACTACGAGCCAAAGATTTTTAGAGAATTGGCGAAATTATTCAGCAAAACTGCTTTAGAGGTTTGTGATGGTCAGCAATTAGACGTTGATTTTGAAACCAGAAACGATGTTACTATTGCTGAATACATAAATATGATTAGTCTTAAAACATCTGTTTTAGTTGCAGCTGCTTTAAAAATGGGTGCAATAATTGCAGAATGTGATGGAAAAAACTGTACGCTTATTTATGATTTTGGTTTAAATTTAGGAATCGCTTTTCAATTACAAGATGATTATTTAGACACTTTTGGTAATCCAGAAACATTTGGTAAACAAGTTGGAGGCGATATAATCGAAAATAAAAAAACGTATTTGTATTTAAAGGCGTTAGAAATTGGTTCAGCGGCAGATCAGAAAAAACTAAAATATTATTACAATCAGAAGTTAGAAGAAAATTCTATAAAGATTGATGAAGTAAGTCGTGTTTTTGAGCAAAATGATATTCCCAGATTGATTAAACAACAAATAAAAGAGTATACACAAAAGGCATTTGATGTTTTAAAAGAATTAGATATAAATGACGAGAACAAAGAAAAGCTCAAAAAATTTGGATTCTCATTGATGAATAGAGATGTTTAAGATTTTTTTATTGTTTTTTAAAAAATAATAGTACATTTGTCCTCCAAAATTAGGTCCCATAGCTCAGTTGGTTAGAGCACCTGACTCATAATCAGGTGGTCCTTGGTTCGAGCCCAAGTGGGACCACTTTATTCTACAAGCACTTACAATTTTATTGTTAGTGCTTTTTTATTTTGCCTGCAACATATCGGCAACAATTCACTAATTTTACGCAATGGACAAATTAAATCCTCTAGCAATTATTGAACTACAAAACATCCTCACTGATAAAAATATTGAAAGGTTAAAAACTAATTTTATAAAAAGAAATTTTTGTAATGAGGATAAACCTGAAGATATTGATTATGAAAAAGGAATATTATATCATTATGACAGTCATAAAAATGATTTAGTACCGAAAAAATTTGAGGACTTTTTAAAAGAAAAATTATGGAGTATTACTAATAACATACAATCTGAAATAGAATTATCTAATATTCTATTAAAAAGTAAAGAGAAAATAAAATATTGGCAATCTATCTTAAATTCATTCGATTACATTAAAACTAAAAACAAAACTGTTTTTGATTTATTAGTAATCACCGCATTTTAAACATTAATAAAATAAATAAAACGGTTACTTTTAGACTAAAAAACTACAGAAAAGGAGGTCAAAAAACAACCTTAACACTTTCTACCAAAGAATTTATACGGCGATTTCAACTTCATATCCTGCCCAAAGGTTTTACAAGAATACGGCATTACGGGTTTTTAAGCAGCAGCTGGAAGAAAGAGAAGTTACCGCTGTTACAACTGCAATTAGCAGCTAAAAATTGCGCACATATAGAAATTTTTGTTCCTCAAGAAGAATCGTTACATGGCTGTTGTAAGCATTGTAAAAAGGGACCATTGATTACCCTTTTAACCTTTGACAGTCGTGGTCCACCAAAAAATTATAAAGAAATTATAAAACGCAAATTACTGAAATACACCCATTAAAAAAACGGTTCAAAAAAGGGCCTTAGCATACTAGTTTCTAAAATGAAAGAAAACCAATTAAAAATACTCTTTTACGAATTGTAAAAACAGCAATCGTGCAAAAAGTGATTTTCTAATTAGAAATTACTCAAACCATCACCAGTTTATAAAATTACTGCTTTTTAGTACCCACACAAAAATCATCGCTTTACCCCTTATTTAAACCGGATCAGTCAACATAGCATATAGCGCTGGCCTATCGGCGCGCCATATGCTTAGTTATTAGTTATTTTTTCAATCCTCATTCTATGTGATCTTTGTAAGATTACAGGGTATAAATTTCCTAAAACATTTATTAGTGTGGTGATAATTACAAGAAAAATATATCCATGAATAAGTAAAATAAAAGATAAAATTATGATAACAACGAATGCTCCTAGATGTCCAAACTCTGATTGCCTTGTTTGAAACACGAAGTTTACTAATCCCTTTTTTGTTCCGTTAAAGTATTTCTTTCGATTAGTTTTCCTGCCCCAAAAAGCGAAGAGAAGCAAAAGTCTAAAATATTTAATACCTAGTACTTTAATTATGGAGTTTAAAACTTTTGGACTTTTAATTTCATAGTAACTATCGGATAAAATTCTACTTGATGGATATGCAAATCCGATAAATGCAAAAACTCCCGTAATAAAAAGGGTTAATAAAAATGATATTATCAAAAACTCGTTGTTGCTAAATTCGTTCGGGTCTGATGAAATTAAACCTCTCAATAACTCAATAGATCTATAACATAGAAAAAGGGAGAATAAAGGGAATACTATTTTCTTTAAAGTTTCCAATTAATTTTAATTAAGTACAACGTTTAGTATATGAAAAGTAGGCGATTCCGAAGCACAAAACTTTCAACTTACAAGAAAGGTGAAACGGGCTATGAACCTTGATACTATTACCATCTCGCTTATTCTTTATATACATTGTTGGCATTTCGTTCTTTTATTCTTTTATTCTTTTATTCTTTTATTCTTCAAATTAAGATTTATTCAGGATATTTCAGATTATCATAAATATAATTAAAAAATTCTTCATCTTCTTTTTTATGATTTTCAAGATTAAAGTCTTCGCTATTTTTTTCTTCATCAGATATTGATTCTTCACATTGTTTCATAAATAATTCAAGAGCATATTTTCTTAATTCACTGAAATATACTTCTGCATCGACTTCTTTATAGGTCTCTTTTATAAACAATAAACTTTCTTCTAAATAATTCCGAATAAACATTATTCGTCTTAAATCTTCGTCTAAGATTTCTGTATCGTATTTTTTCGCTGTGAATATGCTTCTTATTCCTATTTTCGAAATATTTATTAAAACATCAATCATTCTATTTTCCTTTAATAAACTTATAGCCTTCTTCTATTTTGTTTGCGATTTTATCCGCTATTTCCTTATCTTTTGGGGATTGTTGCAAATCTGAAACTACACATTCTAAACAGTCCAAATCCCAACTATAAAAACCAACTTTTCTTTTTCCTGTCAAATTAGCAATACGACTATCAAGTCCAAAAGATTCAGCCATTTGCCAAGTGTTTTCTTGCAACAACTCCAATTCGTCAATTTCAAATTTAATCTCTGCTTTTATATCATTTTTTCCTGGTTTCATTTCTGTTATATTTACTTTTATCTTACTGTTAATTTCTCGTTCTCTTGAATGAATACCAACGTGTTTGTGATCGAGTAGGCAAAGGGAGTTTCACCCTAAGCCTCTCACAGAACCGTGCTTGAAAGTCTCCCCTCACACGGCTCTTGTTGTACAAATCTAAGCAATAATATTTATTTCAAGAAAATTCCAATGATAGAACAAAGTAGGATATTGCTTCCTTACTGTTGCTAACCATTTATACCCTTTTCTGATACTGGTTTTATATCGCTTATATCTTTTCCTTGCCCACCAAACTAATCGTTTACTCAATAATCTAAAGACTTTTGTAAGTTCAAACATCTTAAATTTACCATAGTACCGCACCCATCCTCTAATCATTGGATTGAGAAATTGAGCCACTCCTACAATGCTTTTAAAAGTGAGTTTACCTACGTTTAGTTCTTCAAGTTTATCTGCGATTCGTTTTCTTGAACTAATACTTATAGCACAATCATAGCCGATGAATAACTTTTTCGTTTTCTTTGAAAATGCTGTTCTTGGCTGAAAAGAATATCCCAAAAAATCAAATTTGACAATTGGGTGTTTTTCCTTTCTTCTGTAGTCACGGCAATAGACAATTTTTGTCTTTTTCGGATGTAATTCTAATCCTACCGATTCCATTCTTTGATGTACTAAATTTAGTAATTGCTCTGCGTGAGTTTTTGTATTACAATGTACTATCACATCATCGGCATACCGAGTGAAGTTTACATTTTCATCTGTTTGTTCCAACCATTTGTCAAAAGCATAATGTAGAAAAAGGTTTGCCAATAATGGGCTGATTACTCCGCCCTGTGGCGTTCCTTTTCCTTTCTTTTGGATTAGTTTTCCAGATTTTGTAATAACGGGTGCTTCCAACCATCGAATTATGTAAAGTTTAGCCCAATTTTCCGGTACGTGTTTCTCTACGGCAAGCATTAGTTTGTTGTGGTCTATATTGTCAAAGAAACCTTTGATGTCTAAGTCAATAACCCAATTTTGTTTCCAACAGCTTTCTCTTACCTTTGATAATGCCTGATGGGCATTTCTCTTGGGGCGATAGCCGTAAGAATTTGGACTGAATACTGCCTCTAATCTTGATTCAATAAACATTTTAACCACCATTTGACCAACTCTATCACTAATAGTAGGGATCCCTAATTTACGGATTGAACCATCTTTCTTAGGTATTTCTACTTCTTTGACTGGAGGAGGAAAATAACTCCCTGATGCCATTCGATTCCAAAGTTTGTATAGGTGTTTTCTGCGATTGGCATCAAATTCTTGCATACTAATCGCATCTATTCCTGCACTCCCTTTCTTGGAACGCACTTTTTGATACCCCTCCAAAACCATTTGACGACTTATCGGTATTGATTTTGTTTCATTCCATAAATTCATCCTCACTTTTGTAAGTTGGTTCGTAAAATGGGCTAAGTTCTAATTATAACAGCAATTATTTGTATATTTAGACATATGAAAACAAGTGAAGAGATTAAATCCTTATTCAATGCGCTGCCGCCGGCTACTCAGAATAACCTGCTAGGAGAATTACTTATTGAACAAGAGCTTCAAGGAAAGGTAATTGAAGAAGCGTCAGAAGAAGTTTCAAAAATTCGTTTTAAGAAGCCTTGTCCTCACTGTTCTAGTGTAAGTGTATATAAGCGAGGTAAGCAAAAAGGAGTTCAAATGTATCGTTGCAATGATTTTAACAAGTGGTACAGTGAGACAACAGGTACACCTTTGTATGATATAAAATTAAAGAGTAAATGGCAAT
>Ga0335398_10000173_pt1 | contig 104632 bp, 97 predicted proteins | sample BON03_FD_205742 | JGI IMG/M metagenome (GOLD analysis project Ga0335398, IMG submission 205742) | Freshwater microbial communities from Lake Bonney liftoff mats and glacier meltwater in Antarctica - BON-03 (spades assembly) (version 2) | ecosystem: Environmental > Aquatic > Freshwater > Ice >...
AGGCGATCGTCACGCTCGAAGAAGAGATGCTCGCCGCCGCTGAGGAGCTTCGCTTCGAACACGCCGCCCGCCTGCGCGACGAGCTGCGTGACCTAAAGCGCCAGCTCGATGGCCTCGAAGCCGCCGGACTGCGGCCCGAACCGGCTACCGACTGACGCGCGGCTGGCTAGGCTTGAACTATGAGCAATTCGTCTTCAGCGGACCCAAACCAGAGCCGCAGCGACGCGTTGGCGCGGATTGAAACGGCTGAACGCGCGCTGGAGCAGCTCGCGGCGACGGTGCGCTCGAAAACGGCCGAGCTGCAAGAGCAGCTGGGGCAGGTGCGACTTAGCGTGATTGAGATGCACACGCATGCCGTGTCGACGCCGACTCCAGCGCCGCTGAGCGAACCACCGGTCGCTGACGAGGCGCCTGACGGCAGCGTCGAGGGTGCAAGGCTCGTGGCGCTCGATCTGGTTAGCCGCGGCATCGAGTTCGAGCAGGCTCAGGAGCTGCTGCGCGAGGCTTTCCCGGGCATCGACGCCGAGCGGGTTCTGAGCGAAGTCGGCGCAACTCCGAGCGCTTAGAGCGGTTCTACTAGAAGTGCGTGCTTTAGCGACAATCATTGCGGCCGGGGCGATCACTGCCGCCTTTACTGCTCCGGCGCAGGCAACAAAGCTCTCGCCAACTTTTTTCGGCGTCATGGCCAACGGCCCGCTTGACGCTCCCGGGGTCGATCTGGCCAAGGAGGGCGCCGTGATGCGCGCCAGTGGCGTCGGGACAATCCGGCTGCCGGTTCAGTGGCCGCTGCTGCAGCCGTACGCGAGCTTTGAGCAGATTCCAGCGAGCGCGCACCGATACTTCACCAACGTCGGCGGGATCCCAACCGACTTTTCGACCACCGACGCCCATATTGCTGCTGCGGCGCGAAACAGGATTGAGGTGACGGCGCTTGTGCTGCGCGCCCCGGCTTGGGCTGCTCTGGACCCAAGCGAGACTTTTTCGCCGCCGCGCGATCCGGCGATCTATGGCCGTTTTTTGAAGTCACTAATTGGGCGTTACGGCGTGAAGGGCAGCTTCTGGGCCGCCAACCCCTCGCTGCCGAAGCGGCCGCTGCGCAATTTTCAGATCTGGAATGAGCCGAGCCTCAGCCGCTACTTCCCAGTGAAGCCGTGGGCGCCCGCATACGCCAAGCTCCTGCGCGCCTCCTACAGGGCGGTGAAGGCGGCCGACCCCGGCGCGAAGGTAATCACGGCCGGCCTGCCGAATTTCTCTTGGCGTGATTACACGACATTGTTCAAGGCCGGCATGAAGGGCAGAGGCTACTTTGACGCCGTTGCTGTCCATCCATTCACGGGAACAGCAGAGGGCAGCGTAAAAATTCTTCGCTTCGTCCGCGCCGTGCTCGACGCCAACGGCGCCCGTAACGCTCCGCTATGGGTAACCGAGATTTCTTGGCCGTCGGGGCGCGGAAAGGCCGACGCCAACCAAAGCTGGGTGACGACCGAGGCTGGTGAGGCAAAGAAAGTGAGCGAGGTCTACCGCGCTTACGGCAAAAGTGCGGGGCGCCTCAAGCTCGCTCGCGCCTACTGGTACAACTGGGTCAGCAGTGACAGCGGCAATCAGGACGCTTTTGAATACGCCGGACTGCGGCGCGTCGCCGCCGACGGAAGCTTCGTCGACAAGCCAGCGCTCGCGGCCTACCGCAGCGTTGCGCGCGAGCTAACGCGCTAGTTGGTTCGGCGCGCGAAGGCCGCCGCGCGGCGGTTCGCGTCTAATAGACTGGCTGTAATGGCGTCAGCAAATTCAATTGTCGTTTCTGGTGCTCGCGAGCACAACCTCAAAGACATTTCGCTTGAGCTGCCGCGCGACTCGCTGGTAGTGATCACAGGACTCTCTGGTTCAGGAAAATCCTCGCTCGCATTCGACACGATTTATGCCGAAGGTCAGCGCCGCTATGTCGAATCGCTGAGCGCCTACGCTCGCCAGTTCCTCGGCCAGATGGATAAGCCTGACGTTGACTCAATCGAAGGCCTCTCGCCCGCGATCTCGATCGACCAGAAAACGACCTCGCGTAACCCACGCTCAACCGTCGGCACAGTTACCGAGGTTTACGACTATCTGCGCCTGCTCTGGGCCCGCGTTGGTCATCCGCACTGCTACAAGTGCGGCGCGCCGATCGCCGGTCAGTCAGCCGACCAGATAATTGATCAGGTGACGGAGCTGGCGGAAGGTACGCGCCTGATCGTGATGGCGCCTTTGATCCGCGACCGCAAGGGCGAATACGGCAAGCTTTTCGAAGGGCTTCGCGCCGACGGCTACGCGCGTGTGAAGGTCGATGGCGAGCTACTGATGCTCGACGAGGAGATTGAGCTTGACCGTAAGTTCAAGCACTCGATTTCGGTCGTCATAGACCGGCTCGTTATTCGCGATGGCGTGCGCAAGCGGCTCGCTGATTCGATTGAGACCGCGGTTGCGCTGGCGGGCGGCATCGTCGAGGTCGAAACCGCGCCAGAGAAGGGAGAGGGCGAGCTGATGACCTTCTCGGAGAGTTTTGCCTGCCTTAAGTGCGGCGTATCAATGCCGGAGCTTGAGCCGAGGATTTTCTCCTTCAACTCACCGCACGGCGCCTGCGAGCGCTGCAGCGGGCTTGGCTCGCAGATGGAAATTGATCAGGATCTAATCGTCCCCGACCGATCTCTGTCAATCGAGGCCGGGGCACTGGCACCATGGGCGGCCAGTAGCTCAAATTACTACGAGCAGATCACGCAGGCGCTGGCGGCTGAGTACGCGGTTGACATGACTGCGCCGTGGGAGTCGCTCACGACGACCGAGCGTGATTACTTCCTGCGCGGAACAGGCAAGAACGCTGTGGAGGTCACCTACCGAAACCGCTATGGGCGAACGCGCGCCTACTCAACGCGATTTGAAGGAATAATTCCGAACCTTGAGCGCCGCTACCGCGAGACCGATTCGGAGGCGATGCGTGAACGTATTGAGGAGTTCATGGCGGTCGCCGCCTGCCCAGCCTGCGATGGCTCAAGGCTGCGGCCTGAGTCGCGCGCTGTGCTCGTTGGCGGTATGGCGATCAATCAGTTCACTTCGCTCTCAGTGCGGCGCGCGCTGGAGTGGGTCGACGAGGTTGAGCTGAGCGAAACTGAAGCCCACATCGCCCACTTGATCATGCGCGAGATAGCGGAGCGGCTCAGCTTTCTTGAGAACGTCGGAATCGGCTATCTCTCGCTCGATCGCGCCGCAGCGACGCTTTCCGGCGGCGAAGCGCAGAGAATCCGCCTAGCAACGCAGATCGGCTCAGCGCTGGTAGGAGTGCTTTACGTGCTCGACGAGCCCTCAATCGGCCTCCATCAGCGCGACAACGGCAAGCTGATCAAGACGCTCGAGAACCTCCGCGACCTGGGCAATACGGTTCTTGTCGTCGAGCACGACGAGCAGACAATGCGCGCCGCCGACTGGCTCGTTGACATGGGCCCAGGAGCCGGTGAACACGGCGGCCAGATAGTCGCCGAAGGAACGGCCGCGAAGGTTGAAAAAAACAAACGTTCGCTGACCGGGCAGTTTCTCGCCGGCACGGCGCAGATTGATGTGCCAAAGGTGCGCCGTAAGCCCAATGGAGCCGTTGAAGTGCGCGGCGCTCGTCAGCACAACCTGCGCGAGATCAATGTCAAGTTCCCGCTCGGCGTCTTCACGGTTGTCACTGGAGTCTCAGGCTCCGGCAAGTCGACGCTGGTTAATGAGGTGCTCTTCAAGTCGGTCGCCAACCGGCTCCACCGCGCGCGCCAACGCCCAGGCGCACACGCGGAGGTGCGCGGGCTCGAGCAGCTCGACAAAATCATCCAGGTCGATCAGTCTCCGATCGGCCGCACGCCACGCTCCAACCCAGCGACCTACACCGGCCTTTTCGACGTGATCCGCGACCTCTTCTCAAAGACGCCTGAGGCGCGCGCGCGTGGCTATAAGCCCGGCCGCTTTTCGTTCAACGTCAAAGGTGGTCGCTGTGAGGTATGCCGCGGTGATGGACAGATCAAAATTGAGATGCACTTCCTGCCCGACGTTTACGTTCCGTGTGAGCAGTGCCATGGCAAGCGTTACAACAAGGAGACGCTCGAGGTTCGCTTTAAAGGGCGCACGATCGCCGACGTGCTCGACATGCCGGTCGAGCAGGCGCTTGAGTTCTTTGTCCACATCCCAAAGGTCCGCCGCAGGCTGCAAACGCTCAGTGACGTGGGGCTTGGCTATCTGCGGCTCGGGCAGCCCGCCACGACGCTCTCCGGTGGCGAGGCGCAGCGCGTGAAACTCGCGACTGAGCTCTCAAAAATTGCGACAGGCAAGACCCTGTACATCCTTGACGAACCGACCACTGGGCTTCATTTCGCCGACGTCCAGCGACTGCTCGAGGTGCTCCACCGGCTCGTCGACGCAGGCAATTCGGTCGTCGTGATCGAACACAACCTTGACGTAATTAAGACAGCCGACCGGATCATCGACATGGGGCCGGAGGGCGGCGACGAAGGCGGCATTGTCGTCGCCGAAGGCACGCCGGAGCAGGTCGCGGGGACGCCCGGCTCGCACACCGGGGAGTTCCTTGCCGAGCTCGTTGTCGCCGCGAAACCGGCGGCGGTGGCAAAAGTGAAGCCGAAGAAAAAGGCTGGCGCGCCGACCGGTGCCGCGGGCGCACGACCAACGAAGGCCGCCGCTTAGCGGCGCCGATGCCGGCTCAGATGCGGACAGCCCAGATGGCGCGCCTGTGGGCCACCAAGTGGCGCTGGTATGAGCGCGACTCGCTGCCTTGGCGGCGCTACCTGATTCACCGTGAGCTAGCCAAACGTGGGGCCTTCGCGCGCTGGCCCTTGCAGGGCGAGCCGCTTGAGATGTTTCGCCAGGGACGGCTTGAAGTGGGGGAGGGCACTCTCTTCGAGCCGGGCGTCTGGCTAACCGGCGGCGAAGCCGGGAAAATTTCGATCGGCCGAGGCGTCTTCCTAAATCAGGTCGTGATGGTCGCAGCGCTCGAGTCAGTCACGATTGGCGACCACTGCATGGCCGCCAACGGGTGCATGATCACCGACGCAGATCACCGCTTTGACCACCCGACCACGCCGATCACCGAGCAGGGCTTCCGCCACAAAGGCCCGACCGTTGTTGAGGACAACGTCTGGCTTGGAGCGCACGTCGTTGTCACCGGCGGGGTTCGAATCGGCTCGCGGTCGGTAATTGGCGCCGGCAGCGTCGTGACCGGCGACATCCCGCCCGGCGTGATCGCCGCCGGCGCACCGGCCCGTGTTCTGCGCGAGATTGAGTTCAGCGCCTAATCGCTGGACCGGGTTCCGCTTCGTTAGCGGTCGTTACGCCTAGCCTGCAGGCGGAATGCGTCGAGTTCATCTGGGTCGATCGAGTAGCCGTGCTCGGGGCCAGGGAAGGAGCGGTTCCGCACCTCGTCGGCATAGGCGGTAACGCCGTCGACCATCTCGTCGAGCAGGTTTGCGTAGCGCTTGACGAATCGGGCTCCGAGCCCTTCACGGATCCCGAGAAGATCATGGAAGACCAGCACTTGGCCGTCGACTGCTGGGCCGGCGCCGATGCCGATCACTGGGATCTCCAGCACTGGCATGATCGCAGCCGCGAGTTCGCTCGGGATCGCCTCGAAGACGATCGAGAAGCAGCCCGCCTGCTGCAGCGCGAGCGCTTCGTCACGGACCTTCGCGGCCTGCTGCGACGTCCGTCCCTGGGCCTTGTACCCACCGAGAGCGGTTGAGGTCTGCGGTGTCAGTCCGACGTGCCCCATCACTGGAATACCGGCTTCGCTGATCGCCTTCGCGCGGGCCGCTGACACGGCGCCGCCTCCTTCCAGTTTGACGGCCGCACATCCAGCTTCTTTGACAAATCTCAGCGCCGTCGTGATCGCCTGCTCGTCGCTAACCTCGTAGGAGCCAAACGGCAGGTCGCCGATCAGGAACGGTGAGTGCAGGCCGCGCCGCGCCGCCTTCGCGAGCATCAGGATCTCGTCCAGGTCGACCGGGACGGTCGAGTCGTAACCGAGAACCGTCATTGCGCCGGAGTCGCCGACCAAGACGAGGTCGACTCCGGCCTTCTCGGCCGCCAGTGCGCTTGGGTAGTCGTAGGCCGTAACCATCACGATCGGTTCGCCATTGCGCTTCATCTCCGCTAGCCGCGGCAATGTCATCGGCAGGCGCGAGGCGTCGGCCGGGATCTCAATCCTGCTTGGCGTTGTGGACATCGTCTGCTCCTTCTGTTGAAGTCGACGCCGCCTACTGGACGGTCGCCGCCTCGCGGTTGGCATTGACGGTCAAATTGTCGATCAGACGCACCTCGCCGAGCCGCGCGGCGCAGGCGATCAGCAGCTCGCCGCGCAGCTCGCTTGCCGGTGCGAGCGTTTGGGCATCTGTAACTGAGAGGTACTCGGGCTCGAGCCCGCAGTCAGTTAGGTGCTGCAAGCCGGCAGCGATTGCCTGCTGCGGCGTCTGCGCTCGCCGCTCGGCGATCATCTCGGCGGTCAGCCGCAGCGCCGCACTGAGCGCCAGCGCCTGTTCCCGCTGCTCGTCGCTGAGCCGCGCGTTGCGGCTCGACAGCGCGAGGCCTTCCTGATCGCGCACCGTCTCAACCGTGATGATTCGGGTCGCGATGTGCAGGTCGGTCACGAAGCGCTGCACGACCAGCGCCTGCTGCGCGTCCTTGGCGCCGAAGTAGGCGGCCTGGGGCGCGGTGATGTTGAGTAGTGCCGTGACGACCGTCGCCATCCCGTCGAAGTGGGAGGCGCCCCGCTCAACCCCTTCAAGCGTCTCGGTCAATCGTCCGCTGACGTGGATGCTGGTCGCCGCGCCAGAGGGGTAGATCTCGTCGACCGCTGGCACGAAGCAGAATGTCGCCCCGGCGCCAGCCGCCAGTTCGATGTCGCGGCGCTCGTTGCGCGGATAGTTGGCCAAGTCGGCGGCGTCGTTGAACTGCGGTGGGTTGACGAAGATTGAGACGACGACGATCTCGTGTTCGGCGGCGGCGCGTTCGATCAGCGCGCAGTGGCCGTCGTGCAGCGCTCCCATCGTCGGTACCAGCGCAACGCTCGCGCCGGCGGCGCGGCGCGCAGCGAGCTGTGCCCGCAGCTCGGGGATCGTTCGGATCGCGTTAACGATGCTTTCTGTCATTTCGGTCCAGTTCCCTCGGGATACCGGTCGCGCTTTAAGAACCCGCTGTGCTGCGTACTAAAACTGTTACCCGGTCCGCAGCGAATCGTTACGGCCGTAATCGGAACGGTAGCAGCGCAGCCGACGGAAGCCGCTTGGGATAGCGTCATCTGCGATGAATGAGTCATCAAATGACTGCTGACCGTCGTGCTGCCGCGGAACAGGCGTTGAGGGCTGAGGTTTCGGTCTGCCAGCGCTGCCCGCAGCTTGTCGCTGCCCGCACGCAGGTCGTCTTTGGTAGCGGTAGCGTTGACGCGCAGGTGATGTTCGTTGGCGAAGCGCCTGGAGCGAACGAGGACCGCGAGGGCGTTCCGTTTGTCGGCGCGTCCGGAAGGTTGCTCGATCAGCTGTTGGGCGGGATCGGGATCGAACGCGAGCAGGTCTACATCACCAACGTTCTGAAGTGCCGGCCGCCTGACAACCGTGACCCTCGAAGTGAGGAGATCGCCAACTGTTCCGGCTACCTCGAGCGTCAAGTTGAGCTTGTCGAGCCAATCGTCGTTGTAACACTCGGCAACTTCGCGACGAAGCTGCTGCGTGGCTCAGATGAAGCGATCACTGCGGTCCACGGTAGGCCGGAGGAATGCACAATCGGTTCGAGGACAGTGCGGCTGCTTCCGGTCTTTCACCCGGCCGCGGCGCTCTACCGGCGGCCAAACTTAGAGCTGCTGCGCGAGGATTTCGCGCGCCTAGCGGAGCTGGTTGCGCTAGGCCCGCCGCGGCAGAGAGATGGAGCCGGCGCGGTCGCCCCTGCGTCGCAGCCAGCGAAGCCGCCGACTGCGCAGCCAGCCGACGACGACGCTCCTCAGCTCGATCTGTTCTGAGCACTGCGCAGAGAGCGCAGCATCAGCAGGTTCTGGCGTCGCTGACGGCCCAGCAGGGCGCGCAGCCTGAAGGTCAAAGCCTGCGTGCGGTCATCGCGGCGTAATGCGTCGTCGCCGAGCTGTGCCTCGATCACCTCGCGCCGTCGCCGCGCCTGCAGCTCTGCCCGTTGTCGATCAGGGAGATCGGCGCTGGTGTGCGCACCGCTGTGGACAAGCGTGACCGACGGATCAAAGAGCGTTGGCACCGCCAGCGCACGGGCACGCAGGCAGAGGTCGAGGTCCTCGCTGAACAAAAAATCGCGGTCGTTGAACGGGCCGAGCAGCGTCAACAGGTTGGTCTGCGCCGCCAGGCAGGCGCCGATCGCCCAGCCGACCACAACCGGGCCGGTTGAGCGGTACGGCTCAATGCGGCAGCGCAGGCGGCCGGGCAGCAACCGTTGCAGGCCGAGCGCCGCGAAGTAGTCGCCGCGTCCGGCCGGTAGTGGATGGGCGCTGCGCTGCAGGCTGCCGTCGTCGTTGAGCAGCCGCGGCGCCAGTAGCGCTCGCTGGCCGGCTGCTAGAGCTACGAGTCGCTCCAGCCCATCGTCGAGTAGCACACAGTCGGGGTTGAGCAGCACCGTCACCGGTTCTCTGGCCAGCGCCAGCGCAGCATTGTTGGCCGCGCCAAAGCCAGGGTTGCCTTCCATCACAATCACCTCGCAGCCGCACCGCTTGGCAAGTTCGGCGCCGTCGTCGTTAGAGCCACTGTCGACACAGATGATCTGCGGCCGCTCGGCCAGCCGGGTGTCGATCGAGTCCAGCAGCCGCTCCAGCTCGGCGGCCGAGTTGTGCAGCACAATGCAGATCGAAAAACTCATCGGCGGCGCTCCGCTGCTTCGGCCAGCACAGCGCGCAGCTGGCTCGCCGATTGGGCCCATGAGAGCGTCGAGACGGCTGCTTCTGCTTCAGCGCCGAGCCGCTCGCGCAGCGCCGCGTCGCCGCTGATCAGCACCAGCGCCTTTGCCAGCGCGTCGGCGTCGCCGACAGGGAACGTCAGACAAGCGCCTTTGAGCGTCTCTTGCAGCACCGGCAGGTCGCTGACGACACTGGCGACGCCGTAGCTGGCCGCTTCGACCGGCGGCAAGCCAAAACCTTCAAGCGTCGATGGAAGGACCAGCGCCAGCGCGCCCGCGTACCAGCGCGACAGCTCGCTGTCGCTCTGGCGGCCAACCAGTTTGACGCCAGCGACGCCTTCGAGCAGCGCCGCGTCGCGGCCTTCGCCAACGACGATCAGCGGCGCTGTCAGGCCGGCACGCCGCGCCACTGGGATCGCAGCCGCCAGAGTGGCGATCCCTTTGCGCGGCTCAAGCGCGCCGACGTAGAGCAGGTAGGGGGTTTTGTTGCTCGCGCTGTCGAGCTCTGCCGCGGCGGTCAGCGCGGTTGACGGTGCGCCCCGGATCAGAGTGATCCGCTGCGGTTCAACCGGCCAGCCTGCCTGCTCAATCGCCGCGCCGGTTGCTTCACTGTCGACTACAACGGCCGCGGCGCGCGCGGCAAGCCGCGCCGGCCGCGCAAGTCGGTGCCAGCGCTGCTCATAGGCGGTGAAGTCGCGCGGTGATGTTTCAAAAGAAAGGTCGTGAACGGTCAGCACGTACGGTGTTCGCCGGCCGACGGCGACCGGTGCCGGTGCTGGCAGCCAGCAGACATCGGCGCCGCCGGCCAGTCGCTCAAGTCGCGGCCTGCCGGTCAGCGCAGCGGCGCCGTAAAGGGCTCGTGATGAACGCCGCGTCCGCCGCAGCTCGATCCCGGTAGGCAGGTCGACCACGCGGTCGGCCGGGACCACAGCCAGCCAGCGGTCGTCTCCCTCAAGCTGGCCCAGTGCGGTCAGCATCTCTTCGAGGTATCTTGCGATCCCTCGGCCCTGTCCGAGCTGTCGGGCATCAATCGCAACGCGCATCAACCGAGCAACCTAGATGATCGGCCCGCGAATGGTGCATGGCGCTTCGCGATCGCTGCGGCGATAGTCTGGCTGAACCGATGTACTCGATTCCTGCTGCACAGAACCTGCGCGTGGCGCTCGTCCACGACTTCTTGCTTGATTTGCGTGGCGCCGAGCGCGTCTTCCTACAACTCTGCACGATCTTCCCGCAGGCCGATATCTTCACTGCCGTCTACGACGAGGCCGGCACGCAGGGACGTTTTTCCGATCGCAATGTGATCACATCAGGCCTGCAGCGACTCCGTCCGACCGCCCGCAACTTCCGCCCGCTGCTGCCGTTCTACCCGGCGGCGATTGAGTCGCTCGACCTGCGCGGCTACGACCTCGTCGTTTCCAGTTCATCGGCCTGGGCACACGGCGTGATCCCGGACGAGAACGCCGTGCACGTCAGCTATTGCCACAACCCGTTCCGTTACGCCTGGACCGAGCGCGAGGCGACGCTTGCGGCTCGTAGCCCGCTGGTCCGCACGGCGCTCGCGCAGGTGATGCACCGCTGGCGCCAGTGGGACTTCATCGCAGCCCAGCGGGTCGACGCCTACGTCGCGAACTCGAAGACGACGCAGCAGCGGATTGAGCGGTACTTCGCGCGCGACTCTTCGGTGATCTACCCGCCGGTCGAGATCAACCGTTTCTCGCCCGGCCCGATCGGCGACCATCACCTGGTTCTTTCCGAGCTGATTGCTCACAAGCGGATCGAGGTTGTCGTCCGTGCCTTTAGCCGCCTCAACATGCCTTTGATCGTTGCCGGCGATGGCCCAGATTCGCGCCGTCTGCAGCGGCTTGCCAGCCCAACTGTGCGCTTTGCTGGACGTGTCAGCGACAGCGAGGCGGAGCGGCTGCTGCGCAGCTCCCAGTCGCTGGTTGTTGCTGCGACGGAGGAGTTCGGGATCGCCGCAGTTGAAGCACAGGCCTCAGGCCGGCCGGTGATCGCTCTGCGCGCCGGCGGTCTGCTGGAGACTGTGATCGAAGGGAAGACCGGCGTCTACTTTGACCGGCCCGACCCGGCATCACTCTGCCGTGTGCTCGAGCAATTCGACCCAGCGGTGTTCAGCCCCGACGACTGCGTCGCCCAAGCCAACCGCTTTAGTCCGCGGCGTTTCGAAGCGGAGTTCGCTGGCGTCGTTGAGCAGGCGCTCGGCGACGGGCTTGCCAGGGAGGCCGTGGCAGGGCGCAGGCCGACGGCGCGCCGTTCCCGCGGCCGCGGCTTGGTGCGGCCGCCTCGCGCTCGTTCCTGAGTTCTAGGGCGAACTGCTCTGAATCCGGCCGTCGAGAGCTACCGCTCGCGCCAGTGCCTGCCTGCTCGCGACGGGGTCGTCGGCAAGTAACCAGTTAGCAAGCAGCAGCCAGCCGGGGCGGTTCTCTGGCTCGCGCACTAGCAGTGCCCGTAGTTGATTCTCGGCGCCGAGCTGATCACCGCTCAGATATACGGCCGCGGCGATGGATAGATCGGGCTGCAGGCTAACGCTGAGCAGCCGCGCCCGTTCAAAGCGATCGATCGCGGCGGCAGTATTTGGCGGCTGTTGACCGAGCAGCTGGAACCCTTGTGTCTGCAGTCGCTCACCCTGCCAGCTGACGAGCAGCCAACCGGCGATCAGCAGCGCCGCTGCCGAGAGCAGGACCCGGACGCCTGTTGATCTTCCGGCGGTGCGTGCGACCATCCGCCGATGGTATGCGCTTGCCGGCTCAAAGGTTCGCGTTTCACTACGCTCGCGCCCGATGCTCGCGATTCTTCGCCTATCTGCTGTCGCCATTCTGTTGGCGATGCCGACGGCTATTGCCTTCTTCTCAGGCGGCTACTTCGCCGGCGCACGACTGATCGCTGGCATTGGTGTCTGGCTGATCGTCGCGCTGAGCGTTTGGTTGGTTGGTAACCCGCTACCGAAGCGTCGACCGGGCCGCGCTGCGCTGGCCGGGCTGCTGGCGCTGACGATCCTCGTCGGGCTGTCGATCCTCTGGGCGCCGCTGCGCAGCGCCGCCCAGTCGGACCTTCAGCGGCTGCTGCTTTACCTCGGGATGCTGATTGCGGCAATCGCCCTGCTGCGTGGCCGTTTTGGGCTGCGGCTGACCGAGGCGGCGCTGGCCTGCGGCGCACTGCTGGTGACGCTTTACGCGTTGGCGGCGCGATTGTTGCCCGGCCTTGTCAGCGAAGCGGCCAGCCAATCGGCGGCGGGGCGGCTCGAACAGCCGCTGACCTACTGGAACGCCAGTGGAATGCTCGCCGCGATCGGCTTCATTCTCGCGCTGCGGATCGCTGGTGACGCGACGCGCGCGCGGTGGCAACAGTCCCTGGGAATCGCTGCTGCCGTGCCGCTTGGTCTGGGTGTCTACCTGACCTTCTCGCGCGGAGCCTTGCTGGCGGTTGCTGTTGGCGTAATTCTGCTGATCGCGGTGACGCGTCAATCACGGCAGCTCCGTGTTGTCCTCGTAGGCCTCGGCGGCGGCATCGCAGTGTCGGCCGTTGCTGCGTTTCTGCCGTCGTTCCGCGCGCTGGCCGGAAGCGCAGCCTCACGCGAGCAGCAGGGACTGGTGATGGTCGTTGTGTTGGCGCTTGTTGTTTGCGTGGTCGTGGTCGTTGGCCGCAGCTGGGGGGAGCTCGCTGGCGAGAAGCAGTTGTCGGCGCCAAGGGCGCTGGCAGCCGGCTTGACGGCTGTGCTGCTGGTGGCCTTCATCGCCGTCGCAGCCGGCGATGGCAGCAGCAACGGCCAGCCGCGATTTGGCGCAGACACGCGTCGCCTAACGTCGTTTGAGAGCAACCGTTACTCATATTGGAATGTCGCTGGCGGGATGTTCGTTGACGCCCCGCTGGCGGGTGAGGGTTCAAGCTCATTTCGTGTTGTCTGGCGCCAAGAGAGGACAATCCTCGACCCTGCGCTCGATGCCCATTCGCTCTACATCGAGACGGCAGCCGAACTGGGACTGCTTGGGCTGTTGGCATTGGCACTGCTGATCGGCGGCGTTGCCTGGGCGGGGCGCAACGTGCATCGCGCCGATCGCGCCGCAGCCGCCGGCGCGCTTGCCACGCTCGGCGCCTTCGCCGTCCATGCGGGGCTCGACTGGGACTGGGAGATGCCGGCGCTCAGCCTGATCGCGCTGCTAATGGCCGGCGCCGTGATCGCCGCCGATGAACAGTTGGCTGCTCCTGTCAGTCGGTCGTAACAGCGACGCGCAGGTCTGGGCCGGTTGCGATCACGACAGCAAAGCCGTTGCCGACTTTTAGATCGGGATCCTCTGTTTCAACGACCTGTAGGCCGATCCGTTGACAGAGCTCAACGAACGACTCGCAGCTCCAGACCGACCAGTGCGTGTCCTCGTCGGAGCTGAAGCCGCTTTCATGGCGCTCAATCAGTTCGTCAACCGGTGTTAGCTCGCGGTTCGAGTCAAACGTGCGGTCACGGTGGGGGACGACGAGGAAGATGTACCTGCTGGCGACTCGCTCCCACTCGAGTAACGCCTTTACCGGGTCGGGGAAGTGTTCGATCACGTGCGAAGCGAGGACGAAGTCGACCGACTTGTCATCGAGCGGCAGGTCGTCGCCGTGAGCGACGACATCAACTGCCAGTGCCTGCCCTGACAGGCGACGTTCCTCTGCCTTATAGATCGTGTCCATCTCGGCGTAGCGATCGATGTTGATTGCCTCAACCGGGAAGCGATTATGGGCGCTGCCGCCGATCTCAACGCCGCGCAAGCCGCCAAGGTAGTCGGCCGCCAGCTTGTACTCGTGGCGCTGGCCAAGCCACCAGCTTCGGCGATCCTGACGTCGGCGAAGCTGCTCGCCGAGCCGCCTGCGCAGACGCAGTGGCAACAGCGCCACAGCGCGGTCTCGAAAGGCTCCCATGACTCTTGTTCTACCAGCGCGCGTAGGATTGACGCGGTGAGGACGGTCCAGCGAAATATCGGCGCCAGTGTTTTCACGGCGCTGATCGGTATCGGCGCCGTGCTAATTGCGACGCCGATGATCATCGATCACGTTGGCAAAGCGGCCTACGGCGTATGGACCATTTCGATGGCGATCGTGATCTACGTCGGCATCGTTGAGGCCGGGTTGGCGCCGGCCATTCAGCGCCATGTGGCAGCCGCGCGGGCCGAGGGCGACGCGCGCGGTGCGGCGCGCGTCTTCTGGACCGCACTGCTGTTCTACCTTGCGCTGGGCTTGCTGGCGGCCGCGTTGATCGAGTTGTTGGCGCCGCAGATCGCAGGGCTGTTTAACTTCCCGGCCGCGCTCGAGCTTCAGGCGACCGAGTTGCTGAGAATTGTTGGCCTTGCCGTGCCGCTCGGGCTGGCGATGGCAGCGGTCGCCAACCTGCTGCAGGGCCAGGGGCGATTCAGCGGAATCGCCGTCACGGCCGCGCTCGGCTCAGTCGGCTACCTGACGGCAATCGTCCTGCTGGTCGGCGCCAATGTCTCCCTTTCGCAGCTCGGCTGGGCCGTGATCGTGCAGCAGCTGGTCCTGCTTCTTACCCGCGCTGCGCTTGTCGTCGGCAGCCTGCGTGTACGTCCGGGCCTTGTTAGCGGCGAGGACGTCGTCGTAATTGGCGGCCTCTCTGCGCGCTTGCAGCTGTCGGTCGCGTCGTTGATCATCAACGGCCAAAGCGACCGGGTTGTTGCCGGCTTCGTCGCCCCGCCGGCGGTTGTCGGTGAGGTTGGTATCGCGTCGCAGCTGGCTGAGTCGGGCCGTCTTGTTGCCGCTGCACCGCTGGTGCCGATCTTCAACCGCTTCGCGGAGCTGCAGCAGCCTCAGAGTCAGGCCGACCTAGCGCGGCTATTTGAGCTGCTCGACCGCCTTTGGCTGAAAGCTGCGCTGGGCGGTTCGCTGATTGGCGTCGCGGTCGCACCGTCGCTGATCAGAGGCTGGCTCGGCGCTGGCTTTGCGCTGGCCGGCGGGTTTGCGGCAATGCTTGTCGCCGCGTACGGCTCAAACCTGCTCTTTGGCGTTCGTACCGTTTACCTGCGGGCCTCCGGCCGGGCCGGCCTTGAGGCGCGGCTTGCCCTTGTCCTGATCGCCCTCAACCTGCTCCTGACCGTTCCGCTGGCGATCGCCTTTGGCGCGACCGGCGTGATCCTCGGCACCTTGATCGCCTACCTCTTTGCCGGCTGCTGGTTTGCGTTGCGGTTCGCCGCCTACGCGCCCGAAGCTCCGAGCGCAGCACTGGGCGCGGTGCTGGGCGCCGGCAGCTGGGCGGTCCTCTTTGCGCTGGCGGCCGGCGCGGCCGCGGCTGGCGTTGCGGTGCTGCTGCCGACCGGCTGGGCGCTACTGCCAATCGGCTTGATCGGCGCGGGCGCCTGGGGCGGCTATCTCTGCTGCTCACTACGGATTGCGCCGACCCCGTCGGCGCTGCGCCGCTGGCGCGCTGAGCTCGAGGCTCAGCTCGTGGGCACGCGGCCGAGCACAATCCAGTCGCCGTAACGCGCGACCTGCCGGTACTCGGCGGCTATGTAGCGGTCGAGAATTCGCACGCCGGAGGAACGGCCGGCGCGGTTTGGCTCCGGCGCTGCCGTGCTTGGCGAATCCCAGCGAACGATCAGTGGCGGCTTGGTGCGGGCCAGATCGCCGACGATCTCCTGCTGAACCGGGGCGCTCGTTAGAACGCCCGGCGCGGCGATGTCATAGCGGGTCGGGTTGCGCCGCTGGGCAAGAACGTAGATCAGCGGTGCGCCCGCAGTTGTGATGTCGGCGCGGCGGCCAACGACGTAGATCGGGTCGTTTGGAGCGCTGTGCGCTTTGACGTAGCGAACGGCATTGTCGAGCGGCACTGCCTGCGCCGCCGGCGCGCGGACCGGCTTGGCAACCGGCGTCGTCAAAGCGACGACCGGCTCGGTGACCTGCAGCCAGCGCCGACCGACGCCCTGAGCGCTAAGCAGCAGCAGCGCGGCCGTCAGGCCAGCTGCGCCGACCAGCGTGAGAGTGCGGCGGCCGCGGCGGCCGCTTTGCGCTGCGCGGGCACCGCCGATTGCCAGCGCGGCGACGATTGCAACGCAGATCGTCAGTGGCGCGGTGTGGAAGTAATCGGGCCTCACCAGCATGTAATGAGCCATGCCGACGCCGAAGACGACGACGGCAAGCAGCGGCCAGTCGCGTTGACGTTTGAAAACGACAGCGATCGTCGCTACGGCGAGCGCGAACGTGATCAGCAGCGCGATCGGCAGGTAGAACGGCAAGACTCCGCCGGCCCACTCATTGAAGCTCGAGCTGGCGCCGTCGTAGAGGCGTGGGAACGGCAGCCTCTGGTAGTCGGAGAAGTCTTTGATCGGATAGACGACCAGCAGCTGCCATGACTGCCTGGCCCCGGCCATCAGCACGACCGGAAGATAGAGGGCGATTGCGACGCCGCCAGCGGCTGCGACGAACTTGGCGATCTGGCGCGCACGCTGGCGTGGCGCGGCAGTGCTGAAGGCGATTGCAAGGACTACGCCGACGCCAAGGTAGGCGGCAAACTCGATCCGCCAGACGAGGCAGAGGCCTGCCAGCAGGCCGGCCCAGAGCGGCCGTCGCTCAAAAAGCAGCAGAGCGCCGAGTGCGAAGACAAGCGCCAGCGGTGAGGGGTGAGGGCCGCTCGGGAAGGCCATCGCGCAGATGCTGATCAGCCAGACCGCCAGCGAGATATAGGGGCCGCTACGGCGCCGCGCCAGCCTCCAAGCCAGCAGCGCGACCGTGGCGTCGGCCAGCAGTCGAACCATCCGCCACCACAGCAACGAAGGTCCAAGTGCGGCCGTTAGCGCGCCAAGCAGGTATGGCTGGCCAGGCGGGTAGTACCACCAGAAGTCGGAGTAGGGCACCTGTCCGTCGGCGATCCGCGCCGCCGCCTGCAGCATCAATCCTTCGTCGTTCGGCTGGACGCCGTTGAGGATCGTCAGGCCAGACAGCAGCAGGCCAGCGGCGAACAGCAGCAGTGGCACAAACCAGCCGGGTGCGTTGGCGAGGGCGCGCGGCCCGCGCGGCCGCATGTTCAAGCGTCCGGCAGGCCGGCAGCCTGCCTCATCGCAGGTCGGTACTTAAGCTCGTACAGCGTTGCGCAGCCAAACTTTTGCGGCGGACCTGCCAGCAGCGGTGCGATCGTTCGATAGAGCGCGGGCAGGTTGAGAGGACGGCAGTCGGCGAACAGCCAGCGGGCGCGTGAGCCGATCACAAAGGCGCGACCGGCGCCGCCGGTCAGCCGGCCCTCGAACAGATCGTTTGCCTGCGTTGCCCGCGGCGACCAGTTGGGGGTCCAAGAGAATGGGCCGACGTAGGTTTCGCGGCCGGTTCGCGGTGGAACCAAAAGGCTTGCGTAACTCGGGGCGAGCACGCCGCCGGGGCGGGGATCGGCCTGCAATGCGTCAAGTGCTTTGATCTCCCCCGGGAATACCCAATAGGGGTCGGCTGCCGAACGGACGCTGTGGAGGAAGGTATCAATCTTGTGCGCCGTTCCTGGCACAATCATTAGCGCAACTGCGACAACGACCAGCCAAGTTGGTGTGCGGATCGGCAGGCTGCGCACACCGATCACCGCGAGGATCGCCAGCGGCAGCGTCAGTCCCTGCCAGCTGTGGTAGGGGAATGTGCCGGTCGGTGCGAGGTAGACGGCGAGGATCGCCAGCGGCCAGACGCGCACTGCGACGTCCTGCCAGCTCGGGGCCTTCAGTCGGTAGGCGAAGGCCGCCGGCAACGCAAGTGGCAGTAGGCAAAGAATCACAGCCCACCATGGCCATGCCCAGAGCGCCTGAGCGCCGGCCCGGTTTACCTCACCGGCAAGCTTCCAGCCGGGATCGGCGCGCGACAACCAAAAGTAGTAGATCGCTGGCAGCGCCGCTGCTCCGCCGATTACGAAGATCATCAGCCAGGAAGGGCGCCGGCCGCCGAGCTTCGGCAGCGCGCGCAGCAGCTCAACCGCGATGACGATGCCCGCCAGCTCGGCGCCCTGCCACGGCTGCAGCCATGTGACAATCAGGGCGGCTAGGGCGCAGGCGATCAGCAGCGTTGGGCGACGACTTTCCCGCCAGCGTTCCAGCGCCAGCAGCACCAGCGGGATCATAAATACGGCAATCGCCGTGAACAGGTACCCCCAGAGGTAGTGAGCCGACCAGATTTCGCCTGAGATGAAGCCGAACGTGTAGGTGCGAGGCTTGCCGCCCCAGCCACTCCAGGCGACGATCGCGACGGCCGGCATCACTGTGAAGAGCGCCAGCACGAGTGCCGTGTGCTGCGCCCCCTTGCCAACGACGAGGCGGCGGACATAGAGCAAGCAGCCGACGAACGTGACACCGATTGCGACCGGCTTCCACAGCAGGTAACTGAGCGCCAGCGGCACGCCGAGGTACTGGTAGATCAGCCCGCTGAGCAGGAAGCCGGGGTGGAGGAAGCGCCGAGTGCCGGGCGCCAGATCCCAAGGGTTGCCGATCAGGATGTGGTTACCGGCCTCGCGGATCCACGCCAGGTACTGCATCTGGTCGGTTGCGAAAAAGCCGTCGGCGCCGGACAGCACGCGGCCTTTACTTGCCAACGCGATCAGCGGCGCGAACGCCAAGGCGATTAGCGCAAGAAGGCAGAGCAGCTCAAACGGATCGAGGCCGATCTTCGCGCCGGCGCGGGTGATCCTGCGGTTATGTGACGTTGCGTCGCTGGTCATCTAGCTCCCGGGGGTGATCGCGCGACGTAGGTTGCGCCAGGCGCGGCCAGCAGCGCCGCGCAGACCGTCGGTGGCATGGGTCTCGGCCAACAGCGATGGGTACTGAGCCAGTGTCGCCCGACGCAACGCGCCGCGCTGCGGCCCGCCGGTTGGCTGCTCGCCGCTGCAGATCGCGCTAAGCGGCGCCGCCGCCATCTTCCAGGTCATCTGCGGCGCAAGCTGCTTAGCGGCGAGTCGCGCCGCAGCCAGCCGCATCTCGTCATCAAGCAGTGCGCTCAGCGCGCCTGCGAGTGCGTCGGAGTCCTCCGGCGGGACAGTCAGGCCGAGGCCGCTGCGTTCGACGAGATTAGAGAGCGTGTCGCCGCTCGTTGCGACGATCGGCAGTCCGGCCCAGATGTAGTCGAGCATCCGGGTTCGAAAGGCGAACCGGCTTTCAAGGTGATCGTGATGCGTGCTGAGGCCGATGTCGGCGTCCAGCAGCCAGCCGCCGCGTTCGCCGTAGGGCACCCAGCCCCGATTGACGTGAACCAGATCACCGTCGACGCCGCTCCGTGCCAGATGACCAAGCATCCTCTGCCCGGCGCGCGCCGCATCAAGGTCGTCGCCACCCGGCCTTCCGAGACCCATAAAGACGAGGTGCGTGCGCGGCCCGGCGTCGCGCTGCTGCTCGATCAAAGTGATCGCATCTATCGCACTCTCCGGGTCGAGCCAGTTCCAGACGCCGCCGCCCCAAAGCACGATCCGCTCGTCGGCTGCGATTCCCGGAAACATTGCGCGGATCGGTGACTGCGGAGCGGGTTGTGGTGGCTCGCTCGGCAGGCCAAACGGGACGACGTCAATCACCGAGCGCAGCGTCGGGTCGCGCCCGTAGTCGTCAACGTCGACCAACCCTTCGGCTGCCATCAGGCCGAGCCAGAGATCGCGCTGCTGCTCGCTCGCACAGATCACGTGCGATGCCGCCGCGATCTGGGCGATCGCTGCCAGCGTGACGGTGCGCTGCTGTCGGCGCCGCGCTGCCACTGGCTTATAGCGCCCCGCTTCAAGTACCTCGAAGACCGTTGGGTTGTAAAGGTCAGCGACGAGCGTTGTGCCGATCGACGGCAGCTTTGACAGCAGCCGTGGCGGCAGCGACTGGGCAACGACAACGTCGGCCGCGGCGACGGCGGCTGCCAGCGCTTCATAGTCAACAAAGCCCGCTTCAACGACGGTGATCCGTGCGTCGTCGATCATGCTCGGTGCGGGCGCCGCGACCGTCACGTGATGCTGGTCGGCAAGCGCGCTGGCCAGCTCACACGCGCGGATCGCCGGGCCTGCGAGCTGCCGGCCAATCGGCTCCGCGGATACGACCAGCAGGCGTGCCATTTGGGCTTAGGGAACCGGACGAGTGTCGGGCGCAGCGCTGGCCGCCGGTTCCAACTGGACCGCCGGTCGGCGCAGCAACGTCCAGCGGCGGCGGCGCTCATCGACGCGGTAGCGGGCCAGCACGGTCAGCGTCTCGAGCCCGTAACGAACCGACGCGGGGAACGAGACGCTCGACGCTTCGAGGAAGTAGCGGGTCGGGATCGGCAGTTCGACGACGCGGGCGTTGCGATCGACGATCTGGGCGAAGATCTCCTGGTCGAAGACGAAGCCGTCGCTGTTGCGAAGGAATGGGATTGAGCGAAGAAAGTCGGTCGAGAATGCGCGGTAGCCGGTGTGGTACTCGGAAAAGTCCTTCGTGAACGCACGGTTCTCGGTCCAGGTTAGGGCGCGGTTGCCGATCCATTTCCAGCGCGGCATGCCGCCAGCGATCGCGCGGTCTTCGAGCAGTCGCGACCCCATCACGACGTCGGCGCGACCCTCAATGATCGGACGCACCATTTCGGTCACTAGCGCGGCGTCGTATTGATGGTCGGCGTGAACCATCACGACGACATCGGCGCCGTCAAGCATCGCGCGCGTGTAACAGGTTTTCTGGTTGGCGCCGTAGCCGCGATTGGCGGGGTGGCGCAGCACCTCGAAGCCTTCGCTCAGGGCAACGGCGGTTGTATCGTCGCCGCTGGCATCGTCGACCAGCAGCGCACGGTCGAACGAGCTGAGTGGCAGGTCGGCGGCGACGCGAGGGATTGTCGCTGCGGCGTGGTACGCGGGCAGCACCACCTGAACGTTGTCGGGTCCGTCACGGTCGGCTGCCAGCCGCGAGCTTGGCTCGCGCACCTGCTCGTTGACGGCCAGCATCACGCGCTCATCACCTAGCGAAATTGCGAGTGAGCGCTGCGGTGGCAGCTTCGCGGCGGCGCGACGGACCGCGGCGGCAGCGGGCCCCGCTAGTCCTGCGAAGCCGTCGACCCAGTAGCGGGCCGAGAAGCTGCGTACCAACGATACGTCGTCGCTGAGGATCAGCCCCTGGCCGATGATCAGTTCGCGCAGCGTCTTGCGCGGAATCAGGTAGCTATGGGCCGGCAGCAGGCCCCACCAGCGTGAGCCGGCGAGCTTCGCGGTCAGCGATCCCGGGTCGGGTGTCACGACGCAGAGGACGCCTCCCGGTGCCAGCAGCTTGCGGATCCGTTCGATCGCCGCGCGCGGGTCGTCGAGGTGCTCGAGCACGTCGATCATCAGGACGGCATCCCAGCAGCCGTCCTCCTCGTTACCCAACGCCTCGAACGGCTCCTCACGAATATCCAGCTCGTAGCGATCGCGGCCGTGCTTGGCTGAGCGCTCCGACAGCTCTAGGCCGCGGACTTCCCAGCCGCGGCGGCGCGCCTCATCAAGCAGCAGCCCGTGGCCGCAGCCAATCTCCAGCAGCCGGCCCGGTGCGCGGCGGCGCTCAACCAGATCAAGCAGCCAGTTTGACGTCAGGCGACGGCCGCGTTCCTCGGCCAGATAGTCGGAGTCGCTCATCTCGCGGTACAGGTCAACAAGCTCGACTCCATCTGGCAGCGACGGCTGCTGCACAGTTGCGCACTCGCGGCAACGGTAAAGATCGCCGTAGGCGCGGGGGCGATGGCAGGTCGGCGCAAAGTCGCCGGCCTGAGCTGGCGTGGTCGAGCCTGCGAAGCGCAGTTCGAGCACGCCCTGGCAGATTCCGCAGGTCGTCGGGGTCGTCATCGGCTCAACAGCCTAACGTCGGCCGCCACAATCCAGTGCAAGCGTGCGCTCCGCCGCCGTTAGGCTGGCCCGCGTGGCCGCCCCGCAATACTCAATTGTTGTGCCGCTCTTCAACGAAGAGAGCGCAGTCGCCGGCACGGTCGCTGCGCTGCGCGACTGGTTCGATGCGCGCGGCGACAGCTGGGAGCTGTTGCTGATTGACAATGCAAGCAGCGACGCCACGGTGCAGCGCGCAACGCCACTGCTCGATGGCGAGAAGATCAGGTTGGTTACGAACAGCTCCAACATGGGCAAAGGTTTTTCTGTTCGCCGCGGCATCCTCGAGGCCCGCGGTGATCTGATCTTGCACTGCGACGCTGACTGCGCGCCGTCGCTGACCTCGTTACCGAAGATGCTCAAGCTGCTTGAGGGCGCTGACCTGATCGTTGGCTCGCGGCTAGCGCCGGGAGCCGAGCTGGGCCGACGCCAGTCACTGCCACGGCGCTTTGTCGGCCGCGGCTTCCAGCAATGCTGCCGCGCGATCCTCGCCGAGCCAACGCTTGACCTGTTCTGCGGTTTTAAGCTTTGGCGAGCACCGGCCGCCAAAGATGTTTTTGCCCGCTTATCGCTTGATGGTTGGACCTACGACGCCGAAGCGATCGCGATGGCCCGGGCGCTTGGCTACCGAATCGCGGAAACAGGAATTGTCTGGACCGACCGCGAGGGCTCGCGCCTGCAGATGGCAAAGATTCTGATTCCGGTGATCCGTGAGCTGCTGGCCGCGCGCGAGCACGTTCGCGCCGAAGCGCAGCGCGGCAGCGCTGCGCCCGACCGAGCCAAGCCGCAGTGAGCGGCGCAGCGGCGCCGGCCGCCGCATCGGGTCGTCTGCGACTTGCCGGCGGCGACTGGCTTGTGCTCGCTGCGCTAGCCGCGCTTGCACTCGCGCCGCTAATCGGTTTGCTGGTGCGGGTCTGGACACAGGGGGGCGTGATAACTGGCGGCGACGGCTTCCTTGTGACCGACCCGATGCAGTATGTCAACTGGGGTCGCCAGAGCAGCCAGTTTGGCGCCGCTGCGAACCTTTACGACCTGGCGCCAAGCCCGCACAGCTTCGTTCATCCTGGGCTGCTGATCTCTGGGCTGCTGCATCGGCTCGGCTTTGGCGTCGTACTCGCCTACCTCGTTTGGAAGCCGGTCGCGGTCGTCGCATTGTTTGCCGGCGCTTTTCTGTTCGCGGCACGCTTCCTGGGGCGCTCCGGCGACCGCCGTGTCGCGGTGATCTGCGCGCTGTTCTTCGCCTCGCCGGTCGCTGCCGTTGTCGGCTGGGCTGCGGCGCCGCAGTCGGCTGCAAAGTTCAATCTCGACTTCGTCAGCGGCGAGCTCTGGACCGGCACTTATCTGTGGGGCTATCTGTTTACGGCGATCAGCGTCGGCATCATGCCGCTCGGCCTGCTGGCCTTCGAACTGATCCGCCGCGGCGGCAGCCGGCGCTGGCTGGTAATCGCAGCAGCGACCGGAATGTTCGTCTCCTGGCTGCAGCCGTGGCAGGGGGCGACATTCGCATTGGTCCTTGTTGCTGCATCGGTGGCCTGCGATTGGCGGACACGGCCGGCGCTGCTGCGCTCAGCAAAGCTGTTGTTGCCGGTTTTGGCAGCGACCGCCCTGCCACTGATCTACTACTTCGTCCTGTCAAAGAACGATCCGTCCTGGGAGCTGGCTGGCGTTGTCAATAACTTCGGCCGCTGGCCATTCTGGGTGACGGTCGTCGGCCTGGCGCCAGTGGCGCTGCCAGCGCTCTTTGCTTACCGAATTGCTCCGCGGGACTTCGGCGACTGGATGCTGCGTATCTGGCCGATTGCGGGCCTCGTTGTCTTCTATCTGCCGGTCGGAACGTTTCCGTTTCATGCCTTTCAGGGACTGGCGCTGCCACTTGCGATTCTGGCGGTTATTGCAGCCCGGCGGTGGCTCGGCGAGCGGCCGCTGCCGGTCTTCTGGACGATCGGCATCGTTGGCCTGCTCGTCGTGCCAGGAACGCTCTACCGCGCCGACCAGCTGCGCGGCGCCGTTAATGCCGGGCATCAGGCCTTCTTCCTGACCGCTGGCGAGCGCGACGCGATGCGTTGGATTGAACGCCAGCCGGGGCCCGGGGGAGTGCTGGCGACGACGGCCGACGGCGCCTATATCTCGGCCTACACGGGAAGACCTGTCTGGATAGGCGCCGGCTCGTGGACTCCCGACTTTGCTTGGCGCGAACTGGGGGTAGTCGGCTTGTTCACCGGCATCGGCCCACCAGCGCAGGCCCAGAGCCTTGTCACCAGTAGCGGCGCACGCTTCATCTACGCCTCCTGCCGAGTGTCGTTTGACCTGACTGCCACGCTAGCGCCGCTGACTACAGGCCCGATGCAGCGGTTTGGCTGCGCCCGCGTTTGGCAAATCAAAGCGCCGCCAGGGGGCTGGCGATGAGCGGGCATAAGGTCGAGGCGGTTGTTGCCCGCCACGACCGGTTTCCACTTGTAGACAGCGTCCGCGCGATCGCCGCGCTGACGATCTTCTTCTTCCACATCTGCTTCCACCTCGGGCTGCTCAGCACCGACACGCTGTCGCGTTATCTCGGAAACCTGAACGTCGGTGGCCGATCTTCTTCGTCGTTTCTGGCTTCCTGATCTACAGACCGTTTGTGGCCGCACGGTTTGCCGCCGCCGGTTCGCCGCCGGCGGCCCCCTACGCGATCCGCCGTGCGATGCGAATCATTCCCGCCTACTGGGTGGCGCTGGTGATCGTCACGTTGATTCTGGGGCTCGAGGCGACAGTCTTCACGCCGAGCGGGATCGTGACCTACTTCGGCTTCCTTCAGGCTTACGACATCGCCACCGTGATCGGCGGCATCGGACAGGCCTGGACGCTCAGCATCGAGGTGAGCTTTTACGTTGCCTTGCCGATCTGGGCGTTCGCCGCGCGCCGTCTGCTGCCCAGTGGAGGCGGGCTGCGGCGCGTCGTTAGGGGCGAGCTGTGGGCGCTGGCGACGCTGTTTAGCGCGTCGTTTCTTTGGCAGCTGGTGATCTCGCCGCTGTTCGTACCAGGCGACCGCGGTTACCTGATCGCGCAGATTTCCCTGCCGGCGTTTGCCGACCAGTTCGCCCTGGGGATGGGGCTGGCGGTCGTCAGCGCTGCGGTCGGCGCCGGTGCGACAAAGCCACGACTGTTACGGACGCTCGAAGCAAAACCTTGGATCTGGGTTCTGGCAGGGCTCTTCCTCTACTCGCTGCTCGGCTTGAAGATCGGTTCGCTTGGACTCGGAGCAAGCTGGGCCGACGCCGGCCTCTTCCGTCACACCGTGAAGGGGCTGATCGGCGTTTGTGTGTTGGCGCCGGCGATCTTTGGCGCGGCGCTTGGTGGCCGCACGCGGCGAGTCCTTGGCTGGCGGCCGCTGATGTTGCTCGGCTTGATCTCATACTCCTTCTACCTCTACCACCTCGCCTTCATTCTCAAGTTCAACGAAATCGGCTGGCTGCACCAGCTCGGCTGGGAGGTCGTGGCGCTCGCCGCGTTCGCGGCCTCGGTGGCGGCTGCCGCAATCAGCTATCGGCTGATTGAGGCGCCGGGGATCGCGCTCGGCCGCCGCTGGGCCGCAGCGGCCAGCGCCCGCCGTGCGCGGCGTTCCGCCGACGCTTAAGGGATTGCCGCTTCGGCGGCGGCGGAGGCCTCAGCCAAGGCGAAGCCTTCGGCGTCCTGCTCGGTGAGGCCGTGGGGCGAGCTTCCGCGGGCGGCCAGCGACAGCGCCAGCATCGACGCTGCCAGAACTGCATCAAGCACCAGCAGGCCGATCGCCACAGACTTCAGTGATGTGTCGCGCAGAGCCACCGTCGCCGGCACGGCAACGGCCCCGATCGCCAGCGCGAAAAGGAATGCACGTCGGCCAAGCGCAAGCATGAACTGCAGCGCCAAGTACGAGATGCTGAGGGATGTCATTGCCGCTGCCAACCACGGCAGCGCCGGCGCCGCGAGCTTCGCTTGGTCGCCGAAGATCAAGGTCAGGACCTCTGCAGGGAAGATTGTGAACAGGGCCAGGATAGGAACTGCGATTAGCAGTAATAAGCCGCTCGTCCGCGTCAGTAGATGGCGAGCGTCAACTCCCCGAGAAGCCTCACGAGCGGCCTCCGGCAGCAGGTACAGGCCAAGGCCGATCGCAACCCAGACAACTCCCTTCGCGGCGACGGCGGCCTGCGCGTAGGCACCGGAGATCGTCGTGTTGAAGAAGTGGCCAACTGCGATCACGTCGGCGTTTTGTAGCACCGCAAAAAGCGTCAACGCGGCCACTGGTACCGGGTTGCGCAGCGCCAGCTCCCGCAGGCCACCGCGCCTAGGCTCGTGGTCGGGCGGTCCGAGCCGACGCTTTGTTAGCACACCAGTGACGATGATCGCCGGCAATGTCGCGAGCGGTACTGAGCAGAAGAAGATCAGCCCCACATCCGCACCCAGCAGCGCCGCGGTCAGTCCGAAGATCAAGCGGAAGGTCTGCTCACCGATCAGGCTGATCCCGACCGGGCGGTAGCCGCCGACGCCCAGTAGCAGGCCGCGCTGCAGCGCCAACCCAGTCCAAAAGAAACCGGATGGAATAACCAAAGCCGCCGCCCACGGCTGCGAGACCTGCAGTAGGCCGGCAAGCTGGTTACGCAGCAGAATGCAGATCACGAGGACGACTGCCGAGATGATCAGAACGCGGTAGAGCCAACCCTGCAGCGTTGCTGCGGCGTCGCCGCCGCTGCCAAGTTTGCCGAGTGTCATGTCGCGCGCCGCAGCCGCCTGCAACGCCGAGGCTGGCACGATCAGGATCGCCACGACCGAGACCATCCGCGCCAGTTCGCCGTAGTCGGCCGTTCCAAGCGCGCGTGCCAAGGCAACTGTTGTCATCAGCGCGAGGACGTTGGCGACCATCTGGGTTGAGGCGACGCCGGCGGCGCGGACGGTGTGCGAGCCCTTCGCCCGCTCGCGCCGTGTTTGCTCCGGCTGCGGGGCTTCTGAATGCTCGCTCACGCCGCTGACGCTAGCGGAGCGGCCTGTCGCTGACGCAATGACTGCCGCCAACGGGCGGTTGCTGTCGTAGAATGAAAGGATGGACCGATCGAAGCCGCTCGCGCTTGGCGCACTCCTTGTCGCGCTTGCGGTGCCGTCGGCGGCGCTTGCGCAGAGCGCCGGTGATGATCAGTACGTTGATCCGCTTGCCGGGCTGAACGGATCAGGTGGGTCGGAGTCGTCCGACAAAGGCAGCGGCTCCAGCGGCTCATCCGGCAACTCCGGAGGATCATCGACTGCCGCGCCGACGCCGGGTACAACCGAGCCCCAAGCCGCCGCCCCAGTCGTTAAAAAAAGCAAACCAAAAGCGAAGAAGAAGCCAGCGCCAGCTGTCGACCCGGGTTTCGACATTCCGAGCTTGAATGGCATTGGCCAGATGGTTGCTATCCCCGTGAAGCACGTCAGTCGCGTGCTTGGCGGCATCGCCGATGAGCGCAGCTAAAGCAACTCTCAGCAGCTCGGTCGACCAGACCGAAGCATTGGCCGTGGCGCTCGCAGCAGGCCTGCAAGCCGGTGATGTCGTTCACGTTTGCGGTGAGGTCGGCGCAGGCAAGACAACATTCATCCGTGGCGCCTGCCGCGCACTCGGTTTCAATGGGCCGGTGACGAGCCCCAGTTACACGATCGTCAACCGCTATGAAGGGGGGCCCGTCGCGATCTCTCACCTCGATTGCCAGCGGCTTGAGCAGAGCGCCGACATAGAGGCCGGACTGTTCGACGACGAGATTGCCAACGACCGGATCTGCTTCATCGAGTGGCCGCAGCAGTCGGCTGCCTCGGTTGGCCGACTCGCCACGGTCCCTGCTGCGGTCCGGGTCGAGCTGCGACACGCCGGCGAAAGCCAGCGCGAAGTATTAATCGAGCGCAGCGGTATCCAGTGACCGTCAACGCGATCCTGGCGTTCGACACGTCGACTGCGGCGACGGTTGTCGGCCTCACCGTCGACGGCGTGCTCTGCGCTGAACTGGCCGATAGGCCGCAGGACGGCGAGCGACCGCGCCATGCTGAGCGGCTGCTTGAGCTCTGCGAGGAGGCACTGACGGCCGGCGGCCTCAGCTGGGCCCAGCTGAGCCGCGTTGGCGTTGGCGTCGGCCCCGGCACGTTCACCGGTCTGCGAATCGGCGCCGCCACGGCGCAGGGATTGACGCAGGCGGTCGGCGTCGAGCTGGCAGCGCTCTCGTCGCTAGAGGCGCTCGCACTGGCGGCGCGCCGGCAGTACCCCCAGAGCCGTATTGCTGCGGTCGCTGACGCGCGCAGGGGTGAGGCTTACGTCGCCTGCTGGGAGCCGGATGGAAGCCAGACAGTCGAAGCCCAGGCCTGCGCTCCGACGCAGCTCGCTGCACTATTGGCTGCAGGCGAAGCGCCGGTCATTGCGATTGGGGAGGGCGCGCTAATCTTTCGCCAATCGCTCGAATCGGCTGCGATCAGCGTGCCGGACAGCGATTCGGCGCTGCACAGTCTTGCTGGCGGCACGCTCTGTCAGCTTGCCGCAAGCGCCGAGCCAACCGACGGCGCGTCGCTGATTCCGCAGTACGTTCGTCGGCCCGACGCCGAGATTGCGCTTGAAGCGCGAACCGTAGCTAATGATTGAGTTAACCCCCGAAATCCGCCGCCTCGTTTTCGCCGACCTGCCAAACGTGATTGCGATCGAGCGGCGTGCCTTTCCTACCCCGTGGTCGCTGGCGATGTTTGTGCTCGAACTAAGTAAACCCGAAGGAATCTGCCTTGCCGCTCAGCGCGACGGTCAACTAGTCGGTTACACGATCTGTTCGCGTTTCGATCAGGTCTGGCACATCATGAACGTCTCGGTGGATCCTGAGCTTCAGCGTCAGGGCATCGCGACTGCGTTGGTTAGCGAAATATTGGCGCGAGTCGACGAGGGCGCGCAGATAACTCTCGAGGTGCGGCCAACCAACGTGGGGGCAATTGCGCTCTACGGTCGCTTTGGCTTTCTCGCCGCCGGGACGAGGCCGCGCTACTACCAAGACAATGGTGAAGACGCCGTGATCATGTGGCGCACAGAATCTACGCTGCGTGGCGCGCTCGACGATGTGCCAGCAGCTGGCGCAAGTCCGATCGCCGCGCCATGAGTGGCGCAATCCTCGCTATCGAGAGCAGCTGTGACGACAGTTGCGCCGCAGTGCTTGCTGCCGACGGCTCAATCCTCTCGAACATCATTTCCTCACAGGGGATTCACGACCGCTACGGCGGCGTCGTGCCTGAGATCGCGGCGCGCCACCACCTGACACTGCTGACGCCGACGATCGAGACGGCCTTGGATCAGGCAAACCTGACGCTTGAGGCGATTAAGCGCGTCGCCGTCACGCAGGGGCCGGGCTTAATCGGTGCGCTTCTGGTCGGCGTCGGGCACGCGAAGGCAATAGTCGCCGCGCGGGGCATTGGGCTCGTCGCCGTCGATCATCTGCAGGGCCACGTTGCAGCCAACTTCATTTCTCCTGATCCGTTCGAGCCACCGTTTGTCTGCCTGATCGCAAGCGGCGGTCACACACTGCTGGCGCGAGTAGACGACCACAGCTCCTACTCGCTGCTCGGCGAAACACTCGATGACGCCGCCGGCGAGGCCTTCGACAAGGGGGCGCGGATGCTGGGCCTGCCGTTCCCTGGCGGCCCTGCGCTTGAGAAGCTCGCCGCCACCGGCGACTCATCGGCATTCGATTTCCCGACCGCGCGGAACGTCAAAGGGCTCGATTTCTCGTTCGCTGGTGTAAAGACCGCGCTGCTCTACGCGATCCGTGATCTAGGTGAAGACGAGGCGAAGCGCCAGCGAGCCAACCTAGCTGCGTCGTACCAGCAGGCGATCGTTGATGCGCTAGTTGACCGGCTAACTCGCGCTCTCGAACTCAGTGGCATCGATCGAGCCGCGATCGGCGGCGGCGTTGCCGCAAACGGGCCGCTGCGAGAACGAGTCAGCGAGCTCGGCGCCACGACTCACATTCCGGCCCGAAACCTTTGCACCGATAACGCAGCAATGATTGCTAGCGCCGCTCGTTTTCTTCCCGATTGTTCCGCTGCAGCTGCGCTCGCGCTAGACGCCTATCCAAGTGGAGCGCGCAGGTGAAGCCAAAGATCACCATTTACCAACGTGATGGCTGCCACCTGTGCGCGATAGCTCAGGCGCAGCTAACCGCGCTACAGCGTCAGCATCACTTTGAGCTCGAGCAAATCGACATCGAATCGAGCGACGAGCTCCACAGCCTCTACCTTGAGCGAATCCCGGTGATCGCCCTGGGCGGCGAGGAGCTCTACGACTTCGAGATCAACATGGCGGACTTAAAAAGTCGCCTGCTGGCCGCCTCGGCGCGGTAGCATCGCGGCGATGACAAGCAGCAAAATTGAAGACGCTCCGATCGGCCCAGTCCCCGCTGAGGCTGGGCCAACGCAGCTTTCGCTCGGTGTCGCAGCGCGACTCTCCCGCTACCTCCAAGTTTTGACCCAAGCCCAGAAGACTGGCCGCGCAACGCTCTCATCGCAGGAGCTCTCCGATTACACGCGGGTCAACAGCACGCAGATCCGCCGAGACCTCTCCGGGTTTGGCAAGTTCGGCAAGCGCGGCGTCGGCTACAACGTTGACGCGCTGGCTGACGAGATTCGCCAGATTCTCCAAGCTGGCAGCCAGCAGAACATCGCGCTCTTTGGCGCCGGTCATCTGGGCAAGGCGATCGGCTCGTCCGGAATCTTCGCTGACCACGGCTTCAACGTAATTGCGGTGTTCGATGCCGATCCGAAAAAAGTTGGGATGAACGTTGGTGGCCAGGCGGTCCGCCCGATAGAAGATGCCAAGCGTGTGATTGAAGAGCAGGACGTACTCGTCGCAGTGCTGGCCGTTCCAGGAGAGGCCGCGCAAGTGCTGGCTGACACGCTCGTCGCTGCCGGAGTGCGGATTATTTTCAACTACTCGGAATCGCTGCTCGACGTGCCGGCTGAGGTGACGGTTCACACCTCGAACCCAGCGGCCGACCTGCTGCACGCGCTTTACTTCTATCTCTCATGAGCCTGATTAATCTCGAGAAGGCTCGCGACGCGTTCGCGCAGGCAACCGACGGCACAGTTGGGATTGAGGAAGAATTCGCGATTCTTGATCCCACAAGCCTCGACCTTGTCCCGCGCTTCGAGCAGCTCAGTCAAAAGGCAGGTGAGACCGACGCCGACCTGGCCGCGTCAATCTCCTCGGAGCTCATTCTCTCCGAAATTGAGATCCGCTCCGGTGCAGGGAGCGATGTTAGAGACGCCTTGGCACGCCAGCAGCAGATGCGCTGGCGGCTTTTTGCGCTAGCTACCGGTGAGCGGCTTGCGCTCGGTTCGACCGGCGTTCACCCATGGGCTGATTACCGCGAGCAGCTCAACGTTCAGTCCGAGCATTACGGTCGCGTTGTTGACGGGCTCCAATATGTAGCTCGGCGCAACAACACCTTTTCGCTCCACGTCCACGTCGGCATCCGCGACGCCGACCGCGCCGTACGCGTCTGTGACAGGCTCCGCCCGTTGCTACCGGCGCTACTCGCGCTAAGCGCCAACTCGATCTTCTTCGAAGGGCTCGACAGCGGCCTGGCCACGGTCCGGACGCAAAGCTTTACGAAGTCCTTTCCGCGCTGCGGAGTACCAGACGCTTACGGCTCCTGGGCCAACTACCGCGACTATCTTCAGCTGCTGCTCGACACCGGTTCAATCGAAGAGGACACCCAGGTCTGGTGGTCGGTGCGACCACATTTGAGCTTTGGCACTGTCGAAGTGCGGATCTGCGACGCCCAGTCAACGGCCGAAGAGTCAAACGCGCTCACCGAGCTGATCGTGGCCTGCGTGCTGCAGTGCGCGCGTGATGACGATGAAGGCAAACCGGTCTCTGACCCCCCACCGCGCCTGATTGAGGAAAATCTTTGGCGCGCAATTCGTTGGGGTGCGGCCGGTGAGCTAATCGATCTTCAGCGCGGCATCTGTTTGCCCGCGCGGGCGGCTTTTGACCGACTATTAGAGTGGACAGCGCCCGTTTGCGGGGAGCTGAGTCTCGATCCGCAGTTTCCGGCGCTCAACGGCGCCGAGCGTCAGGCAATAGCCTTCGCCGAAGGGCAGAGCATTGCCGACGTCTACGCTTCTACAGTGGCGCGGACGCGTCAATCATTCGAGGCCGACGAGCCAAAAAGCCATCCGGAGGTATCAACGCCGTGACCGACGAAACCGCAACACCAGACCAGCCCGAGGACGAGATCACCACCGAAGCTCCTGCCGCGACGCCGGAAGAAGGCCAAACTCCTCCAACCGAGGAAGAGATGCGCGCGGCCTACGAGGCTGAGCTCAAATCACTCCGCGTCGAAGACCTGGTTGCGCAGACCGTTGTTTCGTTACTGAACCTCGGCGCGCGAAAGGCAGGGCTGCTGCCTGGCACCGAAGATGAGACCGATCCAGTTCAGGTGGGAATCGCAATTGAGGGGATTCGTCGCCTAATGCCGCTGATTGAGCCAGCACTGGGAGAGAACGCCGCGTCAATCAAGGACGCACTTGCGCAGCTTCAGGTGGCGTTCACGAAACTAACTGGCGAGCAGCTTGCTCCAGAGGGCGCCGATGGTAGCCCAGAGGGCAGCTCTGGGCCGGTCGGTGATGGCCCTGACGGCGCGCAGAAGCCTGACGCCAAGCCGGGCGGCGGCCTCTGGACGCCTGGTCCATAACTACCGCAGAGCGCTGCCCGAGCTGATACCAGTAGGATCGCCTAGCTAATCAGCGCTGGGCCTGCAAATAGCCTTAACGCAAAGCGCCTGCGGCTGTCTCGGCCACAGTTAAATCAATCACTTCAAAAGGATTCAACCACCGTGTCTGCATTTCTTACCGACCATGGGGTCATCGTTGCCGTTGTCTGTGCCCTCATCGCAGTTGCTTACGGCGTCGTAACTACGACGCAGCTGCTCGCGCTTTCGCCCGGCAACGCGGAGATGCAGCGCATTTCGGCCGCAGTTCAGGAAGGCGCGCGCGCATATCTCAACCGCCAATACCTGGTGATCGCGGGCGTTGGCGTCGTGCTCTTTATCGCACTGCTGTTCATTCAAGACATTTATGTGGCGATCGGTTTTGCGATTGGTGGCATTCTCTCCGGCGCTGCTGGCTACATCGGTATGAATGTTTCGGTTCGGTCCAACGCCCGCGTAGCGGAGTCAGCTCGGGGCGGTATCGGCCCGGCGCTGAAGGTCGCATTTCGCGGTGGCGCAATCACCGGCATGCTTGTTGTCGGCCTCGCGCTGTTGGGCGTAGCGGGTTACTACGGCCTGCTGACATCGTCGTTTGACCAAACACCCAAGGAGGCCGTGGACGCCTTGATCGGCCTTGGTTTCGGTGGCTCGTTGATCTCCGTCTTCGCTCGTCTGGGCGGCGGCATCTTCACGAAGGCCGCCGACGTCGGCGCCGACCTTGTTGGCAAGGTTGAGGCCGGAATCCCTGAGGATGACCCTCGTAACCCGGCCGTCATTGCAGACAATGTTGGCGACAATGTTGGCGACTGCGCTGGCATGGCAGCCGACCTCTTCGAGACTTACGCCGTAACGGCAGTCGCCGTGATGCTGTTAGGTGTTCTCACCTTCAACGAGCAGACGACCGTGGCGCTCTACCCGCTCGTGCTTGGCGCCGTCGCGATCATCGCTTCGATCATCGGCACTTTCGCCGTCCGCAGCGAGAAGGGCAATGTCGAGCGCGCTCTTTATCAAGGGCTCGCAGTCTCGGGCATCATCGCCGCGATCGCTTTCTACCCAATTACAGCTTGGATGATGGATGGCATCACGTTTAAGAGCGCCGCTGGTTCGATTGCAGCTCCTAGCGTCATCAATCTTTACCTCTGTGCACTGGTTGGCATTGTCGTCACCGCGTTGCTGTTCGTGATCACCGATTACTACACCTCGACCCGCTTCCGCCCGGTCCGCAAGACGGCCGAAGCTTCTGAGACCGGCCACGCAACCAACATCATCTCGGGCCTCGCTCAGGGTCTTCAAGCGACAGCGCTTCCGGCCTTGGTGCTGGTACTTGGCGTGCTTTGCTCATGGAAGCTCGCCGGTGGCGGCGTGCAGGGCATCTATGGCATTGGTGTTGCCGTCATGGGGCAGCTATCACTGACTGGACTAATCGTCGCGCTCGACGCCTTTGGTCCAATCACCGACAACGCTGGTGGTATCGCAGAGATGGCCGACATGCCGGAAGAGGTCCGCAATGTGACCGATCCGCTCGACGCAGTCGGCAACACGACTAAGGCCGTCACGAAGGGTTATGCAATCGGCTCAGCCGTACTCGCAGCGATCGTCCTGTTCGCTGGCTTTAAGGCTGAGCTAGCCGCAGAGGGCGTCGTCACGTCCTTCCCGATCGACGATCCAGCGATTCTGATGGGGCTGCTGATCGGCGGCATGATGGTGACTCTTTTCGCGGCGCTTTCAATGGAAGCTGTTGGCCGCGCTGGCGGCATGGTCGTCGAAGAAGTTCGCCGCCAGTTCCGCGAGAAGCCAGGAATAATGGATGGCACTGAGCAGCCCGATTACGGCACCTGCGTCAGCATCGTTACTGCGTCGGCGCAGCGCGAGATGATCGTGCCTTCGCTTATTCCGATCGTAATAACAACGATTGTTGGACTGATCTCCGTCGCCGCGCTCGGTGGCTTGCTAATCGGCGTGATCGTCGTCGGCTTCTTCTTTGCCGTGATGATGACCGCCGGTGGTGGCGCCTGGGACAACGCGAAAAAGTTGATTGAGGATGGAGCCTTTGGTGGTAAGGGCTCAGACGCACACGCCGCTTCAGTCACCGGCGACACGGTTGGCGATCCCTTTAAGGACACCGCTGGGCCCGCGATCAACCCAATGATCAAGGTTGCGAACATCGTCGCGATTTTGATCATTCCGATCATTACTTAGCGACTGGCGCCCGCACGCCTTGACGAGCGACACGCACTTCTGGCATCCATTTGCCGACATGGCTCAGGTTCGGGGCCATGAATTCGTCATCGAACGCGGCGAGGGCTCGTACGTCTGGGACGCCGACGGGAATAAATACTTCGACGGCACCGCGAGTCTTTGGTGCGTAAACGTTGGCCACGGCCGCCACGAAATCGCCGATGCTGCGCGCGCACAGATGGACACGCTTGCGACCTACCAAACCTTCGGCGGCTTTGCCAACAAGCCAGTATTGGAGTTGGCCGATCGGCTGGCGGCAAGCGCCGAGCCAATAATTGACGACGCAAAGATCTTCTTCGGGCTCGGTGGTGGTGACGCGATCGAAACAGCGGCGAAGCTCGCCCGCCGCTACTTTGCTGCCACCGGCCAGCCGGAGCGAGTTCACATCATCGGCCGCACTCAGGGCTACCACGGCACGCACGGCATCGGCACGAGCATTGGCGGAATCGCAGTAAATCAGGTTGGGATGGGGCCCGTCGACCCGGCCGTTTCAAGCGTGGCGTGGGATTCACTCGAGGCTCTTGAAGCTGAGTTTGAGCGCGTTGGCCCAGAGAAGGTTGCGGCGGTCTTTGCTGAACCTGTGATCGGCGCCGGCGGCGTTCACCGCGTGCCGCCCGGCTACCTTCATGGCCTGGCCGCTCTTTGCACGAAGCACGGCGCGCTTTTCATCGCCGATTGCGTGATCGCCGCATTTGGTCGCCTGGGGACTATGTGGGGAGTGGACCGTTTCGATCTGCGCCCCGACATGCTCGTTTTCGCCAAGGGCATTACGAGCGGATATCTGCCGCTCGGCGGCGTCGTCATCAGCGGTAGGGTCGCCGCGCCATTTTGGGAGGGTGATGGGCTTTGGTTTCGTCACGGCCAAACTTACTCTGGCCACCCGACCTGTTGCGCTGCGGCTTTGGCCAACCTCGACATTCTCGAAAACGAAGGGCTTTTCGAGCGCGGCCGTCAGCTTGAAGATGAGATCGGAGCGGCGCTGGAGCCGCTTGAGTCTGCCGACGTTGTTGACCAGGCTCGAAGCGGGATTGGCGCGCTGGGCGCAATCTCATTCAAGCCAGAGCTGCTGGCGGATCATCCTGACCTGCCGCTGCGGACCTTCGCTGCCGCCAGGCAGCGCGGCGTGCTGGTACGCCCGCTTGGTGATGGCGTCGCTATCTCGCCGTCGCTAGTTACGACAGAGCAGGATTTGCAGCGGGCATCGGCAGCGCTAGACGATGCTCTGACCGCCGTCGCCGCCTCGCTCTGAGCCCCTGCGAGAATGCTCTCATCGCCTGCTCATTCGGCTGGCGGCAATAAACTGGGGTGCCCGACGATGAATGACTGTTTGAGCTAAATGGCACGGCGCCGCCTCCAAGGTCTCCAGCGAGTACTGGGGGTCAACGCGCTCTTCGCTACCGCCTACGGCAACGTTGGTTCGTCGATCTATTACGCGCTCGGCCTCGTTGCCTCCTTTGCCCTTGGCCTCACGCCGATCGTCTTCGTCATCGCTGGTTTCATCTTCTTTCTTACCGCAAGCACTTACGCCGAAGCGACGGCGATGTACCCGGAGGCTGGCGGCTCATCGAGCTTTGCACGCCGCGCCTTCAATGAGTTTTGGTCTTTTGTCGCTGGCTGGGGCCAGATGCTCAACTACACGATCACGATTGCGATTTCGGCTTTCTTCGTGCCGCATTACATCGGCGGGCTCTTCTGGGAGCCACTGCGAACCGCTCCCGGCGACATCATCTTCGGAATCGGCGTCGTGATTGTTCTGGCAGCGATTAACGTTTTCGGTGCGAAGGAATCGGCCGGTGTCAATGTGACGCTCGCGGTAATCGATTTCGCCACGCAGCTGCTGCTGGTCTTGATTGGCGGCATTCTCGTTTTCTCGCCCGACGTGTTGATCAACAACATCGAATGGGGGGTCGCACCAACCTGGAAGGATTTCCTGATTGCGATTCCGATCGCAATGATCGCCTACACCGGGATTGAGACGATCTCCAACATGGCCGAAGAGGCCAAAGACGAGGCGGTCACGATCCCGAAGGCGATCAACCGAGTAGTGATCGCCGTTTTCGCTATTTACGCCGCGCTACCAGCGGTCGCACTTTCAGCCCTACCAGTCGTAAAGCAGCCCGACGGCAGCTACCAAACGCTGCTCGGCGTTTCGAGCGAGAACGGCGGATATGCCGGCGACCCTGTGCTTGGCGTCGTCAAGCAAATTGATCTTGGGCTTTTCCAAGGTGCGGCTGAAATATACGTCGGCCTGCTGGCAGCGACGATTCTCTTCGTCGCCACTAATGCTGGAATCATCGGCGTTTCGCGACTGGTGTACTCGATGGGCGTCCACCGGCAACTACCTAACAGGTTGCGCGAACTTCACCCACGGTTTGGCACGCCGTGGATCGGAATCATCATCTTTAGTGGCGTCGCTTGCCTCGCCATCACGACCGGCCAGGCCGATTTCCTTGGCAACCTTTACGCGTTCGGCGCGATGCTCAGTTTCACAATTGCGCATGTTTCGGTCATCAAGTTGCGCTTTCGTTACCCAAATTTCCCACGACCGCACCTCGGTCCGATGAACATCATGATGGGCGGCGTCAACATCCCCGTTTCCGCGGTACTGGGAGCAATTGGTACCGGCCTCGCTTTCATTGTCGTCACCGTTCTTCATCTTGACGTCGCGATCGCCGGCTTCGGCTGGTTGGCGTTCGGCTGCGTCTTCTACGTGCTCTATCGGCGAAGCCAAGGTCTCAACCTGACGGAGACTGTTTCGGTTGCAATCAAGCCGCAGGTAACGGCAGGGGAGGCGGCTTACGAATCGGTTCTCGTAGCGCTTGAACCACCGACCTACGCACCGAGCGCGGTTGCCACAGCGGTGCGGCTCGCAGCCCGCAGGCGCCGGGGTATCCATATCCTTGTACCGATTCCAGTTCCATCCTCGATCCCAATCAATGCGCAGATGCCCGCGCAGGAGGAGCGCGCTCAGGCAATCATCGAACAGGCACGGCTTCAGGGTGGGCGGCTGGTTACTGGGCGCTGGATTAAGGTCCGTGCTGGGCAGGCGGGCGGGATGATTGTTCAGGAGGCAATCGATCTGCGAGCTCGAGCGATCGTGCTTTCATTGCCTCGCCACCAAAGTGGCAATCTTTTCGACAAGGCAATCGAAACGGTTCTTCGTGAGCGGCCGTGCCGCGTAATCATCCAAAGCGAGCCGATGCGCCGCGCGCTTAGTCGCTCCGACGAAGCCACAGCGGAGCAGGTGCCGCTATGAGCCCACGCTCGGGCCGCAACGTCCACGCCTCAACGACGACAATTTTTTCGGCGCTGATGATCATCATTGGCGCTGGCCTCGTCGTTCGGACGCTCAGTCTAGGTGGTGGCATCTTTGCGATTGGGGTAATCATGGGCATCCTTTTCGTTGCCGCTGGCTGCGGACGCCTTTGGGTAGCGACGCGGGGGCCAAAATGAGCCAACTACCGCAGCTGCCAGCGAAGCAGACCTTCAGCCGCGAGCTCGGCTCGCCAATGCTCTTCAGCGTCATTTACACGGTGATCGCGAGCGCGATCTATATCTGCCTAGGCGTTGTCGCTGGCTACGCGCTCGGTCTTACGCCGGTCGTTTTCCTCGCTGGTGGCTTAATGTTTGTCCTCGCCGCGATGACTTACGTCGAAGGCTCGTCGCTGTACCAAGAACGGGGCGGCTCGACCGTTTTTGCGCGCTTCGCCTTTAACGAGTTCTGGAGCTTCGTCGCTGGCTGGGCGATTCTGCTCGACTACGTGATCCTGCTAGCCGCCGCTGCATTGTCGGCGACCAGCTACTTGCAGGCCTTCTGGGCGCGGCTCGGCGAAGGAGCAGTCGAAGGCGTGCTCATAATCGGGATTTTGCTTTACGTCGCCGTACGCAACATTCGCGGCTTTTCGAGCACGCGCTCGCGGCGAATCGCGATTCTTGTTGTTGCAGATATTGTGCTTCAGCTAGCGTTGATTGGGCTAGGGCTGATCTTCCTTTTCGAGCCAGCGACACTCACTTCATCGATCGACTTTGGCACTAGTCCAACTCTTCAAAATGTGATCGTGGCGCTGGGGATTGCGACCGTTGTGTCGACCGGGCTGGAGTCAGCTTCTGGCCTTTCGGGCGAGGTCCGGGTAGGGCGCGCGGGGCTCAGGCGGCTCGTCACCAGCTCCTCACTGACGGTAATCATCGTTTACACCGGTATTGCTGTCGTCGCAGTTAGTGCACAGCCGGTGATCAACGGTCAAACCCGGCTCTCGTCGACTTACAAGGACGCGCCACTGCTCGGTGTCGCCGCGGGCTTCGACCAGCAATGGCTTGCGCAGGGAAGTCGCTTCGTAATCGCGGCGATCGCCGTGGTAACCCTCATCGCCGCTGCCAACTCAACGATGCTCGGTCTTTCTCGGCTTGCATATTCACTCTCGACTCACCGGCAGATTCCAAGCGCACTTGGGCGCCTCCATTCGACCCGCTTTACGCCGTGGGTTTTGATTGTCATCGCCACTATCGTCGCGGTTTCCCTTGCCGTCACTGGAGATCTTTCACTCCTGCTCAACGTCTATGCGTTTGGCGCCTTGCTCGGGTTGACGATCGCTCATGCGTCGATTATTCGTCTGCGAATAACTGAACCGGACCGTCCACGCCCGTACGCCGTGCCTTTCAATCTTCGCCTCGGTGGGAAGAGCATTCCGCTTCCGGCCGTTGCTGGAATGGTGCTGAGCGCCCTGATTTGGCTCAGCGTCGTCTGGACCCACCCGTCAGCGCGCTGGGTTGGATTCGGATGGATGGCGGGCGGCCTGCTGCTTTATCTCGTCTATCGGCTCTCGAGCGGCAAGACACTGACTAAGCGCGTAACGGTTCCGCGTGAGGCATTGCGTGGTGAGGCAACCGAGGTCGAGTACGAGTCAATTCTTGTCCCCATCACCAGCAGCGTGCTTGACGACGACATCATGCAGACGGCCGGTCGGCTTGCCGCCGAGGCGAGCGAGGAGGATGGCTTTGACGGTGAGTCGCGAATAGAGGCGCTCTGGGTCACGGTAGTGCCGATGTCCTTACCAATCGATGCACGGCTGCCGGAGGAGGAGTCGCGCCGCGCTCGCGCCGCGCTGGCGCGCGCGAAGGCGGTTGGTGAGGAGTACGACAACGTGAAGGTAGATACAGCCCGCGCGCGCGGCCGTCGGGCCGGCCAGACAATCATTGCTGAGGCTCAGCGTCGTGGCGTTCAGGCGATCGTCCTAGCCGCAGAAGAGCCGACCGGAATAAGTGGTGGAGCGCTCCTTGGCGGCGCCTACTCAGGTGACTTAGTGATCGGCGCGACGGCGCGCTATGTGCTCGCGAACGCGCCTTGCCCGGTGATCGTCACTGCGCCGTCATCCGGCGATAAGGCCGTGTCTGCAGGCGCAGGGAACGAGCCAGAGCCTGAAGAACTCGAACGCTAGGATTCCAAGCGATGCCATTTGTCCTCATTGTCGGCTCCGGCCGCGTCGGCTCAATCGTCGCACGGAATCTACTCGCCGCTGGTCACGAGGTTTCCGTGCTCGACGGTGACCCGCTCTCACATGAGCGCCTGGACGAAGGACAGGAATCAACTTGGGAGGGGGCAGGTGGGCGCTTCACGATTGGCCAGGCGATCGAGCGCGACGCGCTCGTTGAAGCCGGTATCGAGAGTGCCGATGTCTTTATTGCCGCAACCAACGGCGACAACACGAACCTAACGATCGCTCAGATCGCGCAGAAGATGTTTAACGTGCCGCGGGTGCTGGTCCGTGTGATGGACCCAGCACGAGCTGAGTGGTACAAGGCGCAAGGGTTGGAGACAATTTGTCCCACGAGTTACGCGGTCCAGATGTTCGAGCAGGCGCTTGCCACGCCCGGCGATGAGGCCTGATGTACGCCGTTGTCATCGGCGGTGGCAAGGTCGGCCTCAACCTTACGCGCGAGCTTCTCGCAAAGGGCACGGAGGTCACGCTGGTTGAGTCGCGCCGCGATCGTTACCTGCGGATGGACGCCGAGCTTGGTTTTGTCGTCCAGTACGGCGACGGAACTGAGCTTTGGGTGCTAGAGCGCGCTGGCATCCAGCGCGCTGATTTGGTGGTCGCGGTTACCGGCGATGACGAAGACAACATCTTGATCTGCCAAATCGCCCGAGATAAGTACCAAGTTGATCGGTTCATCTCGCGCGTGAATAACCCGCGTAACCGGCAGTACTTTGAGTTGCTGGACATCCGCCCGGCATTCTCCGCGACCGACCTGATCTTGAGGCTGATCGAGCACGAGGTTCCCGACTATGGCCTAGTGCACCTGCTTGATCTTCCTGACGAGCAGCTCGAGGTAATTGAGGTGGTTGTTTGCGAGGGATGCACCGCCGCCGGGCTTGAGGTACAGCAGCTTGCGCTGCCGGAGGGGAGCATTGTCATTTCAGTGCTCCGCGACGGCAGCGGCTTTGTACCGAAGGCCGACACCGTTATTGACGCTGGCGACGAAGTGCTCGTATGCCTCGATCCGGGCCTCGAATCGCAGGTAACTGCGCTCTTCGACGCAGCAAAGTAGCGCATTTAGCGCTTATACTTAGTCACGCATTGCGGGATGGTGTAATGGCAGCACGCCTGGTTCTGGTCCAGGAAATTGGGGTTCGAATCCCTGTCCCGCAGTCCCCGCCTCACGGCTCGATACGGTGATGCAATGAGTGACACCTCGCTACGCAAGCTTTGGGATCGCGGTCAGCGCGGGTGGCCGCCCGATGCACCGATCGCGCAGTTTCCAAACGCTCCTTTGCTTACCGCGATAGCGGCTTGGATTGTGGGCTTCTTTACGAGCGGCTCGGCTCACGACGCTGCCTCAGCAGTCTTCTACGTTGCGCTTAGCTGCTTCGCTTGGTGGGAGCTGACCGACGGCGTAAATAACGCTCGCCGCGTGGTCGGGGCGGCAGTGCTGCTCTTCGTTGTCTTCAGCCTCGCTGGCAAGCTCGGCGCCTGAGCTACGGCTATGAGGCGATTGGAGCGAAGCCACCAGCTTTGTAAGTCAGTCCAGGCAGCTCAGCTCCAATCTGTTCGGAGAGCCAGCGCGAAACGTCAAAGAGCCCTTCAAGGCTAACCCCAGTCTCGGTTCCCATTCCTTCAAGCAGGTAGACAAGGTCTTCGGTTGCGATATTCCCGGTCGCGTTGGGCGTGAAAGGGCAGCCGCCGAGACCGCCGGTTGAAGCGTCGATGATTGTCGCGCCACTTTCGATAGCTGCGACTGCATTCGCGTAGCCCGTGTTGCGCGTGTTGTGGAAGTGAACTCCGACGGTCAGGCCTAGGCCAAGCGTTTCGGTCACTAGCTCTCGCACCTGGGTAGGCACGCCCACTCCAATCGTATCGGCGAGCATGATCTCCTCTACGCCGCCGGCAGCTAGGTGCTCTGCCGCGGCGAGTACGCGGCTGGCAGTGATCTCGCCCTCGTACGGGCAGCCGAAGGCGACCGAAAGTGTGACCGCGTATCCGATCCCGTCGCTCTTTGCGCGCGCCGCTAGCTCAATGCCAAGTTGGGCGGCTGCGTCAACGGTTGTGCCCTGGTTTTTTTCAGCGAACGTTTCGCTTAGGGGAACTACGTACTGCACAAGATCAACGCCGCAGCCGATTGCGCGGTCGTAGCCACGTTCGTTCAGCGCCAGCCCTGCAATCACGACTTCCGGAGCGCGCGCTATCAAGGCCATCACCTCCTCGGCGCCCGCCATCTGCGGCACGCGCTTTGGGTTGACAAAGCTAACAGCCTCAATCCGGGCCAGACCAGTCGCGGAGAGCCGGTTTACGTAGTCAGCCCTACGCTCGGCGCTCAGAGTTGGCTCGGCATTCTGGAGCCCGTCGCGCGGGCCAACGTCGCAGATTACTAGCGTTTTGGAAGCCATCTGGCGCGTTAGGCTGGGCCGCGCCCGCTGACGGGGAGTAGTTCGCGGTCGCCGACGCCGCGCAGCACGTGGAGGTCAATCGCGCCAGGCGGGAAGACGTCGATCGAGTATTGGATCGCGTCGCCATCGTTGATGTGGATGGTTTCGGTCATCTCCAAGGCCCCTGTTGTCCGCTTCACGCCAAGCGCGGCGCCGAACTCCTCATCGGGCTCAAGCAGACGCGGCCGAATCGCCGTTCGAGCAAAGGCGACAGGAACGCCAGCGCCGATCACGATGTCGAGCATCATCTGGCCCTCGCTGAGGGCCCGCTGGAGCTTTTCGAGCGACGGGAGCGGAACCGAGGGATGGATCCAGTCGCGCATGAAGGCTGCCGGAATCTTGTCAACGAGCAGCGTCCGCTCGACGCAAAGCGCGTCAGCATTATTGCTCAGGTTGAGAGCCTCGACGACGAACCCGGGGGCGCGCCGCTGGGCAACTGAGAGGTTGCGGGTTTCTACCTTGTGGCCTTGGCGGCGAGCCAGCGAGGTGTAGGACTCAAGCACTTCGAGCCCCTCACTAAAAGCCGACGGTACGGCGACGCGACCGACATATGTGCCCGAGCCCTGGCGGCGAATAATCTCACCGTTTGCTGCTAGCCGTTCAAGCGCCAGACGCAACGTGCCGCGCGAGATGCCGAGCATCGCTGCGATCTCCTGCTCCGGGGGAAGGCGATCGCCAGGGCGGTGGTTTCCAGGCCCCAGCCATTCGCGCAGCGAAACTTCTGCGCTGTCGACGACAGAGACTTTTGCTTCCGAGCTTTGCGCGGCCGAGGCCATTAGTCGCTCTCGAGCGCTCCGTCGCCCCAATTAACAGATCCGGAGGTTACAGCCACGCAACTGAGATTACCGACAACCGTTGTCGGCGGCGCTAAACGCTCAATTAGAAGAGCCCGACTGTGTTGCCATCGGCATCAATGTCAATGTCGAAGGCGGCCGGCGTCTTACCGAGGCCTGGCATCTGCATGATGTCGCCGCAGAGTGGAACGAGCCAGCCCGCGCCGGTGTAGGCGCGCATGTCGCGAACCGGCAGTGTGAAGCCCCTTGGCGCGCCAAGCTGGGTTGCGTCGTGTGTGAGTGAAAGCGGCGTTTTTGCCATGCACATCGGCAGCTTGTCGAGGCCAGCGTCAGTGAACTGCTCAATCTTGCGCTCGGCGTCGAGGTAGTAGACGACGTCATCGGCACCGTAGGCCTTCGTCGCGATCGCGTGGATCTTCTCTTTAATCGTCGCGTCCTCGGGGTAGAGGAAGTGGAAGTCGGAGGGCTCGTCGGCGGCCGCTACGACTGCTTCCGCAAGCTTCGCTGCGCCATCGCCGCCCTTCTCGAAGGCCTCGTTCAGCTCAGCCGCGAAGGCACCGCCTTCGAGCGCCAGGGACCGAACCATCTCGACCTCTTCGTCGCTATCACCCGGACGACGGTTGACAGCAACAACGCAGGGGAGACCAAACTCTTTCACGAGGCTGAGGTGGTGGTAGACGTTCGACATGCCGTCTTCGATCGCCTTGCGGTTCACTTCTGGCGAGTCGCTCTCCTCGTCCATTCCGCCGTGATGCTTGATCGCGCGCACTGTGCAGACGAGCACAACGGCGTCGGGGCGGAGCTCGCCTGCACGGCAGACGATGTCCATGAACTTCTCCATACCCATATCTGAGCCGAAGCCTGATTCAGTCAGCACGTAGTCACCGAGTTTGAGCGCGATCCGGTCGGCGATCACGGAGTTGTTGCCGTGGGCGATGTTGGCGAACGGGCCGGCGTGCATCAGCGCCGCCTGGCCCTCGAGCGTTTGAATCAAGTTTGGCTTCAGTGCGTCCTTTAGCAGCACGGTCATTGCTCCGGCGGCCTGTAGGTCGTCTCCTGTCACGGGCGTGACGCCATCAAACTGGTAGGCGGCGGTTATTTGCCCGAGGCGCCTACGCAGGTCCTGCAGGTCGCTGGCAACCGCCAGAATTGCCATTACTTCCGACGCGGCGGTGATGTCGAAGCCGGTTTCGCGCGGGTAGCCGTTGGCGCGGCCACCGAGGCTGATCGCTACGTCACGGAGGGCGCGGTCGTTCATGTCGAGCGCGCGCTTCCAGGTAACGCGCAGCGCGTCAATGTTGTGCGGGTTGCCGTGGAGGATTGACGCGTCTAGTAGCGCCGCGAGCAGGTTGTTCGCTGCCCCAACAGCGTGAATGTCGCCGGTGAAGTGGAGGTTCAAATCCTCCATTGGCACGATCTGCGCGTAGCCGCCGCCAGCGGCGCCGCCCTTGATTCCGAATACAGGGCCAAGCGATGGCTCCCGCAGGCAGAGCACCGGCGTCTTGCCGATCTTGCCCATCCCTTGAGTCAGCGAAACGGCGGTCGTCGTTTTTCCCTCGCCGGCCTTGGTTGGCGTCATACCCGCAACGCAGATCAGCTTGCCGTCGGGGCGGTCTTTGAGGCGCTCGAGGACTGATAGCTCAATCTTGCCCTTGAAGCGCCCGTAGGGTTCAAGCTCATCTGGTTCAAGGCCAAGCGTCGCACCAATCTCGTCGATCGGAATTAGCTCCGCCTCTTGGGCGATCTCAAGACTGCTCTTCATGGGTACCCCAGTGGTTGAATGTTGGAAGCTGCTGCGGGCGAGCCGCTAGTGCGAGACGGCTGCCGCGCCGAGCTCGGAGACGAGCTCGTCGGTGTAAAAGCGCTCTACCTCAAAGGGCTTGATCAGCTCCGGCGTCTTGCCTGTTGCGATCAGCTCAGCCAATGTCACGCCAACGATTGGCGCCGCCTTGAAGCCGTAGGTGCCCCAGCCGGTCGACACGAGGAATCCTTCGAGCTCGGTTTTACCGAGGATCGGCGAATAGTCGGGGCTAAGGTCGCAGAGCCCGGCCCAGCTTCGCAGCATCCGCGCCCGCTCAAGCTGCGGGAATAGTTCCAGCGCGTGGCGCGTCGATTCCTGCAGGAAGTTGAGCGTGCCGTTCATCCGGTAGGTCGTCCAAGGCTCAATCTCGGAGCCAATCAGGAACTCGCCGCGGTCGGTCTGCGAGATGTAGACGTGCATCTGTGAGGAGACAATCACCTTGTTGAGCAGCGGCTTGAGCGGCTCGGTGACGAAGGCCTGCAGAATGTGGGTCGTAATTGGCAGCTCAAAGCCAGCCATCTCGGAGAGGATCGATGACCAGCCCGCGGTCGCGGAGAGAACGGTGCCGCCGTTTACGCGCTGATTGCCGTTTACGGTAACGCCGGTAACGCGGTCGCCATCCTTGTGGATCGCTGTTACCTCACTGTTGGGGTGGATCTCTGCTCCGCCGCGGTCGGCGCCACGGGCGTAGCCCCAGACAACCGCGTCGTGGCGGATGATGCCGCCCGGCGGGTGGTAGAGGGCGCCCATGATCGGATACTCAGCGTCATCGGTTACCTGCATTGCCGGGACCATCCGCTGAACCTCGTCGGCGTCGACGACGGAGGTATTTATTCCAACCAGCCGATTCACTTCGGCGCGCTCGTGCATTACGAACATCGCGCGGTCGGTGTGGCCGAGCGTCAGGTGGCCCTGCTGCGAGAACATCAGATTGAACTGCAGATCCTTCGAGAGGTTCTCGTAAAGCTTTACGGAAGCGTCATAGAAGCGCGCGCCTTCAGGGGTCTTGTAGTTGGAGCGCAGAATCGTCGTGTTGCGGCCCGATGCGCCGGCGCCAATGTAGTTTTTCTCAAGAATGCAGATGTCTTTGATGCCGTGGTGCTTGGTCAGGTAGTAAGCGGTAGCAAGCCCGTGCGAGCCGCCGCCGATGATCACCACCTCGTAGTTGTCCTTCAGCTTCGAAGGGGTGTGCCACATCTTGCTTTGGCGGAAAATGTCACGCATTGCTCGTTGCCTCCACAGCGCCGCCCAATGGGCCAAGCGCATCGATTCCAACCGGCCGCCCGCCGAGCTCTTCGGCGGCGTCGATCATTGACTCCCACATGTACTGGGCGCTCGCGGCGCCAAAGGTATGAAGAAAGCTGTCCGGCCCTTGCCGCAGCAGCAGCCCGGGAACGCGGCCGATTGAGCCAGGCAGGAAGCCGTGAAGCGGGAACTCCCGCTCGCGCAGGTCGAGCGCGGTGATCCGGGCGAATGTGCCACGCGCGAGCGGCCCGCTAACGCTGAAAGTCGTGAGCGAGCTGGTTAGATCGGTGACCGAGACGAGCTCGCCGCTGGCGGCGGCTGCCGCTTCGAGCCGGCCGCGAAGCTCGGCCGTGTCGCCCGGATCGGTGATCGCAAGTACGCGGTCGGGCTTAACGGTGCACCACCAGGCGCCAGCTGCAAAGACGGCGAGTCCTAGCTTTGCGGCGGTCCCAGCGACCTCAATTGTGATTGCTTCGATCACCGCTGGCGTTCCAAGCAGCTCCGTGATCCCGAGGCTCGAGAGCTCTGCCACCGCGACGCTTTCAGCGCAAGCCTTCTTCTCGGCGATCGTGTCGCCGTAGTTGGCGGCAACTCGCCAGCCGCTGCGCTCCTCAATCTGAGCACCAGCCGCTACAAGCTCAGCTTCGATGTTGCTTTGCAGCAGCGGCGTGAAACCGCCCTGCACCTGTGCTTGGTCGGCGGAAAGAAATGTCAAGCTCATGAACGCAGCCGCTCCTGGTCTGGGTCGTAGAAGGCGCCGTGAACAATCGTTGCCGTTTGGCTCTTAGACCCATATTTGATGTGTAGTGAACCGCCGTCCTTGCCATGGTCGGCGGGAACCCAGGCCAGCCCGATCGACTGCCCAAGCAGCTCCGAGTAGCGGGCCGATGTAACGCGGCCGGCGGGCTGCCCGTCGACGACAACCGCCGATCCTTCGATCGGTACGTCGTCGCCGTCAATCTTGAAGCCGACCAGCGTGTTGACCATCCCACGCTCGTTGGCGCGCTCCAGCGCCCACTTGCCCATGAAGTCTTCTTCCTTGTCGAGCTTGACGATCCAACCCATCTGGCTCTCGTAAGCGTTCGATTCAGAGTCAGTGTCCTGGCCGACGATGATGTGCCCCTTCTCGAGCCGAAGAATCCGCTGCGGTTCAAGGCCAAACGGCCTTATCCCGTACTCGGCGCCAGCTTCCAGGATTTGATCCCAGAGGTATTGCCCGCAAGCGGCCGGGTAGTGGATTTCGTAGCCGAGCTCGCCAACGAAGCCAATTCGCATCGCCAGGCACTGGACACCAGCGATCTGGATCTGGTGCCCGTCGAGGTAGCCAAAAGAATCGTTGCTGAGTTCGGCGTCGGTGAGCTTGCCGAGCAGTTCCCTGGCCTGGGGGCCAGCAACATTGATCGCGCAGAGGCCCTGGGTCACGTCGGTCACGTGAACCTCCATCTCCCAGGCTGCCAGCCACCAAGTGAACCAGCGCTCCACAGCGTCGGCGCCAGAGGAGGTCGTCGTGACTAGGAAGCTCTCGTCAGCGACGCGGCAGACGGTGCCGTCATCGGTAATTCGGCCGGCGTCGTTGCCTAGAACGCCGTAGCGAATTCGTCCGACTTTTAGATCGCTGAGGCGATTGGTGTACATCCGGTCGAGGAACCGGCCCGCGTCGGGGCCGCTAACGATCATCTTCCCGAGCGTTGAAACGTCAATCATTCCGACGCTGCTGTGAACGGCCGCGGCCTCCGCTCTAACGTCGCCATAATCGTAGGCGCGGCGCCAGTCGCCCGCCCACTTGACGCGAGAGCCGAGCTCGCGCTGACGAGCGTGGATTGCCGAACGCTTCGCTGGCGTAAAGGGTCGTCCGGCCCAGGCCCCGAGCGGCATCGTCGACCACGGCGGACGGGCCGTTGTGATCCCCGTTTCGTCAATGCTGAGGCCGGTTTGCTTGGCGACAGCGCGGATGCTTGGCAGCTGCGAGATTCGTCCTTGCGACGGGCCCATCGTTACGGTCGTGTAGCGCTTACTGAGCTCGATTGAGTCGTAGCCCTCTTCGATCGCGTACTTCATGTCCTTCGTCGTGACGTCCTCATCGAGGTCAAGGAAAGCCTTGCCTTTAGGGCTCGCGGTGCGCTGGTAGGCCGGCGAAGCAGCGGCCGGGGCGGGGGCCGGGAGGGCGTCTAGCGCGGCGGCCGCTGCACTGGCGGCTGAGCCGTCGCCAAACTCGCACTCTTGGGCTGCGCGCGCTCCCGCCAAGGTGCCGCTGAGCGCTGCTGCCTCTAGTTCTTCCTTGCCCGCGACTGCGCCAGCGGGGTGAATGCCTGGCGGCGGATTCTCGGGAAGGAAGCAGTTGGCTTCAGAATTAAACTTGGCCTTCGCTCCGGCTTGGAGCATCAGTGAAGATGCCGGCACGGTGCCACCGGAGACAGCGAGCAGGTCACAGTCGAAGCGCTCCTCGGTGCCGGGCTTGGCGACCCCGTCCTCGTCGATCTGAGCGAGCGTGCAGCCCTTGAGGTGCTTGTTTCCGCTGGCTTCTACGACGGTCATCCCACGCAGAAGCCGGATGCCTGCGGCCTCAACGGCGGCTGTCAGGGCGTTTGAGCGGTTCACCATCAGGTCAGCTACGGCGACGACATTGACTCCGGCAGTGTGTAGGGCAAGCGCAGCCTCAAGACCGCGCTCGCCGGTCGTTGCGATGACGGCGTTCTCGCCTGGCCTGAGCGCGTAAAGCGCGGCTAGCTTCAGCGCACCGGTGGTCAACATCACGCCGGGAAGGTCGTTGTTCGGGAAAATCAGTGGCTGCTCAATTGAACCGGTCGCAGCGACGTGGCGCTGGGCGCGGATCTGGTGCAGCGTGCTGCCTTGCCAAACGGGAACAAGGCCGTCGAAATATCCGAGCGCTGGCGCGTTGACGAGGATTTCGACTCCTGCGGCCTCAGCTTCGGCGGTTAGCTTGCGCGCCAGCTCGTGCTTGCCTTGCCAAAGAAGCTGCCCGCCGGGCTCTACGTCCTCAGTAACTAGTACTACGTCAGCGCCCTCGCTGGCCGCGGCAATAGCAGCGCTCAGGCCCGCGACTCCGCCACCGATCACGAGCACGTCGCAGTGGCGGCGGCGATAGTCGGTGCGCCATTCGCGGTGCGCCTGTGTCTTCTTGATCACGCCAAGGCCGGCGGCGTTGCGCAGAATTTTTTCGTAGAGCGGCCAGGCGCTGCGTGGCCAGATGAAGGTCTTGTAGTAGAAGCCGGCCGGCATGAACGGCCCACCGAAGATGTCCGACGCGCGCATCACGTCGAAGTTCAGTGATGGCCAAGCGTTCTGATGCTTGACCTCCATCCCGTCCTTGGCGCGCTCAGTTGTGGCGCGAATTCCCGGCCACTCACCCTCTTGAACGAGTGTGTTGGCGGTCCAGGCCGAAGCACTAACGATGCCGCGGGGACGGTGATATTTAAACGAGCGCGAGAAGATCCGCTGCCCTTGGGCGTAGAGGGCAGAGGCGATTGTGTCGCCTTCAAAGCCGCTGACCGACTTGCCGTCGAACGTGAACGTGACCTTCTTTGAGCGATCGATTCGCTCCGCGGGCTGTGGGTCAAGACGGCTCATTTAGCGCAGCTCCTCGCCGCCGGCGGCGCGCGCCTGAGCAACAGGTGAGACCGGCGCCTGCGTGGCGCCGGTGATTTCGGGGACGGCGGTCCAGAGGACCTCGTTGGTGGAGGTGTTGCGCTCAGCTTGGAACCAAGTACGGCAGCCAGCGCGGTGCCACCACCATTCGCGCTGGACGCCGTCGGTGTTAGCGCGAAAGTAGTTGTAAGCGTTCAGCTCGCGCTCGCCGGGGCGGCTGCCGGGCCGCACGACAATCTCCCCGCCGAAGCCGAAGTCGGTGACTTCGCGGGTACCACAGATGGGGCAGCTCAACAGGAACGACATTCGGCTCGCATTCAGTCGCTGATTTCTCGTCTAGGTAGATACTAGACAAATAGGTTCAAGAAATGCAAGGGCCGCGAGAATTTTCGCGGCGATCGGGCGCAAACTGCGACCTACTTGACAAATCGCTCAGTTTGATGTCGGATCAACTGATTCGGGCAGCGAGGGCTGCCGTCCACCACAAGCGGAGAGAAGTGAATGTCAGACGTGCCAGAGGGCGGTCAAGAAATTGACTACGAAGGCGGCGGGCTAAAGAAGGAAACAAACTGGTGGGGGGCCTTCGTCATCGGCCTTGCCGGAGTGATCCTCGTAACTGGGATCGCCCCAGTAATGGTCACGACGCTCGGCGCAGCTTCGATTCCGTTGATCGTTGTCATCACCTTCATGGGTTTCCTGCTTTGCTTAATGCTGGCTGAGATGGCGGCGATGATGCCGGACCGCACCGGCGGCCTGCCGTCATTCGTCTATCCAGCTTTCAAGGATAAGGCTGGAGGTTTCGCCAAGCACTTGAACGGCGGGACGGCTTGGGCCTACTGGCTTGGCTGGTTCCCGGTCGCACCGCTGAACATGATCCTTGCTTCGTTCTACATCGCCGATCGTCTGCAGCTAAACACCGATGCAGGCTTCACGCCAATCAACACCTTCATCTCATACTGGACGCTCGGCATCGCGATTGTCGGAATCCTGCTGTTTGCAGTCCCCGCCGTGCTCGGGATTCGCGTCGGAACGGCCTTCGCGACCGTTCTGGGCGTGATATCAATGGTCCCGCTGACCTTCCTTGCGATTGCCTGGATTTTCAGCGGCTCGGCTGATATCGGCAACGTCACCAGCTTCCAGCACCTCGACGGAACAAGCTTCTTTGCCGATCTTGGCGGCGAAGGGTGGGTCACGCTCTGTCTTGCCTACGGCTTCCTCTTGACATGGAACGTGTTGGCGATGGAGGCAGCTGCTTGTTACATCGGTGAGTGTCGTAATCCAGAGAAGGACGCCAAGATTGCGATGACGCTCGAAGGCGGCTTTGGACTTTTCATCTACACGCTTATCCCGGTCGGCTTCATCGCTGTTCTCGGCTCGAAAGCGCTATCGAACCCTGACCTTGTCGATCCAAACACGATGTTCGTGACCTTCGCTGGCAAGGTGTTTTCGACTGCGGGCGAGACGCTTAACTGGATTATCGCGGTCTTGTTAATCGTTGCATTGGCTTTGTCAGCGCTGAACGCGATCCTTGGCTGCGCCCGCTCGCTGCACCAGATGTCGGTCGACGGTCACTTCCCGTTGTTCTTCTCGCGCGTCAATAAGCACGGCGTGCCATCGCGCGCTGCGCTGTTTAATGTCGGCGCCTCACTGATCGTCGTGCTGGCGGGCGGCGCCGTAGAGATCTACACATTCTCAAACGTGGGCTATACGTCAGCGATCATCGTCTCGCTTGTCGCCTACTACATGCTGCGCCGGTACAAGCCAGATGCCAATCGGCCCTTTAAGCTGCCCGGCGTTTTCAAGTACATCTCGCTACTAATCGCGGCAGCCTTGTTTGCGTTCTGGTCGTACGGCGGCTGGCAATATTCGCGGATTGGCGACACGCGGATCTACTTCATCCTCGGTTTTGTCGTGCTGCTGTCGTACTTCCCGCTGCACTATTACCGCACTCACGTTGAGGACAGGCGCACGCCGCCGTCCGATTCCGGACCGACCGAGCAGACGGCGGGCATGGAAGGGCGGATACATGAGAAGTGATCTGATCTCGCAGCCCGCGATCAGGATGCGCTGGTGACCGCTGCAGAGGATCAAGCTGACGAGCTAGCCGTCCCGCCGAGCGACCGAGTGCTTCTGGCCAGTGAAGGGCGCGAGATCTCGGCCGCGGCAGTCGACTGCGCCGCGCAGCTTGCAGAGCGCACCGGCGCACCGGTTTACGTCTTCTCAATCGCCCGCGTCTGGGGGACCAGCTTTGGTTTCCCGAACCCAGGCTTGTTGCCGACGAGAGAGGAATGGGAGGTTCAGCGTAAGTTGGTAAAAAGCGCCGTCAAGGCGCTGCAAAAGCGGCAGATCGCGGCAACAGGCAACGTCATCGGCACGCGGCGCGGGGCGAAACGAATCGTTGCCGAAGCGCAGCGGCTCGGCTGCGACACGATCGTGATGTCGGCAGACGCCCGGCGCAACCGCTTTGTCGCTGACTTTCTCTGGTCGCAGGAGCCCTACCGGGTTGAGCGTCGCGCGCGAATTCCAGTTCATCTTGTAGTCGAAACGTCCCAGTGATCCAACGAGAGGAACAGCATGGCTGCTAGCCAAGTACCGACGGTTGATGATGTGCGCAAGGCAGTCGCCGACGAAGGGATCGAGTTTCTCTTCGCTCAGTTCGTTGACATGCACGGCAAGCCGAGCGCCAAGCTCGTCCCGGCGCACCATCTTGACGACCTGCTCAGCGACGGTGCTGGCTTCGCCGGCTTTGCTGCCGGTGACATCGGCCAAACGCCGGATAGCCCTGACATGATCGCGATGCCCGACGTTTCGACCTTCACGAAGCTGCCTTGGCTGCCGAATATCGCCCGCTTTGCTTGTAACGTTACGGTCGAAGGCGAGCCGTGGCCGTTCTGCCCACGGACAATCCTGCGAAACCAGATTGCACGCGCCGCCGAGCTTGGCTTCGAGCTACGGATCGGCGCCGAGCTGGAGTACTTTCTGCTGCGCCGCACTGAGGACGGTGGAATTGAGCTTGCCGACCCGCTCGATGATCTAGAGCAGCCCTGTTATGACATGCGCGCTCTCACGCGGAACCTGCCCTTCGTGACCGCGGTAGCTAACAACATTACGGCGCTCGGCTGGGACAACTACGCAACAGACCACGAGGATGCCAACGGCCAATTCGAGCAGAACTGGGAGTACGCTGACGCTCTCACAACCGCCGACCGAGCAGTCTTCTATCGCTACATGGTTGAAGCGATGGCGCAGGAGCGTGGCTTGACGGCGACCTTCATGCCCAAGCCGTTCGGTCACCTGACCGGCAATGGTTGTCATTTCCACATGAGCCTCTGGAAGGACGACGAAAACGTCTTCCACCGCGACCCCGCTGACGACCCGCGCGGGCTGGGCCTCTCCGAGCTCGGCTACAACTTCCTCGGCGGCTTGATGGACAACGCAACTGCCTATATCGCGATCACGGCGCCGACCGTCAACTCCTACAAGCGACTAGTCGTTGGCGAGCCGACCAGCGGCTCGACCTGGGCGCCGGCTTACGTCACTTACGGCTACAACAATCGCTCAATGATGCTGCGGATCCCCGATCAGGGGCGAATTGAGGATCGCACCGTGGATGGCGCCTGCAACCCGTACCTCGCCGCAACGGCGGTTTTGGCCGCCGGGCTCGACGGAATCGAGCGCGGCCTCGAGCCCGGCGACCCAACTAGCGAAAACATGTTCAAGACGACGCAGGCCGAGCGCGAGGAGATGGGAATCAAGACGCTGCCAGCGAACCTGCTGGACGCCACCCGCGAGCTCGAGCACAACGACGTGATGCGTAAGGCCTTTGGCTCCCATGATGGCCGCGACTACATCGATTACTTCATCGAGCGCAAGCGAGTCGAATGGACGACGTTTCACGAGCAGATTTCGAAATATGAGCTCGACCGTTACCTTCAGCTTTTCTAGCAAGGTATGCGGACTGCACATTGCAAGCCGCCAAGTATGGCCAAAATCGCCGCGTTTTATGTTGGGAACGGTCACTAGAATCTAACCATGTGTGGAATCGCTGGACTCTTCAGTAAATCTTCCCTGTTCGAACAGCGGCTTGGAGATCACCTCTCGGACATGTTGATTCAGATGGCCGACCGCGGGCCCGACAGTGCTGGCGTCGCCTTTTACCGCAACCCCGCGCCAGTCGGGTCGAGCAAGTTGACGCTCTTCTCCCCCGAGCCCGGTTACGACTGGGAGCTGATCGCGGGCGAGCTCTCGAAGGCCTTCGGCGGAACTCACGGACCCGAGGTCCGCGCCAGTCACGCCGTAATTGTTGTTGATACCGATGCTGACGACGCTGGCCGCTGGGTGATCGACAACCACCCCGAGCTGCGCGTGATGAGCGCCGGCGAATCGATCGAAATCTATAAAGAGAAGGGCGACCCGCGCCAGTTCGTCGAGCGCTTTGGGCTGCGCGAGCTAAGCGCCACCCACGCCCTTGGGCACACGCGGATGGCGACCGAGAGCATCGTCACGACCGAGCATTCGCACCCTTTCTCGACCGGCCTGGATCTGTGCCTCGTCCACAACGGTTCGCTCTGCAACCACAACCGGCTGCGCGAAGAGTTGCGCCGCGAGGGAGTCACAATTCAGACCGATAATGATTCAGAGGTCGCGGCCGCCTACCTGACTTGGAAAATGCGCGAAGGCGCCTCGCTAACCGAGGCGTTGGAGGCGGGGTTGGACGATCTCGACGGCTTTTTCACTTTCGCCGTCGGAACTGCTGATGGTTTTGCCGTGCTGCGCGATCCAATCGCCTGTAAGCCGGCCGTGATGAGCGAGAGCGACGAGTGGGTGGCGATGGCCTCCGAGTACCGCGCGATTGCCGTGCTTCCTGGAGCGGCCGATGCGCGCGTCTGGGAGCCGGACCCAGGACAGGTTTACATCTGGGAGAAGGAGAAAGTCTGATGGGCAATGTTGAGCAGACGATCGAGCTCGTCGACCTCGCCGAAACGACGATCCGTGAGCTCAACCAGCGGCTCCACGACGTCGCCGACGGTGAGCCCCAGCACTGGCGAATTACCCACCCGAGCGGGCTTCATGCGATCGGCGCTGGAATCAACGCGCCACTTGAGATCGACATCGACGGCCACGTTGGCTACTACTGCGCCGGCATGAACAAGGAGGCGACGCTGCGGATTCACGGCAGCGCCGGCGTTGGACTGGCCGAAAACATCATGTCGGGCGCTGTAATTGTTGACGGCGACGCGAGCCAATCGGTGGGCGCTACCGGCCGAGGGGGCTTGATCGTCGTTCGCGGCAACGCAGCTGCTCGCTGCGGAATCTCGATGAAGGGCGTCAACATTGTCGTCGAGGGCAACGTTGGCCACCTAAGCGGCTTTATGGCTCAAAAGGGCGCGCTCGTCGTATGCGGCGACGCCGGTGAAGCGCTCGGAGATTCGATCTACGAGACGCACATTTATGTGCGCGGCAGCGTCACCGAGCTCGGCGCCGATTGCATCGAGAAGGACTTCAAAGAGTTTCACACCGCCGAGCTGACGGGGCTACTTGCGCAGGCCGACATTGATGCCGACCCGACCGAGTTTAAACGCTACGGATCGGCGCGCGAACTTTACAATTTCAGCATCGACAACGCGGATGCTTACTAATGACTAACGAGCCAACACAAAGCAACGGAATGCGCGAGTCGGCGCTCTTCGATCGCAACGTGATTCATGAGATCCAACGCAAAGCGCGCGAGGGGATTTACGACATCCGCGGCTTCGGCGCAAAGCGCAAGGTGCCCCACTTTGATGACTTGCTGCTGCTAGGCGCGAGCGTTTCGCGCTACCCGCTCGAGGGCTACCGCGAGCGCTGCAATACGGCGGTCACGCTTGGCACCCGCTTCGCCAAAAACCCGATCGAGCTGGAGATCCCAATCACGATCGCCGGAATGAGCTTCGGCGCCCTGTCGGCCCAGGCGAAGGAGGCTTTGGGCCGCGGCGCGACCGCTGTTGGCACCAGCACGACGACCGGCGACGGCGGCATGACCGAGGAGGAGCGCGGCCACTCCGAGAAGCTCGTCTACCAGCTGCTTCCTTCTCGCTATGGGATGAACCCCGACGACCTGCGCCGCGCCGACGCGATTGAGGTCGTAATCGGGCAGGGCGCCAAGCCGGGCGGTGGCGGCATGCTGCTTGGCCAAAAGATCTCCGATCGCGTGGCCGAGATGCGCGACCTGCCAAAAGGAATCGACCAGCGCAGCTCCTGCCGCCACCCGGACTGGACCGGCCCCGACGACCTCGAGATTAAGATCGGCGAGCTGCGCGAGATCACCGACTGGCGCGTGCCGATCTACGTCAAGATCGCTGCCTCACGGCCCTACTTTGACGTTGGGCTAGCCGTAAAGTCCGGCGCCGACGTCGTTGTCCTCGACGGCATGGAAGGCGGCACAGCGGCCACGCAAGACGTTTTCATCGAGCACGTTGGCATTCCAATCCTGTCGGCGATCCCTGAAGCCGTTGACTCGCTCAAAGAGCTGGGTATGCACCGCAAGGTTCAGCTCGTCGTCTCTGGCGGCATCCGTACCGGCGCCGACGTCGCCAAGGCGCTGGCGCTCGGCGCTGACGCCGTTTCAATCGGCGTGGCGGCGATGATCGCGCTCGGCGACAACGCCCCCGAACATCAGGAGGAGTACGCAAAGCTAGGCAGCGCAGCCGGCTTCTACGACGACTGGCATGAGGGCCGCGACCCGGCCGGAATCTCAACCCAAGATGAGGAGCTCGGCAAGCGCTTTAACGCGGAGCTCGGCGGCCGGCGGCTTGCCAATTACTTACGCGCGATGGTGCTCGAGACGCAGACCTTGGCGAGAGCCTGTGGCAAGTCCGACGTTCGCAACTTGGAGCCGGAGGATTTGGTCGCGTTGACGATTGAGGCCGCGGCGATGGCGCGCGTGCCGCTGGCTGGGACAAAGTGGATCCCCGGCCTCGGCGGCAATACCGAGTAGCGCAGCTGTGCGACTGGTTGTAGTTCAGCACCTCTTCTGCGAAGGCCCCGGGGCTTTCAACACCGTGCTTGACGACCGCGGTGTAGAGCGCGCAATCGTCGAGATTGACGTCGGCGAGGCGCTCCCCAACTGGCGCGACTTCGACGGCATTATTGCGATGGGTGGCCCGATGAGCGTCAACGACGAAGCGGAGCTGCCTTGGCTGATCGAAGAGAAGCGATGGATCGCGGAGGCGGTGCGCGCAGGCAAGCCGTTTTTCGGCGCTTGTCTGGGAGTACAGATGCTGGCCAGCGCTCTGGGTGCCCGCATCTATCCGCTTGAACAGTCGGAAGTTGGGCTGCTGGAGGTAGAGCGCACGCCGGAAGGGCTCGCCGACCCGGTGATTGGTGCTCTTGCCGAGCCGCTGGTGACGCTCCAGTGGCACGGCGACACGTTCGACACCCCTGCTGGAGCGGTACTGCTCGCCAGTTCAGCGGCAGCGCCTAACCAGGCCTTCCGCTTCGGCGAGTTTGCCTACGGGATTCAGTTTCATCTGGAAGTCACGCCGGAAATGGCTGAGCAGTGGGCCGGCGTGCCGGAGTACAGGGCAGCGCTCACCGCGACGCTCGGTGAGGAGGGTGGTAAGGCGTTTCTCGCTGACGCGGTAGCGCGCCACCGAGAGCTTGGGAGCCAGGCTCATCTACTGATTGCCGCTTGGCTGGACCTAATTGAAGCCCACGGCGCGCGATAGCCTGTGCGTCATGGACACCACACAATCGCTCTCTGTTCTCGCTGGCTCGCTTGGCATCTTGATGGGCGCGAGCCCGCTCCTGCAGGCCTATCGCGCCCATCAGCGGCGCAGCTCGTCTGACGTCAGCATGCCGTTTCTCGCGCTGCTCTGGGTTGGTGGCGCCGCTTGGCTGGCCTACGGCATTGCGCTAGGCAACATCGCGATGATGGTCGCCAATTCGGTCGGCGTTATCGCCTGCACAACGGCAATCGCCGTCAGCCATCATTGGCGCGAGGGCGAGCAACCTAGAAGCGGCTGAACTGCAGCGCGCAGCTGCCGCACGGGAGCGTGATCGGGCGCCGGCGGACGAACGCCCAGCGTCTAGCCGATGACGTCGCCGACCGAGATTTCTCCGCCGCTTAGAATCTGGCAGCGCAGACCGCCGCGGCCGACCATCGCCTTCAGCACTCCAGGTAGCGTGCGTCCTTCGATGTAGTTGCAGGGCTCAGCCAGCTCAGTGCCGAGGCAGCGAACTTCACCAACTGTGAACTTCTTGCCGACAAGGTGGTTGAGCTCGATTCCGCGCGTAAGCAGGTTGCGACGCAACGCGTTAGGTGGAAGTTCAAGGTCAATTGTCGCCAGGTAGTCGTAGCTCTCCTGCTCGATCAATGTGACGTTCTCGAAACCTTTCTCGCCGGGCTCTTCGGTGAAGTAGCGGTCGCCCTCAAGGCCGCACCCAGCCACCGCGCTGACCTGCTCCAGTGAGACCATCGGGGCGCCCGAGGCGCCAGCGATGAAGATCGCTTCGATCCGGCCGCTGGACTGGTCGATCATCGGTGCAGCCTACCGCGCGAGCTAGCCGCCTTGGACAACCCGAAAACCGAGGTTACCGGCGCAGCTTTCGGGCGTATTGTTGCTGCGCGCGTCGACGCGGTAGCGCTTGCAGTAGGAGGCGTGGCAGAGGTACGAGCCGCCGCGCTGAACTCGCGGCGCCTCGTCCGGCATCCCGGGGCCGCTTGGATCGACCTCGCCGCTGAGCTCATAAGCGGAGGCGCTGTAGGAATCCGAACACATCTCCCAAACGTTGCCGGTCATCTCATAAAGGCCAAAGTCGTTTGGCGGGAACGACCGCACCGGGGCCGTTCCGGCGAATCCGTCAGCGCAAGTGTTGCCGGTTGGAAATTCGCCCTGGAAGACGTTCATCAGGTGTTCTCCTCCGGGCTCCAGTTCGTTGCCCCAAGGGAAGGCCATTCCAATCAAGCCGCCACGCGCGGCGTACTCCCACTCGGCCTCAGTGGGAAGCCGGGCGCCGGCCCAGTCGCAGAAGGCGGCAGCGTCGTTCCAGCTGACCTGAACAACCGGGTGGTCGCCGCGATCCTCGATCCCGCTCTGTGGGCCCTCTGGGTGGCGCCAGTCCGCACCATTGACTTGGCGCCACCATTCGGCGCGCTGGACTGCGCGCGTCGGCTCAAAGTCTTCTGGCAGAAACATCGCGAAGACAAACGACCAGCCGAATTCCTCAGCCTCGGTCGTGTAATTGGTCTCGGCGACAAACTGCGCGAACTGGTTGTTGGTTACCGCCGTGGCAGCGATTGCAAACGGGTTAAGCGAAACCTCATGAACCGGCGTTTCGCCGTCCTGTGGGTAGCCGTCGCCGCGCGGGTTGCCCATCGCAAAGCTGCCGCCAGCTAGCTCGGCCCAGTCGATTGTGGCCGCGGTCACGCTGCGCCTGCCTGCTGCGCCCAGTCGGAATAGAGGTCGGAATAGACGCCGCCAAGGGCGAGTAGCTCGTCGTGGCTCCCTTGCTCGGCGATTCGGCCGCCCTCGAGCACAAGGATCCGGCTGGCCTGACGGATCGTCGAGAGCCGGTGGGCGATCACGATCGACGTCCTTCCCGCTAGCAACCTTCGTAGGGCGTGCTCAATGGCCAGCTCAGAGTGGATGTCAACATTTGAGGTCGCCTCGTCGAGAATCAAAATGCGAGGGTCTGCGACCAGCGCGCGGGCAAAGGCAATCAGCTGGCGCTGCCCGGCTGAGAGCATTCCTCCCCGCTCGCCGATCTGGGTGTCGAGGCCATCGTCAAGCGATTCGATGAACGACCACGCTCCGACAGCCTTTGCAGCATCCTCCAGCTCGTGACGGGGCGCGTCCGGGCGCGCGAAGGCGAGGTTCTCGGCGATCGTTCCGCTGAAGAGGTACCCCTCCTGCGGAACAATTCCCATCTGGCTGCGAAGCGAGTGCATCGTCACGCTGCGCAGATCGTGCCCGTCGACGCTGACGGCGCCGCTAGTTGGATCGTAGAAACGGGCGATTAGCTTTGCGAAGGTTGACTTGCCGGCGCCGGTCGAGCCAACCAGCGCGACCGTCTCACCTGGCGCGATTGCCACGCTGACGTCGTCGAGCGCGAGCTTTGTCTCGCCCGGCTCTTCGCCGCTGCCGACGCGTGGCTGATAAGCGAACGAGACCGAGCTGAACTCGAGTGCCCCTTTTATTGCTGGCAGGGCGATCGCAGCGGGCGCGTCAACGAGATCAGAGGGTGTGTCGAGCAGCTCGAAAATCTTGTCGAGCGCCGCCATTCCCGATTGGTAGGTCGTGTAGACCTGCGAGAGCTGCGTGATTGGGTCGAAGAATCCGTTGAGCGCTGCGATGAACCCCACCAGCACGCCAATTTCAACGGCGCCATCAATTGCCTGCAAGCCGCCGAAGATAATTACTAGGACGACCGCAAGAGCGGCGATCAGCTCAACTGAAGGGAAGTAAACGGCGTTGAGGTTCACGGTCGTCATGTTCGCCGAGCGGTTGCTCTCGTTGAGGTCGCGGAAGCGCTCGCGGTGCACGGGCTCTTGAGCGAACGCGCGCACGACGCGCACGCCAGAGAGCGTCTCCTGTAGATAACCGGTCAGCGAACCGATCGTCTCCCGCGTGCGCTTGTAAGCGTCGGCGCTGGCAATGCGGAACAGCAGCGAAGCGATGGCCATTATCGGGAAGATCAGGAAGACCAGCAGCGCCAGCTGCCAATCGAGCAGCAGCAGGATCACAATTGAACCGATCAATGTCAGCGAGGCTTGAAAGAGCGTCACGATCGTGTCGGTAACGAGCGAGTTGAGCGCATCGACGTCGTTGGTCATTCGGCTAATCAGTACGCCGGCTGAGCGGCGCTCATAGAATCCGACCGGCATCTGCTGGAGGTGCTCAAAGATGCGGCGGCGCAGATCGGCGAGCGCGCGCTGACCGACCCAGCCGACAAGAAACGTCTGCGCGTAGGAGCAGCCCCAGACCAGCAGCACGCTGACGATGTAGGCGGCAACGACGAGATTCAGCACCGTTAGGTCGCCAGGAATGATGCCGCCATCGATCGCCTTCGCCGCCAGCGGCGCCGGCGCTAGCGAGGCGGCAACACCGACGACCAGGGCGATCGACATCACGATCACTCGCCCGCGGTACGGGCGCATCAGGCTCGTCAGTCCGCGCAGTTTGCGACCGCGGCCGCTCGTTCCTTCGAGCCGGCGGCGCACGTCCTCGCGGCGACTAAGCCCCATCTCCTCGCGCTGACTTTTGCTCATAGCCCCGCGACCTCGCTCTCGGTCGGCTTGCGCGTGAGGAATACTTGGTCGGGTAAGCCCTTCTCGACGATTTGGCGGTAGAGGTCGCTCTCAACCAGCAGGTGCTCGTGGTCGCCGTGCGCGACCAGGTGACCATCTTCGAGCAGCACGATCTCTTCAGCCAGTGCGATTGTCGAAAGTCGATGCGCGATCACGAAGGTTGTGCGGCCGGCCATTACCTCGCGCAGCGCGATCTTGATCTGCTGCTCAGTTGAAGCGTCAACGCTCGACGTTGCATCGTCGAGGATCAAAATGCGGGGGTCCGCCAATAGCGCCCGGGCGATCGCCAGCCGTTGGCGTTGCCCGCCGGAGAGCGTCAAGCCTCGCTCACCAACCATCGTGCTGAAGCCATCAGGCAGGCGCTCGATGAAGTCGGCTGCTTGCGCCCGCTCGGCGGCGGCAAAGACCTCTTCGTTGCTAGCGCCCGGGCGGGCATAGGCGATGTTGTCGCGCACGCTGGCAGAGAAGAGGAATGGATCGTCATTGACTACGGCAATCTGGCTGCGCAGCTCGGCTGGGTCGACGTCGCGCACGTCGGCGCCGTCGACAAACACGCGGCCGCCGGTGGTGTCGTAAAGCCGTGGGATGAGTTGCACCAACGAACTCTTTCCCGAGCCGGTTCCGCCGACGAGCGCAACTGTTAGCCCGGCGCGAACGTCGAGATTAATTCGCTCAAGAGCGTCGCGCGAAGCGCCTGGGTAGCGCAGCGTCACGTTTTCAAACTTCACGCGGCCACCACCGGCTGGTAACGGCCCCGCTCCTGGCTCGGCCTTCACCTCAGGCTGGCGGTCGAGAATCTGAAAAATTCGTCCGCCGGACGCCGTTGCCCGCTGGGAGAGGCCGAGCATCATTCCGAACGTGCGCATCGGCGCGATCAGCATCAGCAGGTAGGTGTAGAAGGCTGAGAAAGCGCCGATCGAAAGGTCGCCATTGATTACTTGGCGGCCGCCAAAAAATAGCACGGCGGCAAGGCCAATCTGCGGCAGGAAGCCGATGAACGGACTGTAAAACGCGGCTAGCCGCGTTGAGACCATCGACTGGTCAAATACGCGGCCAACGCGGTAATCGAAACTGAGCTTTTGCCGCTTCTCGGCAGCAAAGGCCTTTACGACGCGGACGCCGGCGATGTTCTCTTCCACTTCGGCTGTGAGCTCGGCAACTCGCTGCTGGACCTCCTGCAGCGCGGGCCTTGAGCGGCGGCCGTAACGGAAGGCGATCACGATCACGAACGGCACAGGCGCTAGTGATAGGGCGGCAAGTAGAGGGTCGGTCAGGAACATCGCGATTGCAGCTAGGCCAATTGTCAGCAGGGCCTGGATCAGAAAGACGAGCCCGTAGCCAAGGAAGAAGCGAACGGCTTGGAGGTCGATCGTGGCGCGCGACATCAGCTGCCCGGTCTGCTGCTGGTCAAAGAAGGCGAGCTCCAGCGACTGCAGGTGCCCGTAGATTTTGCCGCGCAGGTCAAACTCGACGCCGAGCGAGACGCGGCCGGCGACGAGCCGGCGAATCACGGTCAAGATCGCTCGCAGAATCCCCGCCAGCAGCACGGCGCCAGCGAGCATCTTGAGATTCGCTTTGTCACCCTCGAAAATTTGGTTGATTGCTTGCCCGGTCAGCCATGGGATTGACACCGTCATCACCATCGCCAGCAGCGCAAAGCTCAGCGAGGCGAGAACGCTTCGCCGGTAGGGCCGCAAAAACCCGAGCAGGCGTAGAAACGTCGTCATCCCCGAATCGGGGGTAGCTAGTTGTTCTGGGCTTGAATTAGTCATTTAGCTGGGCGTCGGCGCGGCGTGCACACTTAGTGAGGGTACGGCCGTAATACTCCTACTTCGATGAGCGAGCCCATTTTCGGACTTTGCAGCGGCTGTCAGTTCCAGCGCGTGGTGCGGACGACGCGCGGTTCAAGCTTTTCGCTCTGCGAGCTTTCGCGCGAGAATCCACTTTATCCGCGCTATCCAAAGATGCCAGTTGGAGCCTGCGCCGGTTACGCGCCGCGCCCGGCTGACGAGTCCGCCAGCAGCACCGACTCGCAGGCCTGACGGCCGCCAATACGGCGCCAACAAAGGCGCCGCGATGTATGCTCGAGCAATGATCGCGCGGCGACATTCGGTTGCTGGAGCGCTCGTTTCAGCGCTTGCGGTGCTCTCTATTGGCCCCGCAAACGCCAGCGCACTTAAGTTCACGCCCTGCTCCGAGAGCGCACAATTTCGCTGCGCAACACTGACCGTCCCGCTTGACCACTCAGGTAACGAGCCAGGCGAGATCGAATTGCGCGTCGCCGCTCAGCGCCGCTATCCGAAAAGGGCGGGGTTGCTGGTGGCCTTGGCGGGCGGCCCGGGACAGGCAGGCGTCCCGTTTGCCGATCAGTTCGCCGCAGCGCTGGCGCCAATGCTGCGCGGGAACCGGCTAATCGTGATTGACCAGCGCGGCACTGGCCGCGAAGGCGCTCTCTCATGCCCGTCGCTACAGAGGTCAAAGACTTACACCCCGTCGTTGGTTGGCGACTGCGCTAAGCGAATTGGGCTGCGCCGCCGCTTCTTTTCATCGCTCGACAGCGCGGCCGACCTCGAGGCGGTCAGGCGCGCTTTCAATGCCCCAAAGTTGGCGATCATGGGAGTCAGCTACGGAACCTGGGTGGCGCAGGAGTACGCCCGCCAATATCCGACAAAAATCGACTCAATGGTTCTCGACTCCGTCGTCGGACCCCAGCAGCCAAGCGGTTTCTACCTCGACAGTCTCGCCGCACTGCCAAGGGTTACTGCGGACCAGTGCGCCGGCGGACGCTGCTCAGGAATTACTAAGGACGCGTTCGCTGATCTCACGGCGGTCGTCCAGCTCGCCGCAGAAAAACCCCTGCGGGGCCAAACCTATGACGCCCGCGGCCGCGCGCGCTCAGCGAGGCTCTCAGGCGAAAGCGCGGTCTGGAACGTTGTTAGCGCCGCAGACCTCAACGCTGACCTGCAAGCAGAGCTACCCGCCGCGATGTCGGCGGCGCGCGGCGGTGATTACGCTCAGTTACTGCGGTTAGTGCCGATCGCAACTGGCCGAGCGCCTCTAACGCGCGAGCTTAGCCTCGGCCTCAACGCAATCACTAGCTGTCTTGACGCCGATCTGCCCTACCAACTGTCGACCGCAACCGCCGCTCGCTCAGCTTTGATGGCGGCGGCGCTCGCAGCAATCCCTAGCGCCAACTACAGGCCCTTTAGCGCCTCCACGATCGGCGCAGCGAGCGCCGTTAGCGACTGTCTTCTCTTTCCGACTCAATTCGACACATCGCCTGCAGCGGGTCGCTTGCCTAACGTTCGCGCATTAGTTCTGGCTGGTCGCCTAGACCTGCGAACTCCGGCTGAGAACGCGGCTGCAGTCACAGCCCAAATGCCGAAAGCGGAGCTAATCGAACTGGCTGGAGCAGGCCACGACCTGTTAGGTGGCGACACAACCGGATGCATCGCTACCGCGCTCAAACGCTTTGCCGCTAAGCAGCGGGTTGGTAGCCCTTGCGCTCGGCGTAACAACGCCGTTCGGCCGGTTGGGGTAGCACCTTTGAGGGTGGCTAACGCGCAGCCTGCTCGCGGAGTCGGCGGCGGGCGGGGGCGCGCGCTCACAGCTACCTTGGGCGCCGTGGGCGACGCAATCTCGGTCGCCTATATGAAGCTCAGCTCCGGCGAGCTAGCGCAGGGTGGGGGGCTCAGAGGCGGAAGCTTTGACGGCCGCAGCGGTCCGATGAGCGGCCTGCGCTTGAAGGGCTATCGCTACGCCGGAGACCTCGCTGTAAGTGGCAACCTGAGCCTGTTCTCGTCAGGGCCCCGCGGCCGGGTGAATCTCATCGGGGCGGCCAACGGTCACCTGACGATCAATTCGTGGAATTCAGCCAGCGGAGTCATCGACGGCCGCGCTGTCAGTTGGCAGCCCGCCGCGGCGACGACGGCGCGGCGCCCGAGTGGACGCCGCGCAGGGCCGCTGCTGCGCTAGTTACTACTTCTTCTTTGCGGTGCTGCAGACACTCGAAGTGTCGCCGCTGCAAAGTGAATAGTCGACGTTAGCTTCCATTGGCGACTGAGTGCTTATCGCCGTCGGGACACCATTGAGGGTGGGGTCGATCGTCGTCACGATGTAATGGGTTCCGTTGGTCCAGCTGAAGCCACCAAGCGCGGCAGATGCGCCTGCGGCCGTTCCGTTGGCAGTCCCTTCTTTGATGCCGTCGGCGTTACCGCTCTTGTAACCGACCTTCTTGCCGTATTTAGCGCCGCTCTTCTTTCCGGCCTCGTCACCGACCGCTGTGCCCGCCTGTGCGCCTGCGGTGTAGATCTCCTGATAGCCGGAGGCTCCTGGCTTGTACTTGTCTGCTTCGTGATTGCTGCCAAGGAAGTAGCCGCCGACGCCGATTGCGATTGCGATGACGACGGCAATAATCCACCACAGCGCTGATGGCGCCCCTGATTGCCCACCGTTAGCGCCTGGAGCTTCGTACGCGGGGGGTACCGAACCAGGTGTCTGTGGAGGAACTGCTGGGCCGCCAGCTTCCATAATTGGTGCCTTTCGTCGTGAGGGACGTTACGAACGGCAAATTAACGAAAGAAGCGGACGCGTCGCTATCGCTGGCTTAGCGTTTCAGCGAAGCTCGTTTTTTAGGCTCTGGAGCGTTGATGAACGAGGGATTTCCGCGCTCGCGCGCTGTTCACGGGCGCTTGCCGCGTTAGCTCGGGCGCGGCTGCGAGCCAGCGCGACGGTCACCTTGCCAAGTTCGACCCAAGTTGCCGCGCCAATCTGGCCGTCGGCCGTAAGCCCCTTGGATCGCTGCAGCGCTTTAACTGCGGCGACGGTCGCGCTGTCGAAGATGCCGGTCGCTTTGAGCTTCGTTGCGCCAGCCGCGGCCAGTAGCTGCTGAGCCCGAACGACGGAGTCGCCCTTCGCGTTTCGCCGCAGCAGCGGCCAGCCGGGGTCGGCTGGCCTGGGCGCCGTTGGGAGGCGCGTCCCAAGAGCCTTCCAAAGCGCCGACGAGGTCGATGACCATTCCCACCAGCTATGGCCTGGCGCCTTGTAGCCAGCGGCTAGGCGACGGAAGCTGAGGATCTCGCTCACTGACGGCGATTGGTAGGTCTGACCAATCGGATGAATCGGCCGGCCATAAATTCGATTTTCTCGCCATGTGTGTTTCATCGCCGTCGTAACCGACTCACCGATGTCGCGCCAGTAAACTTGGGGCATGTTGACTTCAGCCCCGCCCGGGCCAAGGAACACCGAATATGGCAACGACGGGTGATAATCAACGTACGGAAAGCTAGTGAAGCCGAGCGGGAACTTTGTGCCAACACGCTTTCGTAGCTCCTTCATGTAGGTGCGAGCGGAGCTGTAGCGGCCTTCGTAACTGGATTCAGCATCGATGATCAAGCAGTCGGCGCCGGCGGCCTTTGTTGCGGCGGCGGCGCGCGCTTCAGCTGTGGGCTTGGCGCCGTAAACAAATTGCCAGCCGCATACGCGCAGGCCCGCTGCCTGCATTGTCGAGACAAGTGATTTACTGAATTGCTGCCATGCGCCGCTCCCGTCGGCCGATTTGATGTAAACAGCGGTGACGCCAGCCGCCTTGGCCCGAGCGATGATTTTCGCGGAGTTACCGCCCTCGGTGCGAGATGTGTACCAAATCCACATTGCTTGGCCTTTAAACGCTGCGTTGATGCTGGCCGCGTTGGCATCGTTGGCCCGGGTCCCAGCTTGCCAGCCAAAGCAGGCGATGACAGCGACCGCCATGGCAACCAGACGCCTTGCCGTGCAGGGTGCTCTAACCACGCCTGCAAGGGTAGGGCTCTTTTCTAAAGACCAGATCATCTGTATTACTTCAACCAACACGGCGATGAGCCCTTTGTTGCGGAACGTCGCTACGCCGCGGTGGCTGGGTTTCAGGTCGGTTTTGGTTAGATCTTGGCGGCGGGCTTCGCGCGCGGCCGCGACCAGCCATCGCGGCGCCGCAGCTCTAGAAAACAGTGCCGGAGGAGGGACTCGAACCCCCGACACGCGGATTATGATTCCGCTGCTCTAACCAGCTGAGCTACTCCGGCGGGAGGCGTTGATCGTACCGAAAGAAAAAGAGCTTTCGGCTGGCGGGCGAGTAACTTTGCTCAGTGCTCGCTGATAGCCAAGCCGTTCAGTGGCGCTTGCGGGCAACGAGCTTTCTTTCAAGTTTCGACCGCTTTGCGATCCCACCGCTGCTCGTGCCGATCAGCGCCAGCTTTGGGATTCCTCTCGGGCGCGCAGCGCTCGTCGCCAGCGCCTACTTCGTCGCCTACGGAGTCAGCCAGCCGTTCTGGGGTGCGCTCTCGGATCGAATCGGCCGCGTCAAAGTAATTCGCTTTGCGGTCGCCGCTGGAGGCGTTTGTTGCGTTGCTGCCGCGCTCGCGCCGAGCTTTGGCGTGCTAATCGCATCAAGGACTTTCAGCGGGATTCTCTTTGCGGCGATCGTTCCTACAGTTGTCACCTACATCGGCGACACGGTGGCAACGAAGAATCGCCAGTACGCGCTGACCCTGACGATCGCTTCGGCATCGGCTGGGGTTGCCGTAGCCACGATTGTTGGTGGCCTCTGCGCGCAGCTGATTAGCTGGCGCGCCGCCTTCCTCGTAACCTCGATCTTGGCGCTCGCCCTCTCGCTGACGCTCACGCGACTTCCCGAGCCGAGGCGCGCGCCGTCGCCCCACACTTACATGCAGCTAGCGATCGATGCGCTAAAGCGGCGCTGGGTGCTGGTCGTGCTGGCGATCGGCTTCATCGAAGGAGCAGTAATCCTTGGCTCGCTTACCTTCCTCTCAGCATCACTCCAGCAGCAGGGAGTTGGCGCCGCCGTCGCTGGCTCCGCGGCGGCCGGTTTCGGGATCGCCAACGTCAGCTGCGTGCCGGTCGTAACGCGAGCAATTCGGCGCTTCGCCTCGGCGCTGATGATCGCCATCGGCGCCGCGCTTGCCGCCGCAGGGCTGCTCGTTGCGGCCTCTGACACGATCGTGGTGACCGCGATCGTGGCGGCGCTCGCGCTGGGGGCTGGCTTTGGCTTTCTACACCCAACGATGCAGCTTTGGGCAACGCAGGTCAACGCGCAGGCGCGCGCCGTCACAGTCTCCTTCTTTGCTGGATCGGTCTTCGTCGGCGGCGCGGTCGCCAGCGCTGCGGCTGCCCCACTTGCCGACGGCGGCCATTTCAGCGCAATCTTCTTCGCCGCCGCTGCGCTGGCGCTGCTGCTCGCGACGGTTGCTGCATGGCTTCGCTCAGGTTACGTCGGCGCGGCGCGCGCCGAGGCCGATGCGGCTGCGGCCGCGCCCGCCCCGCTCTAGGGTCGCTCTGCGGCCCTACTCTCCGGGTGGCTGCGGCCGCCACCACAGCGCCTGAGGCTTACCGCAGGCGCGATTAACGGCGACACCGATGATTGTGACTGCCAGCACGCCAAGGAAAACGGAAAGCCAGTCGACGGGGTTTTTGAGCAGCCCGGCGGCGATGATCATCGCCGTTGCGACGGCTGGCGCGTGAATCGAGCGGAAGGCGATTATTCCGCCAACGGCGATCGCGACGGCCACGACCAGCGCGCCGCTGCGGGTCCAGCTGAGGTCATTGAGGTCGGGGGCGACGTCAATCAGGCCAAATAGGGCGAGGCTGATGACACCGGCGATGATCGCGATTACTGTCGAATAGAGGATGTTGCGCGGATGAGCCTGCTCGGAGAGCGGAAATCCAACGATGATGAAGATCGTTGGTCCAATTGAAGGCACGACGAAGGGCTCGCTTGCTAAAACCGCAAAGGCGCAGAGCATCGCCGTCAGCAGAGTGGCCATCCCGATGATGTAGCTCGAACCAGAGCGGTAGGGGACGCTGAGGTCGTTGATCTTCGAGCGCCGCGGCAGCATGTCGGAAATGTTCGAAGGGCGCAGGCGCATGGTTTGGCCAAGACTAGCCCGGCTAGGGTCTCGTCCGTGGTTACCCCTCCAAGCTCAGAAGACGATGCAGCTGCCACGATCATCGTCGAGCAATTAGAGCGCGTGTACCCTGGCGGGCTGCGCGCCGTTGACGGCGTAGATCTCGCGGTGGCGGCTGGAGAGATCTACGGTTTTCTAGGGCCTAACGGTGCAGGGAAGTCAACGACGGTGAGAATCTTGACGACGCTTCTGCGCCCCACCGGCGGCCGCGCACAGGTCGCTGGCTACGACGTCGTAAAGCAGGCCTCGCAGGTGCGCCGCTCGATCGGCGTAGCGCTCCAAGAAGCGGCGCTCGACCCTTTGATGAGCGGCCGTGAGCTGCTCCAGCTCCAAGGCGCGCTGCATGGGCTTCGGCGTGGAGAGTCGAAGCGGCGCGCCGAGGAACTACTCGAGCGGGTTGATCTCGTGGCCGCGGCCGACCGCCTGCTGAACACCTACTCGGGCGGCATGCGTCGCCGGCTCGACTTAGCGATGGCGCTCGTCCATCGACCGAGCGTTCTCTTCCTTGACGAGCCAACGACGGGCCTCGATCCAGTCAGCCGCTCGTCACTCTGGACCGAGCTGCGCAACCTTAATAACGAAGGCACGACGATCTTTCTCACAACGCAGTACCTCGAGGAGGCTGAGCAGCTCGCAGACCGTGTGGGAATCATCGATCACGGCCGCATCGTCGCTGAAGGAACCCCAGAGGAGCTCGGTCGGCTTGTCGGTGAGCCAGGCCTCTACGTGAAACTGCTCGACGAATCCCAGAGTGAACGAGCGCGCGAGCTGCTTGCCGTCCACGGCGCCGTAAGCGACCGAACTGCCGGTGGGCTAACCATTCGTACCGCGCTCGGCGCGCAAGCGATCGCACCGATCGTTCGCACGCTCGATGAAGCGCGGATTGAAGTTGACGCCGTCGAGGTCGAAAATCCGACGCTTGATGATGTTTTCATCGCTGTTACCGGTCACCGCGCAGACGCCGATGTGGCGGAGCCGTCGCCTTGAGTAGTTTTGCGCTAGAACGCGACGTTGCAACGCAGTCGCGCGTCATTGTGGCGCTGGCCAAGCGGGCGCTGCGAGTTCAACTGCGCCGCGCACAGTTCCTGCTCCCGTCGTTCCTGCTGCCGCTGCTCCTGCTCGCCGTGATTGCAAGTGGTACGTCGGCCGCTCAGCAGCTTCCTGGTTTCCCTTCGACCGGCTCCTACGTGGGCTTTGTTGTTCCCGGGACAATTATGCAAGGCACGCTGCTGGCGGGGCTGATGGCTGGGATCGCGATCGCTGGTGACATCGAAGGCGGCTTCTTCGACCGGCTGCTTTCAGCGCCCGTTAATCGAGCGAGCATTGTCCTTGGTCGCGTGCTCGGCACTGCTCTGATAGGCGTTGCGCAGGCAATCCTCTTCCTCTCAGTTGCGCTGCTTCTGGGCGCCGACTTCAGTGGCGGCGTTATCGGCGTCGCGCTAACGATTTTGCTCGCGGCGCTCAGCGCGGCGGCCGCCGCCGGTCTTGGCGCGACTATCGCACTACGCACGGGGTCACTCTCGTTGATGCAGAACCTCTTTCCGTTTGTTTTCGTGCTTCTTTTCACCGCGCCAGCTTTCTTTCCGCGCGCACTACTGAACCCCGTGTTAGAGACGATCTCGGTCGTTAACCCGCTCAGCTACGTCGTAGAGGGGATGCGCGGCGCTCTCTTTGAAAACGCAGCGCTGGGAAGCGTTTGGGGCGGTTTTGTGGCCGGTGCTGGTTCTGTCGTGCTGACCTGCCTTCTTGCAGTTTGGGCGATGCGGTCGAGGGTGCAATCGTGAGCACTAGGGGCCTGGCCTACAGCGGCGGTGTGGGCTTCGCGCTCTGGCGCCGATCACTGCTCGAACTAACGCGCGTTCGCGGCGGACTCCTACCAACGACGGTCGCTCCCCTAATTTTCTTGCTCGGCAGTCTTGGGCAGTTCGGACGGCTCGACCAACTGGTCGGCTTCCCTACCACCTCTTACGTTGCTTGGCTCGTGCCGCTCTCCTGCCTTCAGGCCGCAGGGTTTGCGGGCGGTGCAACTGGCGCCAATCTGGCGCGCGACATCGAAGCCGGGTGGTTCGACCGTTTGCTCAGCTCGCCGGCGCCGCGGCCGCTACTGATTGTTGGCCCGGTGATGGCGGCGATGACGCGCTGCCTCGTGCCGGTGACGGTGATTTTGATCGCTGGCTTAATTCTCGGGCCAGGCCTGAGCGGCGGCGCTTACGGCCTGTTAATGCTCTACCTTGCAGCTGTTTCTTTCAGCGTCATTGCGGCGCTCTGGGGCATCACGCTGGCGCTCAGGGCGCGCAGCCAGCAGGTTGGGCCGCTGATTCAAAACGGCGTATTCATTGCTGTCTTTCTCTCGACCGCATATACGCCGCTGCCTTTTCTTAAAGGCTGGCTAGCTATCGCCGCGCCCTACAACCCGGTCACTTACGTGCTCCAGATGGGTCGTCAGGCGACCGTCTCAGGGATTGAGCCAAGCTGGGCGCATACGTGGCCGGGGCTATTGGCACTCGCGGCAATGATGCTTTTCTTTGGGTTGCTCGCGCTGCGCCAGTTGCGGCGCGTAGATCTGTAGCCCGCCACGGAAGTAGGGTTGGCGGGTGGAGCAGAGCCCAGCAACGCTGCTGACCGCAGTGCCGAACGTCTCCAACGGAGATGACGCTGCCGGCTTGGCGGCGGTCGCTGCGGCGTTTCAGCAGAGCGCCAAGGCTGTGCTGCTCGCTGAGCCACACAGTGACCCCGACCACGGACGCTCTGTTTTCACGCTCGCTGGTGAGCCAGGGCAGCTGGCGGCGGCGCTCGTTGACGGCGCGCGCGAAGCACTCGCTCGCTTTGATCTCAGTGCCCACAGCGGCGCGCACCCGAACGTTGGAGTTGTTGACGTAGTTCCCGTTGTACATCTCGACGAGGCGCGGCGCGAGGCCGCGCTCGCGGAAGCGCTCGTGGCAGCCGAACTGCTCGCCAGCCAGCTTGAGCTGCCGATCTTTCTGTACGGAGAGCTCGGCGCCGGTCGCTCGCGAGCGGCGCTGCGGCGCGGCGGCATCGACGAGCTGACGGCGAGGGTTGCCGCCGGTGATCTCCGGCCCGACTTTGGCCCGACCGAGATTGACCCCAGGAAGGGCGTCACGTTGGTTGCGGCGCGCGCGCCGCTCATTGCCTTCAACCTTGAGCTCGCGCCGCCAGCGACGCTCGCCGACGCGCAAGCGATCGCCGCCGAGATTCGCGAGCGAGGGAGCCACGGACTTCCGGGGCTGCGGGCGATCGGGCTTGAACTTCCAGCGAGGGGTGGAGTGGCGCAGGTTTCGATGAACATCGAGGACTATCGGGCGCTCAGCTTGGCTGAAGTGGTCACCGCCGTCAGCGAGCGCGCTGCGGTGAGCGAAGCGGAGCTTGTCGGGCTGGCGCCTCGGGCTGCGTTCGAAGGCTGGCCGGAGCAGCTCGCCTGCCGCAACAAGGCGACGCTTGAAGACGCTCTAGGCTTCTAGCGACATGGCCGGAGCAAAGAAGAAGCGAAGCTCAAAGCACCGTGGCAACGCTGCCGGTGTGATCGAGACGCGCGGCCGCACCGGCCGCCCGCTCAGCGATCGGGAGCAGAGTAAGAACAAAGCGGCGAGTTCGTCAAAGGCGTCCGCTCCACGCGGCGCCGGTGGGCGGGCGACGCGCGAGCCAAGTTGGCGCAGCGCAGCCACGCGCTCAGTTGTTGCCGTCGTCATTTTCATAGCCGTTCTTTCGCTGCTGCTGAAAGTCCCGATCAACGAAACCTTGCCGGTCGCTGGCTTGATGCTCGTTTTCTACGTTCCGCTCAGTTACTACACCGATCGCTACCTCTACCGCCGCCGCCTTGCCAAGGCCGCCGCGGCGCGCAAGGCGAAGCACTGAGCGGATGGAGGTTCAGGTTCTAACCGTCGGACCGGTGCAAGAGAACTGTTATCTGCTGCGCAGCGGCCCTGAGTCGAAGCAGGCTCTGCTGGTCGATCCCGGCGAGGAAGCGCCGAGGATTCTTGAAGCGATCGAGGCGCTTGGCGTCGAGCTCGAAGCAATTTTGCTCACGCACACGCACTTTGATCACATCGGCGCGGTCGCGCCGATTGCCCGCGTTACCGGCGCGCCGGTCTACTGCCCGGAGCTTGAAGGCCACGTACTCGCCGACATCATGACTTACGTCCCTTACGAAGGGATCGGGCCTTTTGAATCTTGGCAGGCGGAAGAGTTTGTTGGCGGCGGCGAGCGACTTGAGCTTGCTGGCTTTGAGATTGAGGTCTTCTTCACTCCTGGCCACAGCCCCGGCCACGTGACCTACGCCTTCTGTGACCCCGATGACGCCGACGGCGGCTATGTCATCGCCAGCGGCGACGTGCTTTTCCAAGGTTCGATCGGTCGCACCGACCTTCCGGGCGCCGATCACGCTGAGCTAATGCGCTCGCTGGCGATGCTCGCCGATTCATTCGCCGACGAGACGACCGTGCTGCCCGGCCACATGGGGATCACGACGATCGGCCAAGAACGCGCGACCAACCCGTTCATGCAAGACCTGCCGAGTGCTTCGTGAGCGAGTCGCTGCAAGCGCCACGCGGCACCTTCGACATCCTCCCCGAGCAGGCACCTCTGCGCTTAGCGGTTGAGAACGTCACCCGTTCAGTGCTCGAGAGCGCCGGTTACCAGAGAATCGAAACACCAACCTTCGAGCCGACCGAACTATTTACGCGAAGCGTTGGTGAAGCCACCGACATCGTCCAAAAAGAGATGTACAGCTTCGTTGACGGCGGCGAGCGCTCGCTGACGCTGCGGCCCGAGGTAACCGCGCCGATTGTCCGTGCCTACCTCCAGCACGGTATGCACAAGCTGCCCCAGCCTGTGAAGCTTTGGTATCTCTCGAGCTGCTTTCGTTACGAGCGCGCGCAGAAGGGCCGCTATCGCCAGTTTTGGCAGATTGGCGCTGAGGCGATCGGCTCCGATGATCCAGCAGTGGACGCTGAGTCGATCACATTGCTCGCTGAAATCCTCGAGCAGCTCGGCGTCCAAGGGCTCCAGTTAAGAATCGCAAGCCTTGGCGGCGCGGCGGCGCGAGAGCGCTACCGCGAACTGCTGAAAACGCACCTGCGTGCAAATGAGGATCAGCTTGCTGACGACGTGAAGGCACGGATCGAACTGAACCCAATGCGCGCGTTCGATTCAGCCGACGAATCAACCCGAGCGGTGATGGCGACCGCGCCGCTGCTGTTAGACCACCTCGACAAAGAAGACTTAGATCATTTTGCAGAGGTTCGCTCGCTGCTTGACGCGGTCGAGCTGGCCTACGTCATTGACCCAACTTTGGTCCGTGGGCTTGATTACTACGCGCGCACCGTCTTCGAGTTCAGCTCCGAAGCGCTCGGTGCCCAGAGTGGCGTCGGCGGGGGTGGGCGCTACGACGGCCTCGCCGAGCAGCTCGAAGGCCCGCCGACGCCAGCTTGCGGCTGGGCGGCCGGGGTGGAGCGGATCCTGCTGGCCGCCGAGGGTTTACCTGCACCAGAGCCCGTCACCGTCCTATTCGTAGCTCTTGCCGATGCGGACGCGGCCACGCGGCGGGCGGCGTTCGCGCTTAGCGTTGCGGCTAGACGAGCTGGCGTTCCCAGCCAGATCGAATTAGCTGGCCGCTCAATCAAGGGTCAGTTTAAGCACGCCGACAGGCTAGGAACGCGCTTCGTCGCCGTCGTTTCAGGCGAGGCGATCGAACTGAAAGACTTTGAGAGCGGCGACACAATCGCCTTTGAGAACGGTGACGCAGCGCTGGCGGCTGTTTTGAGGGGACGGGGAATCTCTTGATCGAATCGCCGCAACCGAACCAGTATCGCGATAGCTGGTGCGGCGAACTGGGGGCCGGCGAGGTCGGTCAGCAGGCCCGCGTGGCCGGCTGGGTTCACCGCCGCCGGGACCACGGCGGTTTGATCTTCATCGATCTGCGCGACCGCTCGGGAATTCTTCAAATTGTTTTTCACCCCGAGCGCGGCGCTGAACTTTTTGCGCTCGCTGAGCAGCTTCGCCCCGAGCACGTAGTTAGCGTAAGCGGAGAGCTGCTGGCGCGTAGCGCCGAAAACGTGAACCCCGAAATGGCGACCGGAGAAGTTGAGCTCGCGGTCGCGGAGGGGAGGTCGTTGGCGTCGAGTCACACACCGCCTTTCGCAATCGACGAGGACGGTCCGGTCGACGAGACAACGCGCCTTCGTTACCGCTGGCTCGACCTTCGTCGCGCTGGCATGCAGCAGACGATGATTACGAGGGCACTGGTGACCCAGACGCTACGGGAGCAACTCGTGGCGCGCGATTTCTTAGAAATTGAAACTCCGATCTTGACAAAGTCGACACCCGAGGGCGCGCGCGACTTTCTCGTTCCCAGCCGGATGAATCCTGGTAATTGGTACGCGCTTCCGCAGTCGCCCCAGCTCTTTAAGCAGCTACTGATGATGGCTGGCTACGAGCGTTATTTTCAGATTGCCCGCTGCTTTCGTGATGAGGACCTCCGCGCCGATCGCCAGCCGGAGTTCACACAGCTCGATGTCGAGATGGCCTTCGTTGACGAGGATCAAGTGATCGAAGTCAGCGAGGCCGCTATTGGGGCGGTCTTCACAGCAACCGACTTTGCGCTCCCGCCAGCGCCGTGGCCGCGGATCGGCTACGACGAAGCGATGCTTCGCTACGGAAGTGACCGCCCAGACCTGCGCTTTGGTCTTGAGATCAAAGACGTAAGCGAGCAGCTACGTGGCTCGGAGTTCAAGGTCTTTGAATCGGTACTAGCCGGCGGCGGCACGGTGCGAGCGGTAAACGCCGGCGCGCGCGAAATGTCACGGTCGCAGCTAGAAAGCCTGAATCAGGTAGTCCAAGTTCATGGCGCCAGCGCCGTCGCCCCAATCGTCGTCGGCGACGGTGGCTGGACCGGCAACTTGGCAAAGTTTTTTAGCGCTGAACAGATATCTGCTGTTAACGAGCAGCTCGAGGCGAGCGACGGCGACCTGCTCTGCTTTGTCGCCGACAGCCCATCGGTTGCTCCGGTCGCAATCGGAGCGCTACGACTTGAGCTGGCCGCTCGCTTCGACTTAATTCCAGAGGATCAACATTCGGCCTGCTGGGTCGTTGACTTTCCAATGTTTGAAACCGACGAGCAGAGCGGCGGGCTGACCGCGCTCCACCACCCGTTCACGGCGCCCGAGGGCGACCTTGACGACCCAACCGCGCTGCGCTCGCGGGCCTACGACCTCGTGGTTGACGGCAACGAGCTCGGTGGGGGCTCGATCCGCATTAACACGCCTGAAGTACAAAGCCGCGTCTTTGAGGCAATCGGCCTTGACGACGCTGAGGCAAAAGCGCGCTTTGGTTTTCTACTTGAGGCACTTGAGTACGGCGCGCCGCCACATGGTGGAATTGCATTTGGCCTAGACCGAATCGTGGCATTGGTATGCGGCCGCGATTCAATCCGCGATGTGATCGCCTTTCCGAAGACGGCTAGCGGCGCCGATCCGCTCACCGGCGCACCGGCGCCCGCGGACGCGCGCCAGCTGAGGGATCTTGGAATCAAGGCGCAGACGCCCACTCCCGCGGCTGAATAGGCCCTCGGGCGCCTAGACTGAGCCTTCGATGGCTGACGAGCGTTTTGAGGATCATCTGCGCCGCCCGCGCGGGCAGGGCGACGTGCCGCAAGGCGCGCACTGCGGCGTGGCCGGAGGCGCCGCTTGCGGCGATCTAGTACGGATCGCGATCCGCGTCGAAGGCGACCGCGTTGTCGAAGCAACTTTTGCCGCTTCAGGCTGCGGCGCAGCGAGCGCGGCCGCGAGCGCGGCAGTGGAATTGGCGGCAGGCGCGCCCGTGCTATCGGCCGCAAAGATAGGAACTGGCGCCGTTGCCGACGAGCTCGGGGGGCTAAGCGCCGGAAAGATTCACGCCGCCGAGCTCGCCGCCGATGCGCTCGCGCGGGCACTTGGCGGCGCCGTCGCTGCCGACGCGCTGATCTCACCGGCACCGGGCCGCGTCCTGATCGCGATGAGCGGCGGCGTTGATAGCGCCGTCGCAGCCCATATCTGCTCTGAGCGCTCGGAGCAGCCAGCAGTCGCGGTGACGCTCGAGCTTTGGCGCGACGAGCAGAATGATGCTGAAGAAAGTTGCTGCTCTGCGAAAGCGGTTCAGCGCGCTCGCTCGCTCGCCCACAGCCTCGGCCTAGCGCACCTTACGCTCGACCTTCGTGAAGCGTTTAGGGCCGGTGTCGTAGAGCCATGGGTAGCAGGCCACGCCAACGGTAAAACACCGAATCCTTGCGTGCGCTGCAATGGGGCAGTCCGGTTAGACGCAATGCTTGATCTGGCGACGCGGCTAGGAGCAGGTCAACTAGCAACAGGCCACTACGCGCGGGTTGGCGACGACGGGTTGCTGCGCGCCGCCGCCGACCCTGCGAAGGATCAGTCCTACATGCTCGCGGCCTTGGCACCTGAGTCCGTCGCCCGGATGCTCTTTCCACTCGGTGAAATGACGAAGCCCGAGGTTCGCCAGCTGGCCGCCGACGCTGGCCTTTCGGTGGCACAAACACCGGATTCGCAAGATCTTTGCTTCCTCGCCGGCACCACCAGCGAGGCCTTTCTTGCGCGCCACGGCGGAATTAGCGACCGCCCCGGAGCAATCATCAACCTCGATGGGGCCACGGTGGGAAGCCACAACGGCGCCCACCGCTTCACTGTTGGTCAGCGCCGTGGGCTCGAAATCGGTGGAGTCGCCGAACCGTTCTACGTCGCAGCGACCGATGCGCAGGCGAACACGGTGACCGTCGGAACGCGCGACCAGCTCCATCGCAGCGTCGTCGAGCTGACTGACGTAACGCTCTATCGGCCGGCCGAGACTGTTGACCAGGCGAGGCTTCGCTCGCACGCGCCGGCGCTTGAATGTCGGCTCAACGGCGAGCTGCTCGAGCTAAAGAAGAGTGCCTGGGCTCCTGCTCCGGGGCAGACCGCCGTGCTGCTCAGCGGCGATCGCGTGGTCGGATGCGCCACAATCGCTTGATGTCGGCTCGCAGCTCCGATCAACTCCGTTCGACCTTCCTTGAGTTTTTCGAGGCCAATGGTCACTCGCTGCGGCCTTCTGGGTCGCTCGTCCCAGCTTCGTTTGATCCGTCGGTGTTGCTCACAACTGCCGGCATGCACCCCTTGAAGGAGTACTTCATGGGGCTTGAGCAGCCGCCGGCGTCGCGCCTGACGAGCTGCCAGAAATGCTTCCGCACAACCGACATTGAAAACGTCGGCAACACAGCGCGCCACCTCACTTTCTTTGAAATGCTCGGCAATTTCTCGCTTGGGGACTATTTCAAGGATGGCGCGATCGAGCTGGCGTGGAAGCTTTCGCTCGAAGGCTTCGGCTTCGACCCCGAAAAGATTTGGATCACCGTGTTTGAGGGCGACAAAGAGCTCGGTCTGGGCGCCGACGAAGAGGCGATCGGCGCGTGGGAGGCGGTTGGCGTAGCGCGCGAGCGAATCGTCCTCTGTCCGCGCTCAGAGAATTTCTGGCAGGCAGGCCCGACAGGCCCCTGCGGGCCGTGCAGCGAGCTTTACCTCGACCGCGGCGAGCAGTTTGGCCGCGCCGGCGATCTGCCCGGCGGCGAAAACGACCGTTTCCTTGAGTACTGGAACCTAGTCTTCATGGAGTTTGATCAGAGCGCTGGAGGCGCACTGACGCCACTGCCAACGAAAAACATTGACACCGGCGCCGGGCTCAACCGGCTAGCCCTGATTGAGCAGAACGTTGAAAGCGTCTTCGAGACCGATCAGTTTGCCGGACTGATGGCGCTCGGACGCGAACTCAGTGGCGCTGACGCCGACGTTCGCGCGCTGCGAATTCTTGCCGACCACTCGCGAGCAATGACCTTTCTGATCGCCGATGGAATTGTTCCGTCGAATGAGGATCGTGGCTACATCCTGCGCCGCGTGATGCGCCGCGCGATTGTGCAAGGCCAGCGGATCGGCATTGAAGGGCACTTCCTTCCCGACTTCGCCGAACAGGTAATTGACGTGATGGGCGCTGCCTACCCAGAGCTAGTTGAGCGCCGTGAGACGATTCTTGAATGGGTCCGCGGGGAAGAGGAAAGCTTTGGCCGCACGCTCGTTCAGGGCAGTGGGCTGCTCGAAGAGCTGCTGTCGGCCGGTGCGCTCAGCGGCGACGACGCCTTCCGGCTCCACGACACGTTCGGCTTTCCGATCGAACTAACGCGCGAGCTAGCGCAGGAGCGCGGCGTGCCGTTTGAAGAAGAAGAACAGTTCGACCGGCTGATGGGCGATCAGCGCACGCGCTCGGCGGCCGGCGCGAGCGACCGCAAGGTTGGTCTCTCCGCTGAAGCGGTGCGCGCCGTCGGCGGCGGCCAAGCGCACTTCGTCGGTTACGAATCACTGAGCGCTCGGACCAACGTCGTCGCCATCGCTGACGAGGCTGGTCGAACGCTCGTAAAGCTCGCTGATTCGCCCTTCTACGCCGAAGGCGGCGGCCAGGCGGGCGACAGCGGCGCGTTGCTCTCACCGGATGGAGCACAGTTGGGCGCCGTTGTGGGAGTAATTCGCGCCGGCGACGACCAAGCGCTAGTGGTCGAGCTAACTGGCGGCGAGCTTGAGGTCGGCGCTGAGATCGTCGCTGAGGTAGACGCGGCGGTCCGCCACGCAACCGAGTGCAACCACACCGCCACGCATCTGCTTCACGCCGCGCTGCGCGAGCGCCTTGGCGACCACGTACGTCAGGCCGGTTCGTATGTTGGCCCGGACAAGCTTCGCTTTGACTTCAACCATTCGGGTCGGCTCAGTGACGAGGAGCGCCAAGCCGTTGAGGACCGGGTCAACGAGCGGATTCTCGAGAGCCTCAACGTGCGTGCTCTAACGACGACGATCGATGAGGCGCAGCGGCTCGGTGCGATGGCGCTATTCGGCGAGAAATACGGCGACATTGTGCGGATGGTCGAAATTGGCGACGGCACCTTTTCGCGCGAACTTTGTGGCGGCACACACGTGGCACGGACGTCGGAGATCGGCTTGCTGAAGATCACCAGCGAAGGTTCTAGCGCAGCCAACGTGCGGCGGATAGAGGCCGTCACCGGGCCGGTTGCTGTTGAGCTTATGCGCGGCAACGACCTGCTGCTCAGTGAGACAGCGCAGGTGCTCAGGACCACGCCCGATCAGGTTCCAGAGGCAGTGATGAAACTGAAGGAGTCCGCTCGCGGCGGTGGCAAGGATTCTGGCGCGGGTGTAGATGAAGCGGAGCTTGCTGCCACGGCCGAGGATCTGAATGGAGTGAAGCTACTCGTCGCTAATGTCGGCCAGCTCCCCGCGAAGGCGCTGATGGACGTCGCCGACAGATTGAGGGGCAAGCTAGGTGACGAGGCCGTCGTAGTAGTCGGCAGCATTGACGAGGGCCGCGTATCGCTCGTCGTGGCCGTAACTCCATCTGTCGTTGAACGCGGCGTCAAGGCTGGCGAAGTGGTCGCGGTCGCGGCGGACGTTGTTGGCGGCGGCGGCGGTGGGCGCGACACGATCGCAGCGGCCGGCGGAAAAAATACCGACAAGCTCGACGATGCGCTTGCCTTGGCGGCACAAACGGTCGAAGCAGCGCTCGGCGCCTAGACGGTGCGAGTCTTAGCACTTGACCACGGTTCTGCCCGCTGCGGCTGCGCGCTGAGTGACCCGACGGGAACGCTTGCCAGCCCGATCGAACCGGTTCTTCGGCCTACAACAAAGGCTGGGATCAAACAGCTTCGCGAGCTCGTTGAGCTGCGTGGCGTGGACCGCGTCGTGGTCGGGCTGCCGCTTTCGCTCTCCGGCGCCGACTCCGACCAAACGCGCGAGGCCCGCGCCTTCGCCGACAAGCTCATGGCTGCGCTTGGGCCGCAAGTCCCCGTAGAGCTCTTCGACGAGCGTTTCACAACCACCATCGCCGCTAGTAGCGACGGCCGTGAGAGCGAGGATTCGCGCGCCGCCGCAGTTCTGCTGGATGATTGGCTTGCCCGCTTTGGGCACGAGCATTGGGACCGCCATGAGTGACGAAAGCCGCCGCAGCGAAGAGGAGCGTGAAAACGCCCGCCTGGAACGCGCGCGAAAGCGTGCCGCTGAGCGAGGCGATCCCGCGCCGCCAGTTCCCCTTCCACGTGGGCTGCCACCTCAGGCGCGGCCGATTGGCGCAGGGCCGCCGCGAGCGGCTAAGCCGCCTGCGTCAAGCTCAGAAGCTGCGCCTGCGCCCAGACCTGCGGCGCTCCCATCGGGTTCGCCTGCGCAGCCTCAACCCGCCGCTGCTGCGCCTCCCGTGCCTCCGCGCAAAGTGACCGACGACGATGAGGATCCCAGCGGTACCGTTCGGCCAGCAGGCACGACTGCGGTGCCAGAACAGGCTTCAACGCGCCGCCGCTCGCCCGGACGGCACGCTCTGCTCTTTGGGGTGATTGCCGCCGCCGTAATAGTGGTGCTATTCCTGCTGAACGGCATTTTTGAGCCATTCAAGGGCGATGGGGGTGGGGTCGTTGCGCTAAAGGTTCCCGCCGGCGTTGACGCCGGCGACATCGGAGCGCTTTTGGCCAACAAGGGCGTGATTTCGTCGCCATTCTTCTTTGAGCTGCGGGCGACGATTGGCGGCGAGCGCGGCAATCTTCGTGCCGGCACTTATCAACTGCGCAAAGGCATGAGCAACGGCGCAGCACTTTCATCGCTGACCGACGTGCAAAAGGGTGCGCCGGTGATCAGTGTCTTGGTTCCCGAAGGCCCGTCGCGCAAAGAGGTTGTGCCAATCGTTCGCAAGCAGGGCGTCACCGGTGACTACCTAGCCGCTTCGGTCTCCTCTCCGGAGCTAAATCCAATCAGCTACGGGGCGCCGAGGAACGTTGCCTCGCTTGAGGGCTTTCTGTTCCCGGCTACGTACGAGCTGCTCAAGAGCGTGCCTGACGCAAAGCGGCTTGTGGCCGACCAAGCAAAGGCTTTCAAGCGCAACATTGCGCAGGTCGATATGAGTTACGCAAAGAGCAAGAACTTGACCGTCTTCGACGTGGTCACGATTGCCTCGATCATCGAGCGCGAGGCCCTATTTGATCGCGACCGCCCGCTTGTCGCCGCAGTGTTTTACAACCGCCTGCGTGATTCAATCTCGCTCGGCAGTGATGCCACCACGCGGTTCGCCGTTGACAATTGGGATCGGCCCTTGACCGTCAGTGAGATTGCCAGCAAGTCGCCCTATAACACGCGCCAAGTCGGTGGCCTCCCGCCGGGGCCAATTGGGAATCCTGGCCTCGCTTCGCTTAAGGCCGCCGCAAACCCACCGCGCAGTGACTATCTCTACTTCATAATCGAGCCCTGCAAGAAGGGCGCGCTGGTATTCGCCAAAACGCTGCCCGAATTCGAGAAGCTAGTTGATGCTTATTTTAGTCGTCGCGTCGTAGAGGGCGGCAAGGATCCGGCTTTCTGCCGCTAGGGGAGTTGGGTTGATGGCAACTACACAGCTCGCAGTGATCGGCTGGCCGGTGGATCACAGCCGCTCGCCGGCGATGCACAACGCCGCGCTCGCCGCCGTCGGTTTGAGTGCGTGGGAGTTTCAGCTGCTCCCGGTTGAGCCGGAAAATCTCGTCGCCTGCGTCGAAGGGCTCCGAAATGGGGCCTACCGCGGGGTGAGCGTCACAATCCCGCACAAGGAAAACGTGCTGGCGCTGGTAGATCGGCTGACCGAGCGCGCCAGCGAGATAGGTGCTGTTAACACTCTGATCTTCGAGCCGGGAGGGGAATTGGTTGGCGATAACACCGATGCCCCTGGTTTCATTGCTTCGTTGCCGTCGACTCCGGCGCCGGGCTCAACGGCGATTGTGCTGGGCGCCGGCGGCGTCGCACACGCTGTCGTCTGGGCACTGCGAAACTGCGGCGTCGAGGTAAGGATCTGGAATCGGACCAGCAGTCGCGCGGAGCAGCTCGCCGAGCGGTTTGGCGCCACCGCCGTGGAAAATGTCGGACCAGCAGAGATTCTCGTCAACTGCACCGCAGCTGGACTTGAGGGCGACCCCTTTGCGAGCCTGCCGCTCGGCCCTGAGCAGCTTGGGGAGTACGGCGTGGTCGCTGACGTCGTCTATAACGGGTCGGCGCCCGGCGACCTACTCGATGGGGCCCGCGCCGCCGGCGCAGCGACCGCCGACGGGATCGAAATGCTGGTCCAGCAGGGTGCAATTCAATTCGAAGAATGGACAGGGCGCCCTGCCCCAATTGACGTTATGCGCGCCGCCGCGCTGGCCGGATAACCTGCGCGCTACTCGAGCTTCTCGCCAACGTGGTGAAGCTGGAACGCGCGCACAATGTCAACGATTCCGGACATCAGAGCCCAAAGTCCGACGAAAAGAACGAGCAAGTTGGCTTTGACGTTGACGTCGGACCCAGCTGCGATGAAGGCGATCACGAGGATCAACGTGCCGCTCACGAGACCAAGCCACCAAAGGTCGTTGTGGTCACGCTCCGAGAAGGCCTGCGCGATCCAGACGAACGCGACGAGCAGGAAGATGAAGCCGAGGATGTCGGCAAACTCATTGAACGTTTCGACAGGGTTGAAAAGAGCTACAACACCCCAGATGATCAGCAGCGCGCCCAGCAGCGCCCAGACCCAGCGCCACTTTGGCGCCAGCGCTGACAGCGCCATGTACTGAATTCCAGCGCCAATGAACATCGCTCCAATCATCACGCCGATTAGGGCAAAAGAAGATTCGCTGAACTGGAGCACTACCAGCGCGATCACGAGCCAAATGACTCCGAAGACAAGCCAGAGCCACCAGAAAGAAGCGAGCTTCCCAATCGCTTCACGCTCAGTTGGTGTGGTACCTGCGAGCAGGGCTTCGTCTGCCTCGGTCATTGATTCTCCTCTTTGTTGGCAATGGTTTTAAGCAACTGGTGTCCGTTCAACTGTCTTCTGCTCCGCCGGTGGCGGGTTGTTCAGCAGCAGCTGCGGAACAGTCACCATCTTGTAGCCTGCTTTACGAAGGCCCTTAAGCATGATCGGTAACGCGGCGGACGTTGTCGTCCTGTCCCCGCCGCCGTCGTGCATCAGGATGATCGCGCCAGGTTGAACTTCTGCCAACACTTGCGCAGCCATCGCGCCAACGGGAGGGAGTTTGTAGTCGTTTGTGTCAATCGACCACATTACGGCCAGCATGCCGGCGCGGCGCGCCTGCGCTATCACCAGATCATTGACGGCGCCATAGGGCGGGCGAAATAGCTTCGGGGTTGGCAGGTTCTGCCCAGTGACGGCCTCGGAGTTGTCGTTCAGTTGACTGCGAATATCTTTCGGCCCGAGGAGCGTTAGATCTTGATGATCCCAGGTGTGGTTAGCGACGACGTGTCCTTCCGCCACGACCCGCTGCAGCGGCAGCGCAAACTCACTGATCTGATTACCGAGCGCGAAGAAAGTTGCCTTCGCGTCGTACTTCTTCAGTGTGTCTAAGATGCCTCCGGTGTAGCTACTCGGGCCATCGTCAAAGGTCAGCGCCACCTCTTTGTTCTCAGGTCCGGCTCGGCTGATTATCCCCGTCGTCTTTAGTACGGCGTCGATAGCGGCGTTTTCGGCTTTGATCTCCTCTCGGCGCTTAGCGATCACCGCGGCCGCCGCGCGCGCCTGCGCGTCGAGCTCCATCTTTGGCTTCTCAGCTGCGGCGCCCTGCTCCAATTGCTGCGGATCCCATTTGCCCGCACTACCCACGCTGGCGGCGACAATCATTACGGAGCCGACAACTACTAGGAGCGCCGCGCCCAGAGCAACGAGCCTCCGCCGGCGGTGGTGGTCAGCCCCGGACGCTGGCCCCCTAGAAGAAGAGTTAGACATAACTAATCAAAACTAGCCTAGCTAACGCGGTGGCCAGTCACGCCGGTCAATGCATCGGCGCTATCAGTGGCATTGCCGCCGATTCAGCGATGGCAATAGACCGGCAGCACTAAGTCAGATAGCCGACCTGAGCAGGCCTAGTTGATGCTTTCTGCGCAGTCCGCAGGGGGTAAAAACCGCCGTCGACCGCGCTTAGCTTCTCTTAGTCGCCAACAACTACGCGCAGCTGGTTATCAATCCGAAGGCTCCGCTCGCCGCGAAGCAAGGCGAGCAGCTCATCGCCCACGACCGCTCTGCGCCAACCCCGCAGCGTCCGCACATCCGGCTCCTGGCTACCGCTGCGCACCGCGCTCACGACGGCCTGCAAGTCGGACCGCGTAGCAAGTAGCTCATAGGCGAGGTCTTCCTGAACCGCGCGAGCGCGAACGAGTGATTCGGCCAGCACGATCAGCGCGGCGTCGCCGGAATCGGACGGCGAGCGCGCGCTGCGCTCCGCGGTAATCACGGGATCGCTGGCGGCTTGGGCAACCACGTCGACGATTGCGTCGCCCCGGCGGCGTGCAATTCCGTCGTGAATTCCACGCAGATCACGGAGCTGGCGTTGATCGGTCGGCTGACGTTTTGCCAGCTCAACAATCGCGGCGTCGGCGAGTACTTTTTGAACCGGCTTGTCTTCGCGGTCGGCGCACTCCTCGCGCCAAATCACGAGCGCCCTTGCGGTCGCTCGCTGGCTGTCGCTGAGTGCGTTTATCTTCGGCAATTTGGCAAAGATCACGTCGATGTCGCGTTCGTCTGTCGATGCCTCCAAGGGCAGGCATTCTTCGCGCGCCCACTCAAGGCGACCACGTTCCTCAAGGCGCTGCCTTAAAACCGCCGCAACTTCGCCCAGCTGCAACACGTCGCCGCGCGCGTAGCGCTGCTGCTCGTCGCTGAGCGGTCGCGCGTCCCAGTTCGAGAAGCTCGCCCCTTTATCGAGCTGAACTTTCAGCAGCTCTCGCAGCAGCGCCTCATAACCAATCTGTGCGCGCATGCCAGCGAAGGCAGCGGCGACTTGAGTGTCGAAACAGTTGCGGGGGTGGGCGTGCCAAAGGCGGCGCAGCAGCGCAATGTCTTGGCGCCCGGCGTGAACGATAATTTCAACCTCGGGGTCGTCAATCAGCTCGACTATTGGCGTCGGATCAATCTCGCGGTCGAAAGGGTCGATCAGTTCGGTCCATGCCGGTTCGCCGGGCTGATCAGAATCAACTGCCACCTGTACGAGGCAAAGCTCAGTGCGATAACGACCCTCGCCCATAAATTCGGTGTCCAGAGCGAGCGCGCCGGTCTGCTTTGCGCGCGCTGCCAATGCCCGCAGCGTTTCGTTGGTAGTCAAAGCTGCTGACCTACTCGCTGGGCCAGCGACCGGTGCGGTCGAAGCGTTCTCGCGCTAGCTCCTCGCGACGACGATCTTCGTAGCCGCGGACGCCAACGCGGTAGAGCAGGTTTCCTAGCGCAACTGAAAGCACGGCGCCGATCAGTAGCGCACCAGCCTCGAGAGCACTTTCGCGCGCGCCAATGATCGCCAGCGAAGTGCCTGAGAGCACAATCAGGGCGGGCAACGCGAAGCGAACAAAGATCAGCGAGGCGGCGACTGCTACGCGCGGGCCGCTGCGTTCATCGATCAATTCACTCACGGCAGAGACTCTACGAGGATTGCGTCGTAGCGGCTTAGAAGCTGAGCGTTGCTGAGGGTCTCGCCAGGTTCACAGAGACCCAATGACGCGGCCAGCTCACTGCGGACCCGCTCCGCCCTGCGACCGAGGGCTCTCTGCCCTTGGAGCGTCATAGATTTATCGCGCTTCGATAACCGCTTGCCATCATCACCGCGCATCAACGGAATGTGGACGTAGCTTGGTCGTGGAAGTCCCAGCTGCTGCGCAAGCCAGCATTGTGCGGCGGTCGAGGTGAGTAGATCATCTCCTCGGACTACCTCATCGATATTCTGGTCGCCGTCGTCAGCGACGACAGCGAGCTGGTAGGAAAACGAACCGTCGTTGCGCGTCACAATGAAATCGTCGACAACACCTCCTTGGATGCCGTGAATTCGATCGGTGAACTCGATGCTTGCGCGCTGCGCCCTCACGCGCAGGGCGGGCTGGCGGCCGCTGCGCTGACGTTCGGCCCGCTCCGCTGAGCTCAAGCTCAGGCAGGTGCCCGGATAGGTGGCGACAGCGCCATGGGGCGCTGAAGCTGCCTCGCGAATTTCGGCGCGAGTACACCAGCATTCGTAAAGCAGGTCGGCGCTGCGCAGCTGCTCGAGCGCGGCGCGGTACAGCTCGCTGCGCTGGCTTTGGGCCAGCACCGGACCGTCCCAATCGAGGCCGATTGCCGTGAGGTCACCCAGCTGCTGCGCGGCGGATCCTGGTCGGCACCTCTCGCGGTCGAGGTCCTCGACGCGGATGACGAAACTGCTGCCCGTCGTACGGGCGCAGCACCAGGCAATCAGGGCAGTTCGAAGGTTGCCGATGTGAAGCGGGCCTGTCGGGCTGGGAGCAAAGCGACCACTGGTTCGCTGAGCTGGCGGTGTCAGCTGGATGAGCCCTTCGGCCACGACTTCGACGCTAGCAGCGCTAGTCTCCGCCGTCGATGGCAGAAGCAAAAGATGAAGCGACTGAGCCGCAAGGTCCGATTCCCTGTTCTCCCTGCCGTGGCACAGGAAGGCTCAATTCCAACTCCGGCGGCGAGCCGCACGAAGTTGACTGCCCTTGGTGCGAAGGCAGCGGCGTCCTAATCGAGGACCACGACGCGCAGGCAGCGCAGCGGCCTGAGGGCGAAGTGGCTGACGACAAGCCTCAGCCAGCTGTTGATTAGCCGCGGACTGCGATCGTCCCAACGGTTCTCTGCGCGATCTGAAGCGTCACCGCGTAGCTGCCGTTGCTCGGTGCGATCAGAACAAGCTCGCCTGGCACGTCGGGCCCCACTGGGATCTTTAAGCCAAGCTCGCTGATCGTCGCTACGTCGGCACTTTCGGAACGGATTGTCAGTTTCAGGCGCTGCCCGGGCTTGAGCTGAACCTTGCTATCGGCTGGCATCGTGGCGCTGACCCCACTCGGGGCTGCTTTTGACGCAGGAGCTTCCGGCGCCTGAGTTGCAGGGCTCTGCTTTTCGTCGCGCTTTTCCGAGCTTTGCTTGAACGACGAGAAAGTACTGAGCAGAACTACGGTTATCGCCAGCGAAATTAGTAAGCCACGGCCGCGCATTGCTCAATTGTGACCGATCCGCCCCAGATTGGCCGAGCTTATGATTTTGCCATGGACGAAAACGCTCTATTAGCACTCTGTTTGGTCAGCGGCGCGGGCGCCGGCTTTCTGCTGGAGCGGTTCGCAGCGCGCCTTAGCGAAGGGATGCCTGGTCTCGGACCACGGACGGTCGTCTGCTCGCTTGCAACGGCACTTCTGTGCCCCTTCCTATTCGTGACGTTTGACACGGTCGCTGAGCTTGCGGTTGCGGCAGCGTTGCTGTGCGTTCTGCTAGTCGCTGCTCTGACCGATCTGCAAACCCGACGGATTCCGAACGCGCTCAGCGGGGGAGGACTTTTGCTGATATTCGCCTTAGCGGCGCTTTTCGAGCCCTCCTCTGTACCTAAACGGCTCTTCTACGCGCTGATTGTTTTTACATTTCTTTTGGCGGCCGCCCTGCTGCGGCCCGGTGGGATCGGTCTCGGTGACGTAAAGCTTGTGGCCGTCATCGGCGCCGCGCTTGGCGCCGCGAGCATCGGAGCAATTGGCCTTGGCTTGCTAGCAGGGGCGGCAGCTGGCGCAAGCATCGCGATCTGTCACGGCTGGGCGCACGCGCGCTCCGCGACGCTGCCGCTCGCGCCATTTCTTGGTCTCTCCTCACTGGCGATATTGCTACTCAGCGGTTGAGGGCGCCCGCCCGGGCAGGGCGCTGCTCGCTAGATTCCTCTTTGAAATGTCGATTTCCATGACAACGGCGGGTGAGTCGCACGGGCCCGGGCTTACCTGCATCGTCGAAGGCCTCCCAGCCGGGCTAGTCGTTGACCGCAGCCGACTCGATGCGGACTTAGCTCGCCGCCAACTCGGTCATGGCCGCGGCGGGCGGATGAAGATTGAGAGTGACTCCGCCGAGGTAACTGCAGGGATCCGCCATGGCCGCCTGCTCGGTGGGCCGGTTGCACTACAGGTCATAAATCGCGATTTCGAGAATTGGGAGGAGCGGATGAGCCCTTGGCCGGTCGAGGCCGAAGTCCCAGAGGTTCATCTGCCGCGCCCCGGTCACGCCGATCTCGTCGGCGCATGGAAGTACGGCGCCACAGACATCCGTGACGTGCTTGAGCGCGCCAGCGCTCGCGAGACGGCCGCCCGCGTCGCCGGTGGAGCGCTCTGCCGTCAGTTCCTCGACGCAATGGGCGTGAGCGTTCGCTCGCACGTTGTTCGCATCGGCACGGTCGCCGTCGAGCCGCGCAGCGAGCCGCTGACGCGCGCCGATTTCGACGGCGTCGACGACGACCCCGTCCGTTGCCTCGACGCTGATCTGAGCGCGCAGATGGTCGAGCACATCAACGTTCAGCGCAAGGCAAACGAATCGATCGGTGGAACCTTCGAGATCGTCGTCTTCGGACTTGTCCCCGGGATTGGTTCGCACATCTCTTGGCAGACCCGGCTCGATGGACAGATAGCCGGGGCGATCTGCTCAATTCAGGCTGTCAAAGGTGCATCGCTCGGCGACGGCTGGGATTTGCCCGCGCGCCCTGGCTCCAAGGCTCATGACGAAATCTTCTACTCCGACGAGCGAGGCTACTACCGCGAGACAAACCGTTCGGGCGGCCTTGAGGGCGGGATGACGACAGGCGAGCCACTGATTGCTCAGGGCGCGATGAAGCCGCTGCCGACGCTGACCAAACCGCTGCGCTCAGTTGACATCAGTACGCGCGAACCAGCCGAAGCACTGCGCGAGCGAACCGACTCATGCACCGTTCCAGCGGCAGGCGTCGTCGCCGAAGCGATGGTCGCACTGGTTCTAGCGAGCGCATACCGTGACAAGTTCGGCGGCGATCACATCGACGATGCGCGCGCCGCGCTCGCCAGCTACTGCGAGCGGATCGCATGGATCCAGCGCTAAACAGGTCATTAGTTTTCATCGGCTTCATGGGGGCTGGCAAGACGACGGCCGCGCGGCTTGCCGCCGAGCTTGCAGGAATCCCCTGCGCCGACAGCGATCAAATCATTGAAGAGCGCAGTGGCCTCACGGCCGCTCAGCACTTCGAGGCTCACGGAGAGCCTGCCTTTCGCGCTGCCGAAGAGAAGGCGGTGCTGGAACTTCTAGCCGGTCCACCGCAGATGATCTCGCTCGGCGGCGGTGCGCTCGGTTCAGCCGCCGTAATCGAGGCGCTCGGCGAGCAGGTCACAGTGCTGCTCGACGTGGATCTTGAAGTTGCCTGGCAACGGATTCAGGGCAGCGATCGCCCTCTCGGCCAAGACAGGGCTGGCTTCGAGTATCTGTTCCGCGAGCGTGAATACGTTTACCGCGAGCTTGGGGACGTGAACCTCTCCAGCAATGACGCCGAAGTGATTGAAGCTGCGCTGCCCTCTTTGCTCGCGATGGCTCACGGCGAAGCTGGGACGCTGCGCCTGCTTTGGGCTGCTGGCCCCGGTGGGGGCTACCCAGTATGGGTAGGCGAGGACGCGCTTTCGGTAGCGCCATGGCCGCTAGCCGCGACTTCACGACGCTTCGTGGTTAGCGATAGCAACGTCGCCGAGCTCTACGCCGGCGAGGTTCCCGAGATCGCCGGGCTAATTGAGGTCCCCGCCGGCGAAGAGTCGAAGAGCTTGGAGACGGCGCAGAGCGTTTGGAACGCCCTCGTAGGTCAGCACGCAACGCGAGCTGATCACATTGTCGCGGTCGGTGGCGGCGTTGTCGGCGACCTCGCTGGCTTCTGCGCAGCGAGTTTTCAGCGCGGCATTCCAATCGTCCAAGTGCCAACAACGTTGGTCGCGCAGGTCGACTCCGCTTTTGGTGGTAAGACCGGCGTCGATCTTCCAAGCGCCAAGAATTACATCGGCGCCTACCACCAGCCTGCCGCCGTAATTGTCGATCCAACAAAACTCGCCACGCTTCCGGCCGACGAATTGGCCGCCGGGTTCGCTGAAGTGGTGAAGACGGCGCTGATCGGCGGCGGTCTGCTGTGGGAGCGAGTCAGCGAGGGCAACGAGGTTGATGAGCAAATCATTCGAGAATGTGCGCGGATTAAGATCGCTGTAGTGGCTGGTGATCAGCGCGACGCGGGCCCGCGGCAGAAGCTGAACCTCGGTCACACGATCGGCCACGCAATCGAATCAGCCACCGGCTACACAGAGCTACGCCACGGTGAAGCAGTTTCGCTGGGCTTACTAGCCGCGCTGAGGATTTCGCAGGCACCAGAGCTGCGCGAGCAGGTGCGGCTGATTCTGGAAGGAGCAGGCCTTCCTACAAGCGTTGAGGGGCTTGATGTCGACGCCGTGCTCGCCGCTGTCTCGCTTGACAAGAAACGGCTCAGCGGGCCGGTTCCGTTCGTCTGCTGTAGCGCGCCCGGCGAAGTGCGTTACGGCGTCGAGGTCGAGCCCGAGCTTGTTCGGTCAGCGGTCGAAGAGCTCACCGCCTGACCGGCACCCGAGCAACATGGCAAACTGCCAAGCGTGCTTGCCCACAATCGCATCGCCGTTCTTCATGGCGTCAACCTTGATCAGCTCGGTCGTCGCGACCCCGCCATCTACGGTGATCTCGACTATGACCGTCTAACGCAGCGCATCGGCGAGTTCGCCGCCGAGCTAGAGCTCTCGCCGCAGTTCTTCCAAACTAACTTTGAGGGCGAACTGGTTGAGCACCTCCATCGCGTTCACGACATCGCTGACGCAATTATCATCAACCCTGGCGCTTGGACTCACTACTCCTACGCAATCCGTGACGCGCTTGAGATATCTGCCCTGCCAGCGGTTGAGGTGCACCTCAGTGAGATCCAAAACCGCGAAGAGTTTCGCCGCCACTCGGTGATCAGCGACATTTGCCTGACGACCGTAAGCGGCCAAGGCGTTGACGGCTACCGGCCAGCACTCGAAGCACTGCGCGACCACCTCGCCGCTTCGGCGAGCTAATGGCCGAGCGGACCGAGCGGCTCGAGCAGCTCGCAGCAAAAGTCGCCGCCGCGGGCCTCGATTGGCTCCTGATTTCGGCGCCACTTAATGTTCGTTGGCTAACCGCTTTCACTGGTAGCAACGCGCTCGCGCTCTGCCCGGCCGACCTGGGCCGCAACCCGGCCGTGCTGCTTACCGACTTTCGCTACAGCGAACAGGCCGCCGCGCAGGCGCCGTCGGCCTGGCAGATTGAAATTTCGGCAAGCGAGCTGCTGGGTCCCGGGCTGGCAGAGCATTTTCCCGTGCCCGACATTGAGGGCAGCGGCTACGGGAGCATCGGCTATGACGATAAGCAGATAACGGTTGCGCAACTCGGCGCTCTGCGCGCCGCGTTCGACGTGCGCGCCCAGCTGGAGCCGCTCAGCGGCAGCGTCGAAGAGCTGCGCGTAATTAAGAGCAAGGGCGAAGTGGAGAAGATTCGCGCAGCAGCGCAGCTAGCCGACGCCGCGATGGTGGAGCTGCTCAAACACGGGTTGGTGGGGCGCAGTGAGGTCGAGGTGGCGCTCGAGCTCGAATTGTCGATTCGCCGCCTTGGCGCGCAGCAGCTCAGCTTTCCGCCGATAGTCGCGGCGGGCGCGCACGGCGCGCTGCCGCACGCTGAGCCCCGCGATGTGCAGATCGAAGAAGGACAAATGGTCACGATCGACTGGGGCGCCGAACTAGACGGTTATTGCTCCGATTGCACGCGCACCTATTTCACCGGCGAGGTCGATGACGCTCAAGCGCGGATTTACGACCTCGTGCTCGAGGCTCAGCTAGCTGCGATAGAGGTCGTGAAGCCAGGGCCGACCGGCCGCGAGGTTGACCTCGTCGCAAGGGCAATTATCGAGGACGGAGGCTTCGCCGAAAACTTTGGTCACGGCCTCGGCCACGGCGTCGGCTTGGACGTTCATGAGGCGCCGCGGCTCTCGCGCCATGGTGACGCTGCGCTAGAGGCCGGAATGGTCGTGACGGTCGAACCGGGGATCTACGTCGCTGGCCAGTGCGGCGTGCGGATCGAAGACCTACTCCTCGTCACCGATCAGGGCAGCGAAACGCTCGGCTCGCTGCCGAAAGAGCGTCAGCTAGTCAGCTGACCTTAGTTTTGGCGTTTGGGCGCTTACCTGCGCGAAGCGATTCGAAGCCGATTAGAGTGATGAACTGTGAGTCGTTTTCTTCAGGTATTCGCCGTCGCGCTAGCTGCGTGCGCGCTGCTGGCTGGCGCAGCGCAGGCTGAGCCACGGGCGCAAACGACCGCGGAGCGGATCGTTGCGATCGCGCAGGACGAGCTAGCGCTTGGCATTCGCGAAATTCCAGCCGGCTCCAACAAGGGCGCGCGGATCAAAATGTACGGCCTAGCGACGCAGGCGCCGCTGCGCTACTACCCGGCGCCTTGGTGCGCTTACTTCACCTCGTGGGTAACGCAGCAGGCCGGTGCGCCAATCGGCTGGAGCGGGCTTGGCGACGGTCTCGTCTCGCGCCTGCGCGATTGGGGCCGCAAGACCGGCGTTTGGCGAACAGAGCCCCAGCCCGGCGACCTAATTGTTTTTCCCCAGCACATCGGGATCGTCGAAACACTCCAGCCGAACGCCCTCGTGACAACGATTGAGGGCAATACGGGTGACGCCGTTCGTCGGCGGCTGCGCTTAGTGAAGAGCGCAACCGGGTTCATCCGAGTGTCCGCAATCAACGCGCCGCTGCCGGTAGTTACTGGCCCGAGCGAAGCCGTGTACCGCACGGAGCCAGTCACGCTCACGGTTCGAGACGGGTCGAAGACGGCGCGCTCAATCAAACGCTACCGCTGGGATCTCAATGGCGACGGTAAGTGGGACCAGACGACCACGGTCGGTCGAATAACTCTTGCCTTCCCAGAGAACGGCGTCTTCCCGTTGACGGTTCAGCTAACCGACGCTAATGGAACATCAGGAACGACGACGGTCAGCCTGACTGTCGTCAACCGTCCCGGCGTCACCAGCGCTCGTTGATCGTTTAGCTTCCTCGGATGCTTGAAGCAGCAGCATTCGCCGCGATCGGCCAAGCGGCGCTTGTCGTCGGCGCCCTACTTGTCTGGCGCTTCCACTCGCTTACTAGGGCCGTGTACGTCGGCTCGCTGATGGCGTTCGGCGCTGGCGCCGTGATTTCTGCCGTTAGCACCGACCTCGTTGCAGTCGCTTACGACGAGGCTGGGGCTGGTGCCACAGCCCTAGGTATCGGCATCGGCGGGCTCGGCTATTTCCTGATAATCACATTGTTAGAGCGAGGTGGAGCGAGCGAAAAGCCAACCGCCACCTTGGGTGAGGCAGTCAAGGATTCCTCTGACGGCGAAGTCGCCGCCGCCAGCCCGACCGAGGCGCGTAATTTGTTCGTCGGAATGATCATCGACGGTGTTCCCGAGTCGGTCGCTGTAGGCCTTAGCCTGCATCTTGGCTCGGTCGGCGTGTCAGCCGCACTCGTCGGCTCAATCTTTATTGCCGGTCTGCCAGAGGCGATCGGGGTGGCAGCGGCGCTGTTGGCAGGCGGTTATTCGATCTCCAAAATTCTCGTGCGCTTTAGCTACGTCGTGATCATTGGAGCGATTTCCGGGCTCATTGGCTATCGCTTGCTCTACGGCCAAAGCGATGAGCTAATCGCACTGATCCAATCAATCGCCGCCGGAGCACTACTCGTTGTCGTCATTAACGAAATGGTTCCGATCGCGATCCGTGGCGTCCAGAGGTGGGCTGGAGTGATCGCGGCATCAGGTTTCGTCTTCTCTGCCGCCATCACTTGGCTCTCCGGCGGCTAAACGCCCCTGGCCCTGGATCTCTGAACTGAAGCGGCTGAAGGGACTCGAACCCTCGACCTTCTGCATGGCAAGCAGACGCTCTAGCCAACTGAGCTACAGCCGCAGTGTCAGCGAAGTATAGACCGCGGCGGCCGCGCTAGGGGACGACGTCAAGCTGGTTGATCGGTGTGCCGGGGTGGAGCTCAACCTCGAGCTGGGCCCATGTCGATCACAACGAAGGTTAACTTCGCGGATGCTCGTCACCGCGGTCAACCCGCTTACTTCCGCCTGATCTACCCGGTAACAGCCGACGACGGTACCAGCTTGCCGATCACGCCGATCCGCATGCCGCGAAACGGGTTGATCGAGTAGCCAGGAACCGTCTGCGGCGTCACGCCAACCGCGGAAAGCCACATTTGATAAGCGGTTGCTGTCACGACGCCACCGTGCCAGCGCCGCCAAACAATCTTTGGATCGCCGATAGTCGGCGGCGGTGAGATCGTGTCCGTTATCTCAACGACGTTGCCGCCCTGGTCGAGCGTCCCCCATGGGGAACGGGTGAGCGCCTGGCCTACTGTGCTGACGTTGCCGTTGTAGGTAATCGGAATATCGCCGAACGGGGTCTGCGCACATTGTGTCGATGTGAACTGCGTTGGGCACCAGTCCGGCGCAGTGCCAGGAACCGCTGCGTAAGAGGCGAGCGGCTGCGTACCGCTGTTCGTCACGTTCCCGTTGTCGTCGAGCTGCGTCGCGGCTGGCTGATCACCGGATACGCAGCCGGATTCGTCAACCGGGCAGTTGACGTACTGGCCCGGATTGGTTGGGTAGTCCCAGTAGGAGAACTTGCCGCCGCCCTTGGGGTCAAAGTAGGCCGCCTTAATCCATTCGTTTTGGCTTGTGACCGCGAAACCCGACTTCGAGTTTCTCGTCGCCTTCCTGTTGCTCATTGTGTACATCCCGGTCTCGGTCTTGGCGGATAGGCGCACTTTGTAGGTGGTCTGCTTCAGCTGCGTGCCCGAGACGGTCGTGATTAGCTTGCTCGTCTTCGAGAGCAGCCGACCGTTCTGGGCTGAGTTGGCAAAGCGCGCGGCGCGCGTGAAGTCGGCCGAGTTGTAGGGCTTGTTCGCCCATGCTTTGGACGAAACGTAGTACCGCTTGCCGGGGGCTGCTTTGGGGTTACGGTTGATCGATCCGTAGTGTGGCCAGATGGTCGAGCTCTCTGGTGCGTCCCACAAGTGGTGGCGGTTGCTTCCCAAAGGGTCAGCGGTATTTAGGAAAGTGACCCATTGGGCGACAGTCATCTCGGTCTCGCCGATGTTGAACGGGTAGTTGACCTTGCCAACCGCCATGCATGAGGTCGAAGCGGTCGCCTGCACAGCCGGGTCCGGCGATGCGGTAACCGCGGCGATCACGCTTGGTAGAGCCGCGTTGCAAGAGCTGCTCGATTCGTAAATCTCGTTGTAGAACGGAATAATCCAAGCGGCGCGATTACCGACCGATGCCACGGTCACGGTCTGCAAAGAGACCACGTTGGGTCGCGTTTGCGCCGCCGAGGCTGAAGCGACGGCAGTGCCGCTCAGCACGCCAGTCAGTGCGAGAGCAACGACAACTGGGATCGTGAGATGTTGCGTAATCATTAGCTCAGAATACAGAGGAGCGAGATCTGTCGCGCCGATCCACTGTCCGTGCCCAGTCGTTCACGCCAGTCCAAAGGCGACGACCGGAATCGAACCGGTGTACGCGGCTTTGCAGGCCGCTGCGTAGCCACTCCGCCACGTCGCCACAGGCACCGCAGCCTAGCCGATCAGAGATTCCGCAGGGAATGTCGCCGGCGGTGCCGCGCTGATACTCTTCCAATTCTTCCCAGGGCGATTAGCTCAGCTGGGAGAGCGCCGCCTCGACAAGGCGGAGGTCACTGGTTCGAGCCCAGTATCGCCCACTGCGCAGCAGCCCGGAGCGTAAGCAGGAAGGTAGAGCGGCGCTACGGCCCGGTGAGGAGCTCTGCGACCGATTTCGACTGACTAAAGACCGGTTCTGCGCTCGGCCGGCTCACGGGCCAGCTCGGTGCTTGATAGATCGCAATGCGACCACCTTGCGCGCAGTCGCCGGTAGTACTGCAGTCGAGCGTCCCTGAAAGTCCCGAGTAGCCCTTGACGTCGAGGAGCGCGGAGCGGAGTTTTTCGCGGTCAATTTCGAGGCCGCCCCCGGGCTTGCGTTCAGCTGCCTGCCGGATTGCGCCGAAGATTAGGTTGGCGGCGTCAAAGGCATTCGTGTCAAAGACTCCAGCCGGAGCGGCTCCGGCGCTGCGCTTGAAGGCCGGTAGGTATTCGCTTTGATAGAAGAGGTCGTCGGCAAGGTCCCCGGCGTCTGGCCCGGAGGCATAAATCCCGTTGGCCTGATTGCCAACTGCGGTGAGGAATGTTCGGTCCTGACAGGCCTCGGAGACGATGATTTTCGCGGACCGAAGCGCGCTTGACCGGCGGATCGCCTCAATTGCGTCGGCGCAGGACGGTGTCGCGGACATCTGGACAGGGACGAAGATCACGTCTGCTTTGGCACGCTCCGCAGCTTTTATGGCCGCTGCAATCCCGCCGTTGGCTTCAATGTCGGAGCTTGAGGCGACAACACCTCCCCTCAACTTGAAGCGGTCACCAAACGCCTCTCCAAGCTGGCTTGAGTAGGCAGTCGGGCTAAACATGACGGCCGCTTTGCGCCGCTTAATTTTGTTGTAAGCGAACTCCGCTACAACCTCGCCTTGGAGTAAGTCGTTTAGCGCCGTGCGAAAGTAGTAACGCTGGTGGCGTACGGCGTCGGTCAGTGACGGCGCACTATTTGACGGGCTGACGATCAGTGTTTTTCGCGCCGTCATCAACGCGTCCGCAGCGTCTAGCGACGACGCCGAGCAGGTAGTTCCGATCACGCCGAGTAGCTTCTCTTCTTCGAGCAGCCGCTCTGCGCCGAGGCGTCCACCTTCTGGGCTGCAGCCATCGTTCTCGCTGATTAGTGAGATCGGATGATCGAGCAGGCGCCCGCCGATGCCGTCGAAGCGGCCGTCGAGGTAGTCAATCGCCAATCCGACCGAAGTCAAGGCATCAATGCCTTGCGTGGCGTCCTCAGACAGCAGACTGCCGAGGAATATCGGCTCGCCTGCCGCGACGGTCGTGCAGCGAGATCCGACGCAGTTGTCTGCCGGAGCACCCGAGGGCCAGAGCGCAACTGCCAAAACTGCGACCATAATGCAGGCTGATGCGGCGCCAGCGACCAGCCAGAGTCGCTTCGTCATCGGCCGTTAATCCATGGCTTGTAGCGGCCATCCTGAATCTCGTCCACGAGCTTTTCGATCGGGGCCGATTTGGCTCTAAATGGGCCTTGGAACGGCCCCGTGATCGCCAAAATGGCTGCGGTATCGAGCGCCACTAGAATGATGAGTCCAGTGGCAACAAGCCAGTAGCGCGCGCCTGCCTTGGCCGTCGTTACGAGCGCGTTGACGATCAATGCAGCGCCAGCGACGAGGCAAAGCAGTAGCAGCGGCAGCGGTAGCGAGCTCGAACCAATCACCAGCCGCTGACGGCGTGCCTGCGTCATCTCCTCGATCCCACCGGCCATCGAGGACAGCGCCGCGGTTGAGGGGTACTTGCGCTCCGACAGCGTGTAGACCTGCTGTTGAAGGTCGCTGAGGTATTGGCCCGACGGCGAATCTTCGGGCTTCTTATTCGAGAGCGAGCTCCATTCCGCTCCGGGCAGCGAACTCAGATAAACGACCATCTGGTCTTGAATCCGGTCAGCGTCCGGGGGCGGCAGCGTCGCGCTCGCTGACGCCAGCTGCGTCGCGGCGGCAACCTCCTGCCCAACATAGGATTGGGCCGACTTGAGTGTCGCGTACTCGGAGTTGATCAGGAAGCCCGTGAGAAAGGCGAAGAGGCTGCCGAAAGCCGTCATGTACTTGCCAGCGATGTAGGAAGCGTCCGGGCGCGATGACTCCGGCAGGTAACGCTTTAGGAGAAGGACGACGAGCCAGGTAAAGCCAAATGCAGCCAGCAGGCAGATGATCAAGATTGCGATTCCCGGCAGAGAGCTAAGCGAGACGTTCATCGTGACGCTCCTGCAGCGTCGGCAGCGTGCGCCCACTTTGCGTTAGCCGCCTCAATCTCTCCTGCTCCGAGCGAAACGCCAGCCGCATTGCCTTCAGCGACCAGCTGCTCAGGCTCCAGCGCGAACGAAACAAAGGCCGCCAGCGTGGGATTTGTGGCAGCAGCTTTGGTGTTGATGTAAAGCAGCTGCGAGCGCGAGAGCGCGTAGTCGCCGCTGCGAATTGTTCTCGCAGTGGCCGCTACGCAGCTGCGGCCAGAGTTGACCTTTAGGAACCGCACCCGCTCGCGCCAACGCTGAGCTTTTTCGTAATCGGCGAAGCCGATGCTCGTGCGTTGGCGTGACACTTCGCTTGGAATCATCGCGTCGCTGGCCAAGGCTCGGTAGTCGGGGCGAATTTCAGCGGCGCGTTTGCGGACCACCGAAAACGGCGAAACCGTTTGGTCGATCAACAAATCAACCGTGCTCGAGGTCGGCGGCGGTCCAATTAACGTCAGCGGCTCGGTTGGCAGCGCGCGCTTCTCTCCCAGCGACCGCGCCAGTGAGGCGCCACCGTTCCAGGAGTCGATGCCCGCTGATTCTGGCCCCACGAGTGAGTAAATCTGCGGTAGCGAAAGGCAACTCACGCTCGACGGGTTCTTCTTGTTCGTGAAAAGCACGATCGCGTCGCGGGCCACCGGGATCTTTGCCAGCGGGATCCCCGAACCGTTACAAGCTTCGGTCTCGGCTGGCGACATCTCGCGCGCCGTAACGGCAAGGTCGACCAGCCCGTCGCAGAGCTTTCCGATTCCTTGCTCACTACCAGCCATCGAAATGTCAAAACGTGCTAGCGGATTTTCTGGCGCGAAGCGATCAACCGCAAGCGAAACGAATGGCTGCGACGATGGTGAGCCGCCGACCACAACCGCCTGGTCGAGCGGGCTGGCACCGCAGCCACTTGCCGCAAGCATCAGCGCCGTGCCGACGGTCGCAGAATGAATCCAGTTTCTAGGCATCGCTGGAAGGGTAACGGCGCGGATCAGGCGGCGAGCGCTGCGCGCAGCACCCCAGCCATTTCGCAGACGGCGTCATGCGAGGTGCGGCTGACGACGGAGAAGTTGAGGAAACCATGGATTAGCGACGAGTGCCGGCGCAGTGTCACTTCAGCCCGATCCGCTTTCAGCTTGGCGGCATAGGCCTCGCCTTCGTCGCGCAGTGGATCAAAGCCGGCGGTGACTATGTGGGCGGGCGCTAGGCCGATCAGTGAGCCCGCTTTAAGTGGCGAGGCTTTCGGGTCGGCCAGATCATCGTCGGCGCTCAGATAATGCTGTCCAAACCAGTCCATCTGCGCTTCGGTGAGGAAGAAGCCTTCGCTGAAGAGGTGGTAGGAGGGGTACTTCTCGGCGAAATCGCAGACGGGGTAAATCAGCAGCTGGAAGGCCGGCGCTGGGCCTCCGTCCGCGAGCGCCTGCTGCGCCGCCACAGTCGCAAGCTGGCCGCCGGCGCTGTCGCCGCCAACGGCGATTCGCGCCGGGTCGGCGCCAAACTCGTCGGCCCGCGCGACGGCGTCGCGGAAGGCGGCCAGCGCGTCATCGGCGGCGGCTGGGTACTTGTGCTCCGGAGCTAGGCGGTAGTCAATCGACAATACCCGGCAGCCGGAGTGCTGGGCTAGGAGCCGGCAGGGCGCGTCGTGTGAGTCGAGGTCGCAGATAACGAAGCCTCCTCCGTGGTAGAAAACGAGCATTGGACTGACGCTCCCGGCGCACTCTTCAGGCACGTAAAGGCGGGCCGCGAGCGGGCCCTCGGCTCCAGCGACTGTCATTTCGCTAACCGAGGCCATCTCGATCCGGGGCGCAGCAAGCATTGAGCGTGACACCGTCACGCCAGCCCTCGCCTGCTCGGGGCTGAGCCGCTCCATCGCCGGCTGCGGCGCCATCGCCATCAGCCTCAGCAGCAGCTGAATGCCCGGGTCAAGCGTCTGCCCGTCGAGCACCACTGGCGCGCCGCCAGCGAGCCTTAGCTGCGCCGCCGGCCCAAGCCGCATCAGGCCGCGCAGCGCCACTCCTTGAGCTTTCATCGCAGCCGCAGCGGAATCCATTGGCCAGAAGCTAACGGCTGTGCGCCGCTGGCGCGGCGATGAAGCTGAGCAGCGCGTCGTTGAACTGCACCGGCCGCTCGAACATCGGTACGTGGCCGGTGTCGGGCATCGTCAGCAGCTGCGCGCCAGGGATCAGCTTGCAAAACTCGCCCGCGTCGCCCAGTGGCACGAGAATGTCATCTTCGCCTTGAATCACCAGCACCGGGCAGCCGATCTCGCCGAGCCGATGGCGGAAGTCGTAGCCGAGGATCGCTTCGAAGGCCGGAGCAAAACCTTGATCACCGAAAGTCAGTAGCTGCTCGGCGAGCAGTTCTTTTGAAATCCTTGTCGGATAGCGCGCCACTAGGCCCATGCCTAGCGCGAGGAAGCCCGGCCGGGTGAGCATCTTCTGCGCTGATCCAGGGTCGCCTTGGCCGCGCATCATCAGTTGCCTTGCGAACCGTTCGCCGGAGCGCGAGCGCGCTAAGTTCGCGGAGCTGATGCCGGCGGCGTCGACAAGCACCAACAGTTCGCACCGTTCAGGGTGTTGGATCTCGACCTCTGCCGCTGTGAAGCCGCCCATTGAGTTGCCGACCAGGATCACTGGGCCCAGCCCCAAGGCTTCGCAGAAGTCGTTGACGGCCGCGGCAAAATTGGTGATTGAAATTTCAGCGGCCGGCATTTCAGAGCGGCCAAAGCCGGGAAGGTCGAGCGCGATAGCGCGGTAGCTTTCGGCTACGCGGGGCAGGTTCTCAAGCCAGTTTTGCCACGAGCCGCCTAGTCCGTGGATGAACAGAACCGTCTGCTCGCCGCTGCCTAGCTCAACGTAATTGATCGACCGACCGTTGACCTCTACCTGATGGGTCTGCGTGGGCCAGTCGATCTGGCGCCAATCGGGCGTGTCGGAAACGCCGTAGCTGGCGTCCGCCTTACGCGCGGCGCGGTGCGTCAGTGGCCTCGCCGTCGATGGCCAAATATCACGCAGCGGGCCACGCCGATACAGGCGCTTGTTAGTGGGCTCCGCCATACCGTCACGGTAGCGGAACAGACCCCAAAAGCTTGCGCGGATTGGTTCATTCTCAGCCTTCTGTGGGCCCGTCTGGACGTGATCTCCCTGCCGCTCGCGTAGCATCATGCCCGTGCAGGTAACGCTTCCAGATGGCACCGCCCTAGAGCTCGCCGACGGCGCGACTGGTCTTGACGCGGCAGCGGCGATCGGGCCCGGGCTGGCGCGGGCAGCGCTCGCCTACCGCCAGCAGGGTGAGCTGCGCGACCTCGCCGCCCCACTAACGGCCGATCAGCCGATCGAGATCATCACGAAAACCTCCGGCGACGACGCGCTGGCACTGATCCGCCACGACGCTGCGCACGTGCTCGCGGCTGCGGTCACCGAGCTCTATTCAGGCGTAAAGGTGTCAATCGGTCCTGCGATCGAGCGCGGCTTCTATTACGACTTTGAATTCCCGCAAGGGGTTGTAATCAGCGAAGAGGACTTCGAGGCGATCGAAGCCCAGATGAGCAAACACATCAAAGCGGGGGAGGGATTCGCGCGCGAAGAGGTTGGTGTTGAAGAGGCGCTCGCTCGCTTCCGGGCCGAGGATCAGAGTTACAAAATTGAGCTGATTGAGGACCTAATCGCGTCCGACGACGTCGACACCGTCTCGCTCTACACCAACGGAGCATTTACAGACCTTTGCCGCGGGCCGCATGGCCAATCAACAAAAGCGATCGGCGCGGTCAAGTTGCAATCTGTTGCCGGCGCCTACTGGCGTGGCGATTCGGATCGCACAATGCTGACGCGAATCTACGGGACCGCTTTTTTCGATCAGGCCGAACTTGCCGCTGAACTAGAACGGTTGGAGCAGGCGAAGGCGCGCGACCATCGCCGGCTCGGCAAGGAGCTCGGACTGTTTGAGTTCTCAGAGCTGTCGCCCGGCTCGGCTTTCTGGCTTCCGCGTGGCACGACGATCTTCAATGAGCTGGTCGCGCTCTCGCGCGAAATGGGCGCTGCGCGTGGCTATCAAGAGGTGAAAACGCCTCAGCTCTACGACGCAGAGCTTTGGAAAACCTCAGGCCACTGGGAGAAGTACCGCGAGAACATGTTTGTCACCAGCACCGAGGATCGCGAGTTCGGGCTCAAGCCGATGAACTGCCCCGGTCACGCGCACCTTTTTGCCGGGCGACGCTGGAGCTACCGCGAGCTGCCAGTGCGCTACTCAGAGCCGGGGCTGCTGCATCGCAACGAGCTCAGTGGCACGCTCCACGGGCTGCTGCGCGTGCGCCATTTCGCTCAGGACGACGCGCACATCTTCTGCACCGAGGAGCAGGTCGCCGAAGAGGTTGCCGCCTGCCTTGAGTTCGCTTTCGCGACCTACGAGCTCTTTGGCTTCGACGTTCACCTTGAGCTCTCAACGCGGCCCGAGCAGCGGATCGGCAGCGACGAGATCTGGGATCGCGCGGAAGCGGCGCTGATTGAAGCGCTCGAGGCGCGCGGGTGCGATTACGAACTGAATCCCGGCGACGGCGCCTTCTACGGGCCGAAGATCGACCTCCACATGACCGACTCGCTTGACCGCTCCTGGCAGCTCGGCACGGTCCAGCTTGACTACTCAATGCCGGAGCGCTTCGAGCTTCAGTACACCGGCGCCGACGACGCGGTTCATCGGCCGGTGATGATTCACCGCGCTTTGATGGGCTCCTATGAGCGGTTCATTGGAATTTTGATCGAGCATTTCGCGGGCGAGTTTCCCGTCTGGCTGGCGCCGGTTCAAATCGCCGTGCTGCCGGTGTCAGACCGTCACGCCGTGGCCGCCGAGGCGATTGCCAATCAGCTGCGCCGACGCGGCCTGCGAGTCGAGGTGGACCTCCGCTCAGAATCGGTTTCGAAACTGATCCGCGATAACGAGCTTGCAAAGATTCCCTACATGCTCGTCGTCGGCGATAAAGAGGCGCAGGAGCAGAGCGTCGCAGTCCGTCGCCATGGCGTAGGTGACATTGGCTCTTTCTCGGTCGAGCTATTCGCCGACCACGTCGTTGCCGAAGCTCAGACCCGCCGCGACGCTCCGCTCACGGCGTGACCGTCGCCGTCGCCAGCGGCTTTGTTGAGCGGGCACGCGGCCTTGCCTGGCGCACGAGCATCCCTTCTAGTTCTCCCCTCAAGATTGAACATTGCCGCTCAATTCACACGATTGGGATGCGATTCGCGCTCGATTTGCTGTGGCTTGACGCTGAGGGGCTAGTGATTCGCAGCGATTACAACGTTCCTCCAATGCGGCTGCGCTTCTGCTGGCGAGCGCGGTCTGTTGTGGAGGTTACGGCCGGAGAAGGACAGGCTCTGCTTGATTCCGACTATACTTCTGCCCGTTGACCCGAATGTTCGTCCAGACGCCGCGCCCTTGACGCGCTGCCTTCGAAGCTAGTGCCGGTTCCCCGGCGCTTCGACCGGCGTATGCCGGATCGTGACACGACTCGGA